>Ga0265338_10001352_pt1 | contig 39966 bp, 64 predicted proteins | sample 42126metaG_FD_193579 | JGI IMG/M metagenome (GOLD analysis project Ga0265338, IMG submission 193579) | Rhizosphere microbial communities from Carex aquatilis grown in University of Washington, Seatle, WA, United States - 4-21-26 metaG | ecosystem: Host-associated > Plants > Roots > Rhizosphere... | reverse complement strand
CCTTGCGCAATTCCTTTATACCGCTGGCCTTCATGTCAGTGGTAACCCTTGTCTGCCTTTCTATCTGTTACTTTTTATTTAGATCAGCACCATTTGCCTTGGCTTCGGCTTAGGCGATAAGCGGCGACGCACCTCTATATCCATGGAAGTGCGGCTACGCCGCAGAATGGTTACCTTGTCGCCCTGTCGCAGCAAATAGTAATAGAAGGCCCATGTGTGGGCCTGGGACGTGTCCAGACGCAAGCCTGCCCATATCATGGGCTCATCATAGCCGGGCTGCTCGCGCATGCGTGGTGCGTTCCAAGGCTATCTTGCCGGCCTCCGTCAAGTCGTAGACCTAGAGCAGGCCCATCAGCTGGGCGATCAATCTGGCAACCAGAATGACAGCAAGGCCTACTGCAATCATGGCAGCTTGCTCAGCGGGCACTGTTCACTCCCCTTCAATCGTCAACGCCGCAGCCAGCACCCAAGATGGGGTCGTTCGGATTGCCCTCGCTTTCGGGGCCGTAAGGATCGACCACAGGAGCTACGATCGGCACCGGCGCTGGTGCCAGCTTGATCGTCAGGCCAGGGAGCCGCTTGCTCGGGCCGGAATAGCGACGCGTCGGCGCTATCCACCAACTATCAGCCGGCAACCATTGCGGCCTCATCCTTTCGTTGTTCTCATCCCAAGGCGGGACGGAGTCGTATTTGTCGATCGACATGGCTTGATCACCCCGAACAGAAACCGTGGATCATATCCCGCGCAGCCGCGTTGCCGGCGCCAGGGCCGCAATAAAGGATCGTACCGCACCCGCTCAGCAGCAGGCATGCGGCAAGCACCAGCCAAACCGACTTCACAGGCTCAACTCCTCCGCCATAGCTGGCGGCGCCGATGTTGCCGGCGCCAGCGCAGCCAAAGGCCGCGCAGCCAGCGCGTAGTCTTTCCCGTGCCTTCGCACCAGCCGCAAGTAAGCCAAGGGCCTTGCCCCTCATCCGTTACCGGCTCTACCTCGCCACCTCGACCGCCGCATTCCTGGCAAGTCTTCCCATGCTGATTGACATAACGCACGAAGCGCGTGTGGTGCGCTTCGTAACGATAGGCAAGCCGAGGATAGTCGGGCTGACCTAGAGCTTGGGCTTGGATTTGCTGAGCCATCGCTAAAATCCCTTCAAAGGGCCTATTTCCGACGACGGCTACGGCGCAGGACAAGCACCCTACTGTAATTCGGGTAACCGCGCAAGACCCGCGCAAGCCGCTGTCTCAATCGTACCCAGCACATCACCCTTCCTTGGCGGCCCCCATGACGTTCCAGAAGACTTCGACTTTGTGCCTGGTCTGGCCGCCAGCGGCGGCACGCTCGGCTTGGCATTCCTCCCACGCCTTGGCGTCGTAATTCGGATCGCATGAAAACGGCGGCTTGAAGTTGCACTCCTTCTCGAACCGGTAAGGCGACTGCGTCAAGCTGACGTTGCCGGGAAACTCTTGATATCCGTGACGAGATGCCAAGCCTACCGCGATGCCGCGGACCCGGCTATCCGGGAAGGCATGGCCGAGACACCGCGCCAGCATGCCGGACCCTGTGGCGCACCAGAGCCTCGTCGGCTCGCCCCACTTGGCGGCGATCTGCTTGCGCGCCCGAGACATCGCGGCAATGAAAGGGTCCGAGGCCGCCGGCACATCGAAGCCCAGGGGCAGGAACAGCACCCCTTTCTTTGCCGCGTAGTCGCGCGCCCGCTTCTGGACCACGGTCATATAGCCGGGCGCCACCTCGACGATCTTGGCGCCGTTCGCTTTGACCTGTTTCTGGCGCGGATGCCATTCCTGGCGCTTGGCATAGAAGATCGTGACTTTTTGCCCGGTCTGCTTGCCAAGCACCGAGAGGGCGAGCGGGGCGCCCCCGCAGAACGGGCCGCCGAACACGATCTCATCCGCGTCCTTGATCAGATAGGGCAGAAAACGCGACTTGGTGCCGCCAGGGACGAGGTCGTCGCGAACGACGATGACACCCTCATGCTCTTCGATGACGAATGGCGCCTGTTTCACAGCGTGTCCTTTCCCATAACGACCTCGGAGAGACCCGTACGGATGTACTCATCCGAGAGGGCATCCACCACAAGATGGATACGGCCCTCGCCCTCGTTGCTGCACGCATGCGGCCGGCGCGTATCGAGATAGCACAACGAGCCCTCAGGCATGTACATGTTGAGACGATGGCCGCGGTGATCCCAGCTTGAGAACCGCACCTCCTGGTTCGTCACAATGGGAATGTGGAACCGCACATTGTGCCCATCAGCGGTGCCGGCGAGACGATCGGTGATATCCGCGTGCCGAGTCAAGGCACCGCCGGAACCAAGGCGCATGAACCGTACCCGGCGCATGGCCCAGTGCTGGCTGTGCAGTACTTCCAACGTGCGTGGAAAGCCGTCGATGGCCGTAGTCCAGTCCAGGTGAAAATCGTACTCGGCGTGCTCAATCTTCCACGCTTTACTCATTTCAGCCGGGTCGATGATGAACAGCGGATCGTCAGGCTTGAACCCGCGGAGCGCCAGGGCCGACCACGACTTGCCTTTGTTGTAGCTCGAATAATGGTTGGCGTAATGATCGCCCCACGCCTCCAGCTCCAGCCGGATGTCGCGCAAGGCCTGGTCGCCGAGGAACGGATCTTGAAGGACGGCAATCGAAGGCAGGTCCTCATGCGCAATGGGCTCCGCGCCGAGCGGGGCATTGGCGTAGAGACCTTTGATCTCGCTACCGGCCATGACCTTGGTGCCGATATAGTCAAAGCCCATCGTCAGCACAGTTGACTTGGCGATCAGGTCTTCCTCGAAAATCTCGATCATGATGGGCGAGTCTTTGGCGAGATTGCGCAGCTGCCGGATGAGGCTTTGCCCCGCTGAATAGCCACGAGCCGCAAAGGCGCTGACCACAATCGCACCAGCCGGCACCCTAATCGGCCGGCCGCGAAAATCGCTATGCGCGCTGGCCGACTTCAGCTTGTGCCAAATCGCAGCACCCAGCAGGTGCCGCGAGGGGTCGGCCTCTTGGGCGCTCCAATGGCTGACAACCTCTCGTCGCCGCAAAGCCGGCGCGATGTCGCGCTCCTTGACGAGGCCGAAGGCGCCAAAGACCAACGGCTTGTGCTCATCCCGAAACAAGTCCGCCCATTGCTTGAGGTACTCGACGGGATAGCCGCAAGCCCAGCTTGGATTGCTCATAGATCACCCGCCCTCATTAGAATACTTTTTTCGTAAAGCCTGCTCATCCGGTCCATGGAGATCCTTCCGTATCTCGGGTCTGGATCTGACCACAGGTGAAACATTCGCGCTGGGTATCGCGCTCCGCGTTGCGCCCTCGGCAATAGAGGCTCCAGCGATGTAGCCCAATTGCACAGAGCAACAGCCTTGAATTGATGGTTTCTCGACTCCAAGCCCAAACGGGGTCGCTCATGGATACGTCTCCGTGGTCTGATCGAACCTGGTCCGAACAATAGGCTCAGCCATGCGCGCTATCCTCGATTGCTTTGGCAGCCTCGACCGGATCGCCCTTGACGAAGACATACACCTGCTGGTGCGTCTTGCCCAACTTACGACTGCCCTGGAACATCTTGTGAATGCGCACCGGCAACGACCCGATAGCCGTCACCAGAATGGCTTCGTTGTAGAGGCCGGCGCCGGCCTCCTGAAACGCCGCTACCGTGTAGCCCGGGAAGTTGCGATAGATGCCGGTCTTCGTATCGCGGAAGTCGCCGACAACGAAGCAAGCGAAGCGGTTCATCTTGAGGCGCGAGACTGCCCGACGGATGATGAGCGCATAATCCGTCATGAACTTTTCCCACGACAGCCGCGACAGGTCATTCGGATCATCGCTGTATACCTCAAGGTCGCCGTAGGGCGGGCACGAGAACACCAGGTCGGCCTCGCCATAGTCTTTGGTGATCTTGTCGATGTTGCGCGAGTCGCCGACGATCCATTCCGGCATCGGCTCGATCTCCTCGCCGGCCGTGCATATCTCGGCGCCCTGGACGCGATTGGCCTCGACCTGCTGTTCGCTGAGATCGATGCCGGTGTAGTAGCGGCCCATCTTGCTCGCCACAATGCCGCGGACAGAGCCGCCGGCAAAGGGATCGAGGATGAAGCCACCCTGAGGGCAGAACCAGCGATAGACCATTTCGCAGAGCACCGGGTCAAAGATCGAGGTGCCGGTAATCGTGCGCTCCGCGCCGTCATAGTTCGGGATCTCGCCGAATGTCACGCCCTGGTCCATCGTGGTGATTGCGCGGCCCTTGCTGTCGCTGCGCACGATCTTGCCGGTCTTAGGATCGCGCGTGGGCCACAGGCTGCCGCCAGGGATGGCGTTCGCCTTGCGGCCTTTCTGAACACCGTAGGCCAAGCCGGCATCCTCGCCAAGATTGCCGCGAGCCGGGGTGGTCTGGCGGGCCGCCTTGCTTGGCCGAACGCTGCCCTTGCCGCCCACCCATGCCGAAGTTGACCCCTGCCCTCCGACGCCCGGCGCAAGGTGTTTGCCGCGCGGTCGTTGGTCGTCATCCACAGCGACACCTCGGCCAAGCTCGCTCTTGATCCCAAGGGCCAGCCATTCTCGCTTGCGCGATTGCCACTGCCCCGACCGCGCCTCAAGCACCGAGAAGGGCGGGATGCCGTAGTTGCTAACAAGAGTGCCGGCACCGCCCATCTCACCGCCAAATAACGACTTTTGCTTGGTCATGGCCCCTCGGATTTGTTATAGGCGGCCAGGATCTTCGCCGCCTCCTCAGCTTGCATACGATAAAGCTCCAGCGCCGGGCACCGCGCTTGCTCGATACGGCCAGCGCCGAACCGAAATGCCGCCCGGGCGCGATCGAGACGGACAGGGTCCAAGCCGTACCGCACAGCAACTGAGGCGACAATCGCCTTCAGAATCGTCTCGGCCGGCATCAACCGTTTGTCCCTGGCTCGTGGATGATACCAGCCGCCATATCACCACCCGGCGGCGCCTTACCCCAGATGTAGTCCGCCATCATCGACAACAAGGCGATCGTATGGCTGAGGCTCACGGCCTCTTCAAAACAGGCCTGCTTCAAGGCGCCGTCGCGGAGCGCGATCAGATCGACGCGTTGCGCGTCGCACTCAGCGCGGCCGAAGCGGATGCCGTCGCACAGGAACTTTATCTCGGGCTTCGTAATCATTGCGGATCTCCGTATTTGGACCGCTTCGGGCGGAAGCGATCTTCCACCTCGTTCCAGATACGTACGACCATATCCCCAACGTCTTGCACGCAGGCTCGATAGTCGTCATCCGACAGCGCGGCGTAGGTGGCCAGAGCCTTGTTCAGATCGGCCCCGGCGCCGGCTTCGGCAAGGCGGCCGATCTCGTGCAACCACAGAAGATTGGCGTGCAGATCATCGATGCCATAGCCAAACATGATCGGGAACTCACACACCCGAAACGGCGTGCCGACCTTGTTCTTGTCACACTTGGCTTTGACCAGCACGCCGATATCACGCTTGACCTTTTGAATGGTCTTGTCGAGATGCGAGACCACCGCCAGATAGACCACCTGTGACGCATAGAAGTCCAGAGCATGGCCGCCGCTTCGCTTGGTCTTACGGCCGAACGTCACACCAATGTTGTCGCGGATTTGCGAGATAATCATGACGTGCGTCTTGGTCCGTTCCAGCCGGCGCACAAGCTGGCGGAACATGCGCGACATGCCCTTCGCCTTGGCCGTGCCGTAGCTGCCTTTGATCTCACCGGTTTTCTTGTCAATCTTCGGGTCCATTTCGTCACGATCAGACAGCGCATCCAACGAGTCAAGGATGTAGAGGCCCGGCGAACCGCTCTTCTCTTGCGTCGCCAGCGTCTGCATTAAATCCTCGATCATATCCTCTACGGTCTCAATCGGGCCGTTCTCCTCGCCGAACGCCACGCGGTCAAGAGGCAGCCCGAGATTGGCGGCGTAGTCCTTGTCGAACGCGGCCTCAGCCTCGCGATAGTAGATCGGGCCGTCGTAAAGCCGAGCGAAGTTGGCGCAAGCCTCGATCGCCAACAGCGTCTTGCCGGTGCTCTTGTCACCGACGATATTGCTGATGCGGCCGAGGACCCATCCGCCGCCATAGACCGGGCCGACCACGCAATCCAGCAAGCGGCTTCCGGTCGGAATTACCTGCAGATTGCCTTTCGGCGGATCGTAATAAGCGCCGCCAGTATCATCCTCAGCAGCAAAGTCTTGTGACGCCTCTTTCTGCACGTCCTGTAGCCGTACTCGCTTAACCATGCGGGCAAACTCTCCTCAAAAACAATAACGCCCGACCGGAGGGGTGAAGTCCGGCCGGGCGTCGTGCCCCGCAAGGCAAGGCTTCAGCGCGCCTTACGGGCAACCACGCGGCTAGCGCGTGGGTCGCGGGCGTCCGGTGGGGGCGGACGCTGCGGGTCGTGCTGCCGGCGGGCGTGGGGCCGCCCGAGGAGCCGCCGCTGGTGCGGGCCTTGCCGCAGGCCTTGCGGCAGGCGCTGGGCGCGCAGCCGGCCGGGCGGCAGGCGCAGGGGCCGCTTCTTCGGGATCGGCCTCAGCGCCCGCCGAGGCGCGACCGCGAGGTCTTGCGGCAGGTGCCGCAGCCGGGCGGGCGGCCGCCGGCCTCGGAGCCGGACGCTTCGTCGTGGACGGCGGTGCGGGTTCTTCGGACGGCGGTTCCTCGCCGACGTCCGGCTCACCCTCGGGCGCACCCTCGTCGGGATAACCCGTCGCGGGCGCTTCTTCCGCCGGATAGTAGACATTGCCTTCGGCGTCGACGGCCAGGACGTTGCCCTGCTCATCGACCGCATCGCCGACCTCGTTGACCTCGCCCTGCCAGCCGGCGGCTTCCAACGCGGCCAGTTGATCCTCGGTATAAGCCACCGGATCGCCTTCGGCCTCCTCGCCGCCCGTAGGCTGCTGTTCGTCATAAGCCGGTTCTTCATCCACGCCCGGGTCTTGCGGCCCCGGATCGTTGGGGTCCGCGGCCGGCGCCTCGTCATCCTCGTTGACGGCGGCGGCGCGCCGGCCGTTGTAGACATCGGCGATGTAGTCGGCATCGAAGTATTGGAATGTCGTCGGCACCGGGTTGTCGGTGATGTAAGTCAGCCATTTCTCCTGCGTGGCCGGATCATCCGACAGCGGCGTGCTGATGCGCGCGACCTGGATGCCGATGTAACGCGTGTTGAGCATGGTGCCCTCGCGCGTGAATTCCAGATCATAGCCGTTGTCGGGATGATCGATGAGCAAGGCCGCGCCGGTTTTCTTGTCCCGACTGAGGGCGGCGAAATCCTTGTCCATCGTCCACGACATGGGATACAGCTGCGGCCCATCGCTCTCGCGGTCGCGATCGATGATCCAGACGGCGACCTGCCGCTGCAGCTTGACCGCCTTCAGGTCATCCTTGCTGGCGCCGTCCCGTTCCATCTGCGCCCGCGACTCGCAGATAGCGCAGTACTCGCCGCGCATCTTGGCAAGGCAGAGATAGCCGGAATGGTCCGAGCCGATGTCCCGGTGGAACCACATATCGAAGCCGTAGTGGTCCTGCTTGGGGAATTCCTCCATGCTCCAGGTCGGCGGCATGATGCGGATCGTATTGGTCCCCTGCTTGGCGCGATAGACCTTGAAGTTCGTGCTGAACACGGAGTCGAACATGCCGCCCGACTGGGTCGCCCGACGCTGGACGCTCTCGCTGGTGCGCTCGCGATAGACGAAGCCGCTTTTGCCAGCACGCGGCGCCACCCGAGGGGCAGCGGGCGCCGGAGAAGCCGGCCTCGCCGCAGGCCTTGCGGCGGGCGCTGGGCGCGCAGCAGGTCGTGCAGCGGGCGCAGCAGCGGCGGGTCGGGCCGCGGGCGCAGCAGCGGCGGGTCGGGCCGCAGGTCTTGCCGCTGGGCGCGGCGCGGGCCTATTGTTCGGCGGAGCCATTCGTCACCTTCCTCTTGTTGTTAAGTCGCAGCCGATTGATGTAATCGGCCCTGGAACGGAAATAGGCCGAAGCCCCAAACCGCACCAAGACATACACCGCTATCGGCCCCAAGACCGAAGCGGCAATGATCCAGCCTACCGTGCTCATCCCTCACCGCCGGGCCGACGAGCACGCGCAATCGCCGCGCGGTCGTCCGCATAAGCCCGTTCCTCGGCGCCGCGACGAGCACCACCGCCAGCGCTGTTGGCCCAATAGCCCGCATGATAAAGAGCGCACAGGTCCTTGAGCGCATACGACCGCTGCTCGAACGCCTCTTTCAAGGCCTCCCACAGCGCGGCCATGCGCGCCCAATTATCACGAGCTTTGTTCGCCTGGACGACATCCGGGTGCACCGTGATCCGCGCCGTCAAGAGGCTGTCGGTGATCTTCTCCTCGTTATCGCGCGCCATCTGGCGCTCCTGCGCATCGACCCGAGCACGCGTCTCGTCCAACACGTGCTTCGCCCGATCGCGTCGTGAAACGGCAAGGGCGAACTCGCGCGCCGCGTCAGCGTAGTGCTGCGGCTGCTCGATCAACATCGTATCGAGATCGTCGCGGTCGATCTTGAGCTTTTCACGAAAAGCCAGCGTGGGGTCTTCCGCGGAAGCCGGCGCCGCGGGTGCCGCGGCTGGCGCATCAGGTCTCGGGCGTGGGGCCAACTCTGCTCTCCTCAATCAATCTCCGAAACATACCGGAAACATACCCAGCTAATACCGGATTAGCTGAATACCACTCGGCCACAAGCCAGCACCACCGGCGAGACCCCATCGCCCGAGGGAAAGGGCTCGGCGAATTGCGCCAGGATGTTCAGGCCGGCAGCGGCGGTCTTATCGTTCTTGGCGCCGAGAACTACCGACGTCACATAAGCCCGCACCACCTGCCGGATAGACTCGGGGTTCTCGTCCTTGAGGCTCTGGAGCAATTCAGTAACCAAGGGCCATGTAGCGCCCTTGACCAGAACCCGTGCGAGTTCTACGGCACCCGGGCTTTCCGCGGCCGAACGCAGCAAGTCGGCAGCCTCCGCCCGATCGCCGGCGTCAGCGCAGACCGTAAGGTTCGCCAAAGCTTGGCGCACGCCGCCCTCGGCCTCCCTGACACACAGATCGATCACCTGGTCGTCGACCGCGATCTTCTCCAGATCGGCGATCTGCTTGAGATAATCGAATAGCTCGTCCTTAGCCACCGGCTTCAGCGTAAATGAAGCGCACCGACTGACGACTGTCTTCGGCACCTTGGTAGGGTTCGTAGTACAGAGGAACCAGAAACCCCACTCCGGCGGTTCCTCAGTCGTTTTCAGCATAGAGTCCCAGGCATTGCCGGAAAGGCGGTGGCACTCGTCCACGATTACCACCGCCGCAGCGGCGCCATTCAAGGGGCGATACTGCATCATCTGGACCACCGCCCGCATATCATCGACGCCGGTATTCTTGGCAGCATCCACCTCGCGGATGCTGTCCAGCGGGCAGCCCAATTCCATGGCGCATATCCGCGCCAGAGTGGTCTTGCCGGTGCCGGCCGGCCCCGAGAACAGGAAGCTATGGCTTCCGCGCTTGGCGATGATACTTTGCAGGGCCTTGACCGTCGCCGGCTGGCCGATGACTTCACCGAAAGATTGCGGACGATACCGCTTATGCAATGGCTCCACAAAGACCTCCTAGCGCCAAACGAGTTTCTCAAAGATGATCGCCACCCCATAAATCTTGGACAGGTCGGCGGCCTTGGACCCGCGCTGGATCGACCAGGCCTGATAGATGGCGGTAGCCTCAGGGTTCTCCGGCAAGCCCTTGCGCGCGCCATCCTCATCGACGAACATGTCCGCCGGGCGCTGCTCGAAAAGCACCGAGACATGCTCAAGATCGCCTCCGTCAAGCAAAGGCGTAACGACGCGCTTGATATCGTCGTAATTCTCAACGCGGCCCACTTCCCGCACTTCTCGCTGTGCTCCAAGGGCTGGTGGATATACGAATATCTTCATGATGGTTCCTCGCGGCTAGCGTAGAACCAAAGCATACGGGCGCCTTGCAAAAGAAAAGGCTTGGCCGTAGCAAACCAAATCGGCTAAGACGGCAACAGCCGCCGGGGTTAGCGCCCCGGCGGCTGTCGACCTCGAAAGCGAAAGGCACTCGCTTGAAGGTCTTTGCACGGCGCTGAATCTAAGGATTCTCTAAGCCGCGCGCAAGACCAAAAAACGCGATTGCCCAAGCAGCCAAGGCCGGCCATAGCCCGCCCTATGTTTGGGCCGACACCCTGGACTACCCGACCGGGGCTGCAATCGCCGAAGGGCATCGGCAAGGACTGAAAGCTGAAGCCTCAAGGACCACAGGCGTCGTAACAGACTGGCTTGCGGGCGCGAGGAATTGAAGCGAGACGCAGCGTGATAGCTGCAGGTGGCCCGAGGATTGGGAGATTGATCCTCAGTGCTGCCGGCCGTCGTGTCGCCGCAAAGGCGAGCAAGACGCGGTCATAAGGGCGATACGCACGACCCGCCCTCCCTGACAAGACCGCCATCTCCGGTGACTACAATTGTAGTGACATTTTGATCCAGCAGGGCAAAATGTGACCTTGGTCTTGACTGTGATTGCTGCTCTAAAAACGATGGCAATCGACAGACCACAGGGCAAACATAGTTTGCCCTGTGGATTATCGACTGATAATCAAACGTGACACTGATGCTGTGTCTACGCGCACACACGCGCGAAGCCTTAAAGCCACAGCCAGCGCGTTTGGCTTGTGCGCTTACGCGCACAAGCTCAGAGCGGCGCGCAAGGAAGGGCGCGCCGCTCTGATGGGTTTTTCTTTTAAAGAAGAGGTGAAACCATGCCTGACGCCAAACAATGGAATGGTTGTACTTGCGGCAGATACATGACGAGGTTCAAACCCAAGAATGGCTCTTGGACCACTTGGGTATGGGTAGTCAAGCTTTGCCGCTTGCACCCTCAGCAGAACCCGGATGAGGCCAGCACCCGTATGCTTTGATTAAAGCCGGGTTTGTGGGGAGATTGCGTTGTCAGATGAAAGACTAGCCGGCCCCTTGCAAGAGTCGGTGCTGACTCTGCTGTGCTTCGATGATCAGGAAGGGAGAATTGCCGCTGGGCTTGTAACGCCCGATCTATTCGAGGAAACCTACAAGGATGTGGCGACCAGCATCCTTGCCTACCACCAGCAATTTCACAAGGCGCCGGGAAAGTCGCATATCGACGACATCCTTGGCCATGTGCTGGGAGATCCCCAGCACAAGCGTTATGAAATGTACCGGCGGATTGTCGCCGGGTTGTTCGATCTGGCCGAGGGCTTGAACGCGCCTTTCGTCCTATCCAAGGTCAACGAATTCATCCGACAACAGAACCTGAAAAAGACCGTGCTGGCCGCTGCCGAAATGCTGCAGTCCGGCGATGCCAGTGCTGACGAAATCGACAAGGTGCTCTACGACGGTGTGAAATTCCACGCCGACACTCAGGACAGCGGCGTCTTCCTCGGCGACAAAGTACGTGGGATGCGCTTCCTTGAGCATAGCTCTGACGAAATGACCTACAAAGTCGGCATCCCGCAACTTGACCGCCGAGGCATAGGACCGGCTGCCGGTGAAATGCTGCTGTTTGTAGCGCCTCGCAAGCGCGGTAAATCGTGGTGGATGATCCACTGCGGTGTTCAAACTCTGCTGCAGAAAGCGCGCATAGTACACATTACGCTGGAGATGAGCGAGCAGCGCGTGGTACAGCGCTATTATCAAAACATCTTCGCCATCGCCAAGCGCGCGGATAAATACGACCAGACCGTCCTCGAACTCGATGGCACCAAGATGATCGGCTTAAAGCGTGAAGTACGCGAGCCGATCCTTGCGCTTAGCGACAAAGGGCTGGCCGACAAGCTATCCCAGCGAATAGACGAGTGGGGCACACGCCTCAATCGTCTGGTGGTAAAACAATTCCCCACGGGGGCGCTGACACTGGGGCAGCTGGACAGCTATCTCGATGGGCTGGCGCTATCCCACAAATTCATCCCGACCGTTATCATCATTGACTACCCCGATCTCATGAAGCTGGATTCCAAGGAATACCGCTTGTCCCTCGGGCGCCTCTATGAACGGCTGCGCGGTGTTGGTGTCGAGCGAAATGCGGCCATGGTGGTGGCCTCGCAAAGCAGCGCCGATGACTCGCGAGTAGCCGAGGACATCAGCAAGATTGCCACCGCCGACAACGTTATTCACTATAAACAAACCAATGACGAGCGAGTGCTGGGCTTAGCCCGGCTGCTGGTCTCTCATGCGCGGAATGACGAAGATCGCTTCTCGATCCTGATTTCACAGGACTACCGATCGGGGCAATTCGTAAAGCAATCTGCGCTAATGGATAGTAGCTACTTCGATATGGTGAAGGCCGAAGTAGGCGTGCGCGATGACTCGCCTTCAGGAGATGAAGAGTGAAAGTCATTCTCTACTACCAGCGGATTGGATTTGACCAAACAGCTACATCCAAATCCACTCACGCGACGCTGCGCGGGGCGCTTGTCTACGCCACCGGCGCCTACTTTGCCGGCCTCATCTTGCCTGATATCATCACGGACCAGAACGGAGCGATCCTCTTGACGCGCGAGGCGCTGTACCAGGCGATGAGGCCATCGTGAGATTTGAATGGCTGCGCTTTGTCAAAAGCCACCGGATCGCCTACAGCGATCGAGGCGAGAACGTCGCCCGCGGCAATATCGTCATCCACTGCCCTTTCTGCGGATCGGCCGACCAGGGGCGCCACCTAGGCTTGTCCCTTATAAGCGGCGCTTGGGGATGCTGGCGCAATTCCAGCCATAGAGGCGGCAAGCCCCACCGCCTTATTCAAGCCTTGCTCGGCTATTCGTTTGCCGAAGCCTCACGCCTTGCCGGCGACAATGCTGGCGTAGACCTTCCTGACGACTTTGGTACCTCTGTACGACAAATGCTGAGCAAGCCCAAGGTCGAGGCGCTGGCGCCGCGCACTATCGCCTTTACCGAAGACATCATCCCGCTTGAAGATCGAGGCATTGGTCGCCGCTTCGTCGATTACTTAGAGCACAGCCGAGGCTATGGGCGCCTCGCAGCGCTTCAGCTTGCCGAGCATTACGGACTTCGGTGTACCATTCGCGGGCGCTTCCGTTATAGGATTGTCATTCCGATCGAAATGGACGGCGTGCTGGTAACTTGGACTGGCCGATCGGTGCTGCAATCCGAAACGCTTCGTTACGACACTCTCAGCACAGATGCCGAAAAAGCAAAAGAGTCCGGCACGCCGCAAGCCCTGCGCGCCATCTCGGATTGCCTCCTGAATTACGACAAGCTGACGGGCGGCGACGTGCTGTTGATCGGCGAGGGGCCACTTGATGGCTTACGAATGGATTTCTTCGGGCGAGGCATCGGCGTGCACGGCACATGCCTGTTCGGCAAGCGGATGAGCGATGTACAGTACGAATTGCTCATGAAGATCAGCCCTCGCTACAAGCACCGGGCCTTGATCCTCGATCGTGACGCCTTGCTGGATACTGTGCGCATGGGGCCGCGCATGCAATCGCTTGGCTTGCGGAAGGCTCTTGTTCCTAACGGATTTGACGATCCTGCGGAGTTTACGAAGCCGGCATTAAAACAGGTTGCGGACGCCGTACGCAATCGCTAGGTTGTGCCGCTAAGGCGTGTGCCTGTACGCCTCGCCCGCCCGCCTCACCAGCGGGCCGGTTTCCTCCGGGCTACCCCGACCCGGCCGCCTCGGGTGATTTCAGGCTGGCGGCCATTCTCTCGCATACGAAAACTTTTGTGGGGAAACGAACATGAAAACCCAATCAACAAGCAAGGCGCCGCCTCGCCCGACAGCCGTTCTCGTCGGAGACGACAAGCTCGATCGAGGCTTGCGCGGCTGGATCGTCAATACCGCCCGGCAAAACTACTGGCGCGTCGCTTCCTGGTATCAGCTGGACGACCTCATCCAAGACGGCTATCTCTGCTACAGCAAGATTGCCGCCAAGTACGAGACCACCAACCAGAAGCATTTCATGGCGCTGGTTCAGCGCACATTCAGCAATCACATTACCGATCTGGCTCGCAACCGCGGGCGCCTGAACGAGGTGCCGGTGTCCGAGCTATCCGATTCGCCCGACACCTTTTTCGACAGCGTGATGGAGCCGCACAACGAAGCCGCCGATGTGGCGGCCTTGCTGCTCGACGCCCCGCTTGAAGCGCTCGTCTTGCTGAAAGCCCTATCTAGCGGCTTCATGAATACGCCGTACCGCAAGGAAGATGGCACGCGCGAGACGCCGAACGAACGGGTTTGCCGGATCACCGGCATCAATCTGTCGAGCGACATTTTCGATGTCGTGCGGCGGTTCCTAACGAACAGCGCCGCAACTCGATAATCTCGTATTTTCCCTTGACATTACGGGATAGGTGCATTTAGTACGTCATCCCGTATGACTTGTTTCCAACCACTAAACTCCTGAGAGGAAAAGCACATGCCCACCAATATCGAAAAGGCGATCATCAAAGTATCCAAGGTCAAGCGGAAGGTCGGCGAGACGCGAGATGCGTTCCTGGCCAAGGTCGTCACGGCGTTCAGCACCAAGGACGTCGTGTCGGACGAGGAATGGGAAGGCCTCGGCAAGCCGGCGAACGACTGGGTGAATGCCGCGACGAAAGCGATGCTCGCGGGCCAGCCGCTGCAGCCTTTCCCGGATGCCCCGGCCGAGGGGATCGCCCCCGATCCGGCGCCCGGTCGCCCCAAGGTGGCGGCGAAGACGGCTGCGGCCAAGACCGCCGCTCCCAAGGCTGCGCCCAAGGCGGCGGCGAAGACGGCCGCGCCGAAGGCCGCCAAGGCCAAGGGCGAGGGCGGGTCCGGCCGCGGGAAGATGACGAAGGCGATCCACGCTGTCATGATCAAGAACCCGAATACCACCGAGGCCGAGCTGCAGACCAAGCTCCAGGCGTCCGGCTTCGATCCGTCGCCGACCTATATCCGATCGGCCCGGGCCTTCTGCCGGCAGTTCATCTTCGTGCTGCAGGAGCAGGGCAAGTGGCCGGGCGGCGCCATCGCCTGATCTCCCTGCCGGCGGCCTACCGTATGCGTTGAGAGGAGGGCGGCGCCCATGCCGCCCTCTTTTCGCATGAGGCAGGGAGCCGCCAAATGAAAGCGCAACGCACCGAATTGCTGGCCATTCTGCAAACGCTATCGCCGGCCCTGGCCAACAAAGAGTTGGTGCCCGGCCTTACGCACTTCTGGCTCATGGGCCAAACGATCCATGCCTACAACGACATCATCGGGCTTGAGCTACCGTTTGAGTCGGACGTTACCGGCGCCGTGCATGGCGCCTCGCTGCTCGGTGTCCTTGGGCAATCTCGTGCCGCCGAAATATCGCTGGACATGGGCGAGAACGGCGAAGCCAAGCTCAAGGCCGCGGGCGCCGTGCTCAAGCTCGCTGTAATCCCGGCTGATCGTTCGCTATGGCAGCCGGAATGGCGAAGCGAAGAGCCGCCGATATGGGGGCCTGAGGTCATCACAGCGCTGGAGCGCGTTCTGATCTCGGTTGGCGATGATCCGGCTATGCCGGAGCACATGGGCGTAACGTTCATCATAGCCGCCGGCACTCTCGCCATCTACGCTACCGACAGCAAGACCGTAACACGCGCCATCCTCAATGCGCCGGAAGGCATGCCTGAAGGCCGCTTCATCGCGCCGACGCCCTTCTGCCAGCAACTCGTACGACTTGGCTCGGCCGGCGTCAAGGTTGATCTGTCCGAGAACGACATCATGGTCGAGACCGAGAACGACGTGCGCCTCTTCGGCCGCCTGGTCGAGGTCTCATCGCCCAAGGATTTCGAGACGGTCATCAGCCGCTACGTGACGGATGAAAACTGGAATAACGCGGTCGCCGTCCCACAAGGCCTGGAACCGGCGCTAGAGCGGGCGCTTACCGTACTCGCCGATGTTCAGCCGCCCCGCGCCGTAATCGAGGTCCAGGCCAAGATGGCGCGGCTGTCCGCCAAAGGATCGCATGCCGAGGTAGAGCGGGACAGCGTTGCCCTGGAACATGAGTGCCCGCCGGCCCGGCTCACATTCAATCCGGCGCTGGCCAAGCGCGGCTTGAAGCACGTCGATCGCATGGTGGTCCTGGCGGATGCGCTCGTATTTTTTGGCGGTGAGGATTTCGTCTACCTTATAGCTGGGATCTCGGGGTCGGAGTAACCTTCCTTATGGGGTTCTTTTTTACGCCGGACCCTACCTCGACTCGGGTAAAGTCCGGCAGCCGGCATACCGAGCTACTACACCGCATGGAATGCCGCGCATGCCCCTTGGACAACGCCTCATGCGCCCACGGCAAGATGCCGGCCTCCGGGGCCAAGGAGCCTACAATCCTCATTCTGGGGGCCGCCCCGGGGTCCGATGATGATGCCGCGGGGCGACAATTCGCCGGCGAAGACGGCCGAGTCCTCCGCATGCGCATCCCGGCCGAATGGGCGCCGTACATCCGCTGGAACTATGTGGTCCGCACGCGGCCGCCCAAGGATCGCGAGCCATCGGAAATCGAGGTCGAGTGCTGCCGGCCGTCGGTTACTAAAGATATTGAGGCTAGCCAGCCCACCGCCATTTTCGGGATGGGCAACATCCCGCTGCATTGGGTCCTCGGGCTGAACGGCATCGGCCAGTGGCGAGGCCGCAGGATGCCGGTTCGTATCGGCACGCACACGTGCTGGTTCTATCCCATGCTAGACCCGCTTGAGATTCTGCGAGGGCGCAAACGCTCTGTTGACAGCGCCCGAGACTACGGCTCATCGATGGAGCACGCGTTCGCGTTCGACCTCAAGCGGGCCTTTGACGAAGTCGGCACCTTGCCGGAGCCGGTCGTCCATACCGCCGATGCGGCTAAGGCCGGGGTCGAGTGCATTACGGGCCGCAAGGCTGGCGACATCGAACGCGTGGCCGCCTTCCTGCACGAGGCAGGCGGGCGACGGGATGGCGCCGGGGTCGATTATGAAACCTCGGATAAACGGCCCTACCGCGAAGGCGCCCGCATTCTTACCGCGGCGGTTTCGCTGCCGGATCGCACGATGGCGTTCGCGATGGATCATCGCGAAGCGGGTTGGTCTTCGGCCGATCGCCTGGTGCTGGACGAGGCCTGGAAAACTTTCCTGACCAGCGACAACCCCAAGCTGGTGCACAACCTCGCCTTTGAGCTTGAATGGACCGCGCACTTCTACGGCGCCGATATCATCCGGCGCGGCCCCTGGCACGATACGATGACGCAAGCGGCTACCCTCGACGAGCGGGTCGGCAAGAGCAAGGACCCGCTTGCCCTGTGGTTCCAGACAACGATTTGCTTCGGGCTCGATATCAAGGAATTGAGCCGCGTCGATCGGAAGAACATGGCGGCCGAGCCCTTGGACCGCATCCTCCCCTACAACGGCATGGACGCTAAATACCATCGCCTGGTCTTCGATGAGCTTGCGGCGCGGATTGCTGCCGAAGGTCTGGACGGCGCCTATGATCTCAAGCTCCGCCAAGTGCCCACCGTGGTCCTTACGCAGATCAAGGGCGTTCCGGTGGACTTTGAGGCCACCGTGGCCTTGCATGATAAGTACTCCAAGCGCGTAGCGGCGGCCGAGGAGACCATCTTCAGCAGCCCGGCCGTACTCGAGTTCAAGCGCCGCACCGGCCGCTTGTTCAAGCCGGGCTCCGGCCCCGACAACGTCGTCCTCTTGCGGGATATCCTCAAGGCCGATGTGGGCATGACGAAGAAGGGGTCGGACTCGGTCAATGCCGCCGTGCTCAAGAACCTCAAGGACCCAGTGGGCAAGGCGCTGCTGAATTGGCGCCAGTGGTCAAAGCTGGATAGCACCTACATTCAAGGCATGCTGCCGGGCGGCGAATACGTCTACCCCGACGACCTCATGCACCCCATCCTCAACACGGTGGTGGCCGAGACATGGCGCCTATCGAGCGAGGAGCCGAACGAGCAGAACTACCCCAAGCGCAACGCCGAGGGCAAAGAGGTGCGCAAGGGGGTCAAGGCGCCCCCTGGCTACAAGCTGGTCGCCATCGACTACGGCCAAATCGAGGCCCGGGTCATCGCCATGGCTTCGCGCGATCCGGTGTTCGTAAAGGCCCTGTGGGAACGCTATGACGTCCATGCCGAATGGGCGCGCCGGATCGCCTTGGACTATCCTGCTCGAATCGGCGGTCGCAAGTTCGTCGATGACAAAGATGTCATGAAAAAGTTCCGCGATGACGTCAAGGGCGCTTTCGTATTCGCCTCATTCTTCGGCGCTTGGCCCAAGACGGTAAGCGAGCGCCTCGGCATTCCCGAGGATGTGGCGGGCCGCCAACAAGCCGCGTTCTGGAAAGTGTTCAGCGCCAGCAAAAAGTGGCAAGATACGACCCTCGCCGACTTCAATCGCCTTGGCTACATCGAATTGATGACCGGCCGGCGGCGCCGGGCGCCGCTGTCGTCCAACCAAATCTTCAATACGCCTATCCAGGGTGTCGCGGCCGATATCGTCCTCGATGCGATGAACCGGATGTCGGAATGCGGCGATTGGGACCTGCAGCCCATCATGAACATCCACGACGATCTTACGATGCTCTTCCCGGAAGATCGCCTTGACGATCTGATTGAACAGTCGATCGACACCATGCTCCAGGTGCCCTACTCGTTCGTCAATGTGCCGATCCAGGTCGAGGTCTCGGTCGGCGATACCTGGTACGATATGGTCGAGATCGGCAAGTACTCCAGCGATGAGTGGTTCGGAACCGACCCGAACGGCGGCGGGACCGACAGCTATGAGTCGGGGCGCCGAAGCGCCATTGCCAAGCGAGCCGTTTGAGCCATGCGCGATCTTACGTCCCTGGATCATTACCGCATGCGCACCCCTGAGGTAGCGCAATTCTTCGGCGGCAGCTTCGGTGATCATAAGTGGGGCGCCTTCCTTGTGCCCTCGATCGCTACTGGCGAACCTCTCAAAGTGCTGGCCTCCGTTGGCATGGGATGGGATCACGTCAGCGTCTCTTGCCAAAAGCGCTGCCCCTCATGGGAGGAGATGGAACAAGTCAAGCGCCTCTTTTTTAGGGACAGCGAGACGGCTATGCAGTTGCATGTGCCGCCGGCCGACCACATCAATTTCCATCCCTACTGCCTGCACCTATGGCGGCCGCTCTGCCGGAACATCCCGCGGCCCCCAGCTGCTTTGGTCGGCGCCGGTTAAGGCAGGCGTCCTGCCATTCCATAGGCCCTGGTTACCCCTAGGACGTGTTTCTAGAGGTAACTAGCAGGGCCGCTATATCGGCCTATGGACAGCCCGAGATGCGCGTCTAACCACGTTTACTGACGCCTCTCGTAACTCGCTGAATTACTTTACAATTTTTCACGACAAGTTCCATGCCAACTTGGCGCGGATTTGTCGTAATTTATTTCCATTCGTTACGCATTATTTTGTTGAGGCAGGCCGGGATAAAGCGCATATTCAGGTCGTGACGAGCTTGCGACTCGGAAACAACGCAGACACGATGGCAGCACGAAGCCGGTACCCCCGAAGAAGGCAACAGCAACCCACGGGGCGGAAGCGGAAAGCCTCTTGGTCGGACAACCCGGCAACCTGCCCTAAGGATCTAAGCGCACCCAGGGCGAACCCAAACCTAACACTTTCGCGGCTTGCCGCCACTTGAACAAGCGCCATGGCCTCATCCGAAACGATGGGCTTAGGCGATCTCGCCAATCGAGGGCGAGGACGGCAAGCAAGCGGGGTGATGGCGGCGGGATGATGACGACATTCTGAGAGGCGCCGAAATGCGGCGCCTCGATTGAGTGCCGAACGGCCGGGGTGGTGCCCGGCCGACTAACCCCGGAGGATGAGCCAATGATTATTCGGATTATCGCGTTGCTGGCGCTGATCGCGGTCTCTTGCGAGGCCATCGAATTTAACCCCGATGCGGCGCCGCACATCGAGATCGCCGAATACAATGATTGACATTCTGAGAGGGGCGGCGAGGCCGCCCCTCGATTGAATGCCAACCTGACGATGGAGGCTACAATGGCCACGATGACCGATCTCGAACTCAAGGCGATGCATGCGTTGGTCCATAACCTTTTCACCAGCGCGAACGGTGGGACGCCGACTAGGTACGAAGACTGCGGCGATGAGCTTTGGTCAAATTGCCTCGGCCAGACCAGCCTCAAGCCCAGCGAGGAACTACCGCCGAAGCAGATGGCGGCCCTTTGCGGCACGCTGGCCCAGAAGGGGTTGGTGGTTTCCGGCGGCAAAGGCCGGGACGCCTGGATACGGGTGACGCGGGCGGGATACGACGCCTGGGTCGCCGCCAAGGCTTGACATTCTGAGAGGGGCGGCGAGGCCGCCCCTCGATTGAGTGCCAACGATGGAGGATGAAATGGGCGGTACGACATTCAAAATGGTGGCCAAGGGCAAGACGGCCCAAGGCGCCTTCGACCGCGCGGTAATGGCCGCACAGCGTGAGCACGGCCATGGCGGATATACCGGCACGATTGCCGAAAAAGGGCACTTTGTGATGATCCAGCCGGACCCCGGCAAGACGGCCGGCGAGACGGCCGACCGCCTTATGGATGCGGACGACCGGCGGATCGCCGACAAGTGGGGGCCGGCCGGGTGCATCGCGCTTGGCAATGGCGAATGGCTCTTTTTCGGATGGGCCAGCACTTGACATTCTGAGAGGGCGCCCACGAGGCGCCCTTGATTGAGTGCCAACGATGGAGGCTGAAGTGGACGCAATTCGGGCGCGCTTGAAAGCGGCCCGGCTGGAGCGAGAAAAACTGACCAAGGCCCAAGCCCAGCACGCGGCGAAATCGCGGCAGGCCGCGAAACAAGCGAGGGTCGAGGTGCTGGCCGCCGAAATACGGCACGAGCTTGATGCCGGCGGCGGCCTTTTGTTGAACCACCTGACAGGAGGATATCATGCCAAGAGCTAGCGAGTCACGGGTCGGCCGCAACGTTCGCATTCTGAAGGGCGGCGGCATGCCGGAATTCTTCGGCCAGACCGGCACGATCACGGATATTGAGGACGGCATGTACCGGGTCCGGCTGGATACGCCGGTGTGCATTCCGGGGGTCGGCCTTGTGCGGGATGACCTGTGGGAAGGTCACTTCCTCAAGACCCTGAAGGATTGACGCTCTGAGAGGGGCCAAAGCTTTGGCCCCTCGATTGAGTGCCAAGCAACGGAGGGAAGTAAGATGCGCTACATCGCGGAAAAGTCCGGCGCGGTCCTCGACCGCGCGACTGCGGGAATGGTTCAACTCGGCGGCCGAGGCTATCGCGCGCGCTGCCGAGTTGAACCAGATGGCGGCATAAGGCGCTGCCAATGATGGAGGGAAAGGTGAACAAAATGATGATGTTCGATTGGCTGGCTGAGGCCGCCGAAGAGGCGACATTCCTTCAGGAACAGGGCCTCGTCGAAACCCGGGCGATGACCAAGCCCACGCAGCGCGAAGGCGAAGGCCGAAAAGAGCGGGGCGAGGTGGTGCTGGTTTTCGCTGATGGCACCGAGTTCAAGCTGACGGTGGAGCAGGTCGCATGAGACTTTGCAGCTTGCATGGTCGCCGGCTGAACAAGCACGGCGACTGCCCGACGTGCCTCCGGTACGAAGCCGAGGCCGCCGAGGATGAAACCTTGCCGGTGGTGACATTGAATGCGATAAGTCAGCGCTGGCTTGATCGAGAGATCGCACGCGGGGCCATGCGGCGCAAGCCGCCGGCCCCCTCAATCTGAGAAGCCGAAAGGCCCGAGGAGGTCGGGCCTCGCGGTTCGGGTGGTTCCCGGCCGCCTGATGAGGCAAACCAGCGGAGGATAGTATGGCCAAGGTTCTGACGATCAAGTACGGCAGCGGGCGCGCCTGCGAGGTGCACATGCTGAACGTCGGCGAGGTCTTTCCGAATTTTGGCGGGTCACGCCACGGCCGCCGCGTTACTAACGGCGCCAGCATGATCACGCGCTACATCGGGATGACTCAGACCGATACGGACCGCGCGATTTCCGACAAGGAGATGTGGGCCGAGATCGCCCGCCTAATCAACGGCGGGCACGACGCCAAGGCCGAGGTCGAGGCCTAGCGATAGCCGAAAAGGAGGGTGCAAAATGCCTGACTTTTCTCGGAGTGACAGTTGGGTGCTTCGTGATGGTCAATGGATTACTGATTACGAAGCAGAAATCCAGGATAACTGGACAGACGAAGACGAGGCTGGTCTCGAAGAATACGAGGCCGCCAAGCGTGAGCGTATCGCTCGCGCTAGCGAGTATTGATAGGCCGAAACTCCCGGGAGGTCGGGGGTCCGGCGATGGGTGGTTCCCTCGCCGCCGATGAGGCAAACCGATGGAGGATACAATGATGGACGTCATGACCGCCCGGCAGGCGCTGGCCGACAACGTCGCCAAGCTGCCCCCGACTCAGCAGGATTTCGCGCGGTCCATCCTGGCGGCGCGGTTCCCTTCGCCGAAACAGGCGGACTGGATCGTCAAGCTGGCCGAGAAGGTCACGGCGGCGCCCAAGCCCGCCGCGATGACGGTGGCAGGCGCTGGCCTCGAACGGCTCAAGGTGCTGTTCGATCGGGCCTTGCAGTACGGGCCGCGGGCGAAGATCCGCATGGACGGCTTTGTGTTGTCGCCGGCCAAGGCGACCGGGACAAACCCCGGCGCAATCTACGTCAAGGGCCGCGATGGCGAATATCTCGGCAAGATCACCGCTGCCCATGAGTGGCGGCCGGTCGCGGCGGCGGATGCCTATCCGGGCATTGCGGTCAAGCTGGTAGCCTTGGCCTCGGACCCGGCCGGGATTGCGGCGGCGATCGGCCAGCGCACCGCCGAGTGCTGTTTCTGCGGGCGCGAGCTTCACGGCAACGGCGGCCGGTCGCTGGCAGTGGGTTACGGACCCGATTGTGCGGAACGCTACGGGCTGCCTTGGGGCATCGAGACGGTAGCGCCTGAGGTCAAGGTGCTTTGACATTCTGAGAGGGCGCCCACGAGGCGCCCTCGATTGAGTGCCAACGAAACGATGGAGGATGTGATGACTTTGCTGAGACCTTGTCCGATCGACATCAGGCGCTTCACTTGGTCGCCGACGACCAAGACGCTGGTGGCCGAAGCTTCAGACCTCAAAGGGCTTACTCCCGAACGGGTCTATGACGACGCATGCGATGTCGGGCTGACGGTGGTGTCGCCCGGCAAGGGCGACAAGCCCTACGGCCAAGCGGTGTTCGTACAGGACCGGATCGAGAAGGACGCCGAGGGCGATACGGTGGCTTGGCACTACAAATTGGCCGCGGGTCAGCCGGAAACGGATGCTGACATGAAGGTGGTGATCTATAACGATTGACATTCTGAGAGGGGCGGCCTCGCCGCCCCTCGATTGAGTGCCAACGATGGAGGCTGACAATGACCAAGCGTGCTAAGGCAATTCCCGGCTGGTTGGCGTTCGAGCACCAGGTGTTCAGGGACGCCATTCACTTCACCTACATTTCGCGGGGCAACGGCCCGGGCCAGCAGCGTGAGCAATTCGACACATGGCCCGAGGCCAAGGCCCGCGCCTCGCGGCGGGTGCCCGGCGAGCGGTTCCTGATCTACGCAGTTACGAAAGCGGGCCGGTCGGCGCAGATCCCCGTAACGCCCGAGTATGATTCGTTATGGGCTGAAAGGAAGACGAAGCGATAGCGGATCGCAGTAGGGACCAGCCGGGCGCCGGCTGGCCTCGGGTGCGATTGGCACCTCATTCCCGGAGGATACGAACATGTCCCACGAAGTCGAGACGATGGCCTATGCGAAGTCCGGCGGCCTGCCCTGGCATGGCCTCGGTAACCCGGTCAGCAACAAGCTGTCGCCCAAGGAGATGTGCGAGGCCGCGCAGATCCTGTGGCGGGTTAAGACCGAGAAGCTGGTCACCGAGTCCGGCGCGATCGTGACCAACAAGTTCGGGCTGGTGCGCGAGAGCGACAACAAGGTCCTCTCGGTGGTCGGCAAAGTCTACAAGCCGGTCCAGAACGAAGACGCCATGGACTTCTTCACGAAGTTCTGCATTGCCGGCAAGATGGAAATGGAAACCGCCGGCTCGCTTCGCGATGGCCTCTACATTTGGGGCCTCGCCAAGGTCAAGGCGGACTTCAGCCTCAGCAAGGCCGACCAGATGAAGACCTACTTGCTGATGATGAGCCCGCACGAGTACGGCAAGCCGCTGCTGTTCCAGTACACCGCCATCCGGGTGGTGTGCATGAACACGATGCAGGCGGCCATCGGCGCGTCCTTGCGGGGCCGGCCGAACCAGAACGTCTATCGGATGCCGCATGCGACGGCGTTCAACGAAGCCACCAAGCAGGCGGCCGAAGCGGCCCTCGGGCTGGCGGTCAAGCAGAGCGAGGAGCTGGCCGACATCAGCAAGCATCTCGCCAAGACCAAGGCCGAGCCCAAGGCGGTGCGCGAGTACTTCGCCGACGTGCTGGAGCTGACCGCCGAAGCCCGGGAAGAGATCCTGGTCGGCGGCGACAAGAACAAGACGTTCGACAAGCTGGAGCTGGCCCTTGTCAAGGCGCCGGGCCAGAACCTCAACACGGCCAAGGGCACGTGGTGGGGTGCGCTGAACGCGGTCACCTTCGTGGTGGATCACGATCTCGGGAAGACGCGCGACACTGGCCTGTCCTCGGCCTGGTTGGGCAAGGGCGCCCAGTACAAGAAGCGGGCGTTGGACCTCGCGATCAAGGCCGCCGCCTGATACCGAACGCAGCAAGGGACCAGCCGAGGGTGGTGACCTCGGCTGGTCAATGGTGCGGTTGGTAACCACACTGCGTATGATTTTTAATGGAGGACGGCATGAGTAACAGGGAAAAGGTCATCGCCAAAATCCGCAAGCTGCTGGAGATGGCGGGCCGATCGACCACCAACGAACACGAGGCCGCCATCGCGGCTGAACGAGCGCAAGAATTGCTGGTCGAATACAAGCTCAGCCGCGAGCAGGTACTGGCCGAAGACCCCGAGGAAATCGAGGCCTTAGCCTACGGCGTGGGCTCTGTCACGCCTGATTGGTTGGGCCAGTGGCCGGCGCTGCTCAATCAAGCCATCGCCGGGGCGTACTTCTGCGGCTACATGCGGAGTCGCGGGGCGCTGGAGACCATGCACATCTTCGTAGGCAAGCCCAGTGACATCATCGTGTGCAAGCTGATGTCGGCCTATCTCGTCAGCACGGTACATAAGCTGGCTCTCCAGCATATCCGCGACGAGGGTATCACGAAGGCGGCGGCCAAGAACCGGTACCGCCGATCGTTCAACATCGCTTGCGCACACCGCCTGATTGAACGGCTTGAGGCCCGCACCATACAGGCGCAAGCCGGGCAGCTGGCTTTGCCCGGGGCGGCAAAGGTGCCGGCGCTGTACAATCAGGCAGCGGCCGATCGGCAAGCGTTCATGGAGGCGCGGGGCAAGGCGGTTACGATTAAGATGGAGCCGACTTATGTTGAGGCGGCGGGTGCTGGCCTCAAGGCCGGCGACCGCATCGGCCTCGATGCGCAGGTAACGACCAAGAGCGAGACGCCCAAGCTTCGATAGCCGAAACGGCGCTTGAGGGGCGCCGTAGCCAGCCGGGTGGTTCCCACTGGCCTGATGAGGCAAACCGACGGAGGAATATGATGGATACCAGTATGACAAAGACCGAGACCCGCTACCAACGCGTGGCACGCGAGCAGCGCGAGCGACAGGCGGCTCGCGCACAGCGCGAGAAGGCCCGGTTGGCCAAGGAGGCCAAGCGCGCCCGAGATCGTGCCTATAGGGCACGGGTCCGCCAGGACAAGGCCAATGGCGCCGGGGCCAGCGCGGTGGCCGACCGGATCGATGGCTACGACCGCGACAACATCGGCCTCAGTGCGGATTTCTGATCTATAGCCGAAAGGCCCGAGGAGGTCGGGCCTCTGCCGGCGGGTGGTTCCCCCGGCACTGATGATGGCAAACCAAGCGGAGGATTTGGTTATGGAATACCTCAATAGCACCGCGGGCCTCAAGCCCGGCGACAAGGTCGGCGTGGCTGTGTATAACTCCACCGGCATGCGGTTTGCGATCAAAGAGATCGTCCGCGTCTCGTCTTCCGGCAGCATCTGGTTGGCCGATTCCAGTACGCCGTTCAAAAAGAATGGCGTTCGTAAGACCGATAAGTGGCGCCACGATCGTCTGCTTTCGGCAGCGCACGCCGAAGAAGTCATCAAAGCCCAGCGCGTGAAGTTTGTGGCGGATCTCCGCTTGCTGGCGGACAACATCGAGCGCCGAGATACGGAGGCCGTTCGCAAACAGTCCGAGGAGAAGTAATCATGCCTGTGTCAAAGATCATCGCACCAGCGCCGCCGGTGCTGACGCCGCCATCCAGCTTTCTTAGCCGGCCGGTGTACATCGACGTCTGCCGAGACGGCACCTTTACCATGCGGCTGCAGAACCAGAAGCCGTTCAACGGCCGCGCCTTCCCGGTGTTCTCGACGAACAACTTTACTGATGCCGAGTCCATCCGGACCATGATGTGCTTCGTGGTGCCGAATGCCGAGCACCCCAAGCTGCCGAAAGGCATGGCTTGGTACAAGGTCAACGCCGTGCGCTACAAGCCTGATGGCATCCTCGATGTCGAGGATCTGGCAGGGCTGTCATTCGGCATGGCGGCCCGCTACGAAGTCGTCCGGCGAAATCGTTACGAGCCGAACCAACGAGTGCCATTGTAACGGAGGGAATTCCCATGATGATGTGCTCATGCAACAGCGGGCGCAAGCCTCGCACGGTGATGACCAAGGATGGCCAGCTGTTCGGCCAGCTGTGCGAGGATTGCCTGCCGGCCAGAACGAAGGGCGTGGCGGACAATCTCGACCTTACGGCGTGGGAGCGCGACATCCTCGCCAGGACAGCGGCGCTTGCCGCCTGCCTTGTCCCGGCCCCGGAGTCGGTGCTATGAGGCGGCCCCGGCACCCGTCTCTGCGCCGGGGCCTCTACACCTTGGCGCGCCTCATGGGCGACGCCAACGCCATCAGTCGAGGGCCTAGTGCCATCGGCAAGCGGATGATAAGAAAGTACGCGTATAGATCTCTAAGTCGGTTCCTCAATCGCATTCTGAGGTGAAGCATGTTCGTAAATGATAAGCTCCTCTTCATCATCGTATGTGTAGTCGTCTGGTTCTCGTTCGCGGGGTCCTTGACCGATTACGCAATAAACTTCTACAAACGCTACAAGGAAGGACGACGCCCATGAGGATGGCCGATTACAACGTCGATCTGTTCGTCCCTGATTCATGGGAAGATCGCCAGCTAAGCGAGACAGTGGCTGCGCTGGACAACTTTCCCGCATTGCTGGCGTCGGCGGTAGCTGACGCCATCGCTGCGGCTGGTCTTCCCGCAGGGGTTGTGGTTGTTATCTCAGAGCAGGACGGGGAGGGCCCATTCGATCAACACGTGAGTACAAAAAATGGCAAGTCTTCGTAACGAAGAACTGGCGGCGTATCTTGACCACTCGGCCAAGCTGCGTCGCCAGAGCATCCCGGCCGAGATGCAAGGCGATATCCGCTACGCATGCGCCGAGGAATTCGTCCTCAAGCACGGCCGGGCGTACCAATCGCCGGCCAAGGACTATTGCCTGCCCAACTGGCGGGGCCGGATGAAGATGTGCTTTTTGAACGCTACCGTCATAGCGTTACGATGCCTACCCCTGACCTATGTCGAGGGCTTCGCCATCAATCTCGTCCCGTGCGCCCATGCCTGGGTTATCAATCCGAAAGGGCAGGTGATCGATCCTACCTGGACCGATGCACCCAACGCCGTTTACTATGGCGTGGCCTTCCGGACTGCCTTCCTGCGCCAGCAAGTGGTCGAGTCCGGATATTATGGCTTGCTGAACGGCCCTTACTCGGTGGGCAGCACCGGGCTTCTGCGAGGGCTCTATAAGCCCGAGGAGTTCTTGCGTAACCCGAAACGGAGAGGACAGCATGATTCGACAAAGCTTGATCTCGGCTGCTGCTGAGGCAGGCGATGACGTGCTGGAGCGATATGCCGCGCAGCTACGCTTCAGCCAGCCGGAAGCCTGCCCCATCGCCATCGACGGTCAGCACATATTCGCTGACGACCTGCGGCACGGCGCCCATTGCTGCCACTGCGGCAAGCCCAAAGGCTGAAGGCCTCATCATTCCGCCGCCCCCAAAAGGGGGTTGGGGTCGCCACACCCATTAGAGGGTCACCTACGCGTTTCAGGGCCTCGTGGCTAGGATGGAGCCTGCCGGCCCTGAGATACCTTTCTGACGACGGCTGCGGGGTTCCGGACTAGGGCGGCGAATAGGTCGTTGCCCTCGCGATGGAAGTCCAGAATGCGCTCGTCCATCGACCCTTTCATTACGAGATCGTAGAGAAACACCCGTTGGGCCTTCTGGCCGCCGCGGATGGTCCGCCGCTCAGCCTGGTCGCGATCGATCGGCGAGATAGGGGATTCGTAAAAGAATGTATAGGACGCCACCTGGAGATTGAGACCGTAGGCCCCCTTGCGACAATTGACCAGCAGACCAGGGAAAGCCGGGTCGGTATCGAACCGACGCTTGAGGGCTCGGTAGTCCTTCGTCCCGCCGGCTACCTGCCCGTGCGGGATCTTGGCTTTTTTCAAAGCCTCGCTGATCTTCCGGCCCGACCAGTTAAATTCGTAAAACACCACCCATTTGGCGCCCGGCGGCAAGACCTCAAGCTTGCCCATGAGGTCGTCCAGCTTGGGATTGTGCTGGAATTCGATCTCAGCCTTGTCGCCTGTCTCATCATCCCGAAAGCCGAGGAAGCCGGACGAGACCTGCCGCATCCGCATAAAGGCATTCTTCATGACGCTGTAATTGCCTTGGGCGGCGATCACTTGCGCTACCATCTTCTGGTAGTAAGCCGCGGTCTCAACCGGAAACCGTACTTGGCTCTTCAGCCTCGATACCGCCGGCAGCTTGATACATTCGGCGCTGGTGTAGACGATGGACCGGTTTTCCAGCATGCGCGATAGCTGAGGCTGCCGGGCACTGCGGAAGCTGTAGCTTTTGGCGTACTTATTCCGCGCAAACTGGTTCTTGGACTCGGCATAGAACGCCGATCGGAAGAGGCCGATGGTCTGCCCTAACGTCTCGCCGTGGTCTACCAGCTTGAACTCGGGCCACAACATGACAGGATCGCGGCCGAAGGGGCGCCCTGCCAGCGCGTAGCGGCACCATGTCCGCCGGGATATCTGCCAAGCCACCCGAAACCACATCGACTCATTGTTGCCCAGCTTGGTGACTTCATCGACGACAAGGGCGCCGACATCCTGGCACAGGCTGGCGATGTACTTAGGATTGGGTACATACGAATAGCCCTTGACCGTCCGTGACATATTTCCTTTCTGGACTTTGCGATGCCGCTTTGCCCTGTCCGAGACCATGGTAAACATGCCTTGGAAAGTCATCAGCATGAGGCCCTTGTTGCAGGCCTCGACCAGATCCCACTTGTTGCTGGTGCTGTCCGTAAGGACTACGCCCGGCACGCGCATGCCGGTCCACTTTTCCAACTCATCCATCCATCCCCACGCGACTTCCTCGGTCGGCACAAGGACGATGGCCTTCGCCATATAGCGATAGCCGATCCAATAGCGCAGCAATTCGATAGTAACGAACGTCTTGCCGACGCCCATTTCGACCATGAAGTAGAACTGCGGATAGGTAAGCCCGATGAGGAAGCAAACTTTTTGATCCAGGCGCATGTTCGGGTGGATGATCGGCCGAGGGCGCACAGCGGCCAACCGGCGATCGACCTCATCCTCGCTTAACGACTTCATCCACGCGAATGAGCGTAGCGGGCGCGACAGGAACTCTTTGACGGCTAGGGGATTGATCAATCCTCCCTCCTCTCGCCTAAAAGGAAGCGCAGCATACCCGAGGCGAGGTACCCCGGGAAAGATCGATCGACCGCCTGCTGAATATTGCCGACGTGGCGCAGCATGGTGTTGAGGCCGACTTCGCTGAAGGAAGCGATGTAGCCTGCGAGCGACCGCGCGCATATGCAGCCGAGCGCTCGCCGTTGGTTGCGGCTAAGTGGGTCGCCGGAATTCTCAACAGCGTTCAACAAGAACGCCTTCATCGCCTCCGCGTGCTTATCGTAAGTCTTGTAATCGTTAAGCGTAACCACAATCGAAGTGGGTGGCATCCGGCCTAAGCCACGTGACGATAACTCATGCCCAATGCCGTACAAGAGCCAATCATCTTCGACATCCGCAGTGTCCGTAGAAAGGCTGAGAAGTGCCGATGCGCGCTGGCGAACCGCGCGCAACTCAGTCCTGCTCAAGGATGGTAGCTTTGCCAGTATGTGTTGATAATCAGACATCGGCTTGCCATTGTCTCGCCGTTGGCCCGTGAGGGGGTTTCCTATGGATAGCATACGGCACCGCCACCTGAGGATACCGTGAGCCAAGAGGCACGTCCAAGCCCCAAAGATGATACGCCGCTGGACCTGTCCGACATATCCGTTATGGACCCTCGGCTGTTCGTTGCGATTGAAGCCTTGGCCAGAATAGCTCTCGATTACGGCGGCAACCATGCCGCCGTCCGATCGGCTGTCGGCCGGGTTGTCGGCGAGCTTCGCAAGATGGCTGAGAGCAAGCGCGGGCACGATACCGTCGAAGCCATCGCCCTTGCCAAGCTGCTAGAGCGGCGCGACGGGTTGGCGGTCAGCAGCGAAGCGTCTTCCCTGGTCTCTACCAACCTCTATCTCTTGCGCCGGCTGTCCGGCGACCAGCATGCGGCCGCTAATTTCATTCGTGACATTTGGAATGCCTTCAGCCGGTTTTTAACGATGAAGGCCAAGACCATGGACGACAGCGGTGGTGCTCGCGCCAGCAAGCCTCTAGGCCCTTTCGAAGTAATGTCCCAAGATACTTATGACAATTGGCTAGAATTCTACGTGCCTTGGTTTACAGAGGCGCACCAGCGCTGGGTGTCGAACCGCAACGGATCACATCAATATCGGCACACCGCGTTGGTGATGTATGTGGTAGTCGAGGATCGCCATCCTATGACAGTGGATAGAGGCCTCCGTCTGGTAGCCGGCACTACGCTGCGCACGATCAGGGCCGAGCTTAATGCTTTCAATAAACGTGGCGCGGCCGTATGCCTTTCTGAGATCATTGCAGGAGTAGAGTAATGGTTCAGCAAATCAAAGTCACAATCAGCGGGCCTCGTAAGTCCGGCAAAACATGGGTGGCCTCGGCTATCATCAACGCCTTGAAGGGCTACGGTATCGACGTCGCATTCGAGGGCCTGGAAACGGCCCCGCGACCGATGCCGATCCCGCAAGGCGTCGTCTCAGGAGTTCACGCAGTGGTGATCGAGGCGCATGACGGCACCGCCGCGGGAATGTAGTCCGTGCGGCTTCGTGTTACAATCTCGGGCGGGAGCCCAGAAGTGCGCGTGTGGATCGCATCATGCTTGGTGCGCGTGCTTCGCGCCTTCTGGGTTCCCATCCGCTTTAAGGGCTTCAGGCCTGAAGGGTGCAAGATCCCGCCTTGGCTCGACGAGGTCGAGTACGTCTTGGTAGACATCGAGGGGCCGCGATGATCACGCAAAATATCAAACACACATCGCTGGATGTTGTTGGCACCAATGTCGTGTTAAAGTTCGATCTCGGTACGGAAGAGGAAGCCAGGATGATGCTCCGGCATTTCGCCGAACAGATGAAGGAGCAAGGCGAGATATGGCTAAGGCTCAAGCCGAGTACGCTCATCATCGCGGATGGCGTGCTGTCCCCTAAGGAGGGATGACGGATGAGGGCTGGTGGTAGTAAGCAAAAAGGTGGCGCGTTCGAGAGACAGACGTGCAAGGCGCTATCGCTGTGGATAAGCCATGGTCGGCGCGAGGACCTGCTGTGGCGAAGCGCCATGTCGGGTGGTCGCGCCACTGTCCAGGCCAAGCGAGGGATCGACAATCGCACGCAAGTGGCGGACATCTCCGCCATTCACCCCGATGGCGACAAGCTGATGGCGTTGTTCTTCATCGAATGCAAGCACGTACGCAGCCTCGATATCGCGCAAGCCATAATCAAGCGCTCCGGGTTTCTCGTTAAGACGTGGACGATAATGCAAAATATGGTGGAGCGTGAAAGAGCGAAGACCGGCCGCGGGAATGCCGCAAGCCCTATGCTGATTGCCCGGCAGAATGGCATGCGCACCATCATGTGCATTACCAGGCATGGCCGCACACGCCTGCTGGGGATTGACTTTAATCTCGCGGAGCACCCGGCATTCCTTGCCAATGTGCCTACGCTCAACATGCTGATTTACGACTTTGAGGAATTCATGAAGGTGCCGTGCCGGCTATGAGATATCTCCTCGCCGATCTTCGTGAATGGTGGGCGTGCTGTCCTCTGTGGTGCCGCGATGAGGACCAGCCCTGGCATCGCCATATCGCCGACTTCGCGGATGATGTCGAAAAGATCGTCGACCAGACGATTCGAGACGGCGGCCTTTGGGTGCCCGGCGGCCCCAATAGCGCAGCCGCGCACTACCGCCGAGGCCTTGATACCCTCAAGCGTTGGGCCAGCACCATTCGCATGTATCATGGTGGGAAATAGTCGTGATCATCACCGCCGACATTCACCTTACGGACAAGCCCTCGGATCTCTACCGCTGGGACCTATTTCCTTGGCTGATCAAACAAGTAGACGGCGACAAGACCCTCGCCATCCTCGGCGACCTTACAGATGCCAAGGATCGACATTCGGCGAAGCTGGTCAATCGGCTGACCTACGCCATGCAAGATCTCAGCCGGGCGTTCGATATGGTCCTGTTTGTCAAAGGCAACCATGATTACGTCGATAAGGACAATCCGTTCTTCGGCTATCTTCGTACGTTAGACAATGTGCATGTTATTGCCACCGAGCCGGCCGCTTTCGAGATCAACGGACGGATTGTGCTGGCAGTGCCGAACAGCGTCGACTTCGCCGCCGAATACGAAGGCTATCCCTGGAATGATTACGATGTCGTGCTGACGCACCAAACCTATGATGGGTGCATCACCGAAAACGGCACTCGCCTCGGCGGCGTACCACCCTCGATCTTCAAAGGCTTTAAGGGCAAGGTCTGGTCCGGCGACATCCATGCCCCTCAGAAAGTAGGGCCGGTCATCGAATATGTCGGGGCGCCCTATCGCGTGCGCTTCGGCGACCGGTTCCAGCCGCGAGTCGTGCAGTATGCCGTGGCAACAAAGCGCACCCTCGATCTCAAGTACTCGTGCCCGAGCAAGCATGTCGTGACGATTGGCAATATCGCCGATATCTACAAGCCCGAGCACCGCGCCATGAAAGCCGGCGACCAGGTCAAAGTTCGCGTCTTGCTGAAGCGCGCGGACTACGCCGGCTGGCCGGTCCTGCAGGCCGAGATAAAGGCCCTTGCCGCGGAGCGAGGCTGGCTCCTTACGGGTCCGCTGCTGGAACCCCTGCAACGGAATGGCGCCGAGACCGACAAGATCCAGGCGGCGCGGCAGGGCATTGCGGCCCCCGAAGGCCTCGTTCGCCAGCACGCCAAATATAAGCGTATGTCCCAAGAGGCTGAAGCCATCGGCCTTGCAATCCTGAAGGAGATTAGTCAATGAGCGAACCGGTCAATCAAGCGGTCAAGGTTCAGCGCTGCTTGGGCGCGTGCTGCGATACCTGCCGCTTCTCGTGGGATGAACTTACGCGGCAGTTCCAGATGCCCGAGGGCCAGCTGCACCCCATGTTGATGTGCCGGCGCTATCCGCCGGGGTTCTTCCCGACGGTGGTGAAGTTCAACAGCCTGCCGCCGGACTATAACGGCAAGGAACAGCCGCCGTTCGTCATGCGTGACCTGTTCGCCCAGTACCCGCACGTGACGAGGTCCTGGTGGTGCGGCGAGTATCAGCCTACGGAGGAGTAGGTCGTGGCCAAACGAGTCGACATCTTCCGGACGGCCTTGGAAGAAATCGCAAGTGAGAACAAAGTCTACAAAGGCCATGGTGATTACGACATTGTTCCATCCTACTCGGCTGAACAAGCCCAGCGGATTGCGCAGAAAGCCATTACGGCGCCCTATGACGAAACGGATCGCTGGATTCCGATCGGCGAAATGAGCAAGGAGCGCCGCGAGCAGGCAGGCAAGGGTCGGCTGATCCTCGGCTGGTGCGTGCATGATGCCGATCCTTACTTCGTGGGGGAGCGTGCCGGACCTACCGCGGGTTCGACAACGAGACTGACGCTCTACGGCGGGCACTGCGAAGGTATCGGACATGTCGAGGACGGCCCGCATATCCTCGAATGGGGCGGTGGTTGGTCGGACAGCGTGGAAGACGGCGGCGGCTATATGCCGGACTGGTGGTTCCTCAGTGGCTCAGGGTTCGAAGCCGTCGCCTTCCCGACTCACTACAAAGAGATTGGGGACGCGCCGTGAGCCTTTGTGATCGTTGCTACAGCCCCGGGGCTTGCTGCCGGGTATTCTGTTTGACCATCCCGGGCGAGGAGGGGATGACCAGTCTTGAGTTGCTTGTCAAGCTCGCGACGGTCTGGAACAGCAACCATGTAGGCGTTCCTTTCATGCCGCTGTTCCGACGCGAGTCGGGGCGCTGGTCTTACTGGTGCCCGAACCTGAGCCGTGAAGGGCGCTGCCTCGATTACGAGAACAGGCCTGTGACTTGTAGGATCTTCGAGCCCGCAAGTGATCCACTTTGCGTTCACTACAATGGGGCAGAAGGTGTCGATAATGCGCCAAAGTAATAACCTACAATTCCTCTCTGTCTCGTTGGAGAACTACAAGGCTTTCCGCGGCGAGCACAGCCTCAGCCTGGACCGTAATCCAGGTGTCTATTTCGTCGCCGGCAGCAATCTAGCCGAGCCCGAGATCAGCCCTAATGGGGCTGGCAAATCGACCTTCCTCTGCGACGCGCCCTATTGGTGCCTTACTGGCCGCACCATTCGATCTGCCCGCCCCGGAGCCGCTACCGAATCATGGGGCGCTAAAGCTACATCCTGGGTACAGGTGAATTTCCAACGTAACGGTATTAACTACTCCGTTCGCCGAGGGCGGCGCCCCAACGGATTATGGCTCGCTGCCGGCGACGATGACGATTTTGCCATTGTCGAGCAAGGCGAGGTGGACCGCGCGCTGGGCCTGTCGCCCGAGACATTGCGGCGCACCATCATCGTAGGTCAATTCGGCGACCTGTTCCTCGATCTCAAGGCCGAGCAGCAAGCGGCAATGTTTACGGAAGTGCTGGGTCTCGACATCTGGCTGCGCGCTTCAGAGCAGGCGCGCCGCCGGGCCGAGAACAACGACCAAGCCATCGCAACGCACGAACGAAATCTAGCTGTGACCCACGCACAAATTGAAGCCGCCGCCGCCGCTTTAAACACCGACAAGGCGGCTTTGGCCGAGTGGGCCGGCAATAAGGCCGGGCGATTAAACGAAGCAAAAACCCGGCTTGCCGACGCTGAGTTGTCGCTCCGCCAAGAACGGACCAAGCCGAAAGTAGAAGCGGCGGTGGCCGATGTGCGGCTACTCGCCGCAAAGCGGGCCGCTCTCCAGACGGTACGAGTTGCTTGTCGAGAATCGGATCACAAGACCCGCCGGGCTGAAGCCAATGCGTGTGCCGAGCGCGTAAAGGCATTGACCGCCGAGGTACTGCGGTATCGAGATGCAGGCAAGTCTTCGGTATGCCCTGAGTGTGGCCAGAAAGTCACGAAAGGGCACTTCGTCATCAAAATGCGTGAGGCTATTGACGCACGAGACGAGGAAGAGCAGACCAAGTTACCCGTCCTTAACGGTAAGGCAGCCGCCGCCGAACAGGTATACAAAAGCAATCTTGCGCGAGAGGAAACGCTGCAAGTCGAAGTAGCGGCGATCGAGGGGCGTATTCAGAAAGCCGCCGCCGGCAGCCGTGAAATTGAGCGTCGGATCGGCCAGCTAGAGGCGCAGGTATCTACGGCACAGGCCAGCATCGCCCATATCGCAGCCGAGACAAACCCGTTCAGGCAGCGAGTAAGCGATGTCGAGGCCTCGCAGCGGCGGCTACAGGACGCGGCCGCCGGCCTTGATATGTCGCTGGCCTCGGCGCGGGCTCTATCTGAAACCAACAAGATGTGGGCTGCCGAATTCAAGGCTATCCGCCTTGCCCAGATCGACGAAGCCCTGGAGGAACTTGAGGTCGCCAGTAATCGTCACGCTACCGCCCTCGGCCTTATCGATTGGGAAATTCACTTCGCTACCGAGCGCGAGACCAAGTCGGGGTCTGTTTCGCTAGGGTTTGTCGTCACACTTCAGCCGCCGGGGCAGGACGGACCTGTGCCATGGGAATCCTATTGCGGGGGCGAAGTTCAGCGATGGAAGCTGGCGACAACCTTCGGCATGTCTGAAGTCCTGCTGTCGCGGGCCGGCCTCTCGCCGAATATCGAAGTGCTTGACGAGCCAACCCAGCACATGTCGGCTGGCGGCGTGGATGCCTTGCTGGAGCAGCTGGCCGAACGGGCGCAGGAGCTTGGTCGCGCAATTTACTTTATCGATCACCATTCGCTTGACCGCGGCTACTTTACTGACGTACTTCTTGTCAGGAAAGACATAGATGGCGCTCGTATGGTTCAAGGATAGCTGAGCATTGGGAGGAGCCCCATCAAATGAGTGATTTGCAGTTGAAAGAGCCCACCACCGAGGCCGGATACACCAAGGCGCGCAAGAGGCGGAACAGCAAGCGCGTGTCGTCCGATCCGCTGCAGCGTTACCTCGACGATTACGCGACCAGCGCCAATCAAGTCGATTTGGCGCTGGGCCTTTCGCACGGCATGAGCCGGCGGTGGCTGAACGATGGGCTGATGCCGGAATGGATGCGCTGGTGCATCGAAGGCATGCGCCGGAAGGAAAATCGCGACAAAATCCTGATCGTCAAACCCGGCCCCAAGCTGGACGTGGTCAAAGACACGCTCAAGGCGATGGGCGTGTCGTGCCAGGAGCTGTAGCCCCGAGGCATGGGTGGTACAATCTTTCCAGCGCGGATCGGAACCTCATCGTGTCCGCGCTGGAAGACTGCCGCCAGCGATATCTCGATGCGGCCCGCTCTGTGCGGGATCGCGGGCAGGTGCGCAGCAAAATGCACCACGTCGCTGTGATAACAGCACTACAGGCTCGGCTTGCTGGCGACAGGACAAAACGACAAGGATAGTTGGGACGAGTGGCACCCCGATACTTGGGCGCAGCCTCTACCCTATGCCTACGTCTTTTTGCATGAGCGTAATGAATCGCTCTATGTCCTGGTAGCCCGCGAGGACTGGCCATGGGTATGCCGGCACATCTGGTGCCCAGTAGGAGGCCAGCGCGGTGTCTACTATGCCGCGCGGCGCGGCCCGCGGCCTTGGCGGCCCTGGATCTTGCTGCACCTGGAAGTCCTCAAGCGCATGGGGCCTCGGCCGGAAAATGGCGAGCGCCTTGTCGGCGATCACATCAACGGCCGGTCATTTGATTGCCGGCGCCAGAACCTCCGATGGCTGACCGATGCCAAGAACAAAAGTAATCGCCACGAACGATCAAGCAACCAAGGACGTCGTACGGTGAGATCATGACCAGACTGCAGACCGTTCGTCGGGATGATGGCATTACGGCCGGGGCCTATATCGATGGGCCGTACCGGTATTCGCTGTGGCGGGTTTGGGATGTATGTCGGCATTGCATGGCCGTTACCATGCTGAACCCCTCGCGCGCTGATGGTCGGAATGACGACCCCACCATCCGGCAATTGATCAAGATCGCCCGCCATGAAGGGTTCGGCAGCATCTACGTTACGAACCTGCACGCCTATCGGACGCCCTCGCCGGATGAGTTGTTCAAGCTAGCTCGTGATGTCATCGGCCCACAGAACAAACGCTTTCTGAAGAGCAGTCTCGTCCGCCACTCTTACCAGATTGCGGCATGGGGTACGCAAGGTGACAAGCTGGGCCAAGCCACGGCGTTCCTCAAGCTCGCCCGAGAGTGCCATCGCTCGATCCGCGTCCTCGCGCTTACCGCCAGCGGCCACCCCCATCATCCCTTGCGGATGAAGACCAGCTACATCCACCCAATTTGGAAGGAATAACGAAAATGTCCAAGCCGCATGGCGGGCGAGTACTCCGCAAGACACTCACGGATGATGTGCGCCTCGGCGAGCGGTGCTTCGGCACATTCCTCGATCATCCGCTCATCCGTGGATTCGCGAGCACCAGCAAGGTGGTTACGATCGCCGACATTGTCGGCGAAGGCCAGCAGGCCACGCGCGAGATCGAGACTCAGAATTCGCGCTACACCCTCGTCCTTGAAGGAGAGGCAAGCCGGATGCCCGGCTTTCCTTGGAAGGGCGACAGAATGATGTACCTCGGGCGGAACGGTTACCTGAATGAGCGCGTAGCGGCCGAGGCGAGCGGCTTCGTGCCGGGGGTCATCTATACGGTCGTCAGCGTCGACGTGAGCCGATGGCAGCACACCATCACCTTTGCCGAAATCGAAGGCATTTGGAATGGCGTCATGTTCGAGAGGGTGCCCTAGATGACCCGCTCTACCGGCCGCAGCGACCTTCTCAAGGTGCGGGTGCGCTTGCGCGGCGAGACCGAGAAGGGTTGGTGGTTCATGCACCCCAAAGCTGGAAAGGACATCTTCATCCCGAAATCGCAAGCCGAGTACGAACACAAGGACGGCCAGTGGGGCGAGTTGGAATTGCCCGAATGGCTAGCCATCGACCGGGGCCTGGAAAACGAAGGGGTGTAGGGATGGAAACCATCGAAGAAATCGCCTTGCGGAAGGCCATGCGGTGGGTGACTATAGTATCAATTCTGCTCGGCATGGCCGCCAACAGCGTCTTAATCGTACTGTCGATTTGGGCAGTGTTCGTCCTGCTGCTGTATCTCGGCGAGTATGCTTTTGCACGCCTAGAGCGGATTCGGAAAGGACTCTGACCATGTCGTCAAAAAAGCCACTCACCACTCGCATTATCACGCCAATCGCCTCCATCGCAGCGCTGTCGTTCATTCCTTGGCCGCGCAACAACGTGGTCAAAACAAGCCTTGTTCGCCGTGAGGATTACAACATTTATGGCCTGCTGGAGAACAACACCATCGCCGTCAGCAATTTGGAAAAGAGCAGATATCGCCAGTACCGAATGAAAGCATACGACCAGATGGGGGTCGCTCGACATGCGTCATGGGTAGGCAATGCGCTGTCGGCGGCAGTCTCCTTCCGGCTGATCACGGCAGACGATTTCAAAAAATTCATGGGGCCGATCGACGAATGGCGGAAGATCCGCCAGCAAGTCGAGGAGGCCCACCAATTTGAGACGTTGGCCGACAGCCTCGGCATTAAGCTTACCAAGGCGCAGGCGAAACGCCTAGAGGCGCTTGAGCGCAAAGAACCGAAGTGGGAGAAAATCCGCCTCTCCAGCTTGGTCGGCTGATGGTGCGGGCGCCTTCAAAGCGAAAGCTTCGCTCGCCCGCAATGACCTATACTCGGGTGGCGCTTCTCGCCACCATCTACGATTTCTTCCAAGCGCGGCAGCGCCTGCCATCGACGAGCGAGCTTGCCGCTTCCGGCCGGATCAAGGCTCGTGGCAAGTTCGTTCGAGACCTCCAGGCGCTTGAGGCCCGCGGCTATATCTCTCGTGCTCGGCACGATTGGCCCTCAGGTATCGTAACAACGCTCGGCATCTTTGCCGCCGAGTGGGCCAAGATGGAGTTGGTCAACCCGGAACGGCGGTGGAGTTACCAGCATCGGCGCAAGCACGTGATCAATTCCGCCACCCTCAAGGCTGGTCGTACCATGCATGCCGAAAAGGTACGAGATGCTGCCGCTCCGGTCCTGATGAAGGGCTCGAACAACATCAAGCTCGGCGGGATGGTCACCAAAGGCCGATGGCGCGGCATGCCGATATTCAGCCTTACGCTTGAAGAGCGCGCTACCTGCCCGAGGACATGCCTTCAGTGGAGGAATTGTTACGGCAACAACATGTCCTTCGCCGTGCGCTACAACCCCGGCAAGGC
>Ga0265338_10001351_pt1 | contig 39984 bp, 37 predicted proteins | sample 42126metaG_FD_193579 | JGI IMG/M metagenome (GOLD analysis project Ga0265338, IMG submission 193579) | Rhizosphere microbial communities from Carex aquatilis grown in University of Washington, Seatle, WA, United States - 4-21-26 metaG | ecosystem: Host-associated > Plants > Roots > Rhizosphere... | reverse complement strand
TCAGCGGCTTTCGTTGCGCATCCATATTAATACGCCTCACCACGCGCAATCAGCGCTGCCGGCCCGGTTAAAAAAAGTTCCGTTCCCTGGCCGCTCCATCGAACGGTTTGCGCTCCGCCAGGAGCCACGACCGTGAGCGGAGACTTTGCGAGGCCCATCGCGATTGCCGTTGTCGCCGTGGCTGAAGTGCCTGTTCCAGACGATGAAGTTGGACCCACCCCGCGCTCCCAGATGCGAATTTCGATTTCAGTTGGGCCCACAACGTGAAGGAACTCGACGTTGGTTTGATTGGGAAAATCCGGATGCAGACAAATCTCCGCACCGATCGCGCTCCAACTCTTGTCCGCAATTGAGAACTCCCGGTTGCCGGCCACGATCACGAAATGCGGATTTCCAGTTGAAACCTGCATTCCATCGATCTCTGTTCCATCGGCCAATCGTACCGTCTTGGCCGCAAACTCTGGCACGCCCATTCCAGCGGTTACGTCAACCGCGTACTCCGCGATATTGCGCACGCCATCGATGCGGCACACGCGCAGGCCTGCGTCGGTATCAATCTGCAACTCGTCGCCGCGCTTCGCATTCAATTCCTGCGCCATCCACGCTGCCACGCAGCGCGTGCCGTTGCCGCTGATCTCCGCAACCGAGCCATCGGCATTATGCAGCCGGATACTTCCCGACCTCGGCCCTGTCCACCGAAAGAACTCAATGCCATCCGCACCAACGCCGGTATTGCGCGCGCACAGGCGCTGGGTCAGCGCGGACCAATCGTGGTTCCGTGCGGCTTCTTCAGTCACAATCAAAAAATCGTTGCCGCAGGCGTGCGCCTTGGTAAAGGGAATCAATATTCCTCCGGATCACTGTCGCAAGACATTGCATCGAACGCGCGCGGAGGCTGCATTGCTGCGCGCTGCAACTCGCATATGTTCAGTCTCGCGATCGTTCTAATTCTCCGCTTCGTGCTTATGCCTTGCCCGATGCTAACACCACGCCTGGACCTTGTTCAGCTCTAACCGGGATAGCCCGCGCGCCAGGTACCGGAGACGTAAATCGTGCCCGCGGGCTGCCCCCTGGCAGTGAATCGCGCCACTGCAATCAACCCCTGGGGATGCGCCTTCACCGCGGCATCGATCTCGTCGCCGTCAAAGGCGAGAACGATCGTCGCTTGCTCGGCCGGGCGGGCGAGCGCGTTGCGATAAATGTATTGGTCGCTCTCGTTGATGGTCTGCGCCAGCGGGATTCCGCTGAATGCAATCAATTCTGGATAGACGGAACTATTCATCAGCACCGGTGCGCCCGGCCGTCGGGAGAGCAGTTGCCGCATCACGGGCGGAATGTTGTCGTCGAAGGGGCGCCGCGCCTCAATGTTTTTTGTGCTTTCGACATACACCAGGGGCCGCTTGTGGATCAGCTCAAGTGTATTGAAAACGATGATGGAAGCGAGCACCGCGACCGTAGTCTTTACGAAGGACGGCTTGAATTCGCGCACTGCGCCGATTACGAACTGCGCGATGAAGCCCAGCCCGAGCGCAATCGCCGGCAACAGTTCCATACCGTAGCGCGTGTTGTAGTAGGAGTGCGGCCACCACACGGGAATGAAGATGGGCACCGAGCCATATGCCACGGAATAGGCGTAGAAGGGAACTGGGACCCATAGCAGCAGCGTCCAAAGAAAGGCGCGCCGGCGAGCGATGAGACATGCGAACGCGGTGCCGATGCCGCTCAGCAGAAGCATGGAGTGACGCCACACGGCCAGCGCGTCCATCTCTGCCACCTTGATGAAGAACAGTTCCGAAACCCACGGATTGTGCCAGCCCGGATGCGGCGGGAAGCCCGGGGCCGATGTGCGCATCTCAATTGCTTGCGCCGAATATGGCCCACGCGCAAAGTCGAGCCAGTCGCCGAATTGCGTCGCGTTGAAGATGAGCCACGCTGCGGGGGCCGCTGCCAGAATCAAGCTCGCAATCCAGAAGCTGCGCTTGCCGAGTTGACCGCTGCGCAGCCGCGCCACACCCACGCCAACCCATGCCAACAGGGCAATAATCCAGCCGTCGTAGCGAGTGAACACTGCAGCAACCAGCGCAAGCAGCACCAGAAACTCGAGCCTCGCCGCGCGTTTCAGATCCTCGTTAAGCGCGTCGCGCCACTCTATCAGCCAGGCCACGGTCCATATCATTTCGCAAAGAAATAGCGGCTCGGTCATCGCTGTGGTCTGAAGGTAAAGCAGGTTCGGATTGAGCGCGAAAAACGAAAGCGTCAGCGCTGCGGCTGCGGGTTCAAGCCATCGCCGCGCAATGCGATATAGGCCAATGCAACCGGCGAGATATGCAAGCGCTGAAGGAATAAGCCCCGCAATCCCATTGGCCCACCACGCGTACACCTGGACAAACGGCAGCATCAGAATGTGCGGCAGCGGCAGCCACACCGATCCGAATTCGCCGATTGAATGAAAGCGGCAATCGAAGATGTGCCGCGCAATGTGCAGATGTGCAACTGCGTCGCCGTAGTTCAGCAGCGCGTTATTGCGCCAGCTCCAGGCAATGGCAATCAGCGAAACGATAGCGGCTGAAACAAGAACAGCGAAGGCTTCGCGCCACGGCAACGAACTTGCCGTGATCGAACTCCTTCGCATTGCTCTGTCAGTCAAGGTGCGTAAGCTCTCGGAACAGGTTGAACCGCTCGTCGATCTCGGCTCGCGTGAGCTGCTCGAGCCGCTCGGTGCCAAAGCGTTCACAGGCAAACGATCCCATCACGCTGCCGTAGAACATGGCGCGGCGAAATGCGCCCGGCGTGAGTTCTGGCTGCGATGCAAGGTAGCCGAAAAATCCGCCCGCAAAGCTGTCGCCTGCCCCTGTGGGGTCGACCACTTCTTCGAGCGGAAACCCTGGCACCTTGAAGGTCTTCGATCCCAGACTGTTTCCCTTGCCGAAAAACATCGTAGCGCCGTACTCGCCGTGCTTCACCACCAGCAGTCGAGGACCCATTTTCATCACCGCTCGCGCTGCTAATACCAGGTTCTTGTTCTCGCCCAGCACGCGCGTCTCGGTGTCGTTGATGAGCAGCAGGTCAAGCCCCTTCAGCATTGCCAATAGCGCAGGCCTATGATCATTGATCCAGTAATTCATGGTGTCGCCGGCAACCAGCTTCACATCCGGCATCTGCTCGCGCACTCGCCGCTGCAGCACGGGATCGATGTTGGCCAGAAAAAGGAATTCAGAATCGCGGTACGCGTCGGGCAGCTTGGGATCGAATGCGGCAAATACGTTCAACTCAGTGTTGTGAGTTTTGGCTTCGTTCAGATTTTCGAGATACGAACCCTCCCAGAAGAAGCTCTTGCCGGCGGTGTGCTCAATGCCGCGCGTGTCAATATTGCGCGCCTTGAAAACTGCCTCCTGCTCGGGGCCAAAGTCTTCGCCAACTACGGCGATTACGCGCACTTCGGTAAAGAAGCTGGCGGAAAGCGAAAAGTAAGTTGCGGCGCCTGCGAGCTTGCGATCATAACGGCCCGAGGGGGTTTCAACGGAATCGTAAGCTACGCTGCCGACGACGGTAATTGCCATATATCTCCCTTTAGTGTGAGGTTGGACCTTGCGACTCAGGGCGTGTAGATGCGCCCATCAATCTTCACAACTGAGCACCAGAAACAGAACCGCACATGTTTCTGAGGTGCAAACTCTTCGGTGTTAAGCGACCTCCACTGATGCAGACCCACCCTGCAAAATAAGCCGCCGAACGAAGGCGCCTCGTGCTCCCGATTCGGCCAGAGCTTTGCCAAACGAGAAGCAAGCTCCTGATCGGTCAATGGCGCGGATTGTAATGTCGTAATCATCGCATCTTCCGAATCAATATTGTGGCTTACCAGCCCATGTACTTCCCAAAGAGCAGCCCCACCTTCTCTTTTGCCGCGGCGGGAATTGCGTCGGGTTGTGTGAGCACTGCAAACTTTGCTGCAGAGGCGCAGGCGCAATTACGTTCGTGCGGCATTGCGGCTACTGCTGCCTTTACAACCTTGCATGCGTTGTCGGCGTTCTTATGCAGCACGGCCACAATCTCTTCTATTGTTACTGCGTCGTGGCCTTTGCGCCAGCAATCGTAGTCAGTCACCATGGCTACTGTTGCGTAACAAATCTCGGCTTCGCGTGCCAGCTTGGCTTCCTGCAGATTTGTCATGCCGATTACATCGGCGCCCCAGCTTCGATACAGATTCGACTCGGCCTTGGTTGAGAACTGCGGACCCTCCATGCAAACATACGTACCGCCCAGCTTGCCTACCACGCCCACATTCGCGCAGGCTTCGGTCGCGGCTTTGGCTACAGTCGCGCACACCGGGTCGCCAAAAGAGATATGGCCCACAATGCCCTCGCCGAAAAACGTGGCTATTCGATTGAAGGTGCGGTCGATGAACTGGTCGGGAATTACGAAGTCGGTCGGTTTATGTTCTTCCTTCAGCGAGCCCACGGCCGAAACTGAAATAATGCGCTCCACGCCCAGCTTTTTCATGGCGTAGATATTGGCGCGAAAGTTTAGCTCGCTGGGGAGGATTCGATGCCCGCGCCCGTGCCGCGCCAGGAACGCCACCTTGCGCCCCTCCAACTCGCCGAGCACAAACGCGTCTGATGGCTCGCCAAAGGGCGTCTCTACGCGTTCTTCATGCACATTGGTAAATCCGGGCATGGAGTAAAGCCCGCTGCCGCCGATGATGCCGATCTCTGCTTGTGACAATGCTTGCTCCTCGAAAATATGCGCAGGGGCTAAAGCCCGAGTTCATGTTTAGGGCCTTTTCGGCGCGAGTAAACTCGCGCCCTGATACGAAACTAAACCGACTGCGTCCAACTCGGGCATCCGCGTATCCCACCCTAGCGACACAAACAAAGACGTCGCGAGGATGGGGCACCCAAAGTTTCGTCCATCTCGGGTCGGAGGCACCGGTGGCGGATTGTTACAAAGCGTCCAATCTTTCAGTTACTCGTTCCTAAAGTCACTAGTTCCTGGTCCCCGTCTTGCTCATCGTTGATCGATCAGCTTTATCGTTTCCATGAACACGTCGCCGTCGATCGTCAAACTGTGCGCGCTGATTTTGTCCATCGTGTCTTGCGCGGTGTGGTGATAGCTGTTGTTGGGGCCGTAGTCCAAATCAATTACGTCGATTGACGGCACTCCGCGCGCAACAAATGCCAGGTGATCATCCTCAACCGCCATTTCAGTTTGGAAAAAGTAACGTTGGTCGCTGAACTTTTTGGCTGCCTGGGCAACCAGGTCAACCAGCCAGCCGGTTGAATTCGTCTCGCGCTGGATGTCGAGTTCCTTGTCGCCAATCATGTCGGCGAGGATGAAGGCCTTGACTTGGCCAAGAGTTCCGTCGCGGCCCCACTTGGCGGCCAGGTGACGGCTGCCATAAGTGGAGTCCGTCTGCGACCAGGTTTGGATCGCTTCTTCGCCATCGAAAAAGACCAGCCACACGGAGTAGCCATCGAGCTTTTTTCCATTCGCCGTTTCGGCGCGTAGCCGGTCGGCAATGGCCATCAGCAATCCCGTGGTGGCCGCGCCGTCGTTGGCGCCTACAAAGTTGATGTTGCGCAGAGGGTAGTTGGTCTCGTAATGCGTGGCCAGCACAATTGCGCCCGGCTTGGTTCCAGGGTAGCGCACGATAAAGTTGCGCATCGGCACCGCACCGATGGGTGTGTCAGCGGTGAACGTGTCTTCTTCGCGCTGGTCGTGCAAGAAATGCGCGCGCAAATATTCTTCGGCCTTCAGGTGTCCGGGTCCGGTCGGCCAGCGCGGACCGATGGCGGTAAATTCGCGTGCGTATTCGTAAGCCTTGGCGCCGTCGAAATGCTGGGCCTGAGCTGAAATCGGCGCGAACAGCAACAACAGGGAAAATACAGCGGCGGCGGGCATTGCTATCCCATGTCTCAGAATCGAGACATGGGGCACCCGGTCCTCACAAGAGAGAAACTTCACCGCTACGCTGCCTCCTTTTGCTTTTTACGCGCGGGATGAACCCACCAAGCCACTGCGATTCCCACCAGATAAAGCGCCATCATTGGGACCGCGTAGATGCAGACGGTCCAGATGTCAGGACTGGGGCAGATGATAGCCGCTACCAGGAAGACTGCCAGAATCGCGTAGCGAATGTTCTTCCACAGAAAACGCGGGCTCACGATACCAAACAGCGCAAGGAAGAAGATTAGAATCGGTAACTCAAAGCTGATGCCCAGGCCGAGAATGATGGAAAGAAAGAACCCCGTGTACTCTTCGATTGTCACCATGGGGTTGAAGTTCTTCCCGAATCCAACAATCAGAATCTTCAGCGCGCCGGGCAGCACGAAGAAATATCCGAATCCTGCTCCGACTAGAAACAGGCCCACCGTCGCCGCCATGAACGGGATTACGAAGCGACGCTCCTTCTGGTAGAGTCCCGGGGCAATGAACAGCCACACCTGGTAAAGAATGAAGGGCGAGGCGAGAATTGCGCCACCGATCAGCGATACCTGCAGATACAGGTTCAGCGGATCCATGGGGTGCGTGTAGTTGAGCTTGATGTGCAGATCGCTGAGCGGCTTCTGCACAAAGCCGTAAAGCCTTTCGTGAAAGATGTACGCTACTACGAATCCTGCGATCAGATACAGGGCCGAGTGAATAATGCGTTTACGCAGCTCTTCAAGATGTTCCATCAGGCTCATGCCCGGGAGATCCGCGCGCTCGCTTACGGCCTTTCGCGCCTTGTCGATTGCGTCGCCGGGGTCAACCATGATGGCTATCCTGTTCCGTGGCCTCGCCAACGGGTTGTTTGGCGGCTTCGTTAACGGCTCTCAATTCCGCTTCGTATGCAGTTTCTACGGGCTCGGGCGCTGCTGCTGGATCGGCCGCTGTTGCAGGCTCGCTAGTGGGTTCTTGAGGGGCAGACATTCGCACGGGCGGCGCCGAAGGAATCTGCTCTCCGGTGGAAGGAGGCATAATGCGCAGCCCTTCACTCTCGCCCGGAGTATCTTTGGGTTCTTCAGCGGTGGCGTTCATATACCCGCCAGTAAAGGATTGCGGTGGCGCCGGAGTTTGCCCCGCGGCCAGCAGCCTTTGCCGCTCGGCTTCTTCCTTTTTGCGCCGATCGGCATCTTCCGCGTTGCGCAGCTCCTCTTCCATCTGGAACTTGAAATCGTTGGATGCTTTGCGAAACTCGTACATCAGCTTGCCGATTTGGCGGCCGATCTGCGGCAGTCGCCGCGGACCAAATACCACCAGCGCCAGCAGCATCAGGAAGATCGAATCCGACATTCCAAAGCTGGCGATCTGAATTGTTGCTGGAATTGCCATGAAGCTCAATCATAACTGCCCGTGGAGAGTGGTCACAAATGCCGGCCGGAGGCGGATTTACGCAGCTTCACCAGCTATCCCCGCCCGAAGGCGGCGGCCACACACCCAGCAACTGACGCAGCAGCACGATTCGGCCCAGGTGATAGGCATTGTGCGCAGCCAGGTTCTGCAGTTGCTCGAGGACGGTCATCGTCCGAGTGGGCTGGCCTGGGCGCGAAGGGCAGCGAACCTCGCGGTCGTGCAGCGAGCGGTCATTGGCGGCCTCGACGGCTGTTTTTAGGCCGCCGAAAAACCTTTCGCAGAGAGCGCCGAACGGCTCCTTCTCCATATCCAGAACCGTCGGAAAACCGTCCAGCGAGCTCTGCGGATACGGGGTTTCGAGCCCGCTGATCCACTCAAGCGTGATTTGCTGCCAGAAGACCACGTGCCACAGTTCTTCATAAATGGAGTGCGGAGCCCCGGCCGGCTTTTGGTGGGTTAGCGCGTCGCCTGTTTCAGCGTTCGCAAGTCCTTCGAGGATGCGTTTGGGTGGGGTGGCGTACCCGTCGCCGATCAAAATCTCCTGAAGTTCGCTCATGCGCGCCTCGGGGCTCAATGATTGCTCCAGCACTACAATTTTCTCAGGAAGAGCCAATAGCCAATGACGAAACGCCAGCAGTCGTGCCCTGATCCCTGATCTCTGATCCCTGATCCCTGTTCTAAGTTCCCTGATCTTTCCATTTCTCGTATCCTATGTGCAGGCCATCCCATGAGGACTTTCACTCTCGACGAAGCGCAGTCTCTGCTTCCGGTGCTTGAGTCTCTGCTGAAGCGCGCTATTGACGGCAAGCACTCGGCCGAGGAGGCGGAGTCACATCTGGCGGGGCTCGCTCAGCGCATCTATCTCTCCGGCGGAATGCGGGTGAACCCGGCGAACGTGGCCCATCAGCGCGCTGAGCTGGAGTCGCACCTGACCAAGGTTAAGGAGAGCATCGCTGAGATTGATGCGATCGGCGTCCAGGTAAAGGATCTCGATGCGGGCCTGCTCGACTTTCCATTCAAGTTGGAAGATGAAGTGGTGCTGCTTTGCTGGAAGATGGGCGAGGAGTCGATTGAGCACTGGCACACTGTGGAGTCTGGCTTCGGTGGCCGTCAGCCGGTGGATGAGCGCTTCCGGCGAAAGCCGGGGCCGGGAATCAAGCCGAACTAACGCCAGCTCCGCTAGCCCCGCTGACTCCGCTAACATTTCCCCATGTACATCCCCGAGCACGAAGTTCGCGCCGCACTTGCCTACCAGGCGCTGATCCCCGCTATTCGCCAGGCGCTTATCGATTACTCGGCAGGCAATGTCGTACAGCCTGCGCGGACCGTTCTTCGTGCAGGCAACGCTGAGGGACACGCGAATGGGTGGTTTGCGGTGATGCCGGTTATCGCGGGAGATGTAATGGCGGTCAAGACCGTCACTTTCTATCCTGCCAACGCAGAACTCGGCCTGCCTACGCACATGGCGGTCATTGAATTGCTCAGCCGCGCCACTGGGCAGCCGCTCGCCGTTATGGATGGACGCTTGATTACCGAGATGCGCACCGCGGCCGTCTCGGCCGTTGCTCTTGACGCTCTCGCGCGGCCCAACGTTGCGAGCCTGGGCATACTGGGTAGTGGCGTTCAGGCCCGGTCTCACATTGAGGCTCTGCGAATGGTTCAGCCTTCGCTTCATGATGTCCGCATCTGGAGCCGGACGCCGGCTAATGCCCAGGCCCTCGCCGCTGAAGTTGGCGGCAGCGCAGTCGAAATCGAAGAGGCTGCCGCGGCCGACGTCGTGCTAGTGGCTACTTCGTCGCCCACGCCCGTTCTTGAAGGCCGCTTGCTCAAGCACGATGCGCTGGTTATCGCGGTAGGCGCTATTGGCCCGCATCTGCGCGAGCTCGACGACGACGCCATGCTTTCAAGCTGCGTTATCGCTGAGGCGCGCGGCCCGGTTGAAAGCGAGTCTGGCGACGTTCGCCTCTCCGGTGTGCGCGTTCATGCCGAGATCGGGCAGGTGCTCTCCGGCGCGGCACAGGTCCCGACCGGTGCGCGCATCGTATTCAAATCAGTCGGGATGGCCATTGAAGATCTGACTGCGGCGCGGCTGGTGTGGGAAGCGCGGAATGTTGCGGCTGGCTCGATTTCTTCCGTTTGATTTGGATTTTGCTGTGATTCCTGGTAAATGCGCGGGTCGGGAGACCCCCGCTACAGCCGGTCAGGAGACCGGCGGTACAACCGGGCTCCACCCCAGCGAATACAAATCATTCGCCGGGGACCCCGGGCTGGAGCGCGGCGCTACGACTTGAGCGTCGAACTGGCCGCATGCGTCTAACTCTGTACTGGTTGCACTATTCTGGACTCTGACCAAAAGCTGCATCGCCGTAGGTAGTGGCGCCTTTCGAGGGCGCATTCTGAGGAGTGACGATGAAGGTGGTAAGTTGGGCCCGGCTCCTGCCGGCTCTTTTGCTGGTTCTGGTGCCTTTTCTTGAGGGTTGCGGCAATTTCTGGCAGGCTCCAGGCGGCGGCTCCGGCGGCGGTGGCGGGACTACCAGCACCACGCTTTCCAGCGGCTATTTCTATGTCCTCAACCAGACCACCAAACAGATCATTGCTTACAACATTATCTCGGGCAGCCTCAAAACTGTGGGCACTTACGCGCTCAATGCCGCGCCATATTCCATTGCCATCGGCCCAGGCAACGCGTTTCTTTATGTGAGCACCGTGACCGGAATCTACCTCTACACCATTGACTCCTCGGGCGCGCTTACCGCCGGCAACAACGGCAGTGCGATTTCAGGCGATTTAGCCTCTGCTATGGCGGTGGATACCTCAGGGACATGGCTGATCGATGCGGAGACCGGGGCATCGGGCGGCGTGATTGTGAACGCAATCTCGATTACCGCGAACGGCACCCTCAACAGTTCAACTGAACAGTCGCAAAGTTTCAATGTGACGAATTCGTCGGTTGAACAGATGGCGCTCTCCGGCGACGATGCAAACATTTTTTTGGCGGCCGGCGAGGGCGGTACGCTGGTGATTCCATTCACCTCAACCAACGCCAACCCTTTTGGAAGAACCGCTAACGTCATCTCCACCGTCACTTCGGGCGCGTCGGCACTGTCGGTGGCCGTCGATCCCGGTACAACTCCGCGCCTGTTCTACGTCGGCGAGACTGAAGCGTCCTCAAACTCCGGCGGAATTCGCGCATTCAATTACAGTTCGTTAGGCAGCAGCAAGTTGACCGAGATTGCAGGCTCGCCCTATTCCGCCGGCGGTCTGGCGCCCCATGCCATTTTGCCTGATGCCGCCGGAAGTTACGTCTACGTCGCCAGCTGGCAGGGCGCTACCAGCGACGGTGTTCTGCAGGGCTTCAATATCGCTACTTCAACGTCCGGATCAACCACCTACACGCTCTCTTCCATCAGCACCGTCGCTACTGGAATTGAGCCCTCAAGCCTGGCTGAAGACAGCGATTCAAACTTCGTTTTGGCGGTTTCTTCGGGCGGCAGCGCCGACCTTCAGGCTTACATCTTCGACACCACCACCCTCGGCAAACTTGACGACAGCATCAACTCGACCACGGGGACCGACCCGACCGGAGCCGTGGCCGTCGCCGCCCAAGCTCCCTGATCGCCCTTTGACGCAGACGGACGAGTCGAGTTTTCGCCAAACATGATGGCAAGAGTGTCCCTCAGGGGCTAAAGCTCCCGGAATCATTTAATGTGCCTAATCGGCACGACTGAAGTCATGCCCTGACACAAGACCCGCCGCATCAGCATTCGTTAGGCACTGCATGGAACTGTAGGCCGGTTCGCAAAGTGCTATTCTCAAAGTGTCCGCAACTGGCCGTGTCAAAAATCTTCTCCATCTTCTTTCGCCCAATCCGGCTGCGCTTCCTTTCATTAGCGGCATTGTGCATTCTGCCTGGGCTGCTCATCACCCTCGCCGGTTGCAGCCGCTTCCATCCTCTTAAGAAAGAGATGGTCTACCTCGCGGCGCGGCAAATGTTTCTCCACGACCGCGTTGCGGCGGTTTCAAACATCGTTGCCGAAGTCAAAAATGGACAGCCGCTTGAAGTGCTCGAGCATGGCCGCCGATTCCTGAAAGTCAAAACTGAAAAAAACGAGATTGGCTGGATTGAAGAGCACGCCGTTATCGATGAAAAGGTGTACGACGGTTTTACGCAATTGGTGGACCAGCACAAGGACTCGACCGTGGCGGCCACAGCTACCCTGCGCAACGATCTCTACATGCACTTGATGCCGGGCAAAGAGACCACCCATTTCTACCTGATTGCCGGCAACACCAGGGTTCAGCTTCTTGAGCGCGCGTCAGTCAAAAAGGCGCTGGCACCCGGCTTTGCGCCGCTTGCGCATCTCGCCGAGCCGGCAAAGCCCACTTCTGCAACCGCGCCTGGCGCAGTAGCCCCGGAGCCACCTCCGCCTCCCGCCATGGAAGACTGGTGGCTGGCTCGCGATCCACAGGGCCATGTGGGCTGGCTTTACGGCAATCAGCTCGACGTGGATGTTCCCGATGAGATTGGTGAGTACGCCGAGGGCATGCGCTACGTGGGCGCCTACGTGCTAACCAAGGTGGACGACCCCGGCGCTAATACTGCCAACCACCAGGTGCCGGAGTACGTAACGGCGCTGGCGCCCGACAAGTCAGGCCTGCCCTTCGACTTCGATCAGATACGAGTCTTTACGTGGAGTAAGAACCACCACCGCTATGAGACCGCCTTCCGGCTGCATCCCATTCAGGGATTCCTGCCGGTCAAGCTCTTTACGGCGCAGACTCCGCGCGGTCCAGTGCCGGCCTTCAGCTTTGAGCTGAGCAGCGGGCCAGACATGATCACAGATCCCGCAACCGGCGTAACGCGGCCGGCATCGCCGCGCACAATCAGTTACGAAATGATCGATACCGAAGTCAAACGTATCGGCCCGGATATGGCGCCGATCACTATTATTCATGACAAGAATCAGCAGGAAAAGAAAAACAAGGCTCAGGCGAAGCACGGAAAAAAGGGGCGCAACTAAGCCTTTGTGCCGGGAAACCTGGGCCGCATAATGGTCCGCGCCGGTTTCAAGTTGTTGTATATTCTGAAGACAGGACGCACTTTGCGAGGTGGTTTGACTTCCCCGAACCCCATCCCGGCGCAATCCAGCTCTCCGCAAATTTGCGAAAGCCATGCCGCTTGCGCGCCGCCTGTTCGACGCCATACCAAGCCAGGGTTTCTCACTCCATTAACGGTCTCCATTCTTGGCCTTGCCATCACTGTCGCCCTTTGGGGCTACGGCTACAAACTGTCGCTCTACGATCGTCATCCTGGCAAGTCGACTGACAATCTAGTGGCCAAGCTGTGGATCAAAGAGCGCTGTGGTGTTGCGTCCATGGTGCGCGCCGCCGCCCCCACCAATCGTAGTCAGGATTCTTCAGCGCAGCCCGCTCCGCGACTCCCGATTGCTGTGGAAACTCTCGCAGCCGCGAGTCCTGGTTTTGAGCGACGCCCCATTCGATCCCGAATCGAATTTGATCTTCTCTCGCGCCCCCCTCCATCCAGTCCCTCTCTCTGAGTAAGGCGCAGAGCGGAAACGCCTGCACCGGGCCCCAATTCCGCCTGCGCAGTTTCGCGCACTTTAATGCGCTCATCGCAAAGCCAGAGTTAACGCAGGCCGGAGCCTATCCTGCCAAGTCGATGTGACCCATCACAGGCGGGCTTGAACGGGCCTCATCAGGAAGTATTCACTCTGGCGTTGCTTCAGCACGGAGGTGGGTATTATGCACTCTTTCAATTCTGGTTTTCCCCGTTGCAATTCGCGGAGTTGTCGCGATTCGCATGCTCTTCGCCGTTTTGATGTCTTTCGCCTGCATTGCCGTCGGCAAAGGGAGGAGCGATGAGCGGCTGCTGTTCTACAGTTTTCGACGCGTGCGATCTGCCATCGCAGGCCAGCTCGGCCGGCGAGTGCTGGGGCGACAAGGTTGCAAGCTTCGAACGCACAGTCAGAGAAAAACGCGCCAGCCTGATATGGCTGGCACGCCGTCTAACACCCTTCAGCGAAGACGCCGAAGATATTGTGCAGGAATCGCTGTTGCGGGCCTACAACAATCTGTCCCATTTCCGCGGCGACGCCAAAATGTCCACGTGGATTCAATCCATCGTGCGCAATACCGCATGCGACTGGATGCGCAGGCAGAGAGGCCGCGTTGTGCTCTCGCTTGAGCACATTCGCAACGAAGACGATGAATCACCGGGATTCGATGTTTCCGATCCGGCCCGCAGCCCTGAAGACCTGCTGGCGATAAGCGAGTTGGAGCGCATCATGCTGGCGGAAATAGACAAACTCGGCGAAGGCTACAGGAACGCAATCACCATGTGCCAGCTTGGCGAACTACCGCAAAAAGAGGTCGCGAGCCTTTTCAAGGTAAATGTGTTGACTATGAAATCCAGAATCTTCAAAGCCAAGGCGAGCCTGCGCAAGTCAATGCTCCGAATAGGAAATACCAACCCTGCTAGCCAGAGTGACTCGCGCGGACGATCTCTGCAGGCGGGACATGCTCATCGAACGCCGGGTCACGCCTGAAGATTCGCAAACACATTTGACGCTTCAATTTCGCGTCAGCGGCTCAGGGGCAGGCTGGACTCCTGGGCCGTTTCTTTGTTTTGAGTGCCTCAGGCTGCGTGGAGCGTGATCGGCTCAACGGAGGCTTGCATTTCGGCAAAATCCAGCCGGAACGACTTGCCATTCACGGGAACCAGCGACATTTGCAAGCGCCCGCAGCGTGTTTTGCCTTCAGGCTCCTTGGCTTCGAGCCATGCGCTCAGGCGCGGATCTGAAATTTGCGGCTCATTCAGCCAGAAATCCGGCTGCAGCTTGCAGCGAATCAGCAAGTGGCCGAGCTCGAGATCGACGCTCTGCTGGATTTTCGGAAAATACCGCCGCACATTGCGCGAGCCTATATGCAGTCCGGTGACACTGCGACCATTGCGCTGGATTTGAACTACCATGGCACACCTCTCCCAAATAACCAAATTGTTAGCGGGGAAGCGGACCCGATGCAGGGACGATCACAATGTTAGCGGCGTATCAGCCGACGCATCGATTGCCCCGATCTTTCAGCCCTCAAAGACACCGGTCCGAATCCCGGGAGTTATTTCCTGAGGCATTTTTCCTGAAAGGTATCGATATCTTGATCTTGTTGCTATTTGCGCACGAAGTCAAGCGTATTGGGGCAAGGTTCCATTAAAAGTAGATGGAATTTTTGCTGAATCGATTTATCTGCTCTCAGGCAGTGCTCAAGCGCGCTTGCGCAGCGCCAGCTCAACCACGCGCAGCATTTCGTTTTCCGGCGCAGGCTTTCCGGTCCAGATCTCGAACTGCCGCGCGCCCTGCTGCACAAACATCTCGATGCCACTGATCACGGCCAGTCCGCGAGAGTGCGCCAGCTTGAGCAGCGGAGTGTCGAGCGGGTTGTAGACCATGTCGAATACGAGCGATGCGTTCAATTCGTTTTCCTTGATAGCCATCGCCTGCTTCACGCCCGCCATGCCGCAGGGAGTGGTGTTGATGATGGCGTCAAAGCGATTCTTCGCCAGCACATCCTGCTTCAGCGATTTGGCATGCGCCTTGCGCGCCAGCGCAACAGCCGTCTCATGCGTGCGATTCGTAACGAAAACTTCCGCGCCCAGTTCCACCAGCCCGAAGACTGCGGCCCGTGCCGCTCCGCCGGCGCCGACCACCAGGATGCGCGAGCCTTTGAGCTTCATCCGCTTCTCCAGGGGACGAACCACGCCTGCCACGTCCGTGTTGAATCCGTAGAGTTTGCGGTCAGCCCCGGTGCGCAGCGTGTTGCATGCGCCAATACGCGCCGTCAGCGGATCCATATTGGCAAGGTGCGGCAACACTTCCTGCTTCAAAGGCATCGTTACCGCAACGCCGCTCAATGGCAGCTCGCGCGTCAGCGTAAGCAAGTCGCTCAAAGTCTTAACTTTCAGCGGCAGCATGATGGCATTTACGTTTTCGCGTTTGAAGGCCGTCGAATGCATCAGTGGTGAGAGCGAATGCGAAACAGGATTGCCGGCAACGCCAAAGATGCGGGTGGCCTGGTCAAGCTGCTCAACGCGATAGAGATCGATGAGTGTGCGCGCGCTGGCCTGCCCGGGAGCAGTTTCAGCTCCGTCGCCGGCCGAGGCAAAGGTGAACGCCGCCCCTTCGCGCGGGCCCAGTACGCGGCTCACCAGCCCCTCTTCGCCCATTGCGATTCCCACCACATTGGTGTTCAAACTCTGGTTCTCAATCATTCGCAGCACGGCCAGGTTGTCAGCCAGCAGGCGCGCCGTCGAAACCACCTTTACGTAGTCGGGCTCAAACGCCCTGATGCGCGCAGCCGCTTCGTCCAATCCCTTGGTCCGGCTGAAGTCGTGATAACTCACCAACAGTGCTGTTGATGTGGCACGCAGCGCCGCCCTGAACCGCGTGATCTGCGCCTTGCCCGCCTGCTCGGCCGACTCCACTTCAAGATCGACAATCTGGCATCCGGCCTCGGCAGCCTTTTGCAGAATTTCAAGCTCGGCTGCCAGCGTGCCGGCAAAGCCGCCACCGTTGGATTTCCGCCGGCAGGTGGCGATCGCCTGTACGTCCCGGTGCCGGTGCAGAAACTCCTTTAGCGCCGCTATCCCGGCAGCCGGCTTGTTCAGCAGGTCGAGCCGGAACTCCAAAAATCGTGCATCCTTGAGCACCGCTTCGGCGGAGGCCATCATCTCTGCCGGGGTTGCCCCCTGCACCGCCACGCAGAGCCGGGGCAGGCGCAGCCGAGGCAGCCCGGTAGGAGGGGCTGCAACGGGCTCAACCGGCAGTGGGGCAAGGATAGGCATCACGAGTCAATTGACGCATCTTAATGGCCTTTAGTGCCGGATGCAAGGAAAACAAAGGGCAGGGGATAGGTATCAGTCACCAGGGCAGACCCAGCCGGTAGCCACTAGCCGGGATTCGGTAGCCACGGGCTAATAGCCAGCAGCTAGAGGCTGGAAGCTGTATTTCTCGCCTCGCTGTGGCAACCTAGTGAGTGGAGGGATCAACCGCAAATGTCTGTCGATACGGCGAATTTGACTGGAAACAAAGAGATTCACTCGTGGGATGCGGGTGGAGCAGCTTCGGCTGAGGCGCTTTCGGCCTGGGTGTCAGAACGACTGGCTGCTCACGAGGCAGCATTGGCTGCGTTGCTGGCGGTCGAAGGCCCCCGAACCACGGCTAACTCATTGACTCTATTTGACAAAGCCATTGGGCTGTTGAATCTGGCCGGGGCCCAGGCCGGCGTGCTGAACTCGGTCGCATCCGACAAGGCCGTTCGCGACCAGGCCCAGATGGAGGCCCAGCGCGTTTCGATGGCTGGGGCGGCGCTCAGCCTGAACCGCGAGGTATACGACGCGCTGTCTGCAATCAGCCTCGAAGGCGCCTCCCCGGCCACAAAACACTTCGTGGAGCGCACACTCCTCGGCTACCGGCTTTCCGGTGTCGACAAGGACAAAGAAACCCGTGACCGCCTTCAGGCCCTGCAGGAAAAGGCCACCATGCACTCGCTCGATTTCAGCCGCAATATTCAGGAGGGCGGCAAAACCATCGAGGCCCGTCCGGAAGAGCTCGAAGGCCTTCCCGCCGACTTTATCGCGCGCCACCCCGCCGACGGAGACGGCACTGTAACCCTGACCACCGACCCGCCCGACATGCAGCCGGTCATGACTTTTGCCTCGAACGCCGCTCTTCGCGAACGCATGTTCCTGGCCTACAACACCCGCGCCTATCCGGCCAACCACCAAATTTTGCTCGATCTGCTCGCAACCCGGCAGGAAGTTGCATCGGTGCTCGGTTTCCGAAGTTGGGCCGATCTGGCTACCGCCGACCAGATGATGGGCTCGGCCGCCAATGTCCGCAAGTTCTTGGCCAGGCTCGACGAATCCAGCCGCGCCGGTGCAGTCAACGAGCACAACCAGGTGCTCGAATTCGTGCGCCGGCAACAGCCCGATATCAAGGAAATCGACGTCGTTAGCCGCGGCTACTGGTACGAGCAGTTCCGCCGCTCAGCCTTCGACTTCGATTCGCAATCGGTGCGTCCTTACTTGCCGTACGCGCAGGTCGAGGCCGGTGTACTTTCGACCGCTGCCCAGCTATTCAAGGTCGAGTTCCGCCCCTCAACCGCCTCAGCCTGGGATCCCTCAGTCTCGGTCTTCGACGTCATCGAAGGCGGAGCGCATGTGGGCCGCTTCTACCTTGACATGCATCCGCGCGACGGCAAAAGCAAGTGGTTCTCGGCTGCGCCTATCGTTACCGGCATGCGCGGCGGCGCGCTGCCCGAAGCAGCCCTCATCTGCAACTTCCCGGCGGGAGATGAAAACGATCCTGGGTTGCTGCAATACTCCGACGTCGTCACGTTCTTCCACGAGTTCGGCCACCTGATGCACGCCATTCTCGGCGGCCGCACCGAGTGGATCGGCCTCTCAGGCTTCGCTACCGAAGGCGACTTTATCGAGGTGCCGTCGCAGATGCTTGAGGAGTTTTTCCGCGACGAGAAGCTGCTGCAGGCCTTCGCAAAACACTACCAGACGGGCGAAACGCTGCCTTCAGAGATCATCAGGAAAATGAAGCTGGCCGGCGCATTTGGCCGTGCCGACTGGATCCGCGCCCAGCTCTACTACACAACACTTTCACTGGACCTGCACGACCACGACCCCGCCGGCCTTGACCTCTACGAGACAGCCAAGAGCCTTTACGTCAAAATGCAGCCGTGGACCTGGCTCGAAGGCAGCCGCATGTACGCCAGCTTCGGTCATCTCACTGGCTACTCATCGAACTACTACACCTACATGTTTGACAAGGTGATCGCTCTCGACTTTTTCGCGCAGTTCGATCCCGCCGATCCGCTGGGCTGCGATGCGGGCACACGTTACCGGAAGACAGTCCTGGAGCAGGGCGGCTCAAAGCCGGGAAGGGAATTGGTTCGCGACTTTCTGGGCCGCGAAGAGGACTTTGGCGCGTTCACCAAGTGGCTGAATGAGGAGTTTGATGTGGAGCTGTTGGCGTCTGGCACCGGCGGCAAAAACACAGCCACCGCTTAGCGCCAGGCATTAACCCGCGCGGCCTGATCCCGCATGATTGGGAGTTGCGGCGCTATGCTGCGCTGGTAGCCTCGCCGGGGTTCACCAGGTCGCGGAGTTCCTTTGACGGCTTGAAGTAGGGAACCTTCTTGGCGGGCACCTCGACGCGCTCGCCGGTCTTGGGGTTGCGGCCAATGCGGGGATTGCGCTGGCGAATGCGGAATGAGCCAAACCCGCGTATTTCGATCTTGTCGCCGGTCTGCAGGGCTCCAATGACTGAGCCGAAGATGGTTTCTACAATCACTTCGCCATCGCGACGGGTAAGGTCGCCCAATGCGGTTACTTTTTCCACCAGGTCTGCTTTTGTCATGTACGGTTCGCCTCCCAACCAAGCATAAACGGATTCTGCCCTTCGGTGCACGAAAATGCAAGACCCTTGTGGATTTTAGCTCTTATCCATCAGCCATTTGGACGGCGTTGGCTCACAATTGGTAGTGCCGTCTGGCGGGCCGTTAATGCTGTATGATGGCGGAAGCCTGCCCGCGTTAGCACGAAATGCAACTGAAGTCCGACGCGCGACACCGGCTTTCGCGACGGCGGCCGGCTCAGAAATGATGTTGAAACCGCCGAGCGGCGATTCCATCAAACGGATAGCCACCCGGAATGGAGTCAGCCACCCGGCTCGGGACCTGGAAATCCGAAAGCGCTCAAGAATGTCTTATCCGGCCTATAGCATCGTGATCCCGGCTTACAACGAGAGCGGACGCATTCCTGCTACGCTGCGTTCTATTCTTGATTGCGTCCACGCAAACCGGTGGAACGCCGAGATCATTGTGGTCGATGACGGCTCGCGGGACACGACCGCGGAAGTGGTGAAGGCGATCGCGGCCGAAGCTCCGGAGGTGCGCCTGGTGCAGAACCCCGGGAACCGCGGCAAGGGCTACAGTGTGCGCAATGGCATGCTGCAGGCGCTGGGCGAGGTGGTAATGTTTACCGACGCCGATCTCTCCGCGCCAATAGAAGAGGCCGGTGGGCTGTTCGCCGCCATCGCCGATGGCGCCGATATTGCCATTGGCTCGCGCTGGCTTGAGCGCAACCGCCAAACCCACCGCCAGCCGCTCTACCGGCAGTTTTTCGGGCGCTGTTTCAACGGGGTCACGCGGATGATTATGAGCTTGCCCTTCGCCGATACCCAGTGCGGTTTCAAGGCGTTTACGCGCAAGGCTGCGCAGACCGTCTTTCAGCTTCAGACCATCGAGCGATGGGGCTTCGATCCTGAGATCCTGTTTATCGGCCTCAAGAGAGGCTTCCGCATCGATGAGGTTCCGGTAAGCTGGCACCACGACGAGCGAACCCGCATGAGCTACCTGAAAGACGGAATGCGCATGCTGCAGGACATTGCCATCGTGCGCTGGAATGCTCTCCTCGGCCGTTACAACCGGGACGTGGAGCGCATTCACCGGCCGCGGCTGGCGAAATGACCTTTCGTATCCTCACAAGGAACAAGGAATGGCAATGAAAATTATGCCTGGAGAAGTTGTAATTTATTACTGTTGAGGATAGGGTTTATAGCGTTCGCACCTCAGTGATCTCCATTGCTTCCAAAATTGATCCTTCGGGCCCGCTGCTCCGTTTTTCCCCGCTCCCACAAGACCGTGAGTGCAGATTCTTGCTGTCCTCGGCAAGCACATGCGTTTCCCGTCCGGCACAATGCTTTGCGACCATCAGCCGCCAGTAATTCTTTTGTTTCACCGGATGCCGGCAACTTGCCTGCAGTGCGAACCGTCAACTTAGATTAGATAGTTCTAACGATATTTGCATCCCTGAACGGCCCTGTACGTGCAAAAAACAAGCCGGTTGTAAGTGAGGCCCGGGACTAGCCTGGAATTCGCCTGCATTTGCAGTCTCGGGGCTAGCTTGTTGATCTCGCAAGTGAAAGCATTGGAAAACACAAATCTCACGGAATTGATTCAATCAGTCGAAGAAACAGGAAACAGTTCCACCCAGCGCGCTCTCTAATTCCTCGACTTCGATACAGGCTTGCTATAGGGAGTTGAAATCGTTGCGTTTCTTTCATCCACAAAGACTTAGACCACAACTTTCTTCAAGTCATGGGGTCTTCACCAGAAGCAAACGGGAATGAAAAATGGAGGCTTTTCAAGTGACAGAAATGCTGGGGCAAGTTCGCGATGGCAGCCCTGCCGTTACCTTACACGTGGAACAGATCGCGCCGCCCACGGTCTTGATGGACAACATCAAGATTCTTACTTCTGACGGGTTGTACCTGGAGGGGATTGCGGCTTCGTCTATTCGGTACACGGTGTTCAAGCGGCTCATCGACATTGCGGCTTCTTGTTTCCTCATAGCCCTGTTTGCGCCGCTGTTCGTGGTTATCGCCGCGTTCGTGGGGATGAGTTCACCGGGGCCGATTCTTTACAAGGAACGGCGCGTGGGGCGCTTTGGACGCCATTTTACAATCTATAAATTCCGCTCGATGTACACCAGGGCATACCTGAATAGTTTTCTAAATTATCGCGAGAATGAACACGACGAACTAAAAAGGCGGCTTTCACATAAACACGTCCACGATCCGCGCATTACCAGGGTCGGAGCGGTATTGCGGAAACTCAGCCTCGATGAATTGCCTCAATTGTTCAACATTCTCAAAGGCGACATGTCGTTAGTAGGTCCGCGTCCAGTCGTGGATGCGGAGATGGCCAGTTACGGAAGTTACGCAATCTTTTACAAGCTCGTGTTCCCCGGCCTGAGCGGGCTCTGGCAGGTTTCGGGCCGCAACGACGTCTGTTTCAAGACTCGCGTTCGCTTAGACGTTACCTACTGCAGAAGATGGAGCCTGCTGCTCGATCTGGCAATCATGGCCAGGACCATCCCCGCTGTTCTCAAAAGGAAAGGCGCTTACTGACCGCTCCGATCTTTGGGCCGGCTGACGTCGGCGCATAAATCCTCCCACCCAAGGCTTATATTTTCATTGGGAATATTCCGGCTGGCTAAACTAATTCCCAGGATTCTCCGTCCCTGTGTGTGTGGTCCCCGCAACCGCTATCTGCAATTGCCGGGACTGTATACCGCGACCTCCGCAGGTTTGAGCCAAGAGGGGGCGCGCAAGGAGCAATTCAAATGATGCGTAAATTCTTGCTCGCCGCCACATTTCTGGCGCTGGGCTCAATGGCTGCACTGGCAGCGGACTTAAACGGAAAATGGTCTGCCACCGTGGATGGAATGCGCGGGCCGCAGGCCATCTCTTTCAACTTTAAAGTGGATGGCGCCATGCTGACCGGCACCATCACAACGCCGCGCGGCGACACCGATATATCAAACGGCAAGATTGACGGCGACAACATCAGCTTCGACCAGGTCGTAAATTTCAACGGGAACTCGTTCACCATCAGCTACAAGGGAACCGTTTCGGGCGACACCATCAAGTTCAGCCGCTCGTTCCCCGCGGGGCCCGACGGCCAGACTCGCCCTCCACAGGAGTTTACGGCTAATCGTGGCGACGCGGCGCCAGCGGCAGCTCCAGCACCGCAGCAGTAATGATTTTCTGCCAGAGTCGGTTGTCAACCACATCAATCGTGCGAAGGTTGATAACCGGCTCCTGAGCCTGCCGAATGTGAGTTCGACCGACGGGACGATATGACGGTCATCATGATCTCTCGTGCCGCGGCGATGACTATGACGCGGACTCCATTCGTCCCGCTGCTTGCATAATGACAAAAATGTAACTACAATTGTGAAGTGCCAGAAGTCCGGTTCGAATGGGACGAGGCCAAGAACCTCTTCAACCAGCGAAAACACGGTGTCAGTTTTGAAGAAGCCAGCCGGGTATTCTTTGATCCCTTGCATATTGTTGTCGATGATCGCGATGTGGACGGTGAGCAGCGATGGCTAGCTCTTGGATTGATCAGGCGCGATGCCGGCAGCTTCCTGCTCCTGGTCGTGGCGCACACCGTGCATGAGGACGAGGAAAATGGGGATCTGGTCGAAATCTTCCGTATCATCTCTGCTCGAAGAGCGGTCCCCGAAGAGAGGAGAATCTATGAAGAGGAAAATGGTTAGTTACACGCCCGAAACGCTGCCGCCTCTCACTGAGGCGCAGATTGCAAACCTGAAAAGGCTCGCCGCGCGGCCTGACAGCGAGATCGATACAAGCGACATCCCCGAGCTCACCACCGAGCAGTGGAAGCATGGAGTCCGCGGGCGCTTTTATCGACCGGTGAAGCGGCAGATCACGGCTCGCGTGGATGCCGATGTAATCGAGTGGCTAAAGTCGCACGGCAAAGGTTACCAGTCGCGCATCAATGCGATTCTGCGCCGGGAAATGCTGGCGGCGCACAAGTCAGCGGCAAAGTAAGCCGGGTGCCCATTCGGCTTTAATTCTCTGAACTTGCGAATTGACGAAACTGTTTTTTGCGGAGCAAGGAAAACGACCCTTACGCAGTCGCCGTCTTCGCCTCGTCCTGCAAGCCTCGCGCTTCAATTTCAAACTCGCGCATCTTGTATTTCTGTATCTTGCCGCTGAGCGTGGCTGGAAACTCGTCTGCGAAGCGGATGTGCTCGGGGACTTTGTAATACGCGATCTGGCCCTTGCAGAATTCTTTAATCTCTTCTTCGGTGGCGTCGATATCCGGTCTCAGGCCGGGCCGCAGTCTTACCCATGCCACGACAATCTCACCCAGCCGCGCGTTGGGAATCCCGAAGACCTGCACCTCGCCGACCTTGGGATGGGTGTAGAGAAACTCCTCAACCTCGCGCGGATAAATGTTTTCGCCGCCGCGGATGATTACGTCGCGCGAGCGGCCGGTGATGTGGATGCAGCCGTCTTCGCGCATCACGCCGAGGTCTCCGGTGCGCAGCCAACCGTCTTTCTGCACCACCAAAGCCGTGCCCTCGGGATCGCCGTCGTAGCCTTTCATCACTGCGTAGCCGTGTACGCACACTTCGCCCTGTTCGCCACGGGGCAATCCTTCATTGGAATCGAGTGAAGCTATTTTGATTTCGGTTTGCGGCATGGGGCGGCCGACGGTGTTCACGCGAATCTCAATGGAGTCGCCTGCGTCGCTCATGGTCACCACCGGCGAAGTCTCGGTTTGCCCATAGGCGATGACGAGTTCGTGGATGTGCATTTCTTCAAGCACCCGCTTCATCAGTTCCACCGGACAGGGCGCGCCGCTCATCATGCCGGTGCGCAGGCTGGTCAGGTCGTAGCTCTTGAAATCGTCGAGTCCAAATTCGGCAACATACATTGCTGGCACGCCGTAGACGCTGGTGGCGCGCTCCTCATGCACGGCCCGCAGGGTTGCGCGCGCATCGAAGGTCCAGTTGGGCAGGATGATGGCCGCGCCGGTGTTGAGGGCGCTCATGGTTCCAATCACGCACCCGTAGCAGTGGAATAGCGGCACCGGAACAACAATCTTGTCCTGCTCGGTGTAGTGGAATCCCTGGGCCAGAAACTGTCCGTTGTTCACCACGTTGTGATGGGTCAGCATCACGCCCTTGGGCAGGCCGGTGGTTCCGCTGGTGTACTGGATGTTGGCGACGTCGTCGATGGCCACGTGATCGGGCAGGCGTCCGTCAGTATCGAGCAGCGCCGGCCACTCGGGCGAGTCGAAGTAAATGGTGTGCTCCAGCGCAAGATCTAGACCATGCCGGGCGCGACCCAGGATCTCTTCATAGTCGGCGCGCTTGTCTTTGTGCCACAGAAAGAGCGCTTTCATCCGTGAGCGGGTGAGCGTGAATTGCAGCTCGTGCGACCGGTATGCGGGATTCACATTCACAAGCGCCGCTCCGGCCCGCGCCGCGCCCATGTGAAACGAGATCCATTCAATGCAGTTGGTTGACCAGATGCCAACGCGATCGCCGCGCCGTATGCCTAGAGACCACAGGCCGCGAGCCACGCTGTCGGCTGCCGCGCTTAGTTCGCTCCACGTCATGCGCTTGCCCTGGTGCATGCTGGCCACTGCGAGCCGATCGGGGAAGCGTTCGGCGGTGCGGGTAAGCAGGCTACCAATGGTGAGTTCAAGCAGAGGCCGCGCCGGACCTCGCGCATGGCTCTGGAGACACAGGTTTTCTTCAACGGGCATCGACGTGCCTTCTTCTGGGGTGGATATGAAGCTATAACCAAGGGAGTTTACGCCGGGGTTGGCGTGGGGCTATGTGATCTGCTTCACATGACAGGGAACGGCGGTGCTGTGGCGGGGATTGTGTGTTCGAACCCCAGGCTTGCGCCTGGGGCTACCGTATTTCGCCCGTACCCAGAGGGTCCCCAACGGGCTCTGTTGTCGCTTCAGAGTTTCAGCCGTTTTCCAACTTGTCGTCCTATCCCGTAATGTTTTTCGATCCGGCTAACACGGTCTCATTGGCCAGGATGCGATAGAGCGTTGACCTGCTGATGGTAAGTTGCTGGGCGGCGCGGAGCTTATTGCCGCGGTTGAGGTCGAGCACATATTGCACGTGATGGCGGATGACGGCATCGAGAGAAAGATCGTCGAGCTGCGTCGAAGGCATTTGAGCCTGCTGCACTACCGGACCATCGGGAATAGCAAGGTCAGTGGAGCGAATGACGCCGTTGACGGCTTCAAGCAGAGCAGTTTCAAGCACGCTGGCCAACTCGCGCACATTTCCCGGCCAGTTATGTTGCAGCAGTCGCGCAAGCGCTCCGGGACCCAGCAGGACAGGGCGTTGCTGGTAGCGCTCGCAGAGCCGTTCAAGCAGCGCTTGCGCAAGGGGCGCGATATCCTCGCGCCTTTGGCGAAGCGGAGGAATTCCAAATCGAATAGCGGTGAGCCGGAAAGCCAGATCGGGAAGAATAAGACCCTGACCCGCCATCTGCCGCAACGATGTTTCCGATGACGTTACGACGATCGCCTGGCCGGGAGGACGATCCTGCAGGGCTTTCAAAACGCCCAACAGCAATCCCTGCCCCGGAGGAGCCAGCAAGTCAACACGATCGAGATATGTGAAGCCGGCAAGACCTGCGGGGTTGGCATCTGTCGCCAGCCATTCGCGCGCATCGCGACGCTTGAAATCTCCCTTGGCAAGCTGCGAACGGGTGAAAACGTAACGGGCCAGGGTCAGCTTGCCCGAGCCGTGCTCGCCTTCGATCGTGCCAACCTGAAGGTGCGGCGCCGCCATCTCGGCCTGCATCAGTAGCTTGCGCCAGGCTGCGCTCACTCCCACAACTTCACCGGCGCGGGACGGCTCCATCTCGACAAGCGTCAGTCCGGAACCAGGAGACTGAGGCTGAAATTGCACGGCGTTTTGCATCGATCTCAACTAGCCTCGCCTCTTCCCCCCTATACGTGCCACGCCATCTTGGCTCGGGAGGGCATCCAAGCCAACACGCTTTTCATCGGCGTTCAGATGCAAAACTTGAGTGAGGAAAACCAGCGCACGGGTAGCACAATCGCATTTCAAATACCTTTCATTGAGATATGGAAGAAACCTGTGTGCGAAAAGGGAAGGGGGTTGAAAAAGCGATCAGAGGTAGTTTGAAAAGTGGCAACGGCTAAAGCCCGGGCTTTCTCTGGGGCATTTTTTGCGGCACGACTGAAGTCATGCCCTTTTACAAAACCGCTTTAATGGAGTCTCTTGCAACGCTCTGATGCTTTCCTTTCCATGAAAATTCAAATGCGATTGCACTGGTGCACGGGTAGCACATTTTGAGTCCAGGCTTTCAGGCACTATACTCAGTGCATTCCTGCTTGCTGTCCTCTCTTGCTGCCCGTTCCGGCGCCTCGCTTCGTGCTCGGCCACCCATATAACCTTGCGGAGATTGGTTCTTGGGACCACGCCTGAAAAACCTGATGTATGCCGCCTGGCTGGCGGCCATCGTCATCCTTGCGGTTTTGCACGGCCTGAATCTGCGCGCCGATTTTCCCAATCACACCGCCTGGTACGGCGACTGGGCCAAATACACCGACGAGGGCTGGTACTCGAACGCCGCCATCCGCGCACATCTGCTGGGCCACTGGTATCTCAAGGGCGACTTCAACCCTGCCGCTGCGCTTCCCGTGTGGCCGTTCCTAGAGTGGATTCTGTTTTTCTTTACTGGTGTTTCGCTCCAGGCCGCGCGCGGTTTGGCCGTGGCTGGGTTCTTTCTCAGTCTGCTGCTCAGCTATTGGCTGCTGCGCACTTCTGGTTCGCGCCCTATGGCGCTGCTGGCTCTCACGTTTGTGGTCACCAGCCCCTTTCTCTACTGTTTCAGCCGTTTGGCGACACTTGAGCCATTCCTGGCGGTCTTTACTCTCGCGGCGCTCAACCTGGCGGTGCGCCTGCCACGGCTGCGCAGGCCGTTGTGGTCAGCCTTTGCCGTGGGCGTTCTTTTTACCGTGATGATGCTTACCAAAACCTACGCCGTGTTTCTGCTTCCCGCGCTGGTGTGGGCCATGGCGTGGCCTTTGCGCGGCCGGCGAAAGCTCGCGGTGCAGTCTTTGCTGGTGGCCGGCGCCACGTTCACCGCTGGTTACGGCTTGTGGCTGGTGCTCATCGTCAGCCGCGGACTCCTGGCCGATTACAAACTCCTGTTTTCTATCAACTACTATCATCGTCCGTCGGAGTTTTACTGGCCCGTGGTCGCGTTCTGGTGGTCGATACACGGCGGAATGTGGGCAGACCAGGTGCTTCTTCCGCTGGCTGGAATTATCGTGCTGGCGGCATTCGGTTCCGCAGTTATCTCACGGTTCGCGCCGCGCGGTGCGGTAACGCAAAGCATGGCTGCGTTTTCCCGGTGCCTGCTTCTCGATCCGGTCTTCGGCGCATCGGTCGTGGCATGTGCCGGAATGATCTTTTTCATGACGTACCAAAACCATCCCCAGCCGCGCTATTTCACCGTCATAGCAGTTTTTTGCTTCTTCATGGTCGCGCAAGGCGCTGCGGCTTTGTTTCAGCAGGCTTCATCTTCAACAGGCACGCTTCGCGAACTGCTGGGCGGTGCGGGAGTCGCGGTAGTTGCCGTCTCACTGGTAGCGGTCGCGGCGAACACCGCGCAAACACTCACTTACGTCACACATCCTGAATACACGTTTGTGAATGCGGCCAATCATCTGACGCAATACATCGACGTGCACCCCAACGGGCGGCGTTTGCTGCTCTCAATCAGCGGCGACCAGATTATGATGGCCACGCGATTGCCCGCCATCTGCGACGACTATGGCACCATGCCGCTTGCCGTGAAACTGGGCGAATACCAGCCCGGTTGGTATGCCGCGTGGAACGATCTTGACCCGGAATCTCTTGAGGACCTGCACACGCGTTACTCTCTTGAACAGGTTGCCGCGTGGCCCGCATTCGACAACTCTCCCGATCGCGATCTGCTGGTTCTGTTTAAACTGCATCCGCTGCCTGGCGGCAAAGTGCGCAATGAAATAAATGAGGATCTTCGCATCAAACTACCTGAGGACAAATTCGATGTCGACATCGACACACCCTGATGCGTGCGGCTCTGCATGCGATGGCTCAGCCTCTCGCGTGTGCGACAATCCACACAAGAGCGATTCCGCAGTTTTTATGCCAGTTTCCAGCCTCCGTGAAGGATGGATTTTACTTCCACCCCACAAACGAAGACCTGACTGTGGGGACCCCGGTAAGGAAAAATCCACTTGGCAGTCATGACTTCGCGACACAGTAACTGCGGAACCGCTCAAGCCGGCGTTTCAATGAAAATCTCTTACCTGGTTCTGATTAATGTTTTTTGCCTGGCCATGCGCACCATGGCTGCCCAGCCGCAAGTGCCCGCACCCGCTGCGCCGCCGCCGCTGGTTCTGGCCGGCGGCACCGTTATTGATGTGTCCGGCTGGGGTGATTCGGCTCGCGACCTGACCAATGCCGTTGTGATCATTCGCGAAGGGCGCATCAGCGACGTTGGCCCCGCAAGCACACTCCAGATTCCCAAAGGCGCGCGCGTTATCGATTGCACCGGGCGCTACATCATTCCGGGCCTGGTGGATGGCTATGCCGGCATGAACTCGCAGGCCGAGGCCAATGCCAATCTATATATGGGAGTCACCACCGTAGTTGCCCGCGCCGACAACGAGCGGGGATTCATTGACACCGCGGCCAACCCCAGCCCCCACCTCTACCTCATCGACTCAATCGGTACAACCGACAACTGGAGCCTGTTGGCCCACAGTGCCGAGTGGATTGCGAAACTGCGCGAAGGCACCCACCAGGTGGAGCTGAGCCCCGACGATACCGCGCGCCAACTGGTTGATACGGCGCGCCTGGGCACTCGCGTGGTGCTGCTTGGCGCCGATGTGACGGCAGCAAATGCGCAACTAATCATCGCGCACGGCCACGAGCTTCACCTGGTAACCTATGGCGAGTTCGTTTCCACGCCCTACCGCGTCGGCATCGAAGCTGGTGTCGATGCCCTGGTCCACATGGATCACTACCAATTGGGCGCCATTCCCGACGAATTGCAAAAGCCGCTCGTCGAAGACCCGTTCGGCCCTTCGGCGGCAACCGCGTTTGACTACTCCGAGCGCATTCCGCCTACCGACGTTCGCCTGCGCAGTTACGCGCACTTTGTGGCTGCGCACCATGCCGTGCTTTTGCCAACCTTGAGCCTTTACTATGCTGAGCTGCCTGACCACCGCAACCTGTGGCATGAACCTGCCGCCGCCTTGTTCAGTCCGAACAGGATGTTTCAGCCCACCAACCCCGCCACCGGAGAAATGACCTATCCGCTCACCGGCTGGGCCAGGCACTTGCCCGCTACGGGCCAGCGTTGGTATGAAGCCGACCTGCAAAAGAAAGCCGACCAGGCTGCCATGCGGCTTTGGCGCATCAGCGGCACACTGTTTGCAGCGTTTCCGCATTACCTCGCCGGTTCCGGCGCCGATGCTCTCGGCACCATGCCGGGCATCTCGCTGCATACCGAGCTTGAGCTGCTGGTGCGGCTGGGCCTGTCGCCGCGCGAGGCGCTGGCCTCTGCCACCAACAACTATGCCGATCAGTTTGGCTGGACCGAACTTGGCCAGGTAAGCGCCGGACGCCGCGCCGACCTGCTGGTAGTGGATGGTGACCCAACAGTAAACGTCTGGAATGCACGGCGCATTTCAACGTTGATTGAGGATGGCAACGTGATTGACCGCGACGCGCTGCTGAAACTGAAAAAATAGCGTCGGACGTTGACCCATTCCTCCTAACTCCGCTAGCTCCGCCAACCCCGCTAACTCCGCTATGATCGTTTACTCTTAAGTAAGCAGCCTTCTCAAATGCAAATGGCCAAAACTCCACCCCGCGCAACAGCCGCACGTGTCACCGCCAGTAAGCACCACGACCGCTGGCTGGTGCTTATTGCCGCATTCAAGTTCGCTGAGGCTCTCTTCTTCATCCTTATCGGGCTGGGCGCCCATCGCCTGCTGCACAAAGACATCGCCGACGAAATCGACTTGCTCGCCCGCCATTTGCGCTTCAATCCGGAGTCGAAGCTGGTCAACTTCATCCTCGACAGGGCGTCGCTGGTCAACGATCCGCTCTTGCGGCGCATTGGCTTGGCCGCGTTCGGCTATTCGGCTCTGTGCATTGCCGAGGGCCTGGGCCTCTACCTCGAAAAAGCATGGGGCGAGTACATGACACTGATCATCACCGCCTCGTTCCTGCCCTGGGAGGTATTTGAGATCTACCGCCACCTAACGTGGCTCCACGTTGGCCTGCTCATTATCAACGTGCTCGTCTTTATCTACCTGCTCAAGCTAGTCGGCGAGCGCACACGGGAACGGGTGCACGCGCGCAAGAAGTGATCGCATCCTGCCAATCGGCTGCGTCAAGCGTCCCCTCCACATTTCTCCACTTGAACGCCAAATTCACCCTCAGCATCTGAATCGCCGTTACACTCCCACAAATTTCCAGTAATCGCGAGCCCAAAGAAGTTAAGTTTCCTCCAGAAAAATCCACCCAAAACTCCCACTGCCGACGAGGATTTATCAAGGCATCCTCCAATCTTCGCCTTTTGTTCTCCTATCACAAGCCGGATTTCCTGTCCAGAGGTGGAACCTCCGCAGTAAACACAACATGTTGTGGTGGAGTACGCCTGGTCATCTATTAGGGGATTTTCCCACTGAGAGTAGAGTTTTTCCTCTTCTGTTAGCCCCTTTTTCTCTTTGCGCCGGGCCCGAAGAGCGGTACTATCGTGCGTGAGTGGAAGAAAAGGGAGCAAAGTGGTCAAGAGTAGCCTATCGGCTGAGACTCGAAACTACTTCACCTCGCTTCCAACAAAAGTTTACTTCGTTTTCAGTTCCTCTATTGCGGTTTTGGGCCCGAGGGTCGAGCGAGTGAACCATTTCGCTAACCAGCCAGGGGCCAGGTTGATTTAAAGCTACGCCGAACGGAATGGTACCGCGAGCGAACCGGAAAGCAGAAGCACAAAGAGGCAGCAAATGTTTCGCGGCAACCATCCAGCCAAGGTCGATGAGAAAGGGCGGCTCAAGCTTCCCGCTGCATTCAAGCAGCTAGTGGATGCGCAGAGCGTGAGCCAGTTCTACATCACCTCGAGCGACGGGGTCAAGGCTGAGATCTGGCCCTTGCCGGCGTGGGAAAAGGTTGAAGCCAAACTGGCCGAGTTCAGCATTATGAACGACGCCGTGGAGAAGTATTTGAGCATGACGAGCTACTACGGGCAGCAGCTTGAAATGGATAGCCAGGCCCGTGTGCTGATTCCGCAGATTTTGCGCGGGGCGGCAAAGCTCGATGCGGAGGTGGTGGTGATTGGCAAGATTGACCACCTCGAGGTGCACAACCAGGCGGCGTTTGAGGCCAGCCTGCCGGCGAATTCGCTCACCCAGGAAGATCGGCGTTCGGTGGGAGCGATTCTGAATGGCCGGACAGCATAAACCCCCAAGGGGGTGCGCATGACGGTAAGTAAACCGCGCCATGTGCCAGTTCTTTACCAGGTGACGTTGGATTCACTCCGCATTCGCCCCGATGGGACCTATGCGGATTGCACGCTGGGAATGGGTGGGCACGCCGAAGGGATTTTGCGGCGGCTTGGCCCCAAAGGAAGGCTGATCGGCTTTGACCGGGACCCCGAGGCGCTGGAGCTGGCAACAGCCCGCCTCGAACAGGTGAGGGAAGAGCTGGGCAGCGAAGCGGCGGAAGTGAGGCTGATAGGCGAGGCGTTCAGCAGTATTGCACGGCATGTGGAGCCGGGCACGCTGGACGGATTGCTGGCGGACTTTGGCGCAAGCAGCCTGCACTTTGACGAAGCGCGAAGAGGATTTAGTTTTCAGGCGGAAGGGCCGCTGGACATGCGCATGGATACGCGCTCCGGGCCGACCGCCGAACAGGTGGTGAATGAGATGGACGAGCGCGAGCTTGCGAATCTCATTTACGAATACGGTGAGGAAAGGAGGTCGCGGACAGTCGCCAGAGCAATTGTGCGAGGGCGGCCGATTGCTACCACCATGCAGCTTGCACGGATAGTAGCATCGGCCGTCCCGCCAATAAAGTACATGCACCCGGCTACCCGAACGTTCCAGGCACTGCGCATTTACGTCAATCGCGAGCTTGAAGAAATTAAAGAGCTTTTTGAGGCCGCACCAAAGTTGCTTAAGCCCTCAGCCAGACTCGCAGTCATCAGTTTTCATTCGTTGGAAGATCGCATCGCGAAAGACAGTTTAAGAGACGGCGCAAAAAACGGAATCTGGAACATCGTTACCAAGAAGCCGTTGACGGCAGACGAAGAAGAGATCAGAAGTAATCCGCGCTCGCGAAGCGCGAAGTTGAGAGTGGCGGAAAAGCAGCTTCTAGCCGCTAGCTTCTAGCTCCTGAGCTTCGGTACGGTAACGAACAACGTCGATCAGGTACAGAGAATTTCGAATCGAGCAGGAAGCGGACTAAATGGGGTTGGAGCTAGAGGCTAGAAGCTAGCAGCTAGAGGCTCAGGAGGAACGACAGTGGCGGCAGCAGTAGCATATTTGGAGTCGGGGCGCGGATGGAACGCGCGAGTTGCCGAGCGCAACGCTGAGTTGCTAATGCAGCAGCCGGTGCGCCGCCGTCGCGTGCGTACGCCGGAGTTCTATTTCGCCAAGAGCTTTGACAACTCGCGGCTGGTGAAGGCTCCCGACCCGGTGCGTGCGCGCCAGATGCGGGTTTTCTGCGCCGCAGTTGCCGTGCTTTTCTCGCTGGTAATGGTTTATGGCCTGCAGCATTTCTACGCAATCGAAAGCAGCTACCGCGTCGAAACCGAAAAGCAGATGCTTGAGCAACTGCGTGAAGATAATCGCCAGTTGAAGCTGACGGAAGCCGAGCTTACGCAGCCCGGCCGCATCGATGGCCTGGCTCAGCAGCTTGGACTGATGGCTCCGCAGCCCGGACAGGTAGTGCATCCCAACATGCCGGTCAGCTCAAGCGCACCGACGTTGGCGCAGGTGGTTAAGAACAGCTACTAGCTTCTAGCCCCTAGCCGCTAGCTTTGATGTGCGGAAGCTGAGTTTGATTGGCAACGCGCCAAAAGTCCGTTTCAAGTAAATCGCGAAAAACGAGGCTAGCCGCCGAAGGAGCTAGAAGCTAGAAGCTAGCGGCTAGAAGCTAAGAGCTAAAGAAAATGCAGGCAGCCGTACGAGCCATTCGCAACCGCGCTACCACCCCCAATGCCGTTCCCCTGAAGCGCGGACGGTTCTGGCTCATCTGCCTGTTTTTCTTTTTGTGGGCAATCGCCATCGGCGCCCGGCTCTTCTGGCTGCAAATCGTTCGCCATCCTGAATTTGTTGAGCGTGCCGCCAAGCAGCAGTTGCATTCGTTTGAGGTTGCCCCGCGCCGCGGCGTGCTCTACGACCGCGACGGACATGAACTGGCCGCGACCGTGCTGGTTGACTCGTTCTTCGCAGTGCCCAGCGAGGTGGACGACAAGCAGGCTGCCGCACGGATTCTCTCCTCCGTCACGCACGTCGATCCTGAAGACGACCGCACTACTGAAAAAGCCATTGCCGAGCGGCTGGCCGTGGGCAAAAACTTTGCCTGGGTAGCGCGACGAGTTACGCCTGAAGTTGCGGAGCGCGTGCGAGCGCTAAACATCAAGGGCATCTACTCGCAAAAAGAGTTTGAGCGCTTTTACCCCGACAACGAAATTGCCGCGCAGGTGCTGGGCTATGTTGGCGTAGACGATAACGGCCTCGGCGGGCTCGAAGAGAAATTCGACAACCAGTTGCATGGCGCGCCCGGCGAAATGTACGCCGCCATGGATGCACGGCGCAAGGTGCTGGGCTCGACGGAGAAGGAGCCGGCGCCCGGCCGCAACCTGGTGTTGACCATTGATTCAAACATCCAGTTCATGGCAGAACGCGCGCTTGACCACGCGATGCAAAGGACGCAGGCGCTGAATGGGACCGTAGTGGTGCAGGACCTGCACACCGGGCAGATTCTGGCGCTGGCCATCCGGCCCACTTTCAATCCAAATCAGTTTCGCCACACCACCCCCACGCTGCTGCGCGATCACGCGGTGAGCGACGTGTATGAGCCGGGCTCCACCTTCAAACTGGTGACCTACGCGACAGCGCTCGACCAGCACGTTACCACTCCCGATGACATGATCGATTGCCAGGGCGGTCAGATCACCATCTTCGGACGCACGATTCACGATGACAAGGGCGACCACTTTGGCGTGATTCCGGTTCATGAGGCGCTTGAGCATTCTAGTGATGTGGCAGCCGTGAAGCTGGCGATGAAGGTCGGGGCCGACCAGTTTTATAATTACATACGTGCGTTTGGATTTGGATCGCGTTCGGGCGTAGAGTTGCCGGGCGAAACGCGCGGCCTCCTTCGTCCCGTGAAACGCTGGCAACCGTCGTCTATCGGCTCTGTCGCCATCGGACAGGAAATTGCGGTTACGCCGGTGCAGCTCGTCACCATGGTTTCGTCCATCGCCAATGGCGGCATGTATCTGCCGCCGCACATCCTCATGCCCGATGCGCCTGCTTCATCTGATCCGAATCAGAACGCTGCCGCATCGCAAGCGCTTGCGCATCCCTTCAAGGCTGGCGAAGAGCTGCCGAGCACGCTGCCGGCGGGTGCGCACCGCGTTATCTCCACAATGACCGCGGCCCAGATGCGCAAAATGATGGAAGGTGTGGTGCTGTTCGGCACGGGCAAGGCCGCGCAACTCAACGGCTATTCCTCGGGCGGCAAAACAGGCACCGCGCAAAAGATCGATCCCGCAACGCACACGTATTCGAAAACAAAGCACGTTGCGTCGTTTGCGGGCTTCGCACCAGTCAACGATCCAGTAATTGCGGTTGCCGTTGTCATGGACGAGCCGCATGGCGATTACTACGGCGCGGCGGTTTCAGCACCGGTCTTCGCCGAAGTAGCGCAGCAGGTGCTTGAGTACCTGGGCGTTCCCCACGATGTGGACCTGCGGCCCGCCAAGCCTGGGGCTAAGGAAAAGCCGATCGTTGAAGATGAGGCGGACTCGCAGAATCAGGACATCAAGGCGCTGTACGACGCAGCCAATGATTTGCCCGCCGACGATCCGCAAAGCGCGAACGCACCGCCTGCCCCCGTTGTTGCCCAGAATTCGAATGCGACCGACAACAGTTCGTCTGATGCGTCTGCTAAATCCGCGCAGCCTGCGCAACAGCAGAGCATATCCGCGTCAACACCTGCACTGGCGCAGCTTGCGCAGAATGTTCCACCGACAATGGGAAAGAGCGTGACCGTCTCTGAAGCAAAGCAATTGCGTGTGCCCTCGCTGGTTGGGCTTTCAGTACGCGACGTAATTGTGCAGGCCGCCTCCGCCGGGCTCGACGTTGATGTAACCGGCAGCGGTACAGTGCGAGAGCAAGCGCCGGCTGCGGGAACCATGGTGGCTGAAGGCACAAAGATTGTGGTGAAGTGCTCGCGGTGAGTACGCGCCGGCGAAGCAGCTCAACCAACTAAAATCAACACAGCATGAACTGGAACGACCTAATCGCCGAAGTCACCGCTGTCGGTTCAGTGGGCAGCTCTGATAGCGCAATTACCGGAATCGAATACGACTCGCGGCGGGTGCGCGCGGGCGCGGTCTTCGTGGCCATGAAGGGCGGCACCACCGACGGCAATCGCTACGTTGACAAGGCGATCAAGGCTGGCGCGGTCGGCATCATTACTGATTCTGCGCCGACCTTCGACCATCTCACTGTTTATCAGTCGGGCCTTCCAGTTCTTGAAGTCGAGCATGGCCGCCGCGCGCTCGCCCAGGCATCAGCCGCATTCTTCGGCCATCCAGAACGAAAACTTGCCGCCATCGGAATCACAGGCACCAACGGCAAAACGACGACGGCATTCCTTGCCGAGTCGCTGCTCAACCTGGCTGCTCGCAAGACGGTGCTCATCGGCACCATCGAATATCACGTTGCCGGCGAAGTGCGAAAGTCGATTCACACCACTCCAGAGTCGCGCGATCTTTACGAATTGATGGCCGAGGGCGCAACACTCGGCGCTACGGAACTTATCACCGAGGTTTCAAGTCACGCGCTCGACCAGGGCCGCATGGCAGGCATTGATTTCGATGTCGCAATCTTTACCAATCTCACGCGCGACCATCTGGACTACCACCAGACCATGGAGAACTACTTTGCCGCCAAGTGCCTGCTCTTCGACGGCACACGTTACACTGCGCCGCGCGTGGCAGTTATCAATGCGTGCGATCCGCATGGCGAAGAACTCGCCCGTGTCGCGAGCAAAGCCGGCGCTGAAGTACGCACCTACGGTATCGGCAAAGGCGATTGGCGCGCGACCGGTTACGCGCTCACGCCATCGGGCGCAATAATCGAGCTTGAAACACCGGCAGGCTCGGCGAAGCTTGAATCGCATCTGGCAGGCGAGGTTAACATCTTCAACCTGCTTGCAGCATTCGCGGCGGCACACGCGCGCGGAGTTCCTTTCGATCAACTCGTTGAATTCGTCCCGCAGCTTCGCCCCGTTCCCGGCCGCTTTCAGCCAGTTTCTTCAGGCCAGCCCTTCACCGTGATAGTCGACTACGCACACACCGACGATGCTTTGCGTAACCTGATAGCGCTGGCTCGCCAGATGACTGCCCGCACTAACGGCCGAGTGATTACGCTGTTTGGATGCGGCGGCGATCGAGACCGTACCAAGCGCCCCAAGATGGGCCAGGCGGCGGGTGAAGGCAGTGATCTTGTGGTGGCCACCAGCGACAATCCGCGCTCTGAAGATCCGCTGGCGATTCTTGCCGAAATCGAGCCCGCCTTGCGCGCCACTGGCATCAAATGCGTCATCGAGCCTGATCGCACGGCGGCTATCGGCATCGCGCTCCAAAATGCCGCGCCGGGCGACGTTGTGCTGATTGCGGGCAAGGGGCACGAGAAGGAACAGATCCTCGCCGATCGCACCATTCCGTTTGACGATGCCGAGGTAGCATTGCGCGCGCTGGCTCAGCTTGGTTACGCGAAGGCTGAGTGAAACCTGCAGGCCTGAACCATATCGGCCATTGAATTCACGTAGACTTCGCCGTATTGTTGGGGTGCAATGAAACTCTCGCTCGCAGAAGTCGCGATGGGCGCAGGGGCAATGCTTGAGGTGCCTTCGAGCGTGCCGAATGCCGGCGCGCTGGTAGCGGAAGGCTACTCGATCGACTCGCGCACGGTTGCGCCAGGAGAGTTGTTTTTTGCCGTGCGTGGCGAACGGCTAGACGGGCACGATTACGTGGCCGCGGCCTTCGAACGCGGCGCGCTTGCGGCGGTCGTTTCTCGCGCGCGCGTCGCCGGTCTGCCCGATGCCGCTCTCGCACATCCCTTGCTTATTACCGATGATCCTCTGGCCGCTCTGCAACTGCTGGCCGCGCACGTCCGCAGGCAGTGGGGCAAGCGCGTTGTTGCCATTACCGGCTCGGCAGGTAAAACCACCACCAAAGAGGCCACGGCAGCCGCGCTGAGCGCAAAATTTAACGTGCTCAAGTCGCGCGGCAATCTCAACAACTCCTTCGGACTGCCTTTGCAATTGCTGCGGCTTGAACCAGAGCATGAGATGGCAGTGGTTGAAATGGGCATGAACCACGCTGGCGAAATTGCCGCGCTATGCCGCATTGCCTCGCCCGACTGGGGCGTGGTGACGAATGTTGGCAATGCGCACGTTGAAAATTTCCCCAACGGCCAGGCCGGCATTGCGCGTGCCAAGTTTGAGCTGGTTGCCGCGTTGCCCTCGAACGGCGTTGCGTTCCTGAATTGCAGCGACGCTTATGTGTCGCAGTTTGGCCGCGATTTTGTCGGCCGCGTTGTCTATTTCGGTAACGGTCCATGCGCCAATCCGCAAATTGTTTTGGCGTCTGAAGATCTCAACGGACTGCACGTGCAGTTCCGTGCAGGCAAGCGCGCGGGCGAGTTCACCTTGCAAATGCTGGGCGCGCACAACGCCATCAACGCCATTGCGGGTCTTGCGGTGGCGCTTGAAGCGGGCGTCGATCTTGATGCGGCGCTGGCCGCGCTGTCGCAGCTAACAGCCGGTGACAAACGCGGTCAGTTGCTTGAGATCAACGGCGCAACCATTTTGAACGACAGCTATAACTCCAATCCCGAAGCGCTGCTCTCAATGATTCAATCGCTGGCTTCGCGCCCCGGCGCCCGCCGCATTCTGGTCGCGGGTGAAATGCTCGAGCTTGGCGCGCAAGGGCCGTCGCTGCACGCTGCCTGCGGTCGTGCGGCTGCGCATGCCCAGCTTGACATGGTTGTAGGCGTGCACGGCAATGCCAGGTACATTGCCGAAGAAGCTTGCGCCGGCGGAGTTGCTTCGCTCTTTCTGCCCGATGCCGATGCTGCGGGCCATTGGCTGGCGCAGAATTTGCGCGCGGGCGACCAAGTGCTGGTGAAAGGCTCGCGCGGCGTGCATCTCGAGCGCGCTATTGAAACCGCGAAAAGTCTGCTGACCGATGAGGTGAAATGAAACTGCGTAAACTTGCGCCGGCGTTGCTGGCATTGATGCTTTCACTTATTCCGATGGCGCTTAAAGCCGATCCACATCCTGAGTGGACGACTCCGTTCCCGCCCTTTCACATCGCCGGCAACCTTTACTACGTGGGCTCGGTCGATCTCGCATCGTATCTCGTCGTTACGCCCCGGGGCCTCATTCTCATCAACAGCAACCTGGCCTCATCTCCGCCGCTGATCCGCAAAAGCGTTGAAACGCTGGGCTTCAAGTGGAGCGACATCAAGATCCTGCTGATCAGTCACGCGCATTACGACCACTGCGCGGGCAGCGCGGAGATCGTGAAAGAGACCGGCGCGAAGTACGAAGTGATGGATGCCGACGTCTCGGTTGTGAAATCAGGCGGCCGGACTGACTTTCAATATGGTTCCGATGCGTCGACGCGTTACGCTCCAGCGCATGTCGACCGCGTATTGCACGATGGTGATACGGTGAGCCTGGGCGGCGTTGTGTTGACTGCGCATCTCACCGCGGGTCACACACGCGGAACGACGACGTGGACCACCGAGGAGCGTGAAGGCGGCCGCTCGCTGCACGTGGTCATTGTGGGCAGCCCGAATGTAAACCCCGGCTACAAACTGGTCGGAAACACGGTCTACCCGAAGATTGCGGCCGACTACAAGCATGAGTTTGCGGTTCTCAACGCTCTGCCTTGCGACGTGTTTCTCGGCGCGCACGGCGGCTACTTCGATATGAAAGAGAAGTACGCAAAGTTCAAGAGCGGTGACCGCAACGCGTTCATTGATCCGTCAGGGTACAAGGCCTACATCGCCGATCGGCAGCAGGCATTTGAGGCAGAGCTGGCCAAGCAGTCAGGCCACTGATTTTGCCCATCTACCATTATTTTTCAGATTGATATAGTTGACACCTCGGCGACTTGCCGGACCACTAATGCGTGGAATTGCGGTATGCTTGCTGGCATGAAATCAGCCTATGCTTTTAAGTTTCTTTTTGTCGCCGTACTGGGCGCGCTATTCGCGACGCTCATCCACGCGGACGCGGAAAAGTGGCATCAGCTTGGCAAGGACGCGTTCTTAACCTACCAGGCCGGCAAATTCGCAGAAAACATGACCTCTCCGGCCCCGTTTTGGTTGGTGATTGTTGTCGTCATCATCTTCGTCGTAGGCGTTGCCGCCTGCTATGAGTTTTGCGGATACATGGGCGAGAAGCTGGTCTCGCGATCGCAAGCCAGGAAAGATCGGGAGCTCGCAATGTCCGCAGTTGAAAGGCTGTAGGCGGGGACGCGGGTCAGCGAGTTATTGCGCCCTTGATTGTGGATTCGGCCTGGGCCGGCGAAATGCCGCGCAGCAGAAAAATCTTGCTACGTGAAGACGAGCCGGTTGCCAGTTCGATTGCGCCTTTTGGCAGCGAGAAGAATTCGGCCAGGAACGCAATCAAAGCCTCATTCGCGCGGCCTTCAACCGGAGGTGCGTTTACGGCGATCTTCAACTGCGCTGATGCACCCTCGCCGTAGACGCCAACGATTGCCGACCTCTTTGCGCCGGGCTGAACGCGCACCGCAAGCGTGACGCCGTCTTTGTTTGCGCGCAGCATCAAGCTTCGTCCGCATCCGCTTGGGCGGGTTTTGATCGCTTGCCGAACAGCGCTGTGCCGACGCGAATGCGGGTTGCGCCTTCGGATAT
>Ga0265338_10001350_pt1 | contig 39984 bp, 27 predicted proteins | sample 42126metaG_FD_193579 | JGI IMG/M metagenome (GOLD analysis project Ga0265338, IMG submission 193579) | Rhizosphere microbial communities from Carex aquatilis grown in University of Washington, Seatle, WA, United States - 4-21-26 metaG | ecosystem: Host-associated > Plants > Roots > Rhizosphere... | reverse complement strand
GCCGAGCGCGGCTGGGTCGTCTCGACCAGCCGCAGCATCTCAGCAAAACCAAAGCATTTCCTCGTTCGTTCGGTGCTGCGGCTGGTGCTCCGCACACAGCCGCGCTCCAAATGAGAATTGCTGGCCGGCAACACGTCGTCATTCCGCGACTCAGGCCGCGGGCAAAATAATCGTCACCCGTCCCACCCGATGCGTGAGACGAGGTTGTTTACCTTTCTTCTTCTTTTCATCATCGTCCGTATCGTTGCTCGCCACCTGTTCTTTGGTGTCGTTTGATGATTGATTGGCGGCGGCTTCGGAGGTTGAAGAAGCAGTGGCAGTGGTTCCGAGAGTGGATTGAGAGGCCCCTCCGTTCGCGGAAACGTTCTGGCCAAGCATCGTTGCTGTAATACTGTCGCCAGAAGCATTCACACCCTTGACACCGACAATTGTGCCGGTGATTGATTCTCCTGTCACGTCCGCGTGGCCGGACGACAGCACCGTGACGTGGGCAGTTTGCGCCGCGGTAATAGAGGTGTTCCCACGCGAAATGAACAGGCCGGTGATGTTTCCACTGGCCGTGGCTTTAATATCGCCTCCAATGACGCCAGCAGCGCCCAAGTCAATATTGCCAATGTATCCTGGGAAGCCGTCTGACGGCTTGGTGCCGGCGGTAAGCGTGATTTTAGGGCCGGCAGTAAAGTTGTGGTTCAAGGCGATTTGCAGAATACCGCCCAGGCTGGACAGGATATCGCCCCGCGGCGTTTCGATGGTTATATCACCGGGAATAAGGGCGCTGCCGGGAGTCAAATTGTCATACGGCGTCGAGGCCAGAATGCCGCTGCCGTAAATGTATTGCTGACTTTGATAGCCGACCCCGTCGACTACATAGTAGGATGTGACGTAATTGAGAACCCCCGATTTGCCGTCACCGACATCCACGTTGCCAGTGAGGGATTTGACGTAAATATCCCCGCCATTAAAAGCGGCGATGCGGGAGCCGTTCACGTTGACGTTTCCATTGGCAATCACACTAATTTCACCCCCTTCGGTGGTGTAAACTCCCAATATCCCGGCATTCTGCTTGGTGGCAGTGGCCAGTTCGAGAGCGCCCAAATCAATCGAGCCGCCGACGTTCAGGTAGATGTTTCCGCCAAACAACGAACCGATGGCTGAAGTGATCATGGAGAGATTGCCATCGGTCGTGACGTGGGTGTCAGCCCCGGCCTTGGTAAACGGTACGAGATCATAGGATCGGCCGATTCCCTCGGACAGGATTCCCCGCGAATTTCCGAGATCCATCGAACCGGCATGAACGTTAAATTGTCCCGGCCCGTCAATTATCAGCCCGGTAGTGGAGGCCGATGCCGGCGCGCCCACGGTGGGTAGATTGGCTGGATCCACGCCCGGATCGTTGTTCGCGCCGTAATGCGGGTCGTGACTGGCGTAATAAAGCTGGGTCAGGCTGCCGGGCGAAATTAAAGGGTTCCCGTCGTTTAGCGTGGCGGTTACAAAATGGCGGGAGTCCTTGTCCAGCTCGGGTTTTCCAGTGCCGGGATCAAAAACCAGAACAGTAATCGGCTTGAGCAGGTTGGCAAAATCAGTGGGGGACATTGTCCCGGCAAATCCCAATTTCCGTGTGGTGGGATTGTAGAGAAACTCGCCCTGGAGGCCCGCCAGGACATTTGCGCCTTTGTTTCGAACGAAATCGAGGTATTGGTCCGGGGAGGTGCCCGTTGGAACGGTCAGGTTGGCGATGATGTCGGCGTCAACTGCGTACGTGAATACGGTTTCCCAGGTCGGCGAAACACCCGGCGGCAGATCGGCAAACGGTATAATCGGGATTGAGGCATCTAAAAAGGTGAACGTAAAAGCGCTGCGATCGAAAATCTGGCCGGCAACATCAATGGAGGTGACATCGCCAGGGTGCAGATTTTGTCCCGAAAAGCTGCAATTGATCATATCGCCGCCGACTTTAATGTCGGTCTGAATGCTGGTGACGAGATTGATGTTTTCCATGCTGCCCGAGATTTTGATGGTCGCCGTTCCATGGTTGTTCGCCAAGAGCGAGACTCCGCTATGGTCATTCAGGCCGAAGGTGTCGGTCGTCAGGGCCTGCCGCTGGGCGCTGTCGGACATGATCAAGTAGTTGACTGCGAGCGGGTCAGCTTGAAGCGATGTGAAATTTCCTCCGGCACCTGTCTGTATATCCAGGTCTTGATAAGGTGAAGGAAACAGAATGAATGTTTTTTCCATGGTCAATCCACCCGAGCCGGCCGAGATGGACAAGATGGGCGGGAGGATGGGCCCGAGCTGCAAATTCAAGGCGCTGTTTCCAGCGCCGCGCGGCAAGTTGGCACCCGTCAGGTCAACGCCGATGCCCGCGTTAAGAGAAACCGAAGCGAGCGGATCATAATCAAACAAATGACTGATGGCGCCGGATTTTTCGTTAAAAATCCCGTTGGGATTACGCACTTCCTGCAAATAGATATTTCCATTCGGAGCGTTCAATTTCCAGCTTCCGTTTACCAGGCTCAACGAAACATTCTGGAACGCATTTCCAATATCGCCGCCGGCATTAATGATTCCGTTTCCGTGCGCCACTACAAAATGGCCGTAGACGCTGCCGCCCGCGGTGACGGTCACATTGCCGGGACTCGCGCCGAAGGCTCCCGAACCGGCATCCGTTGTCACATTGTTGAATGCCGGAAAACTGATCACGTCTCCTCCCGCGGTAATATTCACGTTTCCTCCCGCCACGGTGCTGATGCCTCCCACCGACGGAGAAACCGTTGGTCCTTTGGAGGTGAAACTATATCCGAAGGCATTCAACCCGGTATTAACGTCGCCGTACTGCGCGGTGACGCTGATATTGCCACCCGTGCGGGTGCGAATTCCGCTGGTGAAGTCGGATCCATCTGTGGCGCTGTTCACCAACACTTCGTTAGCCGCTGAGATGTTAATGTTCCCATTCCGAGACTCGATGAAGGAGTTTCCGTTGAGATAAACCCCGTCACTGCCGGAAGCCGGTTTGGGTTGCGCAGCCGAGGGGCTAAACGCCGTGCCGGCAAACAGGTTCAAATCCCAATTCTTGCCCGCGCTGATCGAACTGTTCAGGATAAGATTGTTGCCCGCCGACAGTGTCAACGATCCAGCCGAAGCCAAGTCAGACAGTGTCCACGTGGTGCTCGCGCCGACCGTGATGTCGTCAGCCTGCAGGTTGATCTGAGAAACGCCTCCGGCAATCTGGAGGTTCAAGGAATCGATCATGCCGTCGTCCAGAAGAATATCGTTCGGATCAAGAGTCAGCGCGCCGCCGGCGAAACCGCCCGCTGCGCGCGCATTTATTTGCGAGAGAAAAGGCGCCAGGTTGGCGGATGAAATTTCCACCACGCCGCCGTTGCCACCTTGCGCTCCGCCGGCTACATCAATGACTGAACCGCTGGCGTCGCTAAAGGTATTGCCCGATTTAATCACCACCGAACCACCCGGACTCACGCCCTGCGAATCGCCCTTGGCGGAAATCACGGACCCGGCGCCGAGATTAATGCTGTCGCTCGCGATGAGCTCAATCTTCCCGTTCACGTTTCGAACAGAATTGGCCTGGATCAATCCGCCCTGGTTCACTACCTGCGCTTGCAACGAGATCGTTCCCGCATCCGCAATCAGCTTGCCGGAATTGTCCACCGAACCTTCCGGCAGCGTGACGCTGGCGCTCAGTCCACGGCCGTCCGGCCGTTGTGAAAGCAAAACCGTCTGGCCGGCGTACAAGCCAATATCCCCTTGCGCCGCCGAAATGCTCCCGTGATTTTCAATGTCGTGGGCGATGAGATAAGCCCCGCCCTGGCCGACGTTGATCTGGCCGTAATTGACGATCGCCGCCGTCGGCGGAGGGGCGGAAAAGCTCCACGCGCCGCCGCTCGACAAATCGGGCATCGGAATCGGTGCCGTGGCCATGATCAAACCGTGCGCCGTAATCGAAGCCTGGCCGCCCACGTAAAATCCGTTTTGGTTTTGCAATACCACGTAACCGTTGGCGCTCAGGTTCCCGAGGATTTGGGACGGACTGGCGTCATTGATGTGATTCCAAACCAGGGAAGACGAGGACGGCTGGACGAACGTGGTCGACTCACCGAGCCCGATATTGAAGCTCTGCCAGTTGATATAGGCGTGGTCGGAAGTGGTGATCGTCAGTTGCGAGCCTGAATTGTTGAAAGTTGCCGAACCCTGCGCGACCGTCCCGCCGTGGGGATTGGCTTTCAGGGATAAAGGAACCAGGGCGCAGATGGCGGCAATCAGGCAGCCGCCTTTGAAAAAACAATTTCGCTGAATTAAAAAATGATCGCGCATACCTGGTTTCCTTTTCTTCCCGGCTTTTCGGGCAATTTGATTCTGGCCGCGCGGCTGAATTCGTCAAGCAGGCGCGTGTTACTTTTGGGTCACGGATTTAAAATTGGGTGTCTAATCCAAAGTTGAAACGTGGTTCCCCGGCTCGCGTCACGGTGGTGCTCGTGAGCGGCCACGAGAACAACATGCGCGCTTCAAAATGAGAGCCGACCGACATGACGGTTCCAAACCCAATGCCCCAAAGCGAAACGCTCGGCAGGTTTAATTCCTGATTCAACGAATACTCCTTGCCATAATCCATATAAACCGAGCCGCGAACGATCAGAGGCTGTTTCCCATAAACCAGGCCGATCACCTGACCGGGAGATTTCAATTCGGAATTAAAGCGCCAGCCGGTATCACCGAACACCTCGCCCTCCTGGTATCCCCGCACGCTGGCAACGCCTCCCAATCCCATCTGTTCATTGCTGATCAGCGTGGTGTTCGCCCATTGACCTTCTGCGTGTAACGACAATGTCCAGTTGGTGTGAATGATAAAATCCCGCGTCACACTCGGCGTGACCGTAACCCAATGACCGACCGCATGAGAGTTGGTGGTCAGGTTTTCGATTTCGCGCAGCGGTCCGGAAAACCACGCGTTCACACTGAGGCCAAGGCCGAAAGCGGTGGTTCCCAAAGGATCATGCTCGCTGGCGTCAAAATGCACTGCCATTGGCAAATACGTCAGCGAATGGAGCGTGGCCGGCACCGCCGAAGGCACCGCAGTGGTATTGGTCGAGGTTGGATGCCCGCTGGAATCCACCCGCACGTCGGTGAAGGAGAAGACATTCGTCTTAAAACTACTCTGGTAATAATCTTTGAAGTCCGCCCCGGACGACAAACTCAACCGCCACGGGCCCGCGTCCGGCAACGGTTGCGTCAGGCGGAATCCCAAGGTTTCATTTTTGGTGATGTCCTGCTGAAAAACGCTGTTAACGACCTTGCGCACCCCGGGAACATTGAAGAGAACGCCGTTGGTCGGGTTCTCGATGCCGGTGTCAATCGCCGAACGGCTCGCATAGATGTTGAGTTCCGTTCGGCCGGATGGCGGCGGCAGATCAAATTTCCGCGTGGCTTCGTTGTAGCCAAATCTGCCCGGCCGGGCCGCCACCATGTCCGCGACTGATTCCTGTTCGCCAATCGGCAGGCGGTAGAACCCGCTGTAGTTGGCCACCAGCGGCTGGTCGTATGGCCTCCAATCATTTCCGTTCTTATACGTTTCGGGGGAGAATGAGTATTGCAGGCCCATTGAATGTTCGCGCTGCCATAGATTGTTGTAAGCGATGGAGGTATCGATTCGCATGTCCGGGGTGCCCGGTGTGCTCTGATTGTTGAGCTCAATCTTGCCGTGCAGCGGAAGTTGGTCCCTCACCTCGAGGCGCAACGCGGTGGTGCCCTCCGTCGCCCCCGGCTCCACCTGCGGGTAAATCTGCCGGTCCTGGTTCGCGTTGGCCCGGTCCAACTCGGCTTGAAAGATCGGGTTCGTCAACAGAATCCCCGGGCGCAAACTGGGCATCGCCCGCATGACGTTGTTGGAACTGAAATAAACCCGGCCGGGATTCACGACCGTTATTGCCGAAAGTTTGCCTTCCGTGACACTGACCTTCACGATCCCATTCGTCAGCGTTTGTTGCGGCAAACCCACGGATACGGTCGCAAACCCGCGATCGAGATACACCGATCGCAAATCCACCAGCGCCTGGCGAATGATCTCGAACGTCACGTTCGTGCCGACGTAAGGTTCAAAAATCTGATCGACGATTCCTTGCGGCAGCAGTGAGTTGCCGATCAGTTGGTAGCCTTTCACTTCGAAAAATGGGCCGTTCGTGGAAGTCGCTGCGTTCGTCGGTGAATTGGGCAACAACTGTCGACGGCGGTCCTGGCGGTCCAACACGGCCATCTCGCGGTTCAGCGCGGTCGTCGCCTGGAACATTTCGTTGGAGCCCACCGGCGGCCGGTAGGGGGGATGGTGCAACTCCTGGGCGAGGATTTCGCTGTGGGCAAACCTCAACGGAATCGGCGCGGGTGCCGTCGGAGGCTTGGGGGGAGCCGGGGCGGCTGCCACCGCGGTGATGGTGTTTGAACTGGCCAGATAATTCTTTCCGGAAATGAGGATTTGCGGAGAGATGCCCGGGAACACCAGCAAGTTGACGATGCCGTTCTTAATCTCGTTTTTAGCAATCGCAACGCTCACGCCGGGATGGCCGCGCCGGCGGTATTCAGCCTGGACATCCGCCGCCACCTGCACGATTTGTTCGATGTCAACGTTCGCGCCGATATGATTGGTCAAAATGGATTCAAAATCGTTGGTGGGGAGAGAGGAATGAACTTCCAGCGCGAAAACTCGAACAGTGAACCGATCGCTTGTCCCGTTCGTCGCCGATGACGGAGACGTTGCGGAACTGACCTGGGACGTTCCGGGTTCCGCCGCGGAAGTATTCAGGACAACAGCCGGTAACAGGAACGAAAGGAAAAGGAATATGAAACCCGCCACCGCACACAACCCCGTGGGATTCCGTCCGCCGAATCGTTGGCCGATACCGCTCACTCTGTCGCGATGACAATCCTCCATGTTTCTACGACGTCAGACCGAATTTGCCCGGAGCGAATGAAAGCGAGGCGCGGACGCGCGAGTCGGGTCCTGGCATCCGCAAGCTTTGGAAGAAAAGGGAAATGGACGTCATAGTTGGTAATCGCATCATCGGCTTTCTAACGCATTCGTCTGAGTCGATCCGGGCATTCTCCCACACAACCTGGGTGCTCGTGATCTATTGGGGCTTGAATGGAACCAATGCTCTGGTGGAGGCGCTGTTTCAGTTTCAAGCTCCGTGAAAATGGGGCAGCTTTTTGACAAAACCTCGTCGGGGGTGTGACAAACGCGAAACGAAACCCGCCGCGCAAGATTATGCGCTTTGGCCGGCGCGCGAAAAATTCCGGCCGGTTCGTCACCCGGTTTTAACATTGGCTTCACCGGCTTGACACACTCGGTCTCTAACGTCCCCGCCGAATGCAAAAGCGATCCCCGAAGAAAACCTTTCCGCCGCGGCCTTTCCGCCTCTTATCAATTAAGAATTTGCCCGTATCCGTTTCCATCGCTGCTTTTCTCCTTGGCGCCGCGCGAGCCGCGGTCGGGGCTGAAATTCCGGACCCGTATTTGAACCTGATGTTGAAGAAGGGAATCATCAGCGAAAAGGAAGCCGAAGAGGCCCGCGCGCAAATTGAAAGCGCCGCGACCAATCAGCCCGCCATGCCGGTTGAATCGAAATGGAAGATCAGCAAGGCGATCAAAGAAGTGGGGTTGTTTGGCGATCTCCGGCTGCGTTATGAACAGCGTGAAGGCCAGACGCCGACCGGAGGCCGGGTCGAAGCCGACCGCGAGCGTTTTGCGTTCAGACTCGGCCTGCGCGGCACCGCCGCCGACAATTTTTACTACGGGCTGCGAATGGAAACCTCCGCGAACCCTCGCTCGCCCTGGGTGACTTTCGGGACGTCGACCAGCGGAAATGTCTACCAGGGCCCTTACGGCAAATCCACCGACGGTATCGCCATCGGCCAGGTTTATCTCGGATGGAAAAACGATTGGCTGGAACTGACCGGCGGCAAAATGGCCAACCCGCTTTATACCAGTTCCATGGTTTGGGACGCCGATTTGAATCCGGAAGGGCTGGCGGAACGCTTTAATTACACGATCGGCAAAGCGAATGTCTTCGCCACCTTCGGCCAGTTTCTTTACCAGGACACTAATCCCAATAAGGCCTCCGGCGGGCTCGGCGTCAACGGCCTGGTGGGCCAAACCACCGATAATATTTTCCAGTTCGCATGGCAGGGAGGCGCCACCTACCGGTTCACGACCAACGCCTCCGCGAAAATCGCGGCCACGGTGTACAAATATGTCGGGCTGCGCCAGGCGGTCTCGCCATTTTTTGGAGATTCCTACGTGGGCGAAGGCGCCTACCTGGGCACGAACACCGTCAATTCGGTGAACGGCTCCAGCGGTTTTGGCACCTCCTGGAATAACAACCCGGGCTTGCCCAACAGCCTCGGGTTTCCCAACAACCAGGTCGGCCTGAATAATTTGACGGTCATCGAGGTTCCCTTCGAATTCAACCTGCGATTTCCCCGGGTCGACGTCCGCCTGTTTGGTGACGTGGCTTACAATCTTGAAGGCCGCCAGCGCGCCGAAGCGGCGGCGGCGGCGTATTCTTATTACCTCGCCAATTTTTCGTCGACCGGTTCAACCCTGACGGGTTTTAAAGCGCAAACCGACGACCGCAAGGCTTATCAAATCGGCCTCGCGGTTGGCGACACGGACAGCATCGGCCTCGTGACGGGCGCCGCCGGCAAGAAACACGGCTGGGAAGCCCGGGTCTTCTGGCAGCACACCGAGCAATACGCGTTGGATCCAAATATAATCGATTCCGATTTCTTCGAAGGTCGTGAAAACCTGGAAGGCATTTACGGAGCGATCGCCTACGGTTTCACGGACAACACCATCGCGACCATTCGCTACGGACAAGCGTGGCGAATCAATAAACTGCTTGGCACGGGCGGCAGCAACCAGGACCTGCCGCAGATCAATCCGCTCGACAAGTACACGCTGCTGCAAGTCGATTTCACCCTGAAGTTCTGAGGATTTACGCATCCGGTTATGTGCCTAAGCGGGAACCATGCAGTTGGAAATGGGGAGCGCACGCGTCTCGCGTGCCGCCGACGGCGTCTCGCCGTCGGCTTCGTAACTGCCATCTGGCCCCGCTATTTGATTCGGAGAAATGGCAGGACGAAGTTTGCGGCGGGACGCCGCAAACCACACGCCGGAGGCGTGTGCTCCCCATTTCCAACTGCAGCGTTCCTGCTAAAAGGCTGTCTGAAATCAAAGTTGCTGTTGGGCTTCATTCTTCTGGCGACTTTATTGTGCATGAATCCGTCGTCGGTTTGGTCGCAAGCCATCCGTTTCTCCACGCTCGCGGGCAATGCGGGGTACGGGAGCGCGGACGGATTCACGAACGAGGCCAGATTCAATCTTCCCCGCAGAGTGGCTATCGGCCCGGATGGAACTATTTTTGTCGCCGATTCCCAAAACGATACGATCCGAAAAATTGATGCCGCGCATTTGGTTTCAACCCTCGCCGGCTTGGCCGGCACGGTCGGAAGCTCCAATGGATCAGCTTCCGCCGCGCGATTTAACAATCCCCAGGGAATAGCCGCCGATGCCGCCGGGAATCTCTATGTGGCGGACACGGGCAACAGCCTCATCCGCAGAATCGCTCCGAGCGGCGTGACCACCCTGGCCGGGACGGTCGGCGTGACAGGCAGTTCGAACGGCGCGGGCACGAATGCACTGTTTCGATTGCCGGGGGCGCTGGCGGTCGATGCGGTAACCAATATTTTCGTGGCTGATACTTACAATAGTACGATTCGTAAACTCACTTTTTCCGGCTCCAACTGGGTGGTGACGACAATCGCCGGCGTTGCCGGGGTCAATACCAACCTCGATGGCACGAACGTGAGCGCGTTATTCTTTCAGCCTTCGGGGATCACGGTTGATGGCAACGGCAATCTTTACGTGGCGGACACCGGGAACGGCGCGATTCGAAAAATGACCCTCAACGGAACCGCCTGGATCACGACCACCATCGCTCACCTCACTTTGCCGCTCGACGTTTGCTCGTCTTCCAGCAACCGGCTGTATGTGGCCTGTGCCGACAACACGATTCAGAAGGTGGAATTTTCGGGGACAAATTGGACGGTCAATACCGTTGCCGGAGCACCCGGTGTTTTTGGAAATACGGACGGGACGAACGGCGCCCGTTTCAATTTTCCCACCGGCGTAGCGACCCGCGACGGACTCATCTACGTGGCGGACTCCTTTAATAACACGATTCGCACCGTTACGACGAACGGAACCGTGATGACCCTCGCCGGACTCGCCGGGGGCCAGGGTTTTGTCGATGGCGCAACGATCGACGCGCGATTTAATCTGCCCACCGGTCTGGCGGTGGACGCCGACAAAAATTTGTATGTTGCCGACTCGCAAAACGGCGCCATCCGGCAAATCACCGCGGCGGGGGTCGTCACCACGCTCGCGGGTTCGCCGAGCAATAGCCCGGGAAGCCAGGATGGCGTCGGCACGAACGCGGCGTTCAATTTCCCGGCGGCGATCGTGGTGAGCGGGAATGACAAGATTTACGTCGCGGACAGCGACAACAATGAAATCAGAATATTGAACGCCGTTTCCAATGGCTGGGCGGCATCGACCTTTGCCGGGCGCGCCGGCCCCGTCTTTGTAGGTGATATTACCAACGTCGTCATCGGCCAGACCTTTGTGAGCACCGTTTTTTCGGGAAACTCCGTGTATCGGAACTTTTCCGGGACGTCGACCAACATCAGTGGCGGCGTGACCACTATCTCCGTGGTCATCACCAATATTCCCTTTTTGACCAATGTGGTTGCGGGGCATATTCGCACGAATTTTCTCGCCACGAATTTCTTTAGCCTGCCGCCGGCACCGCCTCGCCGGGACGGCTCCGGCGCCAGCGCTCTTTTCAACCGCCCTTCCGGCCTGGCGCTGGACCAAAACGGAAATCTTTACGTCGCCGACGGCGGCACCAACGGCGTGCGCTTGATCACGCCGGATGGTTCGGTCAGCACGCCGAACGGGTTCGCCGGCAGTTATCCGGTCGGGACCAATTCGCTGCCGTTTCATTCCTCGGCTGTGGCGATAGATGCGGGCGGAAATATTTATGTGGCGGATGCCCTGAACAGCACGATTCGCGAGTTGCCGGTGAACGGTCCCATGACAACCATAGCGGGAACCCCTGGGTTCTCAGGCACGATTGACGGCACGAACGATCACGCGCGGTTCTCTTCCCCGGGCGCATTGGTTGTGGACAGCGCAACAAATCTGTACGTGACGGAAGCCTCCAGTCATACCATCAGGAAAATTTCGCCTTCGGGAACCGATTGGGTGGTCACAACGGTGGGCGGCTGGCCCAACAACCCCGGATACGTGGATGGTTTGGGCCCAAACGCGCGTTTCAACGCCCCCCAGGGAATCGCCATCGGCGCCGATGGAACTTTTTATATAAGCGACAGCGCAAACAATATCGTCCGGATCGGCCAGATCGATGCCGGCGCGCCGGTCACACTGCAATTTACTCGCGACGCACAGCAACGGTTGGTCCTTTTCTGGCCGGCCTCGGCCGGCGGATTCCAGTTGGAGAGCAGCACCAACCTGGGCTCAAGCGCTGCCTGGATTCCAGCCACGAACTCGCCAACCCTTTCGGATGCCAACCTGGTCCTGACCAACGATCTGGCCCCGGGTGCGATCTACTACCGGCTGCACAAGCCATAGCGGGGGAGATGCAGCTTGGCATCCAAGAAATTCCGCAACAATTCCTGGGCTCCAAAGTTCGAGGCGGCCCGGAACGAGAGATCGATCCGTAAACGCCTTTCAAAATATCGCACGGGCCTCTTAATCGCGCTCGCCTGGTCGCCGTCCGCTGTCGGCCGGGCGCAGGAAGCTTTACGGAGCGCGCTTTCCGCGGATGCCACCATCACGTCTCAGTCGGCGGACGTCACCGTGCCGGCTCCGGACGTGATGCATCTCGGGCCGGTGCAACTCAATCTTGGCACCTATCTCGGCACGACCTTTGAAGACAACCTGAACACCTCCCAGAACCAACCGCGGGGCGACACCTCGATTCACGCGGGTCTGGGTCTTGGTTTTCTTTGGCCGGCAACCGATAATTCAAAAGTCCGGTTTGATTCGCAAATCGGCTATGTCACCTATCTCGCGCAGGTCCGCAGCGATTCCATCGAAATCGCGCCCAATTCCGCTCTCACCTGGAACATCTCGTTCGAAGATGGCAGCCTCGCTCTTTATGATCAGATCGATTACTCCCAGGAAGTCATCACGGTTCCCTCGGTGAGCGGGCTTAATTCCCTGCCGCGTTTGAACAACACCCTCGGGGTCCGGATGCAATGGCTTCCCCGAAAATGGCTTTTCGAAGCGGGCATCAGCCACAGCGATTTCCAATCCACGGAGTCGACGTTCGCTTATTTGGACAGCGGCTCCGAATATTTCTTTGCGCGTGGCGCGTGGAATTTCGCGGAGAAAACCCAGGCGGGTTTGGAACTCAGCGCCGGACAGACCGGTTACCGGCAGCCGATTCAACAAAATAATCAGAGCTACAGCGCCGGGCCTTATGTCAACTGGAACCTCACGGAGTTCATCACCGCCACGGTTCGCGGAGGACCGACCATTTACACTTTTGATTCCAACGGCCCTGCCCAACCGTCGAAAACATTGACCGCATATTATTTCGACGTGGAACTTTCCCACCGCCTTACCGAATTCATTTCCCATGAATTGTCCGCCAAGAGGGAAGTGAACCTGGGCCTCAATCGGGGAAACAATTACAGCGAACAGCTTTCCGTCGATTACTCGATCCATTGGGCCGCGACGCAAAACGCCGACGTGAATTTCAGCGTCGCATACGAACAGGGAACGCAGCCGCTGACCGTTGATCTTGTTCCGCTGACCGAGAACTTCGATCGCGTCGGCGTCTCTTGCGGAAGCTCCTATCGATTCACCGAGAACCTGGCCGGCAGCCTGAATTTCTCGCATTGGGACCGGACCTCCAATTTAAACGGAAACAATTACACCGATAACAGCGTGTCGCTTCAAATGACGTATCATTTTTGATTTATGAACACGCGTCGGCTGATCCTGCTACCAGAGTCGAGAGCACCTGCTCGGCAAGTAGCGGGTTTCGCCCATCCGTGTTACGAACCGGCAACATTCCAAGCCAAAACCGATTTGCCACTTGAAACCGAATTCCGCGCTCCCTAGATGTTAACGTTTACAGTTCTCGAAAGCCGAAACCGAATATGAATATCGAGTCAAAACCAGCTTCGAATGTGCCGAGCCCCGCCCGGCGGCTTCACCAACCCGGTCGTGAGCTGAAGCCCCGCCATTGGATCGCGCTGTTCGGCCTCCTGGCAATGCTCGGCGGTTTCATTGCGGGCTGCGCGGAAAACTACGAGGCGGTTAATTCTCCAGGCCCCACATTCATCCCGTTTAATCCGGTGGGCGCGCAAACCAATCTCCTGCACGAAGCCGATGTGATCAGCATCGATTTCAGATATTCAACCAATTTCAATCCGGTCCAGAAAATCGGAATGGATGGTTTCGTGAACTTGCCGACCGCCGGTGAAGTTATGGCAGCGGGGAAAACCGTGGTGCAATTGCAGGACGAACTGCGCGAGCTATATAAAACCGAGGCCAAGGGCGACCCGATCACCGTGAAAATAATCGCGGCAGCCTCCGCAATCTACGTGACCGGCGCGGTCAGTCACCCTGGAAAAATTGTCATGGACCGGCCAATGACGGTGGTTGAGGCCATTGCAGAAGCGGGAGGAGTGGACCAGTACCGCGCCAAGCTGTCGAAGGTCTCCGTCCTTCGAGTGGATGATGGCCGGCAGAAGGTTTACTGGCTGAATCTGAGCCGCGCGCTCGCCGGCGAGGACCCGGATGTCTTTTATTTGAAGCCCTTCGACGTTGTCCGCGTCCCGACTAAAACGTTTAATTTCTGACGGGCGGAGCCCTCTGGCTACTTTGTGGAGCGGGCGCATTCTTTAGCCACAGATGGACACAGATGGACACAGATGAAACACGGATGGGAAACAATTGCAAAAAGGCGAAAAGTTTTTGTGAACAAAACGTTTTAGTTTGTTTGCTCAACCGCCGCACCAACGTAACAATATTATTTTAGCTTCTTCCCCGCGCACAGACCGGACTCACAGGAATCGTGGGTACGGTCGCGACGTTTGCGCGGCAGATTTCTGCTTCCGGCCCGGGTTCCGATCAGCGGGCATGCGAAGCCGGAAATACCCGCGCCATTTGCAGAAATCTGGAATCGTCGGAAGGAAATAATGAAAACGACCGATCTATATGAATTTCACCTGTCCATCCGGGAAGCGTCGGTGCCGGCGGGGACCGAGTGGCCATCGCGCTTTTCGAATTGGCTGATGCTCCGGGTTCAGTCGGGGGCGGGATATTGGATGCATCGGAAGCAAAACATTGAATTGGAAGCCGGCACGGTGCTGACGATTCCTCCGGAGTCGACCGGCAGCATTCGCGCCAGCCGGATCAACGGCATCTCCATTGCGTTCTTCTGCATCGATCCCGCGCGGTTGTCCGGATTGATGACGGTGGTGGAACAGACATTTTTTCGAACCGCGGCGGCCAAAACAGATTTTCTCGCCCGCGTTCTGCCGCCGCAACACCCGGTCGCGATCAAAACCCAGGCGCTGTTCACGGATCGAAAACCGGTGGGAAGCTTGTTTCGCCTGCAATTGCTCCAAATCTTTTTCGAGTTGTTCGGCAAGGAATTCGATCGTGAAACCGCGGAGCCCGAGGCCGGCGCCGATGCCAAGCAACGGTTGACGGAGTTTTTGCGGACGACCCAAACCAGCGAGCTGATGAACCTGACCTTTTCCGAGCTGGTGGATATTTCGCGCTGCACGCCGCGGCATCTCAGCCGGATTTTCCGGGAGGTGGTGGGCATGTCTTTTCGCGACAAACGGGCCGAGCTTCGCCTCGGCCGGGCGCGCGACCTGCTCGCGGGAACGAATTTGAAAATTGTGGATGTCGCCCTTGAAAGCGGCTTCCAATCGTTGAGTCTGTTCAGCCTGATGTTTGCCCGGCGCTTTGGCATGAGCCCGGGCAAATGGCGGCAGCAGTTTCAGCAGGAAAAAGCCGTCAACGTGCGCAACCCGCGCAAGCTCGCCTTCGCGGATTCCCCCGCTTACCGAACGAACGCTCTGCAACCACTATGAAAGTAATTGGGAAACGGCCCGGGAAAAAATCTGATCCCGCCACGACGGCCTTCCGAATTCTGGCGCGTTAGCGGCTTATCTATGTTCGCCACTCGTTCCATCGGGATTCGCGCGCTGTCGTTGTTCTGGCAGTTGGTCATCGTCACGGCAACGTTCTGGGGCTGGCTGTTCATCTGGCAAAATTCGGCCTTTGAGGAGAGCACCAACGTGCAGCGATACGTCGTCTACTATGAGTTCCTGATGATCGGCGTTGTTTTTGGGTATGGGAACAAGCCGGAAAACGGCGAGGTGAAAAAGGACTGGCTTTCGGCCAACAAGCGGAGTTTGCGCCAGACTTTTTTCGCGTTGTTCGCCGTCTTCCTGGTGGTGTTCGCCGTGAAGGACGCCGGAATTTCGCGCTCGTTCATCTTCAGCTATCTGCCGTTCCTTTATGGCAGTTTGCTTTTCACGAACTACTGGCTGTTCCTTTCGATCGGGCAGCAGGCGTTTTCCGGCGACCGGCAGGAGCGCGCGGCGTTGGTCGGGACGGTCGAAACCGTGGAGCAAATTCAGCCCTGGCTCGAACGCAAGCAACTGATGGGGATGAAAACCGTCGGGCTCGTCTGTCCCGAACCCGCGTCCACACTGGATTCCCTGTGGCCAATCCTGGGCACGCTCGACGACATCGGCGATATCCTGCGGACCAAATCCATCACGCAACTGATTGTCCTCAATCTATCGCTGGGGAGTGAGCGTTTGCGGCAGATAACCCAGGTTTGCGAAGACGCGGCGGTGAGATTGGTGGTGCTGCACGATCTGAACTCTTATTTCAATCACAACACGGTTGTGTTTGAGGATGACGGCGTTCGTTTCATCGGTCTCCGCGACGAACCGTTGGAAAGTCCCTTGAATCGTTTCGTGAAGAGATTGTTTGATTTGGCGGTGTCCCTCCCGGTGATCCTCTTTATTTTGCCGCCCATGTACCTCGTGGTTTGGTGCATCCACCGACTTCAATCCCCGGGTCCGCTCATTTTCAAACAGGTGCGCAACGGGATGCTCGGACGGCCCTTTGAGATTTACAAGTTTCGCACGATGTCCGTTTCGAATGACAACGCGGATCGGCAAGCCAGCAAGAACGATCCCCGAGTGTTTCCCGGCGGCGCCTGGCTTCGCCACACGAGCATTGATGAGTTGCCGCAATTCATCAACGTCTTCCTCGGCCACATGAGCGTGGTTGGCCCGCGGCCGCACCTGCCGAAACATGACGAGATTTTTGCGACGGCGATGAGCAATTACCGGATTCGCCGGTTTATTCGGCCCGGCATCACGGGATGGGCGCAAGTGAGCGGGTTGCGCGGTGAAATCCGCAACGAATTCGACATCCAACGCCGGGTGCAGGCGGACATTCATTATCTCGAAAACTGGTCGTTCGGTTTTGACGTGATCGTCGTGCTCAAGACCATCAAGCACTGCGTCGCCCCGCCGAACACCGCGTATTGACAGGTTCGAACCCCGATCGCTTTCCGGCCCAATTCACTCGATTGAAACAATTTCGACATCAAATCGACATTGGGCGCGCTCAAAGTGCCCGTCGCGGTTTCTACCTGACAGCGACCGAAGGTCGGGCGTTTTGCCCGAGGCCCGATGAGTCGTTCCGGGACAGTTGGTTTCTGAACGCGTCAAATTAATTATCGCCAAATGGATTTTACGTATTCCGTGCGGAAATATCCAAGTCCGGAGGCATGTTCAAATCCAAACACGGAAACGCGCACCATGCTTAATTGTCTGTGACTGACCAAACCATCATTCTCCCTCCCGACCCCTCCGGCAACGGACATGGCGTGAATTATCGCCTGACCACCATGGTTCCGAAGCGTCGGTTCATGTCTTATTTACGTGAACGCTGGTGGGTGGTTTTGGTTTGCGTGAGCTTGTTTTTGGGAGTGGTCATCGCTTATGAAACCATCCGGCCGCCAAGTTATCGTTCCACTGCGCAGCTTTATCTGTCGAGCGATACGCCGGTCAGTCCGGCCGGGTTTGTCACCGAGGATTCCCAGAACTATTTCGGCACGCAAATCGAATTGTTGCGGAGCGGCCGCCTGCAGGCCGCCGCCTATGACAAGCTCGGCTACTCGTTTAAACCCGGCCAAAAAGCCCCGGTTGAAATCAGCGTCACGCAGCCGCTCAAGACCTCCCTGTTGAATGTGCAGGCCACCGGCTCGGACGGCGAATTCGTCCAGCGGTTCCTCCAGACTTTGATCGACGAATATCTCGCCTACAAAAAGGAAACTCGGCGGGCGAGTTCGGAAGATTTGTATATCTCCATCACGGCGGAAGTCGCGCGCAAGGCGGAGGACCTGAAGGTCGAACAGGAGAAATTGACCGAGTTTCAGAAAACGAACAACGTGGCCGTTCTCGAAGCAGATGCCAAGAGCGCGGGCACCTATTTATCCGAACTCAACCTGCAACTGGCGAAACTGCGATTGGACCGAAATATCCTCAGCGAAGTTTCCAATGCCGTGGCGGCGGCGCCCGCCCCGCAAACGAACGGATCACCGGTCGGGGCCGCGCCGATTTCCTCGACCCAGGAAACGGCCACGAATGGAGTTTCCAAGGATGACGATAACTCACTGAAATCGACCCGCGTGGAATTGGCCATGTTGCTGGACGACAAAGAGCAGCGGGTCCGGACCATGGGGGAACATCGTTACGAAGAAGAGGTCGCGCGGTTGCAGCGTCTGATTTCCATTCTCGAGCAAGATATGGGGGCTCGCCGGGCGCTGGAGATTCAGGACCTCGATAAGCGTATGCAGGCTGTTTCCGAAGCCATCCCGGTGTGGGAAGCCAGAATGCTCGACATCAACGACCGGCTGGCGCAGGCCCAGCGCATCAAGAGCGGCGTCGACCGTCAGCAGGAATTTTACGACCATCTGCTGGGCACGATGCAAAACGTGGACCTCAATAAAAACGTGCAGCAGGAAAGGCTGTCGCTGCTGCAGGCCGCCAGCCCCGCCCAACCAGATAATCGAAGCCTACCCTTCCGCATCGTGCTGGCCGCTATTGCCGGAATCGCGTTTAGCCTCGCGATCGTCTTCCCTTGGTATTTGTTGGACGACCGCCTGGTCTCGGTGCGGGACATTCGCGATCAGTTTGGCGAGGTGATTTTGGGATTGGTGCCGCAGATTCGTGTGCCCCGGGCCAATCCGGAGCGAGCGCTTCTCGAAAATGACGATTCGCGAACGGCCTACGCCGAGTCATTCCGGCATCTGCGTTCCGCGCTGCTGCTTTCTGATTCTGATGGAACCTCCGGCCAGAAGCGGACCATCCTGTTTACCAGCGCGATGCCGAATGAAGGGAAGACAACAGTCGCCGTCAACGTGGCCCGCGTGCTCGCGAAGAGCGGCCTGCGGGTCGCGCTCGTCAATGCCGATTTGCACAGCGCGGGTGGCCAGGCGCTCTTTGGCGACGCCAACGGACACGGCCTGGTGAATTTCCTGCGCGGCGAGGTGGAGATGAGCCAGATTTTACACAGCTCGAACATTTCAGGTTTAACGATTATCCCGAGCGGCACTTTTGCCGGAGAAGAGGGGTTGTTCCTCCGGCTGCAATTGATCGACCTACTTAAGAGCCTCCGGGAACAAAATGACTTCGTCATTCTCGATGGCCCTTCGGTGCTGTCGGCCGACGATTCGGCGCTGCTGGTGCCGCACGCGGACTCGGTGGTGTTGGTGACGCGGCCTTTCCATACGCGTTCCCGCTCCATCCGTCAGGCCTTGGATATGCTGTATCAACGGAAGGCCCGGCAAGTGGCCATTGTCCTGAACCGCGCGCGCGCCGAAGATTTGGCGGGATATTACGAGCAAAACGGCGCCCGGAATTAGGCGGATCTACGTGGGAAAACAAACTTTGAAGGGGACTCTGATGAACAAAAATCCGAAGACCGAAGGCCGAAATCCGAAGCAAGCCCGAAGGCCGAAATCCGAAAACAGCCGGCCAAGTGCGGACGACCGATTCCTGCTTCGGATTTCGGATTTCTTTCGGCGCTCGGATTTCGGCCTTCGGATTTATCCACCGCCGTCCTTCACCCATTCCGGAACACCACTCCGGCAGCTCGCCGCGGTACTTTTCTGGCTGTTCATTTCCACCACCTCGCGAGCGGCGGCTCCGCATTTTGTTTTTGCCCACTACATGGTTTGTTTCGCGACTTATGGGGAAAATGTGGAGGGTTACAAACGGGAAATTCAAGAGGCTCAGGCAGCAGGGATTGATGGTTTCGCGTTAAACGTCGGAGCCTGGGATAATATCGACCCGTATTACAAGACCCGCACCGAACTGATGTATCAGGCGGCGGAGCAGTTGGGCACCGGTTTCAAGCTCTTCTTTTCGGTGGACTTCGAAAATCCGAGCAACCTGGTGAGCATGGTTGAAAGTTACGCGAACCGGACGAACACCTTTCGTTACCAGGGCAAAATCGTGCTATCCACTTATGGCCACAACGACGTTCCCACCATGGGCTGGCCCGGCATGAATTGGACGAACATTCTCAGCCAGTTGAACACGAACGGCTATCCGATTTTCTTCATTCCGTATTTCTTTTCTTATGTCGTCAACGAATTGCCCGCTTACAGCGACGGCCTGGGCATCGTGCAAAAGTATCCCACCATCCTGGACGGGCTTTTCTGGTACGGCGCCGCCGGTTTGCCGAACCAGCTCGCTCAATGCAATTCCAATTACAACGCAGCGGTCCATTCCGTGGGGAAGACGTTCATCGCGTCGATCGCGCCGCAGTATTGGGGATGCCGGCAATACAGCCTGGGACGCCGTTACTACGAATTCAGCGGTGCCCAGGGCCTCATCAGCCAATGGCAATCCATCATTTCCAATCAGCCTGATTGGGTCGAGATCGTGACCTGGAATGATTTCAACGAAAGTAGTTATATTTCACCGGTGGATGATCCCGGCAAATATTTTTTCGAGCTGCAAACGCCGCATCGCTATTCACATAAAGGGTATCTCGCGATTTCCAAGCGCTACATCACCTGGTACAAGCAGGGTGCTGATCCCGGCATTTCTTCGGACGCCATTTTTTATTTCTACCGGCCGCACGCCAAAAATCTGGTCGCGTCGGATACCAACGACATCCCCATCACGTGGTTGACGGGCGACGTGCAGGATACGATTTATGTGACGGCTTTTTTGACGGCTCCCGGAACGGTGGTGATTAATTCGGGCGGCAGCGTAACGACAAATTCCTTGCCGGCCGGCACGAGCCAGTGTTCGATGCCATTCGCGGCGGGGCGGCAGACGGTTTCCCTGCTCCGAGGAAACACGACGGTTCTGGCCGTGCAAGGCGTGGATATTCCCCGCCAGATAACGAACTACGATTTCTTTCCCGTAACGGGAGTGGTTTATCCCCTCGCGCCGCCCGGGAACCTGCGGGTAAATCCGTGAGCTGAACCTCGATCCGACAACCTGCCTTCGGAAAAATTCTTTGGGCGATCGCGCGTCCTCGAAGCAACAAAACCTCGTGAGCCTCAAAAATACGATTGATTGGATCCGTACGCCCTCCCGGCACGCCCTCTGGCGGCGGATTGAGCGATCGTCGCTGGCGTCGCGTTTGATCCGGGGCGCCTTCTGGTCGCTGGCGGGAACGCTCGCCTCGCGCTGCCTGGGATTGGCGGCTTCCATTTCCGCCGCGCGAATCCTGGGCAAAGTAACCATGGGAGAATTGGGGATCATCCAGAGCACGGTCGGCATGTTCAGCGCCTTCGCCGGGATGGGGCTCGGTTTGGCGGCCACCAAACATATTGCGGAATATCAAGCCAAAGACCGCGCGCTGGCAGGGGAAACGATCGGCATGTTGAGCGTGATTTCGTGGACCAGCGGGTTGCTCATGACTCTCGTGATGATCGGGGTCTCTCCCTGGCTCGCCCGTCACAATTTGGCCGCGCCCCAACTCGCCACGCCGATGCGCATTGGGTCGTTCCTGCTTCTGTTTGGCGTCATCAACGGCGTGCAGACCGGCGTGCTTTCCGGTTTCGAGGCTTTCCGGAGCATAGCCCGAGTTAACTTGATTGCCGGCCTGGCGAATTTTCCGTTAATGCTCGGCGGCGCCTATTGGTGGGGCCTGCGGGGCGCCGTCTTCGCGCTGGTCGCCAGCCTGGCGATCAATTGCATTTTGAATTTCTTTGCTGTGCGACGGGAGGCGGCCAAAGCCGGGGTGAACATAACCTTCAAACATCTCCATCGACACCGGAACCTGATCTGGACCTTTGGCCTGCCGGGCATGTTGTCCGGCGCCATTTCCGGCCCGGTTGGGTGGATCACGAGCATGACGCTGGTGAAGCAACCCGGCGGCTATGCCGAAATGGGAATTTTCAACGCCACGGGCAGTTGGTTCCAACTGGTCGTCTTTCTGCCGAACCTGCTCGCCCAGGTACTGCTCCCCATTCTTTCATCTTATGCGGCGAAAAACGACGGTCGCGGCTTGAACCGAGCGCTGGTTTTGGCGACCTGGACCAACGTCATCGTTGTCTTCCCCATCATTGCCATTGGTTGCGCGTTGAGCCGGTTCATCATGGGACTCTACGGACCGGGATTCGCGGAAGGCTGGCCGGTGCTCGCGCTGACGCTCGTAAGCGCGGGGGTGCTGACGATTCAGGGTCCGATAACAGATCGTTTGGTCGCCACTTCAAAAATGTGGGCGTATTTTTTCGCTCACATCGTTTGGGGGATTTTCTTCATCGGAACGGCTTTTCTCTGGGTGCCCGCGCATGGCGGCGTGGGATTGGCGCTCGCCCGGCTGGCCGGTTACGTCGCCAACGGGTTATGGGTCCTGGGATTCATTTGGTGGCACCTCGGCCAATCATCCAGTAAAAGTATCGGCAAAGCGCCCAGCGTTCTGGAACCAATCAGCCGCTGATCTTTCCCATTTCTTTCATGCCCGCCTTTCACTGCATGCTGCCCGTTCGCGACGAAGCAGACATCATCGGCCAATCCCTGCGCCATTTGCTGCGGTGGGCCGATTCGATTTACGTTTTTGACAACGGCAGCATTGATGACACCTGGGAAATTGTTCGCGACTTTGCCGGCAAAGACCACCGGGTCGTGCCTTTAAAAAAAGATCCCGTGTATTTTTCCGATACGCACGTCCGCGGCTGGATTTTTCATCAGGCGCGAAAGGCGATGCGGGAAGGAGATTGGTTCCTGCGCGTGGATGCGGATGAATTCCACCATATTCCCCCGCCGGAATTTGTGAAGACGCAGTTGCGCAAACACGAGACGATCGTATGGCATCAGTACTACGATTTCCGGCTGACGGAATCCGACGTGCGGGCGTGGGAGACGGGAAAAGAAAGCCCAGCCGACCGCCAGCGCCCGATTGAGGACCGCCGACAGTGCTTCACGGCGAGTGTCTACAGCGAGCCCCGGCTATGCCGGTACCGGGAAACCATGCGTTGGCCCCTCAGCCATTCTTTTCCATACAACGCCGGCTTCCAGGCGCGAGCGCGCCTGCCCATTCGGCATTATCCGCATCGCGATCCGGCGCAACTCAACCGCCGTTGCCGGTTGCGGGCGATCATGATGGCCAGCAAGGAAAATCGCGCGCTCTGGGCCTGCGATTTTCACCATTGGGACGAAGCGGAGTGGCGCAAATTTATCACGCCGGACAATCTCCCTGGCCTGCAACGCTGGCACGGCGGCGAATTGCCGGAAGTCCGGTTCACCAATCACCTGAGACCGCCGCCCATTCGCCTCGTCCAAAGAGCCGCCCATGCGCTGTGTTTGCCCGTGCTCGACCGGCTGCGGCCGACCTGGCCGGAAACCGCGTATCCGCAGAAAATTTCGGAGGAAGTGATCGCGCAATTGAACCGGGATCTGCAGATGGAAACGTTATGATTGCCTCCCTCGTTCGCAAAATCGTGCCGGCGAGATACCGGCCCATCGGCTACCTGCTGCACCTGACGCGTGCCCAGACCGATTGCCGGGTTCGCTCCGGTCCATTCGCAGGAATGCGCTACGTCGCGGATTCCGTGGGCAGCGCGTACGTGCCGAAGCTCCTGGGAATTTACGAAAGTGAATTGTCCGTCCAAGTGGAGCACATTTGTGAACGGAAACCAAGCCTCATTATCGACATCGGCGCGGCCGAAGGTTATTACGCGATTGGTCTCGCCATTCGCAATCCCCAGGCGCGAGTCATCGCCTTTGAAATGGAATCGCAGGGACAGGCGGCACTGCGGGAAATGGCGGCGCTGAACGGAGTCTCGGGCCGGGTGGAAATCCGGGGCAAATGCGAGCCGCACGACCTGGCGGCGGTGCTGGGCGACACGCCCTCGCCGATTATTGTTTGCGACGTGGAAGGATACGAACAGCACTTGTTGGATTTAAGATCCGTGCCGGCATTGGCGCGTGCGACGATTCTTCTGGAGCTTCATGATTTCATCGTGCCGGGCATCACCGAGCAATTGCGGGAGCGATTTAATGGCACGCACCGAATCGAGCACATCTGGCAACAGCCGCGTTCCCGGGAGCAATTCCCGTGGCGGACGTTGGGCACCACTTTGCTGCCGAAATCTTATCTCGACTGGAGCGTGAGTGAATGGCGTCCGGTGCGCATGGCCTGGTTGTGGATGGAGCCCCATGCGTAAATCACCACATTCCGTGCGAGTTCTTTTTTGCTGCACCGGTGTCGGGATTTTTAATCGCGGCCTGGAATCTTTTTTCCGCGAAGCCTTCGACGGTTTGAAGGGCACGCCGGGATTGGAGGCGTGGCTGATCAAGGGAAAAGGAGAGCGGAAGGAAAACGAATTTCCGGTCTGGTGTCTGCCGCGTACCGGGCAATGCGCCCGATGGCTAGGGAAAATGTTCAATCGCAGCGCGTATGCCGCCGAACAGTGGTCGAGTTTTTTCCCCGTGGTGCGCGAAATCCGGCGGCTCCGGCCCGACGTCATTTTTTACAGCGATGCGAATCTGGGATTCCAACTATTTTTCCGCCGCCAATGGATTGGGGTGCCCTACCGGCTTTTATACTCAAATGGCGGTCCGGTGTCTCCGCCGTTTGACCGCACTGATTTCGTGCACCAGGTGGCGCCTGCCTACCACCAGGAAGCCCTCGCTGCGGGCGAACCGGAGCGCAAACATTTCATGGTGCCTTACGGAATTCATGTCCCTCCACTGCCGCGCGTCGATCCGGAAGCGAAAGCCGCATTGCGCCGCCGGTTGAATTTGCCGTGCGACCCTCCGGTAGTTCTCAGCGTCGGCTGGATCAGCCGCGAGCACAAACGCATGCATTATGTCGTCGAGGAATTGTCGCGCTTGCCGGAACCGAGGCCGTTTCTGCAATTGCTCGGCGCGATGGACGACTCCTCGCGGGAAGTGCTCGCCTTGGCGGATCGCCTGCTGGGGCCCAAGAATTATTCGGCCCGGTCGGTGCCTTACGCGGAGGTGTCCGATTTCTACCGGGCGGCGGACGTCTTTGTTTTGGGATCGCTCCGCGAAGGGTTTGGCCGGGTTTATTTGGAAGCGCTGATGCACGGTCTGCCGGTCATCGCGCATCAACATCCGGTGATGGATTACGTCCTGGGCGGCCAAGGGATTCTCGGCGACTTAAGCCGCCCGCATGAATTGACGGCGTTGCTATCGCGAGAACTCCAAACACCGCGCGATGACAGCACGGCCCGGGAACGTTGGGAAACCGTGCGGCGGCGCTTTAGTTGGCCCGAACTGGCGGAAGACTATTTGGCGATGTTTAATGAAGTTTTGGAAAAAAAGGAGGTCCGCGTCGCATGCGAATCGCGATAATGATCACGACGCATAACCGCCTGTCCGATCTGCAAAGGACGCTCGCGGTGTTGCGGCAATTGGATCCGGCTCCCGGCGAGCTGCTGATCACCGCGGACGGCTGCCAGGACGGGACGGTGGAATTTCTGCGGCGGGAATTTCCGGCCGTAAAATTGATTGTCAATGAGGCGGGGCGCGGGTCCGTGGCCGCCCGTGATTCCATGCTCCGGGAAGCGACGGGCGACCTCGTGCTTTCATTGGACGACGACAGTTATCCAGAACAAACCGACTGCCTCGAACGGATGGCCGGTTTGTTCTTGGAACGTCCCCAACTGGCGGTCGCGCACTTTCCGCAGCACACGGACGAATACCCGGAATCACTCTCGCGAACTGACTTCGGGAAACCGCAGCTTACCCGCTCCTTCGCCAATTCCGGCGCTTGTTTCCGCCGTTCGACCTATCTTCAACTTCCCGGGTTCGAACCGCGCTTTTTTCACATGTACGAGGAACCCGACTACGCGTTGCAGTGCACGGCCGCCGGTTTCGAGGTTTACTATACGCCGATCGTCACGATCCGGCACCATTGGTCGGGGCAAAATCGGAGCGAGCTGCGCGTGCACCAACAACACGCCCGCAACGAAATGTGGAGCACGGCCATGCGTTGTCCGTTTCCGTTTGTGTTCCCAATGATCGTGGGAAAAGTGTTTTCCCAGCTTCGCATCGCCACGACGCGGGGGCCCGCCTGGATTTTGCGGGAACCGATCTGGTGGTGGCGGGCCCTGGCGGGACTCGCTCCTATATTGTCCAGGCGGCAACCGTTTCCCTGGAGAGGTTACTGCCGGTGGCTTCGCTTGCCGGACAAGCAATGGCTCGAAGCTGTCGCCGCCAATCGTTCCTATTGGAAGGAGCGGAACCGTGCGCGGGAAGGAAAATAAAATGGTGCGCCCAATGCATAGCGGAGAGAAGCGCGAGAACCGAGCGGGAACCGTGCCGCGCGCGGTGGTCTGTTTCTCCGGCGCGCGGGATAATTACCAGACCGCGCACGCGCTCGCGGAAGCGGGGCTTTTGGAAAGCCTCGTTACGGATCTTTATATGGATCCGCGCCGGGTACCTTTTGGAACGCTGTTGGGGCGGAAATTTCCGAAACTGCTCGTGCGGCACAGCCCGGGCATCGCGCCGGGCCGGGTGATCACCCCCGCCCCGGCGGCCATCCGAAGTTTGTTGATGAAGACCCGGTTCGGTTCCCGCGCGGTGCAAATTCGTCTCGATCAAGAGTTGGGCCGCCGGGCCCGCCGCGAGGCCTGGAAAACCGAGGCGGCCCTGTTGTCCTACAGTTATTACGCCGCCGCGGCGTTTGCGCCCGGGACGATGCGCCCCGATTTGAGGCTTCTTTTTCAACTGCATCCCCATCCGAAAAGCGTTCGCAAAATCCTGCGCGAGGAAATGAGCCGGTCCCCAAAATTTGCGGCTTCGCTCGAATGGGAACACGAGATCGGCGCCCCCGAAAAGCATTTCGAAGCGCTGTGCAGCGAACCGGGGCTGGCCAATGGCTGGATCGCCGCCAGCAGCTACACGGCCGAAACTCTGGCGGAAAACGGCACCCCGCGGGAACAGATCCATGTGGTGCCTTACGGCGTCGACACGACCCACTTTCCGTGCCGCGACATTGCACCCCGCGCGAATGATCCGTTCCGCGTTATTTGGGTCGGAAATATGACCCAACGAAAAGGTTTGTCATACTTCCTCGAAGCCATGGCCGCTCTTCCGCAACAAAATCTGGAGGTGCTGATGTGCGGCCATCACGCCGTGGAGCGCGAGGCGATCGAAGGTTACCAACTGAAAAACGTCCGCATTTTGCGGGGCCTGCCACTGGTTGAGCTTACGAAAATCATGCGCGAGTCCGATCTGTTCGTGCTGCCGTCCCTGGCGGAAGGCTTTGGCCACGTCATTTTGGAGGCGATGTCCTCCGGCCTTCCCGTGCTCACGACCGGCTCGACGTGCGCGCCGGATATCCTCAACGACGGCCAACACGGTTTCATTGTGCCGATTCGGAATTCGCCGGCGCTGGCCAACCGGATTTCCTGGGGGCGGGAGCATCGCTCGGAGTTGTATCGGATGGGACAGGCCGGCGCGGCGCGGGCGCGGCATTTTACCTGGGAGCGTTTCCACCGCGGGATCATCAAGGCGTTCACGGAATTTGTTGAACACCGAAAATCCTTGGCGCCTCAGCTTCACTCGGCCGCTGCCGCGCGATCGAATTAAACGGCTCCCTGTTTCCCATGTCATCCCTGGAACTCGCTTTAATCGGCCAATTGATATTTTGGCTGCTAATGGTGCTCCTGTTTCTGATTTCCGGCCAGGCGTCACTCTATCATCCCCTGACCATGTATCTGGGCTTTCACGCGATTGTTTTTATCATCCGCCCGTTTGTGGTTCACTGGCTCGGTTTTGACACCATGTGGAACTACATGATGTTCGAGCCGTCCCCGGCGCAGTTTATGCAGTGCCTCGCGGTGAGTTCGGTGGCTCTGGCGGCCTTTGCGGCGGCCAGCCTCGCTGGCGGCTGGTGCGTGCCAAAATTCCCGGCGGCGGCTTCCGCCCCGTTCACGCGCGAACAAATCATCGCGCTCGGGGTTGTCACGGCGCTGCTCCTGCCGGTCGTCGCGCGCTCGATTTTTGCCAGCGTTTCGGGCGAGGGAACCGGACAATCGATTGGCGGCGTGTATGTCCTGACCGGCGCCACCGGTTACACACTCGAGGCGCAATACATGATTGGTCCGTTGATCTGCGCCTGGCTGGCCGTCGCGCGGTTCCGCTGGCCGATGCTCGTGTTGGTGGGCGCTTATCTCCTTTATCGCTCCTACGGCGGCTGGTCGCGCTGGACGATCTTGCTCCTGTTTGTGGCCATAAGCCTCCTTTACGCCTGGCAAAAACGAATCAAATGGCCGCCCCTGCGAATCGTGCTCTGCGCTGTTCCGCTGCTCATGTTGTTTAATCTCCTGGGCCACAACCGCGATTACGTCCAACAATTATTGCGTGGCGAGCCCGCTGTGCGCCAGGAATTGCAGCCCGGGCTTTCGGAGGCGGAGCGGTTGCAGTTAAAGTACGACGGCTCGGATTTTGCGAACTTCGATTTTCTGACGTTCGTGACCGCCGTGGTGCCGGAAAGGACGGGCACGTACACTTACGGCTCGCAGTATTTGCAGCTGTTCACCGAGCCGATCCCCCGGAAACTTTGGCCGGGAAAACCAATCGGCGCTCCGATCAGTCTCTTCAGCCTCAATCAATATGGAAATTTTGTGGGAATGACCGTGACTCTGCCCGGCGATGGCTGGATGAGCGGCGGCTGGATCGGGCTCATAATCACGATGTCCATCGTCGGCGCGGCGCTGGGATTGTGGCATCGCTGGTTTTGGAGGCGGATCGCGGACAATGTGCCGTGCATCTTCTACATGGTTGGCCTCGCGATGCTTCCCCAGTGGTACCGCGACGGTGGCATTTCCATCGCGAAATTTCTTTTTTGGAATCTCGCCCCGCTGATCCTGTGGGTGGCGCTCACCTGGGCGGTAAACGGCCACCGGATCGCCGCCCGGTCCGTTTTGCTGGCTCCCGGAACCAAGCTCCGGTTTGTCCGGCAATCCTCCGGAGAAACCTCAAAAGGCGCGGGTGTTTCCGCGGCGGCGAAAAGCGTTTGAACGACAAGGTTACGTATGACAACCGCAACATCCTCTCTGAAACAACTGGTTGACACCGGGCTGCCGGGGCTGAGCCGCTCCTACCGGCGGCTGCGGGATTTTTTATATTTCAAGAGCCTGCGGCCCTACCGCACGACCTTCGGCTTTTCGCTGTATGGGGACCGGGACCTGGATGTGAGCCGGACCGAGCAGCACGAAGTGGAGATTTTTTTGAACCTGCTGAAGCGTTCGGAGGTGGTGGTGGACATCGGGGCGAACGTCGGTTTTTTCACCTGCCTCGCCGCGCAGCAGGGCAAGCGCGTGCTGGCGTTCGAGCCGCATCCCTACAACGTGCAGAACCTCTGCCGCAACCTGCTCATGAATGACCTCCATAATGTGGAGTTGTTTCCCATCGCGTTGAGCAACGCCGCCGGCATCGCGGCGTTATTCGGCGGCGGCCAGGGCGCGACTTTGATTCCGGGCTGGTGCGGGATTCGTTCCAACTACCGGAGCCTGACCGCCCTCAACACCCTGGACAACGTCCTCGCGGGCCGGTTTGAGGACCGGCAGATTTTGATCAAAATGGATGTGGAAGGAAATGAGTTCCGGCTTTTGGAGCAGGCCGGCTCCGTCCTGGCGCGCGAGCCTGCCCCATTCTGGATTGTTGAACACGGGTTGCTCGAGAATTTTGGTGGGCAAACGAATCCGCATTTCGAAGCCCTGTTTCAACTGTTCTGGTCCCACGGTTACGAGGCCCGCACCGTGGATGCGGAACAGCGGGTGGTTTTGCCCGCCGACGTGCGCCGCTGGATCGACAACCGGCAGCGCGATTTTGGAGCCATCAACTATTTCTTCACCCGTCCGCCACAAACCCCATGTCCCACCCCGTGAATCTTGCCATCGTCTGGGCGCAATACGGCCCCTACCATTTTGCGCGGATGTCCGCTTTGCGGAAGCTGGCCGCGGACGCGAACCTGCACGCGATTGAAGTGGCCAACCAGACCTCCGTTTACGCCTGGAACCGTTCCCGGAATGCCACGGAGTTGGTCACGTTATGCCCCGGGTGCGTGTTTGAAACCCTTTCGTTCTGGAAAGTATTCCAGCGCGCGCGGCGGGTTTTCAAGGAACTGAAGCTGGATGTTTGTATCCTTCCCGGCTATGCGCCAAAACAATCGTTTGCGGTTTTGGCCGCCGCCAAATCGCTGGGAATCCGCACCGTGATGATGAACGAAAGCCATGCGGGCACTTCGCGGGCGCGCGCGGTGGGGACCCTTGCCAAGCGGCGACTCATGGCGTTGTTCGATTCGGCGCTGGTGGGCGGCGGCCCGCAAAAACGGTACGCTGCCTCCCTGGGTTTTCGTGAAGAAAAAATCTTCATCGGCTACGACGCGGTGGACAACGATTACTTCTCAACCCGCGCCGATGAAATTCGGGCGCGCGCGCCGGAAATCCGCGCCCAATTCCATCTGCCGGAAAATTATTTCCTGAGCCTCGGCCGCTTCGTTGCCAAAAAGAATCTGGCCACGCTGATCCAGGCCTACCGGATGTTTCTCAATGCCAATCCGGAAAGCCGGACTCACCTGGTGGTGGTCGGCTCGGGCGAGGAGGAGGATGCGCTGCGAACACTTGCGCGTGAATTGCGATTGCAGGTTTACCAGAAAACGAAGGCCGGCGGCGTTGCAAAATTACCAGCCCTCGCGCCGGAACCGCCCGGTGTCCATTTCTACGGCTTTCGCCAGATCGAAGACAACCCGGTTTTTTACGCGTTGGCCGATGCCTTCGTTCTTCCCAGCTTGTGGGAGGAATGGGGATTGGTCGTCAATGAAGCCATGGCGTCGGGATTGCCGGTGATTGTCAGCGAGACCGCCGGTTGCGCGGAGGATTTATTGGTCACCGGCCGGCTGGCCGCTCCGCCGCAATGGTCCGACAAACTGCGTGAATGCCTGGCTCAACTGGCGGGCCGCATCCGGCAAAATGGTTTTGTCTTCAACCCCCGCTCCGCTCAATCGCTCGCCAACGCTTTCATCCTGTTGGAATGCGCTCCGGAACTCCGCCGAAAAATGGGCCAGGTCAGCCGGGTGATTGTGGAACAATTCTCCTGCCGCGTGTTCGCGGAAAACGCCCTCCACGCCTCGCACGCGGCTCTGGGCGCAAACCAGCAGTCCTTTCAGAAAGTCACCGGGTTAAAGAAATGACCTCAACACCCAGGGCCCATCCGGCCGGGAATTTTTCCGCCGGCGGAGAACTGCCTCAAATTGCCCCTTTGGACGGCATTCGAGGCATCGCGGCGCTGATGGTCATCGTATTTCACGGCTGGCAGGTCGGAGCCTTCGACGGACCGGGATTGAGATTGCTCGCGCTGGTGGCGAAATTCGGTCAAACGGGCGTGGATTTATTTTTTGTTCTCTCCGGTTTTCTCATAACAAGGATTCTCCTCGCCTCGCGAACGAGTCCGCATTACTTCCGGAACTTTTATGCGCGCAGATCGCTGCGAATATTCCCGCTCTATTACTTTTTTCTGTTCGTGTGGATTTTTGGGGTGCCGCTTCTCCAGAACCATCCGCTCGCTCCCTTTCGCCAGACCTGGTGGTGGTGGTGCTATCTGCAGAACATCCCCTCCACATGGGCGCACGCGGGGACGGCCATTGCCGGCCCGGGACATTATTGGTCGCTGGCGGTTGAGGAGCATTTCTATTTGGTTTGGCCCTTGATCGTGCTCCTCGTCCCCCGCCGGCGACTCATCTGGGTTTCAGGGCTGCTGATCGTCCTGGCCATCCTGGTGCGCTACGTGTTCATCTACAAATTGGGTTTGCCGGTGTTCTTCTTCACTCTCTGCCGCGTGGATGCCCTGGCGTGGGGAACGCTCCTGGCCTGCCTGGAAACCAACCTTTCAATAATCCGGTTTCGCAAACTTTTTTTGGTGACATTCATCGCATTGATTCCATTGCTCGTAGTCGTCTGGACGCGGTTTACGGAACAGGGAGCGGGTTGGTTGCAGGTGGTGAAATACACCTTCGTGGGAGCAATCTACTGGGCCTTTTTGGGCCTCGTTATTTGCGATCGTAATGCCCGCTGGATTCGCTTCGGGTTGGCGAACAAGCCGTTGCGGTTTTGTGGAAAAGTGAGTTATGGCCTCTATGTTTACCAGGGCCTTACCCTCTGGTTAGCCGAACCCTGGCTCTCGTCAAAATACGGCTTGGTGTCATTGGTGGCCATGATCCTGGCGACGCTCGTGATCAGTTGGCTGAGCTTTCGGCTCCTCGAGTCCCCTTTCCTCCGGATGAAAAAGTTCTTTGAGTACGGCGCCGCCAAACGGCCAGGCGCCGGCATGCCCGCGCCGATTCCGTCCGTGAGCAATATAATCGCGAATCCCTGAAAACAGCCGAATGCGTCACCTCCATTTTACTCAAGCGCTCGAATCGTTGAACGGCGGCGGCCTCGGCGTCAGCACCGTGGCGCTGCACCGGCAATTCCTCAGCATGGGCGTCGATTCGACGCTCTGCTCAACTTACGGCCATGCTCCGCAGAAACCGGCTAAGGGTGTTCTTGAGTTTCGACGCATCAAACCAGATTTTCTGTATTACTCCCCGGCGTTGCGGGCGAGCGCGAAGCAACTGGTCGCCTCCGCCGACATTGTCCACGGGCATGGACTTTACGTCGGCACCAATTATCTGATCGGCGCCGAGGTGCGCCGCCAACGGCGGGCGCTGGTTTATCACACGCACGGTTTTTTCGATCCGTGGATATTAAACCGCTCCCGCTGGAAGAAACGGCTGGTCCATTGGCTGTTTGAGAATGCAAATTTTCAGCATGCCCGATTGTGGCGCGCCCTCACGGCCAAGGAAGCGGATCAAATTCGCTCGCAAGGCATCAAGAGCCCGGTGGTGGTGGTTCCCGTCGGCCTCGATGCCGCCAGCTTCGATGTCCCTTTCAGCGCGGGAGATGAAATTCAAACGCCGCTAGTCCCGCAATTGGTCAAACAGCGCCGGTTCCGCGCTGTGTTCATCTCGCGGCTGCATCCGAAAAAGGGTCTCGATCTTTTGCTCGGCGCCTGGGCGCAACTGGCCGCCGAACGACGCGATTGGGAACTGATAATTGCCGGCCCGGACGAGGGCGCGGCCGCCACGGTCGATCGGTTGATCCAGCAATTCGAACTTGCCGATTCGGTTCGCCGGGTTGGAAAAATTTCGCATGAATCGAAGGTGAAGCTGCTTAAATCCGCCGATGTATTCGTGCTTCCTTCCTACTCCGAAGGCTTCACGAGCGCCATTTTGGAGGCGATGGCCGCAGCCTTGCCGGTCGTGGCCACGCGCGAGTGCAATTTTCCCGAACTATTTCAGCAAGGTGGCGGATGGGAGTGCGCTGTCACGCCGGATTCCCTCACCGACGCTCTGCGTTTGGCGTTAACCGCGTCACCGGCGGAACGAACTCAACGAGGCGCCGCCGGCCGTTGTTTGCTCGAGCGCGATTACACTTCGGAAAGCGTCTGTCGCCAGTTGCTTCAGGCTTGCGCGAATTATTGCAACCAATGAACGCCGCTCCAAAAGTGATTGTCCCCGCGGAAACTGCCTCCGCGCCACCAGAAGGCGTTTTGCGCGTTCGTAACGACCTTTTCAACGCCGCGGAAGGATTGGATCGCGGGCGCCCTTTTTTAATTGAAGCGATTTGGTATGCGGTGAAATGCGCTCTTTTTCTGAACCCGCTGCCGATCCCCTCCGCGATAAAGTGCTTTGTCCTGCGCTGCTTCGGCGCCCGGGTCGGAAATGGCGTGGTCATCAAGCCCCGCGTAAACATTCATTTTCCCTGGAAACTCACCTTGGGGAACCATGTCTGGATCGGCGAGGAAGTTTTCATCCTGAACTTCGAACCCGTTGTAATCGCCGACCAATGTTGCGTCTCGCAGCGGGCTTTTCTGTGCACGGGCAATCATGATTATCGGAAGCCTGCGATGCCGTACCGCAATCAGCCGATCACTATCGAATCGGGCGCGTGGATTGGCGCTCAAGTGTTTGTTTCGCCGGGGGTCACCGTTGGTTCCGACGCTGTCATCGCGGCCGGCTCCATCGTCACGCGGTCTCAACCCTCCGGGATGGTTTGTGCGGGCAATCCATGTGCGCCCGTCAGAAAAAGGTGGGTGTGATTCCCGCCGGGTGCAGGTCTTTATCCGAAAACAGTTACATTTGTGCTCCCAGGAGGGGAATTCCTGATCGCGTGCAACGCATCCAATTGGTGAACAGCGGGTTGCAGCGATGTCCGGAAACTGACGGCAGGCGTCCTTCGACAGAGAGTTTTTTTTAACGAGACGTTTATAGTCAGCGCGTTGCCAGCGACTCAACTGGAGTTTGGGCAACGCCGCATGATAGAAACTGCTAAACAATCTTTCGCTCCGGAAATTTCGGCAGTTCCCGTAAGCCGCTCGCGCTCGGCGCCGATCCGCAAGATCATCCCTTCGGATCTCTATCGCAACATTCTCGGAATCCGGTTTTTTGTGGGGAGCGCTTCCCAGGCCGTGGCCGCCGGAATGCGGGGCGGACTCGTGGTCGCCCCGGCCGCGCCGTCACTGTTGGATCTGTGCCAGGAAGGCGATTATCGGCGCGCATTGCTGGAATCGGACCTGGCCATTACCGACAGTGGATTTATGGTGCTGTTGTGGAATGCCATTGCGCTCGATCGGATTCCCCGTATTTCCGGCCTTAAATATTTGAAGTTGCTCCTGTTCCAGCCGGAATTTCGGCAGCCGGGCGCGACCTTTTGGGTGATGCCGTCCCAGGAATCTCTCCGGCGAAATCTATCTTGGCTCCAGGCCCAAGGCATCCGTGCCGAAGAGGAGGACTGTTACGTCGCCCCGCAATACGAGGCCGGAGCCATTTGCGATGAAGCGTTGCTGAAATTAATTAATGACCGCCGCCCGGCGCACGTGATTATCGCCGTAGGCGGTGGCGCGCAGGAAAGGCTTGGACTTTTCCTAAAACACGGCTGCCATTTTCGACCCGGCATTCATTGCGTTGGCGCGGCAATCGGTTTTCTCACGGGTGACCAGGTCCGCATTCCCAGTTGGGCCGATGAGTTAAAACTCGGGTGGTTGTTCCGCTGTGTGCATAGCCCGAATCGTTTTGTGCGACGTTATATAAAAGCGTTCCGGCTGGCTCTGGTGTTGTGGCGTTTTCGCGATCGGTTGCCACACTGATTTCCGCGGTTCGCGTTCAACCTCATGCAAAATATCTCCTCCGCAAAAGCTGCGGCTCCGTGCGGTGGCGCGGACGAACGTGTCGGCAGGTGGCAGGCTCGCGGAGCATGGCTGAGGTCCGGCTGGGCCCTGGCATCCTTCGCCGTGGTGATTTTCTGGTTGTTGTTCTTCAATCAAATTCGCGGCGAATGGGAAATCAATCCGCAGTACAGCTATGGTTACGTGGTGCCTTTATTGGGCGCTGTCCTGTTTTGGCGCCGCTGGCCAGACCGCCCGAGTCCAAATCCGTCGAGGTCGTGGTGGGGTGTCGCGATAGCCGTTGGACTCCTTCTGACGGTGTTTCCCGTGCGCGTGCTTTTCGAAGCCAATCCGGAATGGCGGCTGCTTTACTGGATCTGCGGTTTGCAGGCGCTCGGGCTAAGCCTTTGCGTCCTCCATTGGACCGGCGGGAATCGGTGGATGCAATATTTCGCGCCGCCGCTGGCGTTCATGCTCGTGGCGCTGCCGTGGCCAATGGAACTGGAAAGAGCCGCCATCCAGGGGTTGATGCAGTTGGTGGCCGGCTTGACCGTCGGCATCGTCAGCCTGCTCGGGATACCAGCCTTGCAGCATGGAAACCTGATCGAGGTCGGCGCGGGATTGGTGGGCATTGACGAAGCGTGCAGCGGGGTTCGCTCGTTGCAATCGTCGCTTATGTTATCCTTGTTTCTCGGTGAAATGAACCGGTGGACGTGGCAGCGACGGCTCGTGTTGCTGGGCGCGTCCATGTTATTTGTGCTGTTCGCGAATTTGGTTCGCACTACGTTTCTGGTGTGGGCCGCCGCCAGCCGGGGCATTCACCAGATGGAGGCCTGGCACGATACCGCCGGGATGCTCGTGATGCTGATCGTGTTGCCCTGCCTCATCGGGCTCAGTTATTTAATGAAGCCCAAGGGGCTGGTGGAGCAACCCGCTTCACTCGAAAGAACAGGCTTGAAACCAATCCCGCGCTGGGTGGGATTCGTGGTGCTTCTTTGGCTGTTCGCGGCTGAGCTGGGCACTGAAATCTGGTATCGCGTCCATGAAAAAAAACTGGTCGAAAATGTGAATTGGTCGGTCGTCTGGCCGGAGCAAGCCGGGCATTTCAGAAAAACGGATTTGCCGGAGAATTCAAAAACCGTCCTTCGCTGTTCCCGGAGCGAGGCCGCCTCCTGGCAGGACGCGGACGGCAATGATCTCAGCGCATTTGTTCTGCGTTGGGATCCCGGAAGGAATTCCGCCCAGCTCGCCAAGGGACACCGGCCGGACATTTGTTTCCCCGCCACCGGCGCGAAATTGGTGAATGACTTTGGCCAGGTTATCATTCCCGCCAGTGGCTTTGACCTTCCGTTTCATTACCAGAGTTTTGCGAGCGGCGACAAGTTGCTCCACGTTTTTTACTGTCTTTGGTCTGATCGCGTGTCGGCGACGAAATCGGCGGCGAACGATTCAAGCATGCGTGCAACCCGCATCCGGGCTGCTTTGGAGGGCGAAAGGAACCTGGGACAGAAGGTCATTGAAATCGTCATCAGCGGCCCGGAAACGCGGGACGAGGCAGTCGATTTGTTGCGTTCGGAAATGCCGCGGCTCGTTCGAAAGGGCTGACAGTTTTGCAACCTAAAAAGCGACCGTCCTACCGACGGTCGCTTTTTTATTATCTGATTCCAGTCCCGGCCGTCCGCCGCCGTTTGACAAACCTCAGAACAAACGGAACGAATGCCACCAAACCCGCCACCAATCCGTATCCAGCAGGTTCCGGGACGGCGGCGATGTAACTGTAGATGACCTGGACTTCCGCGCCGGCGAAAGCCTGGGCTTGTGCGACTACTTGATTTTGCTTATTGGAGGCCTGAAAGGTTTCGTTCCCGGAAAGAAACAGGCTGGCCAACCCGGAGCCGGTGAACATCGCGAGCCCGCCTTTTGATTTGAGCAGTTTCTGATTCGTGCTCTTGATCTGATAATCCGTGGTGCTTCCCGAAGTGCCGTCAAAATCAATGTCTCCATCAAATTCGCTGGCGGAATAGGTGCGCGCCACCCGCTGGTGGTCTTTCAGGATGGGAGTCGTTCCATCCGGCAGTTCGAGAAGCAAATCAAAGGTCTGCCGCGCTCGAATGGCCTGTTCCTGATCACTTGTATTCTCGTACTGCTGCGTCAATTGGGTCGTGCTGTGCACGACAATCCGAACGGATTTAAGCTTTCCCAGGCCGGGATCGAATTGTGAGAAGGTTAACGGCTGGTCCGTGAAATCCGCCGCCTGCGGCGACAGCGTTGCACTTTCGGTCAGCACGGAAATCGCGGCGCGCGCGGGATTCACAAAACCACACAAGCCGGCCAGCAAAAGCAATTTCGCCCCGCCCGCAGCCCCGCGGAAACAAGCCGCAAATGCCTGAATAGCATTCACTAGTTGCCGCCGCCCAAAAATTCCGCTCACAATCATAAAGGGATAGTCTGCGTGAATATCGCAATCCCGTCTGCCTTGTTTAGGACACGGATTGCAGCAACCGGACATTGCGCCGTTTTTCCACCGCTAAAACTGCGAGCCGCATCTCTTCTCCGCCGATTCGTTTCTCGAATGTCACTTCCTAGAAAGGGCGACGTGTTAGACTTTTCGGGCTGCACCCAGATTTATCGCGCGGACAGCTTGCGTGGGATAATTCCGGAGTGAGCCAAAAAAGCTATGAAAAGTTTTGTCAAAAAAACCCTGATCTTTGTCGCGGTCATGATGGTGGTGGCCGGAGCAGCCTGGGTTGGGCGAAAAACTTACAAGAAAACCGTGGAGCGCCGCCTGGTGACCCAAGCCCGCGATTACCTCGCGAAAAAGGATTTCCGCAATACGACCCTCTGCGCGCAACGAGCCCTGCAATTGAATCCCGTGAGCCCGAAGGCCACCGAGATCATGGCGGACATGCTGGAAGACGCGGGCGCCCCGGCGGCATTGGGCTGGCGAACCCGGGCGGCCAAGCTCGAACCGGAAGACCCCGGACAGCGTCTCCACTGGGCCGAAATCGCCATCAAAATGCAGGACGCGCCCTCCGCAACCGAGGCCCTGGAGGGACTCGACGAAAAGACCAAGGCCACCGCCGCCTGGCATAAATTAAAAGGCGCCCTGGCGTGGAGCGTCCACCACACCGATGAAGCTGAAAAGGAATATCTCGAGGCCGCCCGCCTGGAACCGGGAAGCCTGGCCATTCAACTCAACCTCGCCACCATCCACCTCATCTCCACCAACGAAAATATTGCCAAAACCGCGCGCGTTTCACTCCAGGAAATTGCGACCCATCCGGAATACCGGCGGAGTGCCTTGCGTGAATTGTTCGTCGACGCCCTCGGCCATAAATTGCCGGAGCAGGCGACCGCGTATGCGCTGCAAATTGTGAAAGACCCTTCGGCGGCTTTCAGCGACAAGCTGGAATATTTGGAACTGTTGCGGGAGAACAAAAACCCCGACTACTCCAGTTGGCTGGCCGCTCTCGAAAAAATTTCCATGGGCTCGTCAGCGGACGCGTTCGCCCTCGGGCATTGGAAGGCAACGACCGGAAATCCCGCGGATGCCCTGCGGTGGCTCAAGAGCCTCCCCCCACAGATCCAGACCAATCAGCCGGTGCCACTGGTGATAACAGATTGCGAGATGGCGACGAAAGATTGGAAGGGAATTCTCGCGGAAGTGAACCGGGAAGATTGGAGTGAAGCCAATTATTACAAACTGGCGTTGCAAGCCCTGGCCGAGCGCTCGCTGGGCCAGAACGCCGCGTCTGATGTTTCCTGGCGCAAAGCCCTGCGCATTTCCTCCCATCGCCTCGACCGCCTGTCGCGCCTCGCGGAGATCACCGGTGTCTGGGGATGGGCTCCGGAAAAATCAGAGGTGCTGACCGAGATCGTGGACGAGTATCCGCAGGAAACCTGGGCCATAGATCAACTCGCCGGTGAGTTGCATGCCTCGGGCAAAACGCTCGAAATGGAGAGATTGTTTTCCCGGGTCTATTCAAAAGATCCTTCCAACATCCGCCTGAAAAACAACCTGGCCAATCTATATCTCTTAAGGAAAACGGAATTGCCCAAAGCTTACGAAATGGCGAAGGAAGTCTATAATAGCTCGACGAACAATCCATTTTTCGCCTCCACCTACGCTTACTCCCTCCTCCTGCAAAATAAAGGAGACGAAGCCCTCAAAGTCGTCAACGGGATGAGCGCCGAGTATCTTAAGATCCCCGCGGTGGCGCTATATTATGGTGTGGTTCAGGCGCAGGCGGGCCACAAGGAAATATCGCGTGAGGCTTTTAAGCGCGCGCAAGACGGCCACTTGTTGCCCGAGGAAAGAGCGATTGTGCAGTTGGCCGAAGCGCACCTGTAAAAAGAATTTCCAGCCGCGGACGCCGGCAGTTACGTTCCTGTTCCCAAAACCGGAAAACGGGCCGAACCACCAAATTACTTCGTTCTCACTCAAAGACTTCCGTTCATGTCCTAAAGCTGCCGAGGCACGTCCTTCACGTGGGCGATTCTTGGTCGAGATGCCGCTATTCTCGCCTCACTCAAATAACTGTTAACCCGAAAAAGGCCGTATGAGAATGAGAATATCCCGATTTTTTGCCCTGTCGTGCTCGCTGGCGCTCGTTGGCGGATCTGCCCACGCCGCGCTGTTGACCTTGAATCCGCAAGTCGGCGCGCCCGATCTTTTCGCTTCCCTTGTAAATATTAGCTATACGGCGAGCGATAAGACCTTCACCGCCATGGGATTTTCAGACACGTACTATCCCTCATGGGGAAACGAAAGCTCGGCCACTCCTCTCGGCGCCGGATCGTGGAAGCTGACGGCCACCTTGGGCGCGGACAACGGCATCACCGGGGGGCATTTGAATGTTTATAACAACTTCGGCGATGAATCCCCGGGAGATTTGTTGTTAAGCGGCAATCTGGTTACCGGGGCCGCCGGCCAGGTATTCGGCTTCAGCAATGTCGGGGCGGCCAATCATGATGAGTTCGATTTTCTGTTTCAGGTGCAGGGCGGGTCTCTGGCGAATGATTATCTGGCGTGGGGAAATATCGGCGCAATTATTTTAAACGCTGATTTCGCATCGGGCGGCACTCCCTTCACCGGCGATTGGAGTCAGAATTTTAGCAACGCGGGATCCGGAGATTCACAAA
>Ga0265338_10001349_pt1 | contig 39987 bp, 65 predicted proteins | sample 42126metaG_FD_193579 | JGI IMG/M metagenome (GOLD analysis project Ga0265338, IMG submission 193579) | Rhizosphere microbial communities from Carex aquatilis grown in University of Washington, Seatle, WA, United States - 4-21-26 metaG | ecosystem: Host-associated > Plants > Roots > Rhizosphere... | reverse complement strand
AACACTAAGACTTGTGGAGGTAGGTTTAAAAAATGGTTCACTTATTAAACCATCCGTCAAACCACCCTTTTTCTTCAGACTTAAATTCCCATTCCATCGTGTGTTTTCGTTCTTGAAGCTCCTTTTCAAGGATATATTTCTCAATAAGGATATGAGGGCCCTCAGTCATTTCAGGGGGATGAAGGGCAAACATCGTCTCAAACCCAAAGAAGCAGAAAGCAAAGGCTTTGGAAGCCCACACAAAGGCAAATATTCCAACTACGATGGCTAAGCGAAGACGATAGCTCTTTTCAGCCCATGGCATTTTATTTTTTAGATTGCCCATTTTAATTCTCCTATTGTTGTAATCTCCCTATCCATTGCCATAGCCATGGCCATGGCCATCGCCAGAGCCATCGCCATCGCCATAGCCATCGCCAGAGCCATCTCCAGAGCCAGAGCCAGAGCTATAACCATCTCCATAGGCATCGCCAGAGCCATCTCCATAGGCATCGCCATCGCCATAGCCATCGCCAGAGCCATCGCCAGAGCCAGAGCCATCGCCAGAGCCATCGCCATCGCCAGAGCCATTGCCAGAGCCATCGCCAGAGCCATAGCCAGAGCCATAGCCATCTCCAGAGCCAAAGCCAAAGCCAAAGCCAGTGCCATTGATCAAAGTCTCTTTATCTAACATTTTAAACGCTCCAAATTGGGACAGAATCAATTGATTTTTTTGCTAGGTCAGTAACATGTAAAATTTCTATTGCTTCAGTTAAAATAACTTCATCAACTTCGCAAGGAAATTTACATTCTTGAGGTCTAGATACTCCTTCTATTGCTAGTTGTGATAAAGATGCAGCCCCTGACCAATACCAAAGACGACGAGCATTAGTAAGAATTACTTCTTTACCTTCTCTTGATTTCAATGTTCCAGCAAAAACACCTGCTGAATATGTTCTAACTATTACGTAATTTCCTAATTCCATTTTTTTAATCTCCAAGTAAGTGTTGCGGGTTTTCTATATTTCTCTAAATCAACCTCGACCTGCTTACAAACCAAGGCATAATCTATGCTTCCTTTACGAGCCGAATTTGTGTAAGCAAAGCCTCCGCCCATCGAGTTCTTTCCATCGGAGAGGGTCTTAAGCTTCTCTTCTAAGCATTTTTCTCTCTCTTCAAGGAGTTTAATCGCCTCTTTCAGTTCCCATAGTTTTTCAGCACAATCCGCCCAATCTTCATCTTGATCAACGTAATCATCGGCACATAAAGGAGGTTCGGTAAGTTCAGTGACACATTCCCAAAAAGCAATCTCATCTTTCATGAGTTGGTCGATGTAGCAAGGATCTCTTATCACTTCAACGATAATTCCTTGTCCTTGATGATAGGAAAAATAATCCATTGAATCAAGACCTAGGCAGGCAAGTTGGTGTTGTACTTGAGGGTAATAATGAGCGGGGATCTTTCCGAGGAACGCTTCGTTATGATCTTCCTTATTTGCACATTTGATTTCTACCGCCGTTTTGCCGTCTTCTGACACGCCATCCATACTCGACCGTATGAAGTCATGGATTGGGTGATTGACGATCGTAGGAGCCACGGAAATGCCCTTTAAAGCGATATACGCATCCCTAGCGGTTTGTTCCATGTCTTTACCGAAGCGAGTGGCATGGTTATCGCAGTCCATCGTTTCAAGACCCACTTTTTCACGCCATAAAAGATATTTTGTCTTAAGACGTCCGTCATTTGTACGAAATTTTCGTATACCTGCGATGATCGGAGCTTCACTTGCACCAATATAATTTCTTCTAGACTCCAACCATTCGGGAGTTCCTTGAATGTTATGCATGGTTCACCTCGACTTTAGATTTCTGCTTTCTCATCTCGATGTTTCTCATGATGACTTCATAAGATTTTCTAGGAAGCTCTGAGTAAACTTTTAGATTTTGAGAAGTGAGTAAGTTATCGATCCTATCTCTGTAGTCGGGCATTTCCTCGAGTTCTTTGTCTAACATCTTCACTTCATCCATAGTTAGTGGTTGTTCAGGAATTGGCTCTAAAGTAATGGTGTTTTCAATTTGTTTTGGTTCGTTTTCAAGGGTTGCGTCTTTGATATTTGGATCTAAAGATAGCTCCCCTTCCACGAAAGTGTTCTGTACACAGTCAGGAAACAATCTTCTGGCTAATCTAGACAATGCCCTAGCAAACAACATATCACTCGGACATGTAACCCACGGGCCACCTGCTCGAACAAGGCCAGCGGCTTTGGCTTCATTCATGGAGAAGCTGGCTTTCATCATGTCGCCTGTGTCGGAGCGTTTGCCGTGTAGGACGCAGATAGAGTCATTGCTTTGTCCATCCATGGTGACTGAGTGCTTATGAGAGCGGATGATCGCATTCATCATACGAGCGCTCATTTCTACTTTTCCTTTGACGAAGTAAAGGCCGCCACCAAGAGCTTGCATAGGATCTACTCCTAGAGATTTGGCGGTTTGTACGATGGCGAAGATGCCTTCAGCTCCCATTTTTGCGTAATGAGGTGTCTTGAGTAAGGCTTGGCAAAACTCCGTTGTATTCGATAACTCTTGGAGTTGGTTGATAGGTTTTGTATCGTTCATTTTGTTCCTTCATATATTTTTGTTCATATTCATCTAAACTAGGATAAGTTAGTCTCATAGCTTTTAAAGTCTTAGGCTTTGTAGCTGATGGATCAAACCATTTATCTCGTTGAGCACAGTAACTTTGGTACATGGCCCATTCTAAAACTTCCCAGCTATTCATCTGTAGGTAACTTCCTTTTTGGTTCAGGTAAGTTAATATTAAACATGTAGCAAACCTCTTCTAGATGACATTCTAGGTCTTTAAGTGACTTGTAGCCATAAAGACACTCTAGAACGCCTTGGAAGTGATCCTTGCCATGTTTCCAGTCGTCTATGGTCACTGGGCATATTAGACTTGGTTCATCATGGACACCGTAAAATTCATCGTCATAATCACGCATTTTCATCTTCCTTTTGTGGGGCATTCCTGCCTGATTAAAATTCGCTATTTGCAGTAAATTCTATTTTTTTCGCGGCTTCAAAGATATTTGAACCTTCTTTATTCATGTGTATCACCAGTTTTTGAAATCTATCGAAATCGTCATCTAACAGAGATTTCATTAAAGGACTTGGTTCGCCAGTTACATATGTAGATATAAGTTCGCTTAGCAATGCTTCTTTCTCAACAATAGTCATCTCGTGTTTGAGAACGAACAGTTTTAAAGTTTTTTGTAAACTTATCATCTTCATTTTCCTTTTTGGTTTAGGGCATTCCTGCCTGCTTTTCTGTAAGAATACAACAATTTATACTTTTTCACAACAAAAAAGAATCTTTTTTGTTTTGCTTTTTTTTATCAATAAATGTATACTTTTTCCAACCAAGGATTAATTTATGAACTTAGAAGATTATCTATGGTCCAAAAAACTAAGGCCTACTCAGTTTGCATCAGAGCACGATCTAACTTATCAAACTGTTCTCAACATAGTCCATCGTCGTCAGTCTCCTAGACTTCACACCGCATTGCTTATTCATAACATCACAGAAGGCATTGTCTCTTTAACTGATATGCTTACTGAAAAAGATGCTTTGGAATTGGCCGAGGTTTTGAAAGGGCTTAAGAAAAACTAAAAGGGCCTAACTTTCGCTAGGCCCAGTCTTCTATAACTAAAGATTTGTCAAAGGAAAATACAATCTCACACAGGTTTGTGTTTTTTAGAATAGTGACAAATCAAAGTTATCTTATCATGAAAAAAAATTTCAGGCAAGAAGTCAAGATAGCTCTTGATTCCCAGACATATCAGTTAAAATTCTATTTGCCAGAAACATTTTAGATGGATAGACTCGGACAAAAAAAAACCCTTGATATGAGGCGACAACCTCTCAAGGGTTAAAGATACACATTATGTCTGAATTTTATATCACAACAATCTTTTTATCAACAAGTACCATAAAATATTTTAATTCATTGGGTTGCGTTTTGCCCAAAAGGAATCGCTATGAATGATGAATCGACATTTGAAAGATGTCCTCATGATAAACTTAATCCTTATGTCATGATCAATAGAGATCTCATGCAACGATCTAATCTTTCTCTAGAGGCTAAGGGCCTTATGGGTTATTTGCTTTCTTTATCAGAGGGATGGAAAATCAATAGAGTGCATTTGATGACTGTCACTCTCATAGGAAAAGATAAGCTTAAACGGATTTTGGATGAGCTTATTGGTTTGGGTTATATTTCCATGAATCGTTATTCTAGTGATCAAGGATGGAGGAGAGTCAACTATCAAGTTTCTGAATTTCCTAAATTCCTCAGAAGCCTCTCTCCTATTGATAAAAATCCTCGTGCGGAAAATCCTCATGAGGAAAACTCGCCTCCTTATAAAGTAAAGAAAGACTCTTTAGAAAGTAATAAAAAGAATCCTCCTCCCTCCTTACCGAAAAAAGAGGAAGAGGATTTTCTTTTCAAAAATGAAATTCAAAGAGAGGATGCATGAACCAACATAATGCCTTCCTTCTCATACCGGCATATATCGTTAATCATTCAGATATCGATAATGCTACAGCAATCTTATTCGGTCGTCTTAATGCTTTATCCAATCAGCAAGGTTATTGTTTTGCAACTGATGTATATTTAGCAGAAATCTGTAAATGTAAGAAGAGGGTGATATCAGATCGTCTTAAGTTACTCGAGGATTTGGGGTTTATAAAAAGAAGAACTATAAAAAAAGGATTCGGTTGGGAACGAAAAATATGGACATGCAATCATTATTCAGCGATGAAAGAATGTGATATTCAAAAAAGTTTTACGAACAGCATGCCTGTGCCCTTCGAGAGGCACGCCCGTGCGGAAGAAAAGAATAAGAAAGAAAAGAATAAGAAGAATCCTCCTCCCTCCTTACCGAAAAAAGAGGAAGAGGATTTTCTTTTCAAAAATAAAAATAAAAAACTGTGGCTTGAGAAGAATCGTTCCGAAGAGGATTTTGAAAAAGTGTTTTCCATCTATCTTGAGCAACCAGATGGAAACGTGAAAGATTTTGTAAAATGGTCAGACACCGTCTATAGAAATCTTCAGAAACAGAGGTTTATGGAGGAACTTATGGTTTGTAGGCGAAGGTATAGCGAGAAACAGGTCAATTGGCATGTAGACGAAAAAGGGGTAACCGTGATCAGTGGGGCGATTCAAGAGCATTTTCTTTTTAATAGGAACGAAGAATTCTGGAAAAAACATAAACTAGACAAAGAATATTTTAAAAAATATAAAGAGCATTTAGCCACTAAGGAATCTTAAGCATGGAAGAGGGAAGTCTTAAGCTCGTGTTACCAGGCACTCCTTATGCCCAATCACGGCCGCGATTCGCTCACAAGGGGAAGTTTACTCAAGTGTACGATCCTCAGAAAGTGATAAAACAGAGCCTCAAGATGTACCTGTTTGCGCAATGTGATGCCCATGGCTACAAAATGAAAGAGGATCGGCTTTATCTCATCGACTTTAAGTTCATGATCGCTTTCCCAAAAGGGAGCTCTAAAGCTAAGTTGCGTGATCAAGAGATGGCTTTGTGGCATGGGGCTAAAGATCTCGATAACTTTTTGAAGTTTTACCTAGACCTGATGACGGGGGTCATTTACGCCGATGACCACTTTGTTGCTCAGCTCACCGCAAGTAAACATCGATCCAAAGAAACCAGGACAGAAATTGAAGTGAGATGGAGGGATCTACAAGAGTAATTTATATTCCTGTACATACAAATATACGTTGATTTGTAGGTTTGTATATGTTATCCTATAGGAAAAAAGGATAAATTTGGAAAACGCTAACCCTTTCAACAGAAAAACTAACGTCAATAAAATAAAGATTATGCCTATACGTGTAACAAAAGAAGAGCATTATATCTTAAAAAGGATAGCCCTAGAGATGGGATGTACTCTATCGGCCTTTGTCATGAATGCTGTTAAAGATTACTTGGCTATGGGACGTACTTTTGTAAATGAAGAGAGGAGCCTAGAATGACGGATTTTTGGATTTGCTCTGAAGTGGGTATGAAAACTTGGATTAGATTTTCTCAAATTAATGCTTTCGCAATACGCAGAGATACACTTAAATCATGGATAATTGTTTGTTGGGTGAGTGGAGATGAGGATTTCTTAACTTTAGGTGAATATAGTTCAGAGAAGGATGCAGAAGATAGAATTATGAAAATATTGTCTTTAACGAAAGCGGTGTGCGAATGTCAGAAATAGAATGCCTTAAATTCATACCTAAATCCGCCGGAGCTTTACAAGGCTTCGCCGATATCTTTATAGCCAAGTGGCAAGTAGAAATTTTTGGGGTCAAGCTTTTCATGAAGAACGGCCACCGTTGGGTATCATTCCCATCACGAGAAACGGAGGAAGACGGAGTGAAGAAGTATTGGCCCTACCTTAGATTTAGGACGAAGGAACATCAAGACTTGTTTAGTAGTAAGGTGCTTTTTGCTATTGACGATTTCTGCGAAAAGCAGGCTCAGGCCACAAAGGAAGAAAAACCTTTTGTAGAAGATCCTGATATTCCTTTTTGACGAGTAAAATATGCCAATAAATGGTCAATAAAATGCCTTTTTGTCACCAGTCTCACACCTAGAGGATAAATGAGTTATGAATATCTTCGCGAAGCAGTGTCGTATATGTGGGAACAATGGCAAATATAATGAAAGATACGACGCTTACTATTGCCATTTCTGTAATCATTGGAATGAACAAAAATGCAAAGATAATTTATGTTACTATTGTAAAGATAGACCAGAAAAACCACTAGGTCAACAGTTACAGGATTAAAGAGTTATGGAAAATACAACTATTCGAGAATTCCCAGTATCTCAATATGATCAGTTTTTTTCGTTTTGCTCTGAGAGCAATATATCTTCACTAGAATTCTCTTCTTCTAGATCATCGAAAAAAGTAAATATTGTAGATAGTGCTCGCATCAATATAAAGAAAATTTTCGATGAACGCATAGAAGCTATGTCTGATATTCATCGTGTTCGATCAACTAGGCTTGGTTACATATTCAGGGTTATCGCATTCGTAGGTGACCAAAGGATAGCTGTGGCAAACTGGTGCATGATTTTAAGAGATAGATGCTAACGAACTATAAGGATTAACGATTCATGAAAAAACCATTAAAAGACTATTCGCCTACCGAATTGCTTGAATTTCTAGAACAGAATGAATCAATTGATATGTTACGATTAGGGGCTATTTGTTCAGAAATATTGCGTAGACAAAATATATATGGTCATATTCTTTGGAAAGAATATAAAGATGGATGCGCGTCCTTGGAACATCCTATACATACCTAAAGGATTAATGATTCATGAAAAATGTATTACTTGTTATTTTTGGTACCATTTCATTTTGCATAGGACTCGAGTATCTCACTTATTTCTTTGAATGGGGATACATGGACAAAGTTGTCGCTGAACTGTATGTTTCAGACATCCTCGCCATGATTTTCGGCTTTCTGTTGGGTCTAGGAGTTGCTTACTTCGATCATTTACGTGCTAGGCGAAGTGCGTAGTTTAAAATTTTTCTTCATCTAAAAATTATTTTTAGCTATCTTTGCCTTATGGACAAAAAGATAAAAAAGATCTCTAAGGTTGAAAAATCTCAGGTTAAAGCCCTTGGCTCTCTCCTCAAAGAGGACAAGAAACACGACAAGATAATCGATAAAGCTAAAGATAAGATGAAGAAAAAGTAATGAGAAAATTTCACGCTTGGCTTGAACAAAAGTTCGATCGCTTACTAGATAGAATCTTCAAATTCCTTAACTTAGACGATGAGAAACAATGATCCAAGTCTCTATCAAAGTGAAAAACGATCAGCGATCTATGACAGAACATTTCGAAATTGAAGAACTACTCCTAGGTAAAAACTCTGACATTCTTAAATCATGGTGCAAAAAAGTTGTTGAAGATTTTGGCGAACCTGTAGAAGATGTTATTATTAAAACAAAAATGAATATCTAGAGGATTCCATGACTCATAAGAAAAAAGAAAAGCCCGATGAGCATAAAGACAAGTTGAAAAAAGATCTTCATCAGAAAGATGCTAAACACTTGAAAGAAGAAAAGAAAGAAACTAAAAAACACCACAAAAAGGCGAAATAAATGTTACTTACTATTCTAAATGCCCTTAAATCTGAATGCACAGTTGATAGCGTTGCAGCTATTCTATCTTCAGTACTTGGATTCATAAAAGCAATAGATCCATCTCTCATGAAAGATCTAGCTTCTAGAGATGCTGTGATTGATGAGGTTGTGAATACACTTCAAAAGTTAAAGTCTACCATTAGCCAATAGGTAAACATATGCCATTGAACAAAAGTGGAAGTAAGAAATCTGTAGGAGAGAACATAGCTACAGAGGAAAAAGCGGGAAAACCTAAGAAGCAGGCGATTGCCATAGCTCTTAATGTGGCTCGAAAAGCCGGCGCTAACATTCTTAAGAAGAAAGCTAAGAAGTAAATGTCTGATCAATATCCTCAACGTATAAAAGTAAAAGTTGACGCTGTACCTGAAGAACTGATAGCGGAAGCACTTATTCAATCAAAGGGTTTACAATATATAGCTGCAAGAACGCTAAAAGTTGACGCAGCTACTATATGTAGACGCATTGCCGATTCACCCTATCTTCAAGGCGTTGTTCATGAAGCAAAAGAACACCGAATAGATCTAGCAGAATTAGCTTTAAACAAGCATGTTGAAGACAATAGCCTTGGCGGTGTTTGTTTCACACTCAAAACAGTAGGCAAGAAACGCGGTTACACAGAAGCCCCCGAGCTCTTAGAAGCTACTAAAGAAGTCGTTAGACAAGGCAACGACTTGTTAGAAGAGCTTAAGCAACTGCGTCAAGAGCGAAACAACTCATCTACAAGTAATAGCACAGAGTAAAGATCGTATTGACTTGCGGGTGAGCGTAGAACTTGCTCGGGAAGTCTTTCGTATGTTTCGATTAAGTGCTTTAGACTATCCAATAGATCTGTTTTAGAGGTTTTTTGTGGTGCGCTGACTACTTCGACGACCTCATCTTTACCAATAAACTTCACTGGAATCTCTTTCTCCTCATCATCGATACGCAGGAAATTAGCAAAGTTTTTAGCATAAGCTAAATAGGATTGAGTTCCACCTTCAATAGTAATCTCACCGCATTTACATGAAACGATATCAGTTTTATGAAAGCTTTCGATGATCTCGTTGCAGAGTTTGCATTTAGCTTTGTTTTTCATAAGTTATTAAGTCTCTAGGTGTGGCTATGGTGGCAAAAGGGCATTTTATTCATCATATTCTTCAGGAGGAAGCTCATTATAAATCATCTTCATTAGGTCAGGAAATCTACGCATAGATTGGTTAGGAATAGCCTCAACTCGAATCCGAAGTAATTTCCTATCACGCATGTCAACTCTATAGCCCTTACAGACGCATATGTTACATATTGTTTGCTCAGGATCCAATGGGGCTAGAGCCCAACAAACCACGCATTCTCTGAGCTCTGCTTCTCTTTCGTCATCCATTGATTTATTGCCATAAAATGTAACATTTAATACAATATAGCGATGCCTCTTTTATCCAACAAGCAGAAAGATTTCATCATAGATGCCACGGCGCGTTGGAATATTGCCCATGGAAGCGTGCGTTCTGGGAAAACAATTGGTACTCTCTTCCGTTTCATGGAGGCGGTCGATCAATGCCCCGATTCACAGATCTATATGATCGGGCATACTTGCGACACAATCTATCACAACGGTATCAGAGCCATTCTTGAAGACCCTATTTTAGCTACATTCGGTCTACAGTGTGCTTGGTTTCCTGGTAAGAGGCAACTTACATACAAGAAGAAGACGATTACTTGCCTTGGCGCTAAAGATGAGGGTGCAATTGGAGCCATTCAAGGGAAAACGTTCTCACTTGTTTACTGTGATGAGATGACGTTATATCCCGACTCTGTTATAGACATGATAGATACGAGGTTATCAAAATCATACTCATTAGGTATCGCTACATGCAACCCCTCTCATCCTGGTCATAAGATCAAAACATGGATAGACAAGGCTGCTAAAGGCGATAAGAATTATTATGCTTTGCACTTTACTCTCGATGACAATCCGTTTGTTCCTGAAGACTATAAGCAAAGACTCCAAGGGAGTTTGACGGGTATCTTCTACAAGCGAAATTACCTTGGTTTATGGGTCCAAGCCGATGGCGCTATCTTTGATTTCTTTGATAGAGATGTCTATGTCGTCGACAGGCCTCCAACTGCTGCCGACTATTGGGTTGCGGGTATCGATGTTGGATCTGTAAACCCTTTTTGTTGTCTGCTTATTGGTGTTAGTACGGGAAGGTATACGCAAGAGGGGCGTAAGATGTGGGTAGAGAAGGAGTACTATTGGGATCCTGCTCCTAATAAGAGGGGGAGGCAGAAGACTCATGGTGAGTTTGCCGATGATATGCAGGACTTTCTAGAGCCCTACGCTGTGAAGAACATCTACATCGACCCGAGTGCTGAAGCTTTTCAACTAGAGCTTAAGAAGCGTCATATGCCTGTTGTGCATGCTAACAACGATGTATATAACGGAATCCACACGATGCTGACAGAGATGCAGAGAGGTAATCTTTTGATCTGCTCAGAAGCAACGAACTTGATTAGAGAGATAGAGGGCTATTGCTGGGACCCTAAAGAGGCTAAGAAGGGTATTGATAAGCCTTTAAAGGTGAACGACCACGCAGTGGATTGTTTACGCTATGTGTGTGCTAGTCATAAGGTTCCGAAGTACTATGATGATAAGAACTTTGGGAGGACGCTTGGATTCAAAAGATGATGAAGGGCTATCCGTAAGGTCAATAGAGACTTTAGAGATGGCGACCAAAATATGCGATTTTGTTAAGTCTTTAGCGTCTGAAGAACTTGATACTGGGGTTGTGTTGGGTGCTTTGATGACTTCCTACATTTCGCTTTGTTTTGCTATGGACATGAGTGAGCAGGAGTTCTCTGAGAATTTGAGAAAAACTTTGTTGGCCTATAAGAAGAGATAGAAAAAAAAGATTTCTAATTGATTCAGTGTGAGTGGGTTGGTATAATGAGGGGATGGAAGAAGGGGAAAAAGAACGTCGTATATATTTTGGTAAAAGATTCTATAAGCAAAAAGACGGATATTGGGCAAATATAATGCCTATTCATGCTCATCGATGGGTGTGGATAAATCATTATGGTGCAATACCCAAGGGCATGGATATCCATCATAAAGATGGAGATAAATCCAATAATGAAATAGAAAATTTACAAATGCTTAATCGTTCCGATCATTTGAAGGAACATTGGAAAGACCCTGAATTAAGAAAAGAACGTAGAAAACAATTAGATGCTATTCGTCCAATGGTGCATGTTCATTTAAGAACAAAAGAAGGAAGAGAAAGACAACGGAAAGACGCTATAGAAGGGTGGAAAAATAGAAAAAAAACTATAATAATTTGTCAAAACTGTGGAAAAGAAGTAGAAACGAGTCAGTCGTGGTCAAAATTTTGTAGCGCTAGATGTGAAAAAGCTTGGAATAGAAAAAATGGATTTTATGATGTGACGGCAACCTGTGCTTGGTGTGGAATATCGTTTATTAAAGATAAAACAAGTAGAACGAAGTGTTGTTCTCAGTCTTGTGGTGGTAAATTAGGGGCTAAAAAAAGAAATAGTTGATAGGCTGTTGCCCAAATAAAATATTTAGTGTTATTCTTTGGTTTAAACATCAACCTGGAGGAATCATTGAGTTTCTACTATCCACCATGGCAAAATTCTCTTGAGCCGAATCAAGTAAATGTAAGACAGTGGCTTTAACGTCGGGTCACTTTCCATCGGAAAAAAAGCGACAATCTCTATAGTAAGTTTCAGCCTATAGAACAAAGCCGATGGAACCAGAGTTAGTCATATTGCTCTGGTTAAACCTTCTCTGATTGACTTGGACCTCCCAATGGGAAGACAAGGCGGAAGCGCAAGCACCGTGAACGACTGAGTGAGAGGGAGCCGAAAGGCTAAGCGACAGTCTGAACTCTATGGTAACATAGAGAGGGATCTCCGAAGAGGGAACCCCGCTTATGGAAACGTAAGTCATTAAGTAACAGGGTGAACATCGACACATTGTTCTATGCAGGCTCGCAGACCTTCATCAACCGCTACTTCGGGATCAACCAATCCTCGAGCCAGCAGCAGTTTTACTTTAATCTGCTCCAACAGCCTGTCAATATGGTGACTGGTTATCAACGCCAACATCGTAAGCAAATCAACTACATTCCTGCTGAAGGGGGTGACCCGCAAACTACTGATCAATACACGCGCATCATGACGCATGTATGCAATACCGAAGGCATTCATGAGCAATTCTCACGAGCATGCGAACAAGCATGCATAACTGGGATGGTTCTACTCCAACCCTACCTAGACTATAACGGGGATGATCAAGCACAAGGATCATTAAAATTAAAAGTATGGGAATACTCCTCATTTCTCGTGGACCCCTATTTCCGTGATAGTTCGATGTCAGACGCACAATTCGTATGGTGTCAAGAATATATTTCTAAAAAAGAAGCCGAGTTCCGTTTCCCTGATAAGTTCGACAAGATTGCTCCGATGGCTGGTACGCCCCAACGCTATGGATCGTTTTATTTCCTTCCTGAGAACTACAACATGGCCCGTAACGACTTAATGGTCTTGTCTTATGTGTGGTACAAATGGAAGAAGAAGAAGAAAAGACTCTACAGCAAATCACGTAATCAATTCTTCGATTTTACAGGTGGTGAAGAACATCTTGAGACGATTCTTTATAATGTTCGTGACTTCGAAGTTGTTGAAGTAGAGGTTCCTTGTTGGAAACTTGCTACTGTTCTTAATGATCAGCTAATGTATCTCGGGGATAACCCCCTAGGTTTTGATGATTGTCCATTTATACCTGTGTTTTGGAACTATGAACCGCATATTAATTACTATGATCTACGTTGCCGCGGATTGGTGCGCACTATGCGCGACTCGAATTACCTTCTAAATCGCCGCATAATTTTGAACCACGATATAAGTGAAGCTACGATCAATGCAGGCTGGAAGCGAAAAGTCGGTGCAGTGGCCAATGAAGATAACCTTAAGAAATCCGGTCAAGGGTGGGATGTAATCGTTAACGAAGGCTATGAGCTTACGGACGTTGAGAAGATCATGCCTTCTGCTGTTCCTGAGTCTGATATGGCTCTTGCTGATCAGCTACAGTCCCTTATCTTTTCTACTTCTGGGGTAAATTTAGAGACGTGGTCGGCCCAAGACAACACTCAAGCATCATCTCTGACAGTTATGCTTAAGCAAGCTGCGAATCTAATGGTACTCCAGAAGTATTTTGATCAGTGGGATCTATCTTTAAAGCTTCTTGGAGAAAGATTGTTACAGATTATTCAGTACAACTGGAATGGTGAGAAGGTTAAGCTGATGATCGGCGAAGAGCCGACGCCTTTCTTCTATTCTAAGGTGTTCTCTAAGTTTCAAACTATCGTTGAAGAGGGTCTACTAACAGCTAATCAAAAGCAACAGCATTTCCAACAGATTCTTGAGCTAAACCAGATTCTTGGTGGCATAATTCCTGCTGATTACATTGCTTCTCAAGCGACTATCCAGGGCAAAACTGAGCTTATGGAGATCTTGAAGCAGCAGCGTGAACAGCAAGCCGCTCAACAACAAGAGATGCAGGCTGTACAACATGCCTTTGAAGAAGCGAAACTCAAAGAAATGTATACTAAAGCAATGAATAATTTAGCAAATGCCCGTGAGAGACATGGAAGAAATGAAAGCAACATCGGTTTGTTTGAAGAAAGAATCTCCGAGGTTCAGAAGAACAAGGCGTTATCTACTAAAGCTAAGATGGAGGCTATTGAAAAAATGGTTGAAGTCATTGCTAAGTTCGGCGAGGTAGAGACGGCTCTTGCGGCTTCTCAGATACAGTCGTACGATTATATGACTGATATGCAAGAAGATGACGATAAGAGAGAAGTTAAGAGGACCGCTGAAGGGAATAAGTTTGTCTCTGAGATTCTGGGTCAAATGGGTGGTCAACAACAACCAATGGGCGGACAGCCCGAAGGAATGTAGTATGAAATATCTTTATTTATTGCCGCTTGTTTTAATGATTTCCTGTACCTCTCTATTGGAGAATAGGAGTGTTGATGATCTTATCCTCGATGAGGTAAACAAGATCGCAGAAAAGGAAATAGAGCAACACACGGTATCTTAGTGTATACTCCGTGCCAAAAACTATGTTATTTTGTATACTGTATATATGTATACATGTCCTTGGTGTTTAAAAGAATTTAAACCCCCCGTTTCTCATTCAAAGTGGTGTTCTCGAATTTGTCTTCGTAAGGCGGCACAAAAAAGAAAATTAGACCAGTTTAATGCGAATCCGGATCTTCGCAAAAAGAAAAATGAGTATGAAAAAGCGAGAATTTTAAAAACCGGAAGGCGTAGGGATAGACTTAAACATAGTTTAGCTGAAAAACAAAGATATAGAAATAAACATGGTATTGAATCTGATGCTGATTTGAGGTGTGGTCCCAAAGGGAGCGGAACTATAACTAAGCATGGATATAAACAAATATTCAAAAAAGGGCATCCGAATGCTTGGAGAACAGGAGGTATTTTTGAGCATGTTTTTGTTATGTCCGAACATTTAGGAAGACCTCTACGAAAAGGAGAAACGGTTCACCATAAAAACGGCATTAGACACGATAATACTATAGAAAACCTAGAGCTTTGGTCTAATTCTCATCCATATGGTCAACGTGTAGAAGACAAAGTCAAATGGTGCAAAGAATTCCTTGAAGAATATGGGCACAGTGTTATAATGAACTTAAATAACAATGCTTGTTCATAGGAGGATTTATGTCGGGCAGGAGAATAGATGATCACTCAATGTGGGCGGGAAAAGCCTCTAAAGGCTCCGTTTTCCCAGAAGGTGCAAAAGTAAAAAACGAGATTTCAGCTGAAGGCGCAGGTCATGTTGGGATGGAATATTCTGATACAACTGAAAAAGTCCTTAGAGACCAAGACATGGGCATTAAAAAAGCCAAGTCTCAGGATATGAAAGCTGGTTACCGTTATTAATTTTCTCTGGGGAGAAGCTTATGGATCCTTTTAAGAACCCTCTTGCGCCTAAAACTAAAAAGTCTTCTAGGACTTTTGCTGCTCCCTCTAAAGAACAGGCTACGACTGGCTTGTTTATGCCGCCTGGGGATGATTACGGTGTGGGCTTTCGTGTAAAAGTAGGGACCGAAAAGGTTACTCCCTATACCTCCGGTCCCATCCCTTTGAAGTCAAAGTGTATGGATCCGAACAATGAGTTCTAAAGTTAAGAGTCCTTTTCAGTTTGATTCTGCTAATGCCGACCAAAGAGCGGGTACTGCTATTCCTGCTGGTACTTATTACGGGACTGGCTACAAGCAGAAGGTGGGCCGTCTAAGGGGTTTTTCTGCTCCTGATGTTCAGGCAGCTACTAAGAAGCAGATGAAGACGCCGCCGACTTCTGTTGTTTAGCGTGCGTCGCCATTGCACGGTATATGTTATCGATCACCTCATCGGGTAAATCGTCATCTTCTTTGGCTTCTAATTTCGCTCTGTTATGCTCAAAATCATGGATACTCTCAACAATTACCTTGCTCTCGGTGATATTGCCTTTTTTATATTGTTCCCACATCTCTCTCTCAGGAATGATCCAAATGACCTTGACCTGATCTGTTCCTACATAGGCTTTGAAGAGCATAGAGTTTGTTTGGGCTTTTGGCTTTGTGAGCCGTGGTTGCCATAGGATACGATGAGAGGGGACTTGATCAATTGATATGACCTTACCTTGTGCATAAAGTTCGGCGAACATGGCTACTCTTTCATCGAGGCCTATTTCGCGCTTATGGGCAAAGATATAGAAGTCGTGGCTTCCGAAAGGTCTTTGATCAATGATGTTTTGGCAACACTCTCCAATACTGGCGTGATGCTTGTCTGCATGTAGGTAAGTAAAACGGTCGTGTGCGTCTAAAATATCTACTTTCATATTGCTCCATATTAAAACATTTATGATAATGTATTTAAATATTTACTATCAACCGCTTGTCGGCGTCAAGACGAAAGGAAATATGTCTGAAAATATTCAAGCTTCATCACATCCCGAAGTCCCTGTTCAAAAAGAAGACAATCTTCGTAAGCAACGCGAGTATTATGAGAAAATGCTTGCTGAAGAGCGTAAGCAAAGATCCTTAGCGGAGGCGAAAGCAAACGAATTGTCTAAAAATAGTAGGTCAGCGGTGGATGATGATGACGACGAGCCTTATGTTGACCAAAAGAGGCTGGCAAAGCAGATGTCTGCATTCCGTCAAGATTTAGAGAAAGATATCGATCAAAAGGCAGAAGCCAAAGCGCGACAACTCTTGGACGAACGGGATAAGCAAGCCTACCTTAAAGAGAGGGGCGACTTCCATAGTGTGATGAAAGAAGAGGTGATTGAGAGATTTGCCAATGAGCATCCTGCTCTTGCAGAGACTATTTTACGCATGCCTCCAGGATTTGAACGTGAGAAGTTGGTTTACGAGGCTATCAAGACGTCTGGAACCGACAAGCCTAAGGCTAAAGAGCAGTCTATCCAAGACAAGGTGAATGCGAACATGAGAAGCCCTTACTATCAGCCGAGTGGTACTGCGTCGGCTCCTTATCAGTCTCAAGGTGATTTTAGTCAGTCTGGGCAGAAGAATGCTTATGACCAGCTCCAGAAGCTTAAGGCTAGGTTGGGCGGGGTGCGATGAAGGAATACCAGAAAGAGTATTTAAGATTATTCCTAGCTGACTTGGATAATTGTACGAGTGAGTATCCTATAGAAGAATGGGCTAAAGAGAAGTATTTCTTGGACCGTTTAAGTATTGCCTTATTCAGGGCTAAGCACGAAGAGAGTTACGATTTTACGATGGCTCTGACGAATGTCTTAAGAGAATGGCTTCTTAAGCCTTTTACGAAGAAGAAGGCTCATTTGGACGATCCAGAGTAAATTATTTAAGTGTTTCAAGGTTGTCTATTACCCATTGAATCCCTTTTTTTCGGGCCCAGTACATAGTCTTATTTCTAGTTATTCCTAGTTTTCTGGACCATTGAGTTTCAGAGAGTTTTTCTTCTTTGTGTTCATAGTAAATAGTTCTTCTACAATTGTTGCTCTGGGTTTCCTGATTAGCCCATCTGCAATTTTCTTTGCAATAGTTTCCATAAACATTAATTCTATCCAAAGTATGATTTTCTGGCGGGTGCCCCATATCAAGAAGAAATCTTTCAAAACTTTCTAACCATTCATCACAAACCTTTATTCCTACGGCCCCATATCTTTGAAAGTTCTTATCCTTTTGGCGATAGCAACGACTTTTCATGGTACACCACGCTGTATATACTCTGAAATATGGATGAGAAATAGAAGAATAACCGTGTTTATGAGAAGGATTTTTAGATCCAGAGGTGCTGATCTTTCTGGCACATGAACGACATTGAGTGCTTTTTCCTCTAGTTAAGGCTATTTTGTCAGTGATAGATTCTTTGCCACAGTCGCATTTAACTTTGTATAAAAAGGCCCTAGTGGGGCCTCTTCCCTCATAAGAAAGAACTGTCCATTTGCCAAATCTTTTATCGATTAGTTCCATAAAATCCTTTTTATGATATATTGAAATTTCGCTTGTCGGCGTCAAGGCAAATGCGTAGGAAGATTTCGCAACTTCCATTCTAATGTACTAAGAACAGGCGTAACACGTATCGCCTACGGTTTAGTATATCATATCAGGAATAATACTACAAAGGAATTAGTCCATGAGTATTACGACCACGGGTTGAACTTAGGTCCTATGATATTGCAGAGCTTAGCCCCTGCCATAAACATATAATGTGGCAGAAAAACCGTCGCTGATTGACTCGGAAGCCCGATGGGGTAACGAGGCGGAAGTTTAAATACACCGTGAACGACTGAGCGCGATGGAGTCTGAAAAGACTATGCAACAGTCTGACCTCTACGTATAAAAAGAAGGTAGAGAGGGAGATCCGAAGAGGTTTCCCCGCCAGAAATGGTCAGTAGGTTAATACCGAAAGTAACAGATATGGTTATATGTCCCTACTCCCACAATGAACTATTAACGATTTGTAGTTCTAAAACCGATGGTAATTGACTTGGAACTCCCCTGTGGACAACAAGGCGCAAGCGTAATGGTAGCGTGAACGACTAAACCCATTGGACGCGAAAGCGTATGTGATAGTCTGAACTCTATAGCAATATAGAGAGGAGAATCCGAAGAGGTTTTCCCGCCTAGCGATAGGTCATAAAAGTAACAGCATGATTTTGGTGTGTGACAAGGTTAGTATGCCAGCAAATGGCGGCACAACATGCCGATTTATGAGACCTAGGGCGCTAACGCCTCCTACGGTTCAACTTGGTAACAGCGGGATCGATCCCCCTGCCCAAGTGCCGCAACGCGACATCATTGATGCGCAGATGGCGTTTTTCGGTTGTGAAATTAACAGTGCCGAATTTAATAACTATAATTACGAAAGACTGGTTGCGTAATTAACGAACAAGTTATTTTACAAGATTTTTTATTATATTGGTCTTGTATAAATCTGACCTAATTGACTTGGACCCCTAAACCACCCCAAAGGGTGGCATGGAAACAAGGCGGAAGGACTTAAAGGACTTTACAATGTGGAATAGAGCGAACTCTAGCATTAAGTTTCTTGATCTCAGAAATGCAATCTTCTCTAAGAACTTGTTCTTCGGGAGTGATTTCACGATTTCCTCTGCCCAAATGCATGGGAAAGGATTCTCTAAACTTAATGACAAGCTCGCAATGACGTTTTTTAATAATAAGATAGGGCAAGATTTGACGACACAAGTCGAGAAGTCTATGTCCCGTAACCACCCATTCATAGCAGTCTCTTTTAAAGAGTTTATCTCTGGTTTCTTTAAAGGCAGCAGAACATGTGCCGCTAAACGTGTCTTGAAGCCAATGAAAGAGACGGATGTCAGTATTGGAAACCTTCAAAACACACCTATAGTGGCCGTTTTTATAGCCATCATTGGGTTTGTTTTTAAGCTTACAAGCATGAAAACATCCCTCTCCATCAACAATACCAGCAAGATATGCAAGATGAAGTGGATCGTGTTGTTTAGGAACGTATTTGATTCTATGTTTATGGTCGATGTTGTTGAACACCATGGTACTCCTTTTGTACAGGTTCACCAACTAGTATACACCTGAAGTGTATTTAAGTCCACCGTGACAGACTAAAGCGGTTGGATACACGAAATAAAAACAACTTTCTGGGGTTTCCGGAAGGTTCGTGTAAAGCGATAGTCGGGTCTCATGACGAAAGCATGAGAGATCAGCAGAAATGACTGGTCCCCTCGCAAGAGGAGTAACAATTCGCAAGAAGGTGTTTTGGCTTGGGTTTCAGAGAGATTAGCTGTTGCCATGAGACAAGCAGAAGACTTGATCTTAAGAGACTACATCGTCTCAGCAGCGTCACAAATAAACGCAGCTGGCGGTGTAAATGGTGACAACCCAACAAACCTAGGAATCACGGATTTCTCGGTTGTTGTGGCAACACTCGATACTAATAACGCTTATAAGTTTATGAGCGGTATCGAAGGTGAGAACAAGTTCGGAACAGGCCCAGTAAGGAGCTCATACTTTATGCTCTCCTCAACTGAGCTACAACCGGACTTTGATAGCCTAACAGGACAAGGTTTCTTGTCTGTGTGGAACTATCCTCACAACGCAGAAGCTCTGCCGTCTGAGTACGGAAACGTATTCAACTGCCGAATTCTGACAAGTTCAGAAGCTCCAGTAGCGAGACTTTCCTCAGCTAGTGGTGCTGATGTTTACTACAACTCTGTTGTTGGTAAGCAGGCAGTGACGCATATCAATCAGGATGGATACTCTATGAACCTGATTTATAGAGACCCATACTACTCTGGTATGCTCGCACAGAACGCAACTCTTGCCGTTAAGTTTGCTCAAGCGCAAGCGATTACGCAAGATACTGCCATCAGAAACTTGCTCTGTACTAGAGCGATCACCAATGGAGGTGTATAATGGCTGAGTATTCAAGAATTGCAAAAGGTAGCTTTACATCTACAGGCGCAACGAAGGTTATTTATCTTCCGTTCGCTCCTCAAACTGTAGAGCTTTGGAACTATACCAATGCTAACGCAGCTCCAACTGCGAACAAAGTAGTCTCTGCTTTCTGGGATGTACAAATGGGTCAAGGGTTCGCTCTTGAAACAGGCGTTTATAACGCAACTCCAGTACTTGTAGCAGACAGCGTAGTAGCTAATGGTATTAGTACATTCAGCGCAGGACTAGCACTACAATTTGGCCCTCAACAGCAAATTATTGGTGCTACAGCTGCAAACCCAATCGTTTTCAACGTTACTGCTCACGGTTATTCTGTGGGTGATACTGTTGTATTCGAAGGTTTGTATCAATCTGCAACAACTGGTATGCCACAAATTAGTGGAATGCCTTTTGTTATCAGTGCTGTCGGTGATGCTAACCATTTCAGCGTAGTATGGCCAGGTGCTGGTTCTAACTATACTGCTCTGTCAGGCTCACCAGCTGGTGCGTATGTGAAGAAGGTTCTTTACCCATTCATGTATGAACCCGCGGTTGCTTATATTGAAGCAATTACAACTGGCGCAACAACAACAGTTGTAACAACTGCAAACCATAACTTTGAAGTAGGTCAGGAAATAGCCTTTAGGATTCCGTCTTCTTGGGGTACAACCCAACTGAATACACTTCCTAATGGTCTAACTCCTGGATCGCCTGTTTATTACTTCGTATCGTCTGTTACAAATAACACGACGTTCGTATGTAATGCTGTTTCAACAGGTTTTACAGCCTTTAACACTAACCAAACAGTGGCAAGTGTTCCTGGTCTGTCTTTCCCACAAGTTGTGGCAGTTGGCGATGTTAGTACAGGTGGATTGGCGTATACTGGTGGTAATCTTTATCCATCACCGTCATTCCCAACCTCAACTAACAGAGTTACAGCTATCAATGGTCCTGCAATCCGAGGAGCGTTTGTAAATAACACCGCTTCTGGATTCACCATTGGTGTTGGAGTTGGCACTAACCTAACAAGCTCAGTGCTTGTTGGTGCGAATGCTGATGTCATATATTGGAGAGCCCAATTTTACGACTATTCTAGTCCTTAATTGAGTTTTCTTTGGAGCCCCTCTTTACTGGGGGGCTTTTGTCTCATTGTCAATAAATACTTGATAAGTTAAATTAAATTTGTAATTTACACTTAGGTAATTAGTGACAAATCCCTACTTCAGCGGCCCAATAGCCCCCGAAAGAAATCCACCGATAATGCCTCAGTATTTTCAGCCTAGTCGTTTTGTCATTACGGCACTTTCTTATGGACTGAGCACGACCGTGACTACATCGGTTAATCACAATTACGTCATTGGGCAAGAAATTAGGCTTTTAATCCCATTTACATATGGTGCCAATCCACTTAATGAACAATCAGGGATTGTGACTTCGTTGCCATCAGCCAATCAAGTCGTGGTAAACATAAACTCACTTAATGCTAATGCGTTTGTCTCTTCCCCTTCCTATGGACCTACGAAACCTCAAATAGTGGCTATTGGTGATGTAAATACTGGGCCTACAAATACAGGAAGAACGGGAAACCAGACGTACATTAACGGAAGTTTTTTAAATATATCTTAAGGAGAAAATGGAACACGAAGATCAAAGAAGAGGGAAGGTTCATAAATCTGCCTCTGAAAAAGAATTAGATAAGATCGATGCACAATCGAAAGCTTTCGAAGACAACATCAAAGAGATGACTCTTGATCGTATGAATGAAGCCCCAAGAGAAGAAACAGAACAACAGACAAAGATCTCTCAAAGGGAAGCTCAGAAGTCTAAAGACATCTATCTTAAACCTGTTAAAACGATCTTCGGTCGCGGCGAGAAGTTTAATGAAAAATGGCGTAAAGACTATGAGTTTGATAAAGAATATGTTCAATTCATCGCTGAGCACAAAGAGATCATAGGTGAGAAGATCGAGGCTTGGACGAAGAAATACCCTGGCCAACCTGCTGAGTTTTGGGAAGTGCCTACTAATAAGCCTGTATGGGGCCCGCGATACCTTGCTGAGAGAATCAAAGGGTGTATTTACCATCGTCTAAGGATGGATCAGTCGCAAATGACTTCTGCTGATGGTATGGGCACATACACAGGTCAGATGGTGAGTGATCAGATTGTTCAGAGATTGGACGCTATTCCAGTGGGATCAAGAAGATCTGTGTTTGTATAAAAATTTTGATTTGATACAATTCAAATTTGAAGTTGGAGACCGCAGTTGAACTTGCTCACCGATATCATTACGTATGTCCGAAGGCTTATCAAAAGCCCTTCTAATGCAACGGTTACTGATAATCTGATCATCGATTATGTCAATCGGTTCTACCTGGTTGATGTAGACGCACGTGTTCAACTCTTTGATATGAAAACTCTTTATCGTTTTCAGACGTCTCCAGGAATCGATAAGTACAACATGCCTTTGTACAACATTCAGACTGAAGGCACCGGCGTCGGTTCTTCTAACATCAATTTTTATCCAGTTTATCAAGGGTTTTTGGATCCTTGTTACATAAATGGCATTCCAGTCCCTTTCTACACACGACAGAATGATTTCTGGAACCTTTGGCCTAATTATTTGCAGTCCTTAGCTCCGGCTACAACAGGAAACGGGGGAGCGACTTATTCTTTTAGTCTCCCTTTCTTCCCCGCTATTCCTGGACATGTTGATATGTCGGGTATCATTGCTACAGGTTCTAATACTGATCCTATTGTTGGGACTACGATTAATACAAATATCCCTAGTACTAGCATTTATGCAGGGGTGTTCATCACTACGACGGATGCGAATAATAATACTGTAGTTGTGACGGATAGTGGTCAGTTTTTAACTAGCAATGTTCAGTATGGCCTTCTCATGAGTCCTGGAACCGCTCCTTTTGGATACAGCGCATTAACAGGCGGCTATAGTACTACAGTTAATACAGTGAATTATCAGACGGGATTGGTCAATGTGACATTCCCTGTGAGTATCCCAACTGGTAACAACATCAATGTAGGCTGTTACTTCTATGAGCCAGGTGTTCCACGGGGGATTATGTACTACAACAACACTCTTACTGTGCGCCCTCCTCCAAATATCTCTTATCTTGTTGAACTTACTGCTTATCTAACTCCCGCTGCTTTTCTAAACACTTCAAGCGCGGTTCCCTTTGCTTACATGTCTGAGTACATAGCTCGTGGCGCTGCTAGAAAGATGCTTTCTGATACGGGAGATTGGGATCAATTCTCTGCTTATGAAGGGCTATTCAGGGAGCAAGAGGTCTTAGTATGGAAGAGGAGTCAGAGAATCTTCACAAGCACTAGAACTCAAACTCTCTTCTCAGAGAATACGTTCTCAGGAAACTCTAATGCAATAGGTCAAGGAGCGAACTAATGACTATCTACACATTTAATACGGCGATTACTGCGGCTAATAACGCTCCTGCTTTAGACCAACCTCAAATGTTGATAAACAATCAGTCTACAGCAGGATATGTTGCAGTTGATCACGTTGGTTTTGGCCAGACAGGAAACGGACAACATAAACAGGTAACGTTTAATGCGAACAATGTTCCTGCTGTACCAACCTCACCGCCAGTGCTTTTTACCAACACGGTAGCTGGCTTTCCTCAATTATTTTTTTATTCTGGGGATTCTTCACGTACATCAGACCAATATAACATTGCAAGTCCGGGTAGTTGTCTTCTTTTTGGAGGATTAATATTGAAATGGGGTTCCGCTTCTTTTTCTTTACTAAGCACCTCTCTAGTAATCACTTTTGCAAAACCTTTTCCGAATGCCTGTTTTTTTTGTTCTGCCACACCTGTTACATCTACAGGAATTGCAGCTAACGTTATGGGTGTTTCCACTAATAGCGTTACTAGTATGACTGTCAATAGGGCGGGCGGAACTGGCGTTGTTAACAACATGACTGTTTTGTACTTTGCTATAGGGAACTAGTGTGGGCGATAAAATTTTCATTGGAAATTTTGCTAAAGGCCTTACTATTAACAGGCTTCCTTTTGTTATTGATAATGATGCCTTTCCTACTATGTACAATTTTTATTCCTGGAGAGGACGAGCCAAACGCAAACGTGGTACGATTCTAGTTGGCCAACTACAGATTCAGTCGCAATCTGTACTAAACTCAACTCCACCCGCTAACTGGCAGATAGGTCAAATTGGTACTACTTCTGGAGGTGGCGCCTTTACAGGCAACTTAATAGCAAGTGCGATTACAGGTATCACAAAGGCATCTAGCGCAGTTGTTACAGTGACAAATGTTGTTTTTATGATGGGTCAGGTTGTTACCTTCACTGGTGTTGTAGGTATGACCCAAATCAATGGTCTAAGTGGGACAATTACTGCTGTAAACTACGCTGGAAGTACGATCACGGTCAACATTAATTCTAGTGCTTTCACGGCTTATGGTTCAGTTGGTATTGCAACGCTCGTCAATTTTAACACGACAACCCCATCACAAAATGCTCTTGTAGGAATAGTTCCCGGATCGATTACTTTATCGGATGGAACAAATACTTACACAGAGCCAACAATACCTAATGGTACATTAATAGGATCTCCAGCAGGAACAGGAACTATAAACTACGCAACTGGGGCTATTACCATCACTGGTGGGGCTCACGGTGCTGTTTTAGTGGGTAAGTTTTCCTACTATCCAGGATCGCCAGTATTAGGTCTGAAAGAATTTGTCCTTTTCAATCCTACTCTTACGCCCACCTATCCAGTATTATTGGCTTTCGATCAGTCTAAGGCCTACCAGATTACAACGACGAACTCCACATTCTACAATGTAAGCTACTACAAAGGAACAGACACACCTGTTTATTGGACTGGGCAAGATTATCAGCAGTTTAATACAACAAACTATGCTGGGGCTTTCTGGGCTACTAATGGGAAGCCTGGTTTCAATTTTGTAAATGGTACCTATTCTTCTGGTTCTACTACTGCATCGATTACATTCAACTTTTCAACAGGTGCTGGTAACTTTACCTCTCTTATAGTTGGCGATAAACTGTGGTTTAATGAGTGGACCTCTGGCGGGTCAAATATCAGTGGTGTTACTGGAACAGTTTCTTCTATTTCAGGAGCAGCAAGTGGAAATTATGTTGTAACATTTTCAGCCAATGTAACAGTAGCTGGTACAGGAATAGTTCAACTTCTCACTGCTTCAATTCCTGGTCAAGATGGCATTAAGTTTTATGATGGTGATATGACGGGCGCGTCCGGTCTTCCGACATCGACGAGTACAGGTTGGGTTAACTTTGCTCCGCCTCTATCATCAACAGCTGTATCGATAGATCTTTTGCCATCAGCTCAATACTATCTTGTGGGAGCTATAGCTATTGTACCCTTTAAGGATAGGCTCCTTTTCTTCGGAGCTTATGTCCAATCAAGTACTACTGGACCTTTCTTATTACAAGATACCGTGATTTGGAGCTGGAATGGAACGCCGTATTATACTGTTAATTCTTCTGGTGCCCCTGTTTTGGTTCCTCTTGATCAAACTGCTAATGTTCAGTCCTTTTATACAAATGTCACCGGATATGGTGGATATCTTTCGGCTGGAATCGACAGACCTATAACTTATGTGAATAACAATGAAGATGTTCTTATTGTTGGTTTTACAACAAGGCAGACTCGATTTGCTTATACTGGCAATGATCTGCAACCGTTCTTATTTTACAACATCAACCAAGAGTTGGGTACGTTCTCTACTTTTTCGGCAATTACTTTGGACAGAGGCGTTTTGTCAATCGGCGCTAATGGTATCCTTATTACCTCGCAAGAAAGTGCCGAAAGAATAGATCTGGTTATTCCAGACTCTGTGTTTCAGATTCAGGGTTCTAATAATGGCGTTCAAAGAGTAAATGCTGTAAGAGACTTCTTCAAGGAGTGGGTCTACTTTAGTTATCCTCTCGATGATAGTGAGTGGAAATTCCCAACGAATTCTTTTCTACTTAACTATAGAGACAACACTTGGAGTGTCTTATATGAGAACTTTACGGCCCATGGACCTTATCGAAAGAGTAGTGGTTTTACTTGGGCTACGTGTCCTTTTCCTACCTGGTCAGAATGGACGGAGTCTTGGAACTCGGGATCGGCAACGGCATTTTTCCCCAATGTCGTGGGGGGAACGCCTGAAGGATATGTACTTATTAAGGGTGAAGGAACTGGGGAAGCTGTTTCTTGTTCTATCAATGCTATTGCCAGTAGTGGTGGATTGACTCAGATCACTGCACCTAATCATTGTGTTGCACCTGGTGACTATCTTTACTTCCAAGGGGCTTTAGGAACGACAACAGCTATAATAACAGCAATCACTAATGCTACGCAGGGTGTAGTAACGGCGACGAATACATTTGCCGCAGGTCAGATTGTGTTGATTACTGGTGTTGTAGGGATGACTGAGATTAATGGTAGATATGTATCAGTAGTGTCGGCGACGGGTGCTTCGTTTGTTATTGCTTTGGATACGACTAGTTTTACGGCTTACGGTTCGGGGGGATTGGCGACGATCTCTCCTCTTGCTCAACAGATTGGTCAAGTGCAAACTACGCCTGATGCTAACACTTTTACGGTGGATATCCCTTATGTGAACCAAGGTTATGTGGGCTTGGGACAGTTTGCAAAATTGTCGCAGCCTTTGCTTCAAACGAAACAATTCGGTCCATACTGGCAAGAAGGAAGACAAGTAAGACTCGGTGTTCAGAAATATTTGATGGACTTCACAGCGAATGCTCAGGTGACAGTGAACATCTACCTAAGCCAAGATCCCGATGAAGTCTACAATAACAACGTCACCGAGCCCAATGGCACTTTGATTTATTCACAGACTATGTACACATGCCCTGAGTCGGCAAATATAGGTCTTTCGCCTGCGAATACTAATTTGCAAATGCCAACGGCGGCAGGCCAATATCAGATTTGGCATAGGATTAATACTAGTTTGCAGGGAGATAGTGTTCAAATTGGGATCACTTTGAGTGATGCGCAAATGAGGAACTTGACTTATGCTACCTCAGAGATAACTTTGCATGCAGCGCAAATCGATATTGATAGAGGTCCACTTCTAAGCTAATGTCTCAACCTACGCAAAACACCCCTTATCTTAGATCTCAGAGGAAGTTTCCAGTTGATTCTCTCCAAGCTCTACAAGTTGAGATCGACAAAAGCTACGTTGATGTCGCTCAGAAAGTTAATGCTCGGACAATAGGGATCTTTCCCGTTAATACAAATGTAGTTACAGGCGAATCGTGGTATCTCACAGGAGTGAAACAGCAGACACTTCGTCAAGTTTATACTATCACAGGTACTGGTAATATCGCCCATGGGCTTACTTTATCACAGCTTAGTGGGTTCACACGGATTTATGGCACGTTCACTGACGGAACTAATTGGTTTCCATTACCTTATGTTGACGTGGTTGCGGCGAATAATCAAGTCAATATAGTCATTACCGGAACAAATATTGTGATTACGGCAGGAGGTGGTAGTCCTCCAGCAGTGGTTTCAGGCTGGGTAGTCTTAGAATGGCTTACCAATAGAGTTATTGAACAATAGTGCAAAAATTAATTGATGGTGTTATCCTAAAGAAAAAAGGATGATATATGTCAACATCTCTCTCGGGCAGTAAAGGAATGGGCGCAACTGGCTCTTCGATGGGCAAGGCCCCCACTGGCTACGATTTAACTCAGTTACAGAACTATAGTCCAGATCAGATGAAGCTTTTTAGTTCTTTATTCTCTCATGTACAGCCCGATAGCTATACTTCACGACTCGCGGGCGGAGACGAAAGTGCATTCCAACAAGCAGAAGCACCAGCTCATAGGGAATTCGAACAGGGATTAGGAACTATTGCAGGAAGATTTTCTGGTTTTTCTCCAGGTGCAATGGGAGCTCAAAGGGGATCTGGTTTTAAACAAGCTACTGCGGGTTATGCCTCAGATTTTGGTCAACAATTGGCTTCAAAACGGATGAGTTTGCAGCAAAACGCGATTAGAGAGCTTTTGGGGATGTCTCACGAGCTATTGGGGCAAAGACCTTCCGAGAACGTTTTGACTAAACAGGATAAGCCTTTCTGGCAAGAGTTATTGTTAGCCGGTACAGGAGCGGGTGGGCATGCTCTTGGGGGATGGTTAGGAGGATAATATGGTACAAGTATTAGAAAGCAATCCTGGTTTTGGAACACAATTTGCAAGGGCTTTGGGTGGTGCTGCGGGATCAGTAGCTCAAGGATATGAAAGAGGACAGCAGAGAAAACATGAACTTGCTCTTAAAAATCAGGAACAACAAGGCGCGTTTTCCAAAGAAATACTGAAACAACAACAAGAACTTCAGGCTAAAGCTCAAGAAAAACAACAATTTAAGGGAATGCTTGATCGTCTCCAGGGTTTGAAAAAATATGCTGGTATGTTATTCGTTCCTGAATCTTGGAATCGAGAGGGTATCCAAAAGAGAGCTGAAATCGACGCAATTGGGTCTCAAGCGGCCGATTATGCTTATACATCTTTGTTGAAAAACAAAGGGACCCTTACCGATACAAAAATAGAAAAATTATTAGCACCTTACAAGATTTCCTCTAAAGACTCACAAAGGGCTTATCAAGGAAAATTAGATTCTTTAATGGGTCTAATCGCTGATGTTCAGTCGGGAAAGACCGCTGAAGAGGCTTTTAAAGATGCAGGAACTTCAGTAGAAACAGAAAAAAAACCCTCTTCCAAAAAGAAAGAAAGACCTTCGTTTGATACTTTTTTTCAAAAATCTATGCAACCTGATAGGATTCCATTTTAATGGAAAATTTTGATTATAAAGGTGCTAAGAAAGCTGGTTACTCTGACGAAGAGATAGTAAAAAATCTGTCTCAAAAATACAACTTTGATTTGAAGGGTGCAAAAAAAGCTGGCTATAACGAGAAAGAAATTTTAACCAATCTTATAAAGCACTCTCCATCTGAAGAAAAGAGACCTCAGAGAGAAAATCAAGTTGATCTTCTAGATGTCGGCAAATCATATGCAGCAGGTCTGGGAGGCGGTGCGGGAGGATTTCCAGAAGATGTCGCACGTTTATTTGGTCAACCAACTGGTCTCAAAAGTAGTCATGAATTATCAGAAGGATTTGGTGGAGAAGCCAAAACAGGCGCAGAGAGAATAGCCCGTCATGCAGGTGAATGGGGCGGTATGGAAGGTCTTATCGGTACTGCTACAGGCGGCCCATCAGGGGCTGCAATTGGAACTGCGCACGGTTCAATATCAGGTGCTGTTTTTGGTGGTCTTAAAGAAGCTGGTTTAAGTGAAAATTGGGCATTGGGATTAACTGCTGGATTAACGGTGAGTCCTATAGCTTTGAGAAAATTACTTCCAAAGCTTCTTCCTAAAATGAAAGCGGGAATGACATTTGAAAAAGCTCTCCAAAAAACTGCTCCAAAAATCGCAGAACAGATAGCTGAGGTTCCTAAAGGACAGATGCACCCTGAAAAAACTGATGCGGTTGTTGAAGCATTTAAACCTGTAGTAGAAGAGATCAAGTATTTTACAGCCCCTATCCGATCAGTTGGCGAAGATGTCAGGAAAATAACCACAAAAGCTATTTCGAAAGATCCAGTTGTTCAGGCTGTTGAATCTAATCCTATTCATAAAGTCGAAGTGGCTGAAAAATTTGGAGAATTAGATGCCTTAGCGCACGAGACTCCAGGGCTGATTTTTAAGGAAGAGGTAATAGGAGCTATCGATAATCAAATAAAAAATTTACATACGAAAGGTATAGCTTTAAGCGAATATGAAAGAGAAGTTTTTAAAGATCTAAAAAAATTCAAAAAAGAGATTCAAAAGAACGAACTGACTTTTGGAGATCTATATGATCAATTTAGGAAAAATAATAGGGCGAAATCGGAGATTTTAGATCCATCTAAAACGAGAGGATATAATAAAGCTAAGTCTGACGCGCTCGGAAAATATAACAGTGCTATCGAAGAGATAATCAGCGATCTTGCCCCTGAAGGTGCGTTTAAACAGAATTTCAAGCCTTTGAACCAAGAATGGACGAAGATCAATGACTACGAAACTGTGCAAACTTATTTAGGTGATGCTTTCGGGAAAACTATAGATTTCAAATTGGTCAAGAATCTTATAGGGAAAGATACAACGGGAGCTCAAAGATCTTTCATAAATCTAATGGGTGATAAGAAATTTAAGAGTTTTCAAGGAATTCTTAAAGAGCTTCTCAAGGAAGAAAAAGCGATTTCTAAAACTTCGAAAGTATCAGAGCTTGAAGAAAAAGGTGCTGAAACTTTACTTGAAAAGTTACCATACGGAAAGGCAATAAAACGCGGTGGGAAGGCTCTAATAAATCACCCAGGGACTTTAAAAGACTTCCGAAAGTCCGTCAAAAATTTCGATAAAGAAATTAGTTAATTTTTCTTGAATTGGCTATGCTACCGGCTACAATCATGGAAACTCCATATGTAAGAGGTAGAATTATCCAACAAAAAATTGCGACTCCAAAAGCTAAACAAATTCCTGCCCAAATCATTTTTTCCCCCTTTCCTCTATAGCACAAAGCCTTCCGTGAAAATCCTTCATCTCTTGATGGATAGCAGTTATTTTGGTGTCAGTTTGAATGTACAATGCAATGACAGTCGCTAAATTTGTTGCGATGACTGCAAAAACTGTTAAAACTTGTGTCCAGTCCATTATTTCCTTTCTCTCTCAATTGCACAAAGCCTTCCATGAAAGTCCTTCATCTCTTTTTGAATCCCATCAATCACCATAGTATTCACAATCAGAATTCGATGTGCAGCCGCCTATAATAGCCAAAACAATAAGAATTACAAAGACCCAACCTAAGAAATTAATCAAAATTTATCCTATTTTAAATAATTATATCTTCTGTTTGTGAGTAAGGAAGCAAATCATTAACTTTTTTCATAAAATCTTCCCAATCAGAAGAACAGCACATAAGTTTTTGAAGCATGAATAGATGACCCTTTAAATGAGATAATCCATGTTCTCTAGAAAGGAATTGATGATGACATTTTTTTCTTCTCCCATTTTCAGAAATAGGATTTTTTTCCTCTAGGCTTTCAAGTAATTCTGGGGCTAAGCGTTTATAAACTAAATCTTTTGTATAATTTGCAATAGCTTGAGGTTTGTGTCGAAGTTCCTTTGACGGATTCCATTTTTTTAACTTGAAAATTCCGAGATAAAATTCATCGGGAAAAGTTTTGGCCCATTTGGCAGACTCAGCAGTTAAATATTTATCTAAAATAGCTTGGAGAGCTGTCTTGTCGCGAAATTCTTGGTAACCAGTCGCTTCATCAATCAGAGATATTATACCTATATGAGCTAAGGAGCGCATGATTAAATCTGCGGTTGCGGCGTGATCTAATTGCCTACCAAATAAAACGCCCGCATCACGGGCCTTTAAAAATACCTCACAAATTTTTGGAAGCGCTTCGGCTTTATAACCAAAAGCACGACCTCCATTTTTCATTTGAAATTCTATAGGAGAAAGCGATGAGGCTAAGTCTTCTGTTATAAATGGTTTAAGAGATAAAATGTTTAAAAAAGGTGGTATCTTATCGATGCCGCTCGATTTTCCTCCGGAAGTATTTGCTTTTCCTAAAGCTTTAGTAACGCCTGTTGTCGTAATAAGGCGAGTTCCGTCTTTTAAAACAGCACAAGGTATTTGAGTAAATTTGAGATCGATAGATCCGTCTTTTAAGGCTTTAGTTAAAGAAGTCATTGTCTCTCCGATTTGATTTCGATCGGAATTATACCGAACGAGGCGATATAAAACAAGTCATAAAACAAAAACCTGCCCAAATCATTTTTTCCCCCTTGGAAAATTTAAGTTAGTTGAAGATTAAAGTCCTTCGGATGGATTGATCGAATAATCGGAATCCTTCATTCCAAGATAAACCAACCAGATTAAAATTACAGTGAACAGAAATCCAAAGCTAATCACTTCCTCCCCCTTTCTTCAATAGCGCAAAGTTTTCCGTGAAAGTCTTTCATCTCTTTCTGAATCCCGTCTATCATGGCTAGCATCATTCTTATATCTGATCTTGATTCAGATCTATTCCAAAAGAATAGAGTAACACTGAATAGTAGATTTGATCCTACTATCGCTAAAACTTGAGTCCAATCCATTATTTCCTCTCCCTTTCTATAGCACAAAGCCTTCCGTGAAAATCCTTTGATTCTTTATGCAAATCCTCCCTCCAACCTCTTAATTCAGTTTTAAGAGCTAAAGAATCAGAATGAATCTCAGATCTTAATGTATTAAGATCCCCACGAACTTCGGAGCGCAAAGAATTTATATCTGATTTGTTTACACCACGAATGGTCCAAATTAGCGCTAAAATAGCTACAAGAGTTGCACCAAATTGCAGTCCTTCCATATTCGGTCCAAATATTGTTGAAACTTGCGTCCAGTCCATTATTTCCTCTCCCTTTCTATAGCACAAAGCCTTCCGTGAAAATCCTTTGATTCTTTATGCATTTCTTCTTTCCACCCACGGACCTCGGTTTGAAATGCAAGATTCTCTGCTCTCATTGAATTAATCAAGGAAAGAGTATCTGTCCTGAGAGAATTGATATCAGAATGCATCTCTGAGCGTAGAGCATTAATGTCTGCTTTAAATGGACTTCTGATCGCCCAAATTAAAGCTATGAAGGCAAATAACGCAGCGCCAATTTGAATAATTTCCATATTCGGTCCAAATATTGTTGAAACTTGCGTCCAGTCCATTATTCCTTCCTCTTCATATTACTCTCGTTCTCATTCAAAAACTGGATCAAGCATTCCTGCTCTAAAGCAACCTTCTTGACCCACAAGTTAAACCTCGTCCCTGGCATCATTGATACGACTAGGCGTAAATTATCGTCGTGTAAGAGGTATTCTTTGGGTCTTGGCCCTGCGGAACCTGTTACGCACTTATCTGTTATTAAACCAGGTAATACGTCTTTTATGGACTCTATCAGTCTGGTTAATCGTCGGTGTTCAAACCCAACGATCTGAGATAGTTGCCACGTACCTAAGTATAATTGACCGCGTACAATTTTAGCAAGCATTATTACCTCCGATGGCTTTAATTATAAAATATATTTGGATTTAATAGTATTAAAATCTTTCCTTTCCTATACTCAGGTTATCTAAGTCGAGGAAAAAATCATGTCCAATCAGCAACCTTTTGCAGCTCAACTATACTCTCAGGGATTCGGAACAGCGGGTTCATATTCGCCTGTTATCGCAACTACGACTCCTGGTATAACAAACACACAATTCAAAATTGGTCAGCGTTGGGTTGATACAGCTTCGAACTCAGAATACGTTTTGACTTCTTTCTCTACTGTAAACGGAGTCGTACAGGCTAATTGGACGGTTCTTGGTATTGGCGGTAGTGCAGGAGGTGTTGCCACTTTAACTACTGATGATTCAACTGTGGTTGTTCCTAGTGCTGGTAACATTAATATTGCTGGAGCTAGCAGCCAACTTACAACGACAGGTTCTGGAGCAACGGTAACTCTTCACTTGGCAAGTTCAGTCATAACCCCGGGTTCTCTTGAAGTAACAGGTCTACTAACTGGTGATGCAGGTGCTACTTTAAATTCAGGTGGTACAGCGATCAACATCGGTACAGATGCTCATACAGATGCTATTAACATAGGCACTGTAGGTGCCAGAGTAATTACTATTGGTAATGTTACTGGTGCAGCTGGTCTTGTAGAACATATTGGAACTGGTAACTATGTGCTCAATGGTGCAGCTACTTCGACTTACACAGTGGGAGCGGCCACTACAACAGGTACTTATACACTTGGTGGTACAGCTCAAACAGGTACTATCACTTTGGGTTCATCTAGTGGTACTAACATCGTGGCAATTGGTGCGGGTGCTGGAGCGACAACAGTCAATGTAGCTGGCGGTGCTGCTGCTAACGTAGTCAATGTAGCTGCTGGTAATGGTGGTACAACTGTGGGAATAGCCGCTGGAACAGGCGGAAATACTGTGTCAATTAACAACGGTGCTAACACTGTTGCCAACGTCACCAATATCAATTCTGGTGCATCTGGTGCTAACTCGACTGTAAGTATCATGAACGGTGCTGGAACGGCTGGTGCTCAGCTCGTTAATATCTCTTCAGGAGCAACTGCTGTTAACTCTACAGTAAACGTGCTTAATGGTAACGCGACGGCTGGTACTCTGGCTTTCAATCTATTTGGTTCAGCAGCAGCAACAACAGCTGGTACCGTCAATATCGGGACTGGAGCTGCGGCTCACGTTCTAAACTTTGGTTCATCTAGTGCTGGTAATATCACTTCTACAATTGCAGTAGGTTCAACTTATGCAATCGTGGGTACAGGTGGTACTATTAATATTGGTATCGATGCAGCGAACACAATCGCTATCGGTAACGGTGCATTTGCATCGGTGGTAGCTCTAGGTTCTGCAACAGGTGGCGCAACAACTACAATAAAAGCTGGTGCAACAGGAAGCTTCTCATTGAATGGAGGTGCTGCTACAACCTATGCAATTGGTGCTGCAACTACAACGGGCACTATCGTAATCGGGGGCACAGCTCAATCTACTGGTGCGATAACTGTTGGTAACTCTTCAGCTACAAATACTCTAAACCTAGGTATCGGTAACGGTGCTAATACTACAAATATTTCTACTGGAACAGGTGGAAATACTGTACACATTGCTGATGGTGCCGGTGTCAATACAGTAGACATCGCAAATAACGCTGGTGGTACAAGCACAGTAGTAATCGGCAGCACAAATTCTACTTCTACTACAACTATCCAGGCGGGATCAGGCACTATTGTAATGACTGGTGCTATTGCCAATAGCTCAACCATTACTTCAGCTGGAAACGTTTTAATCAATGGCGCAGGTAAGTATCTTGGAATTCACCATGGTGCGGTTACTGACTTCTGCGGAACTTGTACGTTGGCGTCTGGAACTGTGACAGTACTAAATACAAACATTGCGGCAGGGGACATTATCCTACTGACAAGGGTTTCTATTAACGGCTCTACTACGCTTGGAGAATTGACTTATACAATCTCAGCATCTACGAACTTCGTAGTGACTAGCGTTATCCTAGGAACTCCTGGATCACCACAGACAGCTGATACATCGATCCTTAACTACGTGATCATAAGACCAATCTAAGAGGTATAAATGGGTTTACCCGTAGCAGAATTTGATACGTTGAGAGTGATTGCTCATGGTTCTATAACAAATACTTTGGCTAAGTTTGGGGCAGAAATAACTCACACCGTCAGAGCGTTTAAAATAGTCAACTTGACAGATGGTAATATGTTTATTTCCCTTGATGGAAAAAATAATCAGATCTATGTTCCTGCTGGTTCTTTTACACTTTATGACATTTCATCTAATCGTCAGGTTGTACAAAACTTCACTTTACAATCTCTATCGCAGTTCTATATTGCTTATGATACTGCACCTACTATGAATTCTGTGTATTTGGAAATCCTATACGCAAAAGGAGAATAGATGAGTCAGGGTGGCGTAATTACAGCGACGAGCAATCCATCTTTACCTACTTCGTTTGTAACCAATAGCGGTACTGCGACTCCGTCAGGCAACTCATTAAATATCTTAGGCGGAACGGGGATAACTGTTTCAGGAAGCGGTAGTACGGTAACGATAACAGCTACTGGTTCTGAGCAGCCTTGGACTGATGAAGCGGTAAGTTTTAATGCTGCTGTTGGAAATGGTTATTTCATTACTAACACTGCAACAGCGACTCTGCCCTCTGCACCTTCTCAAGGCAATGTAGTTATTTTTACTGTAGATACGGCTAGTATCTTGACGATTCGGGCAAATACAGGGCAATTTATTCGAATCGCAGGTGCTGTTTCTGCATCTGCTGGCAGTGCTGCAAATAATATTCGAGGAGATTCTGTAACACTTGTTTATAGAAGCGCTGATACCACCTGGTTAGCAAGTGTTGTGATTGGCACTTGGACTGTGACTTAATAGGAAATATAGATGACATTACCTTCGTCGAACAGCGTCTATACAATTGCCACAGGAACAACCAGCACTACAGCTCTGATTACCTATTTTTCTACTGTTGATCCTGCGCCGAATAATACTCAATTTCCTATTCAAAAGAGATGGTTTAACACTTCGTCAAATGTTGAGTGGATACTAGTTGGTTTTACTACTTCAGTTGGTGTAGTGTCGGCTAATTGGCAACGAGTTACTGGTAGTGGCGGTGGTGGCGGAGATGTTAATTATCTAGCAGGTAATACCGGTGGCAATGTTGGACCTGATGGATCGCATGTCATTAATGTAGTTGGAGGCACAAACAGTGGTATTACGGTTACTGGAAATCCAGCAACAAACACGCTCACTATAACATCTTGCTTTGATTCCGTTTGTGGATCAACAACTACGGTTGGCGCTGTGACTGGAAATGTCATCACATTTGGATTGGGGGCTACACCAGGAACTTATACGTTTGATTGTGCAATAGTAGGATATAATTCTTCTGTACCATTTGGTTCAGGATTCACAGTTGTTGCGGGTGCGCGTACAACTGGTGCAGCAGCAGTATTACTAACAGGTCAACAAGTAGATACTTTTAATGAAACAGGTTATGAGCCAATTGCTAATATGATAGTGAGCGGAAATAACATTATTTTTCAGGTAACTGGTTTAGTGGGAGAGACTATTGATTGGACAGCAACAGCAAACTATATATTTATAAGTTAGAGGGTTAAAAATGCCAGGCTTTGCCAATGATTATTCCGACGGTTCACCTCAATCGGTATTATTCTGTAATAATATTGATTTTACTGGCACCTCTGCTACGACTGGTTCAGCTCAAGTTTCGACAAATGGCCAGCTTCTAATTGGTTCTACAGCATCTCCACATATAAAAATTGGTCATCTAACTTCCACTGATGGTTCTATCACTGTCACCAATGGTTCCGGGACAATTAATCTTGCTGTCAGTTCACCCACTTCAATTACTTATACAGAAGATACCGGAACAGCGGCCCCTTCCATGGGTAATTTAAATGTCTTTGGAAATGCTACTCAGGGGGTAGCTACTTCAGGAAGCGGAAGTACTGTTACTATAACGGTCGGCAATGCAACTACAGCTCAAAGAGGGGTTAGTTATTACAATGCAGCCAACTTCACTCTTGCATCTGGTCAGGTTTCATCTAACGCGATCACAGTGACAGGTGGGGTAGGTATTTCTGTAAGTGGTTCTCCGGTGAATCTAGGAGGTACTGTTACCATCACAGCTACGGGATCAGGAATAGCATGGAGTGATAAAAGCACGAGTTTCAATGCTGTTGTTTCTAACGGTTATTTCTGTACAGCTGCCTTAACTGCAACCCTTCCTGGATCGCCTTCGGAGGGTGATCGGGTAGCATTTGTTGTGGACACAGCCAGTGCAGTGATTGTTCAAGGAAATACTGGACAGTTTATTAGACTAGGTGCTTCAATATCTGCATCTGCGGGAACTATTACTAGCTCGGCTATAGGTGATTCTTTGCAGCTTGTATACAGATCATCTAGCACAACGTGGTACACATTGTCTGCTCCGCAAGGGTTGTGGGTTGTAACGTAGGAAAATATGGGAACAGGTAACGCATTAAATCTTAATTCATCAGGTCTCGTAAACTTCAATGGTTCAACGACATTTACTGCCGTCACAACAGCGCAATACAATACTCTCGTTGGCGCCCCAGGAAATGGAATAACTAATATTTCACCAGGAACATCAGGTCAGGTTTTAACTAGCAATGGAGCAAGCGCGAACCCATCCTATCAAAATCGAGTAGCACCAGGTTTAAGCTCTGGTTTTAGTGCTACTTTAAATGGTGATGATGCATGGAATTTCGGATCCGGTACGTATCAATTTGGTACGAGTGGAAATGCAGTAACAAAGCTTTTTGATGTAGGATCTAACCTTACAACGGGTGCTGTTTTTACGGCTCCAAATACTGGATATTACTTATTTGGGGGCATATTTTATATGTTTGCCACAATAGGAACTGTAATAACTAATAGAATTCAGATTACTATACAATCTACTTCAGTCGGTCTTTCATATAATGTCTATGGACAGCCTCAAGCAAATACAGTTAATCAAACTTCCTCTTTTTCTCAACTTTTCCAAATGAGCGCTGGTAACACTGTAGGTTTTTATATGTCAGCAAATGTTGGTACGATTACAATGACAGTAAAAGCAGGAAGTAACATTTACGGATACCAGGTAGGTTAATATGTCATCGCCCACTAATTCACTTAACATCACCTCAGCAGGTCTAGTCAAATTTGATGGCACAGCTACATTTAGCGCAGTGACTACGACTCTTCACGATGTGTTAATCGGCGCTTCTAGCAATGGTATCACTTCAGTAGGTCCAGGTAGTGCTGGTCAGATCTTACAATCGGGTGGAGCTAGTGCTAATCCAGTTTATTCGACGGCGACTTTTCCTTCCACGACTACAATTAATCAACTCCTTTATTCCTCATCTGCTAATGTAGTGGCGGGACTAGCAACGGCTAATAGCGCTGTCCTTACGACGGGAGCAACTGGGATACCTGTCTTAACAGCTCTGGCAAGTAACGGTCAGATTATTATCGGGAGCGGTTCTGGAGCACCTACAGCGGCCACGATAAGTGCCGGTACGGGGATAACAGTCACGAATGCAGCGAATTCGATAACTATTTCAGCCTCTTCAAGTGGATTTTCCTGGACTGATGTATCAGGGGCTACTCAAACGATTGTAGCTGAAAATGGTTATATTACCGATCGATCAGGGGGTGTAACTTATACTCTTCCTGCGACTGCATCACTTGGAGACACATTTATCATAGTGGGTAAAACAGGTTTAGCAACTATTACCCCCTTGGCTTTACAGCAACTTTTAATCGGGTCGGCATCGGGTACAGCAGGTATAACGGGAACAGCGGTTTCAACAAATGCTGGTGACTGTATCACTTTTGTATGTACTACATCAGGATCCTCGACAGTGTGGCGAGCTTCGCACTTCGTGGGAAACTGGACTTTGTCATAGTAGATAAATTTAAATTAAGGTACTTATGCCAACAACAATCAATCCCTCAGATCAGACGATCACCCAATACAACATACAAACTGGTGGTGCTAGTAACCTACTAAACAACGTGGCCCCATCGGCTACATCGGGCGTTCCTGTAATTTCTCAGGGAGCATCAGCACAACCGATTTTTGGAACGGCTGTAGTGGCGGGCGGAGGAACAGGAGCAGTTACTTTAACAGGTGTTCTCACTGGTAATGGTACTTCTGCAGTAACGGCGAGCACTGTGACACAACACGGCGTTTTATTGGGCGGCGCTACAAACGCAGTCGGATCAACAGCGGTAGGAACTACAGGACAAATACTTCAGGCCAATACTTCTGCTGACCCAACATACAGTACGGCTACATATCCGAGTACGACTACTGTGTCACAAATTCTCTACTCATCATCAGCGAACGTAGTCGGTGGACTTGCCACCGCAAACAATGGCGTCCTCATTACAAGTGCCACCGGAGTTCCAAGTTTATTAGCGGATGGTACTACTGGGCAAGTTCTCACGGCTACAACAGGAAGTCCACCTTCATGGGGGGCGGCGGCTGCGGGAGGATCTTTAGTCAAAATTGCAACATTAACAGCTTCGAGTTCCGCTAGTTTGTCTTTCACAAGTTCTAATATTACAGCAACTTATTCA
>Ga0265338_10001347_pt1 | contig 40020 bp, 41 predicted proteins | sample 42126metaG_FD_193579 | JGI IMG/M metagenome (GOLD analysis project Ga0265338, IMG submission 193579) | Rhizosphere microbial communities from Carex aquatilis grown in University of Washington, Seatle, WA, United States - 4-21-26 metaG | ecosystem: Host-associated > Plants > Roots > Rhizosphere... | reverse complement strand
GCACTAGCCGGCCGCGGTTAGGTTCGTCGTTTACAACCCGGTCTACCACAATTTCTATTTTGTGTTTGAAGTTTTTATCAAGTTCTGGGAACTCATCCAGCGCGTAAACTACGCCGTCTACTCGAGCGCGGGCGAAACCAGCCCGCTGGTATTGTTCGGGCACGTGTTCGAACGCGCCCTTTTTGTCTATGACGATTGGGGCTAGTATCATCAGTCGAGCACCGGCCTCACCGGTGGTAATTTGGTCTATCACGACATTGGTGGTTTGGCGAGTCACGGCCAGGCCATCTATCGGGCAGTGCGGTGTGCCAGTACGAGCAAACAGCAGGCGCAGGTAATCATAGATTTCGGTCACAGTGGCAACAGTACTGCGCGGGTTACGGCTAGTGGACTTTTGGTCGATGCTGATGGCCGGACTCAGGCCGTCTATTTGGTCTACATCCGGCTTTTCCATCAAACCCAAAAATTGTCGGGCGTAAGCGCTCAGGCTCTCTACATAGCGGCGCTGGCCTTCGGCGTAGATCGTATCAAAAGCCAGGCTGGATTTGCCGGAACCACTCAAGCCGGTAATAACTACTAGCTTGCCGCGTGGAATCTCCAAACTAATATCTTTGAGGTTGTGCTCGCGCGCACCTCGTACACTTATAACATCACTCATTTAGCTAAGTGATTATACAGATTTTGTGCGTTTTTTTCTAGTCCCTAAGCAGCGGCTTCGGGTGAATTAGGGGATCCCTCTACTGGTTTTTGGTAATTTGGGTCGCTGGCCCGCCCGCTTTCGATATCATTCAGGATTTGCTTGTAGCGATCCGCGCTAACTTGAGCCATGGCCACTTCCTGCTGGCAGACTCTACGGAATATCTCCTTGAGGTCGCCAAAGGAAAACGAATCTTCTTTCCCGCGTTGCGCCAACTCATCGCTTAGCACAGGATCATCTTCTGCAATATGCGATAGTTGCTTTAGTAGATCACGAATTCCCTTTTGAGCCTCACCCGCAGAAGGTTCATATTCTAAGGCTTTTTCTTCTTTCCAGACCCTGACATGTGCTAGATCCTGTTTTAGGCGACGCTCCGCACTGAATAAACCATAGGCACTAAAATCTATATCCGGATGGAATCCTTGATAGCTAGTGCTGGCAGGCTTTTCATTGTGGACCCCTACCCAATACTTTAAACGCTCAGTCCATTCTTCAAACATTTTAGCTTCAGTCTCATCACCCTTTTCCCGCGCCTTATTTATGCGTGTTTCGTAGTACTCCAGCCGTCGCTGAACCTCGGGATCTTGTGCTTGGACCTTCTCACTAGTTTCGGTCACTGGGATTTTGATTGGGGCTTCGCCGGTGGGGCCATCTGGTTCATCCGGGCCGCTCGTTCGCTCAAAATCTATCATGCGTGGGTGCATAGAAAATCTGTCAGCCGCGTTACCGTGATCAGTAGAGCTATCTGCAGAGGCTTGTGGCGTCTCTTCATAGCCTGGGGGAGGTGTTGGCTGAGTAGCCATAGGGTCGTCTTCACCATCTGGCTCCACGATTTCTGATCCGGCAGTCACAGATTCACCCGCTAATAAATCGACGCGCTGATTATAATCAGGGCCCGGCTCATCCGAGCCAGAGTATTGTTGCGGGCCAACTGTTTCGCCTACAGTTTCTGGCGGTGTCTCGTCTTTTTCTGGAGTTATCGGAATAACTGGGTCGAATATTTCGTCTGATTTCGGTCCTTTAGTGGTTTCGCCACCAACTTCTGCCGCATTCTTCTGATTCCTAGTCAGTTCCGGATGGTCTGCAATATATTCATCTCGAGCCCGCTCTTCCTTCTTATTAGCTTCCTTGTCGAAGATCTTAGCATTAAAACGCTCGCTCTTGGCAAGCCCATAACCAATATTAAGATCAGGCTTTAATTTTGGATCATCAAGGCCATCAGCCCTTAATTTTTCAGCAAATTGCCTACTCCCCGCAGCGTCAGATCGTGATCCGTATCCCGCATAGGCCATCTCTTCGGCTAGTTCTTTGTTGCCTGCAGGATGCGTAGAGTCATCAACATGTTTTGAAAATTCTGGTGATTCTTCGGCCATTTTTGTTCCTTTTTGTTCCTTAAGCTTTAGATTGATTATCTGCTTATCTGAGGAGTATGTCAAAAACTATCCCGCAATTGGTCACTTACAACAAGTACGCTCACCCCTGTTAAGGGGTTATTCTGGGGTGGTTTTTATGGTGGGGGTGTGGAAAAGTGATGACTATACCCTTACGTCACGGATGGATTAAAACCCCTCAACTCAAGTAACAGGGTCACTACTTGGCTTGAGGGTATAGTTACTTTACTGTGGGTGGCGCTCTAAATATTGCCTAAACTTTGGGGCTGTGTATTCATATTGCCCCTTTCTTAGGCGATAGATAACTCCACTTTGAGCTAATCGTCCTAGCAACACATTTATATTGCCAACGGTTTTATCGTTGGCCTTTCCCAGGTCGGCGGTAATTATGGGCGGATACTTACACTTTACTGTTGAAAGTAAGACATCCTGTTCTGCGGGAGTTAACGTTTCGACTCTTGGCTGGTAGAAATCAAGGTCGAGCCTTTTATATATATCAGGTTGAATTACTTCAAGGAGTTCGGGGGTTAGTTCTACTGTCCCTGCCGAATAGGCAGCATCGCATAATCCAGCGCCCCATAGCTGAATGAAGTACGGATAGCCCTCTACCTCTTTTACCACCTCATCCACTAGCTTATCGGTAGCAATAATTCCGGTATCCTCTAGAGGTTTTGTGAATGCTTCCCTAGCCTCTTGTTCATCTAAAGAAGAAACAAGTTCGCCCCGGAACATTCTTTCACTATATGACCGAGCCCTTAGCAAATTACTCGCCAATGGTGGCAGACCGCAAATAACGAGCCCAAATGGCACAGGGTTTTTTTGAAGACCGGCAACCGTGGCGATTAGTATCGATAAAGGATGCTCGCCTTTAGCAGAAGTATCATCTTTAATAATTTGTGCTTCGTCGAGCATTAAAATGAAACCTTCATAACCACTCTCTATTGCCAAATTTGTCACGTCTAGAAGTTCTTTCATTAGGTCTTTGTCTTCATCTGGTGTTCCACCGTAGGAAAGGCCAATATTATTAAATTCGAGCTTAAAATTTGCCGCCGTCTTAGCCGCCTTACCAACGACCGCTCTTACTTTTTCCAGCGTAGAAATTTCTTGACGCTTTTGTTTCATCAATTCCAGCAGCAATTCCTTTATGGCCTTGTCGCTATTGTGGCGGGGCTGAAGCTCTAAAACTGCGGCAAACCAGCCATCTTGATGGGCTTGTTCTGCAAACTTATGCAGGAGCACAGTCTTACCAACTCCTCTCAATCCAGTCACTCTCATATTGGCGGGAATATCAGGAGAGCTTCGCAATATTGCACGAAAATTGGCAATCGCTTTATCACGCCCCGCTAAATATCTAGGCTGTATCCCAACCCCGGGTCTGAATGGATTCTTGCTCGTAGTTTCAGTCATAACATAAACCTTGTTAGTTTATTCTAACATAACAAGACTTATGTTAGTTCCCAAAGTTCGAGTATAATTAAACCATGAGCAAAAAACTATTCAAACGACTGATTAAGAGAGCTTCGCAACCTTTGCCAAAAGCACCGGGCAAATAGGTTCGTATCGATTGTTATACCTAAAAACAAACTCGTCGATATACATCGGCAGATGATCCCTCGAAACTGAGTGATAGGTGCCATTAATGCTTCTCTTAAGTTGAGAAAACCAGCCCTCTAAGGTGTTGGTATGCACGCCGTTCTTAACGTATGTATTCACGCCGTGGTCGACTGTGCGGTGCTGATAATTTACGTGGGCTAGTTTATAGATAGTGCTTTGGTCGGTATGAACTACCGACAACCGCTCAACACTTTCATCAAGGAACGGCAGGACCGTATCTTTGTTGGCTCGTTCGACTGTCTTAGCTTTTAGCTTGCCCCGTTTTTCAACTATGGCAATTACGGGCGTTTTATTATCGTATCTATAACTTTGTTTATATGTTTGTCGGCCACCTATGTATGTTTCGTCGGCTTCAACTACGCCCATAAACTTTTCGCTGTCTTGTTTCATAAGCTCGCGGATTTGCTTTTGCATACGCCAAGCCGTCCGATAAGCTAGGCCAGTTTTTCTTTGTAGTTCTAAGGCCGAGATACCGTTCTTAGACGAAGACATTTCATAAATCGAATAAAACCAATACCAAAGTGACACGTGAGTTTTGCGGAATATTGTATTGCTTAGAGGGTGTAGTTGGTGGCCACAGTGCATACAAGCGTAACACTGGCGCTTCTTAACCCGATAAAACTTAGTTTCGGCTGCACAATGGGGGCAGAACTTTAACTCACCATATCTATTTTGGAACACGGCTTCAAGGCAAGCGTCATCGTCCGGGTATTCGGCTTTGAAGTCCTTGAATGTGTATCTACTCATACCAAACAGTGTAGCATACATATACTTGTCTTGCAAGGAACTAAACAAGAAGTAATGTTTGTACTTATCCACACTATTTTTGGACATAATAAACCGGCCTTTCATGGGTTAAAGGTTGCACTTAAGCTAGTCCGTGCTACAATTCAAGTAACAGCAGACTAAGCGCCTTTCGGGGCGCTTTACGCATTTAATAGAGGCTTTTGTTTTAGATTTTTTGTTTGGCGCTGGCGACGGGAATTGAACCCGCTACCGTTCTGTTAACAGCAGACTGCTCTAACCAATGAGCTACGCCAGCTCGTCACGGCAAATAAAAAAACGCCGTGAAACTCAGCAAGTGTTCTTACCTCAGTAGGAACTCAACGTGTATGTTGACTAGACTTGACTAAACTTCACGGCGCTCGATGTACGAGTGGCCGTTGCCTAATGGCTACAAAACTCTGCCCCATTAACGCTGGCAACATTTTATCTTGCTTGTGGCTATCTGTCAAGGGGTAGACCCCCGTTAAACGCTAATCCTCGTTCGGGAAGCGGCTCGGCTTACCCGATTTTGCCTCGTCATAACCTTGTCTATAAGCTCGTTCGCCCTCTTTGTCCACGCCCTTGTCATGCCCTCTGCCATGGCCAATTGAATAACCAATCCCACCAATAATTAAATAAAATACGATGTCTATTACATCAGGGACTATTGCCATGATCAAATTATACTCCGCTTACTTGTCGCAAGTGACCAGTTGCGAACTATCCACAAGCATTATTAATATTGTTGCTTATATTGCAATAAAGTTATACAATGTACCCCTAAGTAAAGGCGGAGGGTCGTAGCACATGCTCGACTTCTTTTTAGTTTTAGGCATAGTCCCAGGCACCGATTTTGTCCTCACATTCAATGAGGTATTGCTGGCGTCCTTGAGTATAGTGGCGATTTACACCTTGGTTGCTTATCGGCACGAGCTTAAATTCAAGCGATCTCCTACCCCATTGCATCAGCGCCCGATTCACGAGCAGCTTATCCTAACGCTGCCATCACCCTACGATCTAAAGCTACAACTTTTCCGCTAAGCGGGTAAAATAGATTCGCCGTACAGGTTTAGTTCTTCTAATAAATATTTGTGCTCGTCACTCAAGCCGGGCTGATCGCCAATTTCGGCCAGCCGCTTAAAGTAAGTTGCAGCAGCTGATTTATCACCGCCGTCTATTAAGCGGCGTTGCTTGAACTGCTCCCACCAACTCTGCTCTTCGGCCGTCAAGCTCGCTGGATAATTGCGGGCTTTGTATAGTGGCAGCAAGTGCCCTAGCCGTTCATCGGCAAAGTCCAAATGTAGATCGGCTAGGCCGGTTGCGTCTGCTACCCGCACTACTCGCATTTTGGATTTATCACCATCGGTCACAAAGCCGTCATACAGCGCGCTATCCACGCGCATTTCATCAACCACCATAGTCTGCTGGTATTGTTTGCCCATGATTTCAACTGCGGCGCGTAGCTTATCGGCAAAATCTTTTAGCTTTTGTAGTTTGGCCAAATGGTCTTCTATTATCTTTTTGTGCAAGTCGAGGCGCTTTTCGCTTTTGGCATCCAGGGTGCTATATGGCGCCACAGCCGGGCAGCGGTTGTAGCTTAAAACTTTGACCGGGAAATACGGGGCATCTTTGTCCCGGTCCGCCCAGCGTTTGGCCAGCTCGGCTGGCGATAAGTCTTTGAACTCGCCCGGATCAATACGCAGGTCGTACATTAAGGCGGCGTTTTTATCGGGGTGTGGCGCAACCATCACGGCCACGGTTGTTTTCTCCCACTCGGCCGGATAACGGCCGCTGGTGTAGACCAGCGGTTGGCCGCTGGTGACCAGCGGAGCTATAGCATTTTTGCCACGGTGCTTGAGCAGATAATCAAATAGTTTAGGTTGTTTTTGGTGGAGCAAGCGGGCTAAATCGATCGAGGCGTTTACATCACTCAAGGCATCATGAGCGTTGGCGTGCTCCAGTTTATTTATGGATGATAAAAATTCCAAACGGTTGCTGGGTTTGCCGTCTGGCGCAAATGGCCACTTGATACCCTCTGGTCTCAGCGCCCGTGTCATGCGGGCCACGTCCAACAGATCCCAAGTACTTCGGTCGTCCTTCCAAGCCCATTCGTAAGCGTCATAAAAATTACACCACAACAAAAAACGAATAAACTCATTATCGAAGCGAATGTTATTAAAGCCTACCATTATGGTATCTGGCAAAAATACTTGACTAGTTAAGTATTTGCACAGCTCGGCCTCGGTTACGCCGTTGCTGGCAGTAGATTGCGGTGTAATGCCGGTGACCAATATGGCGTCTGGCTGTGGCAGTATGTCATCGCTTAGCTTGACTAAGATATTATCCGGCTCGCCTACCGGCTTGAGGTCCATATCTGTGCGCTGCCCAGCAAACTGCATGATCCTATCACTGCGGGCACTAAAGCCGCTGGTTTCTAGATCAAAAAAATAAAAGCTCATTTACTAATGATAGAGGAGAGATCTTAATTTATAAATCTCTGTCTAGCGGCAAGGGGCGTGGCGATGGGATTCTATAGCCATGATCACTCATTAGTCTCCCGAGGTTTTCGGGTAGTTCCTGCAAAGCGTCACAATAAGCCCTGCCGTAAGCAGCTCGCATAAAAGCGGCCGCAGTCCATAGATCCCACTCTTGTATTTGAGCGGCCTCAGCCCATAGGTCCGCCAAGCGAATATCCATATCAAGTTCCAGCAAATCTATTCGACTAGGCTTACTGCTCTTTGGTAGGTGCTCCATAACAATTAGTATAAAATGTTCGACTTAATAGTCAATGTGACCAAGTTCGGGTTGGCCGATGGTGATTTTCTGTTCTGGTTCTACAGCCTGGCGTTTGAGCTCTCGGGTGATGCCCATTTTGCGCATAATATCGCGCAGGCGCTGTTCGGATGGCTGATCGCCAAACTTGGTGCGCCGGGCAAAGCGCTCGATCTTCTTACCAGTGACTATAAAACCGTCGTCTGTTTTTTCGATATGCCAGGCATCATCAATCTCTTTTAGGCCAATTACCGGTAGCGTGGGGTTTTTCTGTTCGGCCAGCTCGGCCCGAGCCCGGTCTTTGACTACTCGCTTTTGCAAGGTTCGCAAAATGGCTTGCACGCCCTCGCCGCTAACGCTAGATAAAGCCACCAGGGCAGTACCGCGCGGCACCAGGGCTTTAAGTTTCTTGAGTTTGGCATCTACGGTTTTTTTGTCTAAGCCCTCTACTTTGCTAAGAGCGACTATTTGTGGGCGGCGGCTAAGGTTTACTTTATAGGCAGCCAGTTCTTGCATGATCGTTTTATAATCGGCCGCAATATCTTGGCTATAGGCATCGACTAAATGCAGCAGCACGGCCGTGCGCTCGACATGGCGCAGAAACTCGTCACCCAAGCCCTTGCCCTCACTGGCGCCCTCTATCAAACCCGGGATGTCAGCCATCAATAAACTGGTCTTGCCATCTATATCCACCACACCAAGGTTTGGTGTCAGGGTGGTGAATGGATAATTGGCAATAGTCGGGCGGGCGTTACTGACTACTGATAGAAAGGTCGACTTGCCGGCATTGGGCAGTCCGACTATGCCAACATCGGCTATCATCTTTAACTCTAGAGTGGCCTCGATGTGGTCGCCAGCCTCGCCCTTTTCGGCAACCCGCGGCGCTTGGCGAATCGAGCTAGTAAAGTGAGCATTACCAAATCCGCCTTGGCCGCCTCGGGCCACGATAGCTCGTTGGCCATCTTCCGTCAGGTCGGCAATCACTGTGCCGTCGGCCGTGCTAGCTACGGTGCCGACCGGGACTTTGACCTCAAGTGCCTCGGCGGTTTTGCCGTGTCGGCGGCGTTTACTGCCAGGACCGCCGCTTTCGGCCTTAACTAGTTTTTGATAACGAAAAGCAGCCAGAGTATTTTGGTTACGGCTGGCCACCAGTACAATACTGGCACCATTGCCGCCATCGCCACCGTCTGGGCCGCCGCGGTCTACAAATTTCTCATGCCGAAAACTAACGGCACCATTGCCGCCATCGCCAGCTTGGAGTGTTACATCTACTCGGTCTACAAACATATCTATAGAGTACAGGCTGCAAGCCCAGCCGTACAGGGGTTAGCCATCGATAATCATCTAGTGATAAATATAGTGCTGGAAGGTGGTTGCGGGGACCAAGCCACTGTAGCCAACCCTACCCCAGCCCGCTAAACCATTCATGTCAGAATAAATAATTTGCGATCCATCGGCAGACACCGATTCAACCACGCCAACGTGACCTTCAAAACCGCGGTCGGTTTGGGCTATGGCGCCTGGAATCGGCACGGTGCTGACCGTCCAGCCACTCAGGCGGGCGTAATCATCCCAGGTGTTAGCGTTGCCCCAGTTGGTCGGCACGGCAATCCGGTTGGCCACGTACCAAGTACAGTAGCCGAAGTCATAGCCGTTGCCGCCGTAAGTGGCCGTAAAAGCACTCAGGAAAAAAGCCGCTGGATTAGCCCTAACGACCGGCGCGATTTGGCCATTTGGGATGACTATCTGTTCGCCAGTGGTCAAACCGCTGATTTCGGCGTCGTTGAAGCCAATTATTTGGTCTTGGTCAGACTGATAGCGAGCCGCCAGGTTGGCCGGTGTATCGCCGTCTCTGACGGTGTAAACAATCCCGTTAACCGGTGGAATAACCAGGGCCGTACCGGCAGCTATGGCGTCGCCGGAAATGTTATTAGACCAGCGGATACTGGCCGGGGTTATGCCATATTTAGCGCTCAGGCTAGTAACTGTATCGCCAGACACAGTAGTGTAGTGCACAATGTCTTGCTTGGATTTTTCGGCCGTGGAAACAACTAGCGGCTTGGTTAATGTAGTTGAATCGTTGGGGACAACCGAGAGCATCAAGCTATCAGAGTCAGCTTGGTTGCGCACCGCTGTTAGTTCCGGGAGTTTGGCCATTTGGGCGGCCGTAAGGGCGATTTGGGCCGCTGATAACTGATCTAGGGGGTTGGCCTGAGCACCGGCAGTCTGGGCAGCGCTATTTAGCGTGCTGGTCCGGACTGTTTGGCTGGCCGAGCGGTTGGCCAACACAAAGCCTGCAACTACCAAAAGCAGCACTATGTTCCCTGTTATAAGGCTCCAACGAACCAGCCGGCGCCGTGAGCGCTTGCTAAGTTTAGACGGCGTTAGAGCTTGTTTGGTCAAACTCCCAGCCTCGGATGCACTCTTTAAGTTAAGTGATTTAAGTTTCATGAAAAATGGCAAAACCTACGTTTTGCACCCCTATATTATAACAAATAAGCGATTATGTTTCCAGCCACGGCCGATCTGTTAGCTTAGGGCTGGGCGCATTTTTGCTGACAGTATTGGACAATGGCCTGCTGGTGTTCGGCGGCCGTATGAGAAAAGTGCATTTTGCCATCATCTCCAGCGATAAAATAGAGGTAATCGGTGTTGGCGGGACGGGCCACGGCACTCAAGGCCGAGGTTGTGACGTTACCGATCGGCCCAGGGGTCAGACCAGTGTGAAGATACAGATTATACGGCGAATCAATATTGATAGTGCGAGCCACATTAGCCTCGTCGGCAGCGTAGTTGGCTGTCACATTGGACTGCAGGGCTATGCCCTGGTTGATCCGGCTCAAGAACACCTGAGCGACCGTGGGCTGATAGGTGGGGTCATCTGTCTCCTGGTAGACAATCGAAGCCAGAGTAACACCCTGAAAAGTACTAAGACCCTGGGCGTGGAAGCCGCTAACAATGCTAGCGCTCAAGCGTTGGCCCATTTCATCAATTGATTCCTTGACTATAGTCTGAGCCGGAGTACCGGTGATTTTCTGGAAGGAGTCGGGGTATAGGTAGCCTTCTAAGCTAGCGCCGGCCGGCAAACTGGCCAGGGCACTATCGCCAGCGTAGCTGCCGGGGTCAAAGGCACCGTCTACCTCTGTTTGCGAATAGCCAGCGTCCAGGAAGGTTTGCTTAATTTGGTCCAACCGCTTGCCTGGCAAAATAGTGATTAGGTTTTTGGCGACATCACCAATAACCATTTCGTGAACAATCTGTTGGCTACTCATAGAGGGACTCAATATATAAGTGCCGGCCTGAAGTTTATCGTGGAGCTCATTTGTCCGGATATAGTTTTCAAAAGCGCTGATGCTACGAATCAAGCCGGCTTGCTTTAGGCCAGTAGCGATTTGATCGACGCTGGATCCGGTTGGTACTGGAAAATATTGGGTGGAGTGCGAGCTAGATACCGGCTTAAGATTATCCGTGTAGACGACCCGTATAACCCCCACGCCAACTATCAAAACAGCCAGAATAATCAGGACCTTGGGTAACCATTTTCGACGTTTGCTGCGGTATTTGGCGAAAGCTTTGTAGTGGGCCATAAGTTAACACCTTACCCTATCGGCCTCATCGCTGTCCAAAAAATCTTGCAGAATGGTGGCCGCAGCTAGGGCATCCTCGTCAAGCGGGTGTTTGGATTTATGAGCGCCTGCCAACCGCGAGGTCAGAGCCTCGTCCTGCCAGTAAAGTGGCCATTTTACATCTGTTTTGGCCCTAGCCACCCACTGGCGAACCCAAGTGGTTTGGCTGGTATCCTCACCGTTCAGGTTACGAGGGAGACCAACTACAATTGCCTGCAGGGGCTGTTGCTGGTCGAGGTCAGCCAATTGGGTCAATAGCTGGCCTGTCGGCACACTATGCAATGGTTCAACCAATCGAGCTGCAGCCGAAGCCCGGGCAATGCCGGTTTTGCTCATACCTAAATCTAAAGCGATTATTTGGCCGTCGGACATCTTTAGTGGCCTACGGGCTGCAAAATTACCTTCACCTTGGATGGGCTACCGGGAGCTTTGCTGACCCAGAATGGACTGAATTTGACATTGACATTCTTGACCCCAGTAATCGGCGTGATATTGGCCGATATATCACCACTCTTTTTGCCAGCCGATTGCTTTTGAATGGCCGCCGTATTGATGATCGGCACGGCCGTGGTGTTCTCGGTCAGGTTTAGTGTAGCGTCGGTTGGCGAACTAGCCCCGGTCACGCTAAGCGTGAGGTCTTTTAGAATATTGCTGTCATCTACCTTTTGTTTAGTCTCATCTATCTGATTCTTTAGCGCGTTATTGATAGCTGCCTTCAGGTCTGTCTGCTTAACGACCATGACCGTGTAGGTAATTTTTATGCTGACGCTGGCTGTGGTAGCCGCTTGGCCAACAGCCGGGCTAGAGGTAACAACCGGATCAGCCTGATTTAGAGTAGAGGTCAACACATAGAAACCCTGGTTGTCCAGGTCGCTTTGGAACTTTTTAGAAAAGGTATCGGTATCGGTGCTGGTAAGCTTGGCTTTGGCACTATCTACATCAGACTGACTCAAAATTGTCTGGATGTTATCCGTACCGCCGGAAAATGCAGTGCCGTTAGAGCCAGTAATGCCCGAGTATCCGGCCACGGAGAAGTCGCTGCCAGCGGCTAAATTATACTTTGCCCCTCCCTGTTGGGCGATTACGCCAACATTTCCCGAGGTGTAGTAGCAATGCCCGCTGCTATCTGTTGTTGGAACAAAGGTCGCCTTTGCCTGGGTTATAAATGTTAATCCAGCAGAAGATGTTCCCGTGCCGGCCGCGACACCAGACGGAAGCAGCCCCGAACAATCCGCCGTTCGCATTACAAGATTCCCAGAAGTTTTATTGCCATTGTTCTGTTGACCGGTGGCTGTGGCTTGCTGGGTAGAGGTTTGATCTGAAGTTTTGCTAATGGCTGGGATGACATTTTTGCTGGCGTCAAAGGCAGCCGCACTGCCGTTGGTCGTTAGGCTGAAGTTAGCGCTGACTGGCGTAGAAGTGGTTTGAATAGTTATGGTGGCTTTGGGTAGTACAAAAATCGCCAAAATTACAAAGATTATCAAAGCTATAAAGCCAGCGACCCCCAAGCCCATCCAGAGTCGGAACTTGTCAAAGTTGGGTATACTCAGAGACTTGTTTTTTGGCGCTTTGGGCAGTTTCTCGGTGGCTTCCGCGGCAGCTGCATCGTCTTCTGGTTCGCCAATTTCGATTGTTTCGGGATGGCGGGCTTCATGGGCATCGGCTAAGGCACCAATTGGTTTGTCGTAGCTGAATTTGGCCGGCATATTATCCGGGTCTTCAACGGCTTGGTCCCCTGTGATTGGCAAGACCCCGAGACCCTCATCTGGGGCTGGTACGGCATTAGTGCTGTCCGGGCCAGCTGGGACTTCTGGCTTGGATTGCAAGTTTTTGGCCACATGCAGACCGGCCGCACCAGCCAGCGGCAGCAGTGAGTGTTCGCTAGTTATCAGTACTACGTTTTTGCCGGCGCTATCAGCACTGCGCTTAAGCAAGCGCATGTTGACTATGCTCTTTAGCATGGTGGCCCGCTTGGGCAGCACCAGGGCGACTACTTTGCCGCTAGCGGCATCGACTTTCTCGATGATGCCGGTAATCTCATCGTCAACATCGACATAAAGCGTCTCTTTGTTCGGCTTGGGTGGAATTTTGGCGTCTTCGGTCATACTCTAAGTACCTTATTTATTCTATCGCGAATATTGGGGCCTGGCTCGGTGTTGCTACTACTGCCAAGTGTATCCATGCCAACACGCAATAGACCCATGGCAGTTATAAAAGTGTGATCATTAACATCGCCAGTGGTATCTGTTATGCCGATGACCTCATCGGGTTGGATGTGTTGGACCGCTGGCTTGCGAGTAAAAGGCAGTTCTTTATACCAATCGCTCTCGCTTAGCCGCTGCATCAGCATATCTAGGCTCGAGCCACCGCCACATAATAAGACTCGGTGGGGTAGATGATCAAGCTTGGTAAATTCGCTGAGCGCTAGTTCTACGCCGTTACCCCAGACATTCAGGGTCTTAGATAGGGCCTTTTCGACTTGGGGGCGCTGCTTTTCGCTAACTTTGGCACTATCCAGTCCAACTTTGAGCGCCTCCGCCCGAGTGAAATCAATGTCTAGTTCGCGCTCAATGGCATGAGTAAAGGCCCGGCCACCAATACCAAACATTTTGGTGCCTTCTACGCCACCCTCGTTAACGACGGCGATGTCGGTCGTGCCACCGCCAACATCCATCAGCACGGCGCTCACCGAACCATTGGGGTCATCCCCGACTACGCTACGGGCTACGGCAAACGGCTCGGCGGCCACAGCCAGTAGTTCTAGGTCCAATTCGGCGGCCGTGCGCTCTAGGGCGCCAATATGAATCATAGGGGCAAAAGCGGTATACATCTCTACCAGCACGTCCCGCCCCTGGAAACCAACCGGGTTGGTAACTTTATAACCGTCTATATCGATGCGTACCAGGGCGCTGTTGACCAGCCTGACCTCGACATCTTTGCCGCCGAGCTCCCAGGCCAGTTCATGTCGAGCTTTGGCTTCGGCGCGTTCTTGCACCAGATCAATAATCCGGCTCATTTCATCAACATCAATTTCTTTACTGGGAGTTTTGCGACTAAATCGCACTGTGCTGGTGGTTCCCTTTACTAGCTCGCCGGCAATTCCGACTATCGCTGTTCGGGCGCTGACCCCGGCTTGTTGCTCTGCGGTGGCCAGAGCTTTGTCGCAATTGGCAGTTACCGCGGCGATATCCGATATGGCACCGGCTTGCATGTCTGACAACTGTTGGTGGGCTCGGCCAACACCGATGATCTGAACCTCATCGCCTACTACTCGGCCTATAAGGGCTTTGACAAACTCTGTTCCAATATCCAGCGCTACCAAATACTCCCCGGTGGGTTTGGTGCGTTGGGCGGCTTTGGCCGGCTTCGCCAGTCTGCCTTTGAGTGACTTTAAGCTTCTGGCTTTATCAAGCATAATCAGATTGATTATAGCACGCTTCGGCCCTGGAACCCGACCACAAACCAGCTTGAAGGCTCGGGCTGAAACAGCGTTTTGGGCCTGGGTTACGCCCCGGCGGAGCATCACCAATCTCGCGCTCCGCCTATCCGCGCCCACATTCAGCAAAAAATACAAAATTTACCCATATGACAAAATTTTGTATTAACAGATTCATTCGACGTCTTGGCCGATCGATTTAATGAAGTCTATATACAAAAATCAGACATATGGTAAAATTTTGTATATGAACACCAAAAGCGCCGTGAATGCCTCACTAAAGGTTATCGGGCTGGCTGGCTTGGCCGGTGTTACCATCGTGGCACCCAACGCCCTGCAAGGGCTTAATTTGCTACTCAAAAAGTCGCCTGCCAGATCTGGCGACCAGCAGCGAATATTGAATGAGCTGCGGCGCCAGGGCCTAGTTCATATTGGCCAAGACGACGACTATATCAGCTACGCCCTAACACCGGCCGGTGCCCACCGTCTGCAACAAGTCGTAATTGATGAGATAGATATCCCCCACCCCAACAAGTGGGACCACCGCTGGCGACTAATAACTTTTGATGTACCAGTTGGACAGTCCAAAGCCCGCAAACATTTCACTGATCACCTGCACAACCTAAACTTTATGATGCTCCAGCGCAGCATGTGGGTTTACCCCTACCCCTGTTTTATACAACTAGAGCAAGTGGCTGGCCACTATAACGTGCTGCGATACTGCTCGTTCATGGAGGTCGAGAAATTGGACGAACGATCTACCAGGCAGCTTGTCCGCCACTTCCAAAGCATCCTCTAGGTCAGCTCTTGGTAATCATATTGTCCAAATACAAAATTTTACCATATGTCCGATTTTTGTATTAAGGATTAGACCGAGGATTAATAGCTATTGCAGGATGGCTTTGATGCGACGATACGCTTTTTGAGGACAACCTACGGTTTTCCTCAACGCGCCGGTCCGCCTGAGGCGGATCGGGCTACTCTTTTCCCTTTTCTATATTAATACGGCCTTAATTCTTCGGACGCCGGCAGAAGAGCCTTCTTCTTTGGTGATTTTGAAGTGTTTGCCGCCTGCCCCTATCTCGCTGGTGTGTGATACATGCGGACCGCCGCAAATCTCGCGGCTGTAGGGATGAGTTGGGTCGCCAATGGTATAAACCTTGACCATATCGCCATATTTGTCATCAAAGGCTCCGGAGGCGCCAGCGGCAAAGGCCTCATCGGTCTTTTCTTCCTTCCAGGTGACGGGTAAACCCTGGGCAATTTTGTCGTTAACAATTTTTTCGACTTGGGCAATTTGTTCGGGGGTTACCTTCCCGGGGTGGCTAAAATCAAAGCGGGTACGCTCGGCCGTAATGTTGCTGCCGCGTTGAACAACGTGGTCGCCCAAGACATCTTTGAGAGCCTGAGCCATTAGGTGCGTGGCGGTGTGGTATTTGATAACTTGATCGGAATGGTCGGCTAGGCCGCCCTTGAACATGCCGGCGCTCGCCGTTTGGCTACGTTGGCGTTGAGCTTCCATGGCTTCTTCGAATTGAGGATCGGCGTCCAGCGCAATGGCGATATCCTTTTTAAAGGCCTCCTCTTTGATCAGCTCGACTGGAAAGCCGTAGGTGTCATAGAGTTTGAAAATGTCTTGGCCAGAAAGCTCTTGTTTGGTTTTGGCTATTTTCTCGAACTGCTGCAAGCCTTTGCGCAGCGTCTGGCGAAAGAGCTTTTCCTCGGTGGCAAAAACTTCTAGTAACTGGGCCTCGTGTTTGGCAATTTCTGGAAAGTCTAGTTTGTATAAATCAATAACTATTGGCGCTACCTTTTGGCAGAGGTTTTGTTCGATACCAAGATCAAAGGCATAGCGGATGGCTCGGCGCAGCAAGCGGCGCAACACGTAACCTTGGGCTTTGTTGCTCGGTATCAGACCTTCGGCAGCCAAAAACGTAGCGGCCCGCAGGTGATCGGCTATGACGCGCATGCTGGTTTGATTTTTGCCATAATCTTTGCCGCTGAGTTTTTCCAGGCCTTCGATGATTGGCTTGAGCAAGCTGATCTCAAATATATCCGGATTGTTTATGGCCGCGGCCGCGATTCGTTCTAGCCCACCGCCAAAATCGACGTTTGGCGTTGGCAAGCGCTCAAAGCCCCGAGCGGTTTTTTTGTAAGCCATGAAGACGCTATTGCCGATTTCTAGGAACCGGCCACAGTCGCAGTTGGGGTGGCATTTTTTGTCGGCGAATTTGGAGGTTTCGTGGATCTTGAGATCTTGGCCAAAATCATAAAAAACTTCGCTGTCCGGACCGCCCGGTTCGCCCTCTGGCATGTGAGCTGGCAGGCCGCTGCGACTCCACCAGTTTTTGGCGGCATCATAATAAAAGATCCGCTCGCCTGGTTTCATGCCTCGCTCGTAGCCATCGTTTTCTGAACCAATGCTCGCCGATTTGGCCTCAACATTTTTATCATTGAGCAAACGCTGCCAAATGCTGGCGGCATCTATGTCTTTTTCTATTTGGGCGTCGCGGTCGCCAATGAAACAAGTTATATATAATCTTTCCGGTGGCAGGCCGACTACATCCGTCAAAAATTCTAAGAACCATCCCAATTGCTCTTTTTTGTAGTAGTCGCCCAGGCTCCAATTGCCGAGCATCTCGAAGAAGGTTGTGTGGCGATTATCGCCAACCTCGTCCATGTCCTCGGCCCGAAAACAAGTTTGGCTGTCTGCGAGGCGTTTGCCTTTGGGGTGCGATTGGCCAAGCAAATATGGCACCAACGGCTGCATGCCACTGCCGGTGAATAGCGTGGTTGGATCGCCCTGAGGGACCAAAAGCGCCCGAGGGATAATTTTGTGTCCGCGGGCTTTGAAAAACTCCAGGTATTGCTGCCTGATTTCTTGCGCTGTCATTACATACATTGTAACAGAGGTGAGCTAGTTATCACACTACGATGCCACCGCCCAAGCATTCCCGACCGTCATAAAAAACCGCCGATTGGCCCGGAGTTAGGGCTCGAACTTCGTCACCCAGCTCTGCCGTCCATAAATTGTCCGCCTTAGGCGGATTAAGTACTTTTACCGAGATTAGTTTTGCGCGGTGGCGAGTGCGGACCATCAACTGCTGCCCAGCTTTGGGCTGACCGTTTATCCAATGTGCCGAGCTAAAGTTTAGTTGCTTGTTCCAAAGCTTCTTATCTTGCAAGTCTGTAGTCACATAGACCTCGTTCTTGATCATATCTTTGCCGATGACGTAATATGGCAAGCCGCCGCCGATGTGTAGCCCGGAGCGCTGGCCAATGGTATAAAAAATTGCGCCGTCGTGCTGGCCGACCTCCTGGCCCGCTTGATCAACTATGGCGCCGGGCTTAGATTGCACGTATTGTTGCAAGAATTCTTTGATCCCTACCCGCCCCACAAAGCAAATGCCCATACTCTCTTTTTTGGTAGCTGTAGCCAGCCTGAATTTTTTGGCAAGTTCCCTAACCTGCGGCTTCGCAAGATCGCCCAGTGGAAAGATTGTTTTACCTAGCGCCTCTTTGCTAACTCGGTACAAGAAATAAGTCTGGTCTTTGTTGGCGTCTTTGGCCATCAGTAAATGGCCGTCTTTGGTTTTGGCATAATGGCCGGTGGCTACCAAATCGGCGCCGTCGGCCAGAGCTGTATCCAAAAATAATTTGAACTTGATTTCTTGGTTGCAGGTAATGTCCGGGTTTGGCGTGCGGCCAGCCTTGAACTCGTCTAGCATGTAGTCTACGACTTTGTGTCGATACTGCTTTTCGAAATCGTACATTTTAAAGTCTATGCCCAGCTGAACAGCCACGCGCTTGGCGTCTTGGTAATCTTCTTGCCAGGTGCAGGGCATGCCGGGCAGATCTTGACTCCAGTTTTTCATATATATACCCACGACCCGGTAGCCTTGTTGAGCCAACAAGGCAGCGCTGACGGAGCTATCAACCCCACCGGATAATCCAACGAAAACAGTTTTCATCCCTGCTATTTTAGCATATTTACAGAGGTGAATCGAACAAAGCAAACAATACTATTGTGAACACGTGACCGCCGTGGTGTTTTTTGACTTTTACTTTGGCGCCAGCGTCTAACAAATTACTAAGTAGTTTCTCTTGATATTTTGTTAACACGAACTCGTCTCTCGTACCCATGACAAATTTGATTGGTTTGTCTTTAAAGTGGCGAAGGTGGTTGACTGGGGCCAGCTCGTTCCAGTCGTGTGTCAATTTGCGAATACCGATGTGGATTTTTCGAAATTCATCGGCATAGATTTTTGTTCGCATACCGTGCCACATATCTATTGCCAGGTTATCGCCTCCCACTACGACTGTCGTAGATGTGAAGTGGGAGTATTTATCAGCGACCAGACCAAGCATGACCATACCCATGCTTATACTAATTAGCCTTATTTCAGAATAGTTCTTGCCTGATTGAACTTTTTCTAAATCATCAGCAATTGTATCCCTAATGAAACGAAAAGATTCGACTACTGTTTCATCATTGGCTTGCAAAACCTGGTCATGAAAGTCATATACTAATACCGCCCATCCTTTGCGCTGTAGACGTTTTATTACTCTGCTAATTGGAAATTGCTTTGAGCGGTTGTGCCAGCCCGGGAATATTACAGCAAGCTTGTCAGCGCCTGGATTAAGAAACTGGCGGTCAACGATGGCTTGCTCGGGTTTGTAGCGCGGGTCTAAGGAGTCCTTTTGTCGCAAGCTATAGCGAACATAGAGCGCATCTATCATGGCAACAATATATCAAACATCTAGGAAGACTGTGGCTTGGTTAGCCTTGACGTGCATGACGCCGCGCGTGACGGCCAGGCTAAAGTCTGGGTGTCCCGGTGTGCGAACGACTATGTTGCAGGGCCTAAGCAGGGTTATAAAATTTTTGTGGCGGGCCAGTACGTCAAATGGGCCGGTATCATTCTCGGCCGAGACGCTAGACGCGACACCGTCGTAGTAAACCTTAAACGGCGCGTAGACTTTGACGTGAATCGCAGCGGCTGGTGCCGCAACTGAAGTATGACTACGAGCCATTGACTATAGTCTCCACGCCCTTGAGTGTTTCCTCACGGCTGAAAAATTCACCTTTTTTGCCGGTCGATTCCTCTGTTACGGACATGTTTTGCGAAAAGAACTGGATCAAGGCCCGGGCTTTGGCGAAGTCGCCGCGGTCCTGAGGGCTGAGTTCGTTTTCACCGATAATGGCAATGATGCTCTTGAGTGATTCGTGCTTTTGTAGGAGTTTTTGGACCAGGACGCTCAAATTGTAGTGCCTGTCACCAACAACTTCCGGACTAAGCAGCGAGCTGGATGTTTGGATTAGATCTACTGCCGGGCGAATGCCCTGTTCGGCAACTTTACGACTTAGCACGATTGTGCCATCAAGTTCGTGTTGGATCATTTGCACAGCTGGGTCGCTTAGGTCGTCAGCTGGCACATAGATAGTCTGGACAGAAGTAATGGAGCCATTGTCGTTGGAGCTTAGGCGGTCTTCTAGCATTTTTACATCGCTAAAGATGGTTGGTTCGTAGCCGCCCTCGCTTGGTATTTGGTCTAGGATAGTCGACAGTTCGTTGCGGGCCTGGACATAGCGGTACATGTTATCGGCGAAAAATAGAATGTCCTTTTTGAGTTCGTCTCGGAAATATTCGGCGCCAGCCACAGAACTCAAGCCAACCAAGACACGTTGGACGGGGTTTTGATCCATCTGTCCAAAATACATACAGGTGTTCTTGAGCAAGTCACGAGCCTTGAGTGTCTCGTAAAGTTCGTGGCCCTCGCGAATGCGCTCGCCGATGCCGGTGAAAAAACTAAACGATTCGCCGGATTTGGCAACGTTGTGGATCAACTCCATGGTTAGCACAGTTTTGCCCACGCCGGCGCCGCCAATAATGCCGATTTTGCGGCCCTTTATGAATGGTGTGAAGAAATCTATGACTTTAACGCCAGTTTCTAAAATATCATTCTTAGCAGCCCGAAAGGACGTGCTGCGCGGCGGGATGTCCATAATGTTGCGGTATTTTAGATCGCCGGTTAGCGCTGGCAATCCATCCAGCGGACGACCAAGCGGATCAAATATGCGACCAATGGTTGGTAAACCAACAGGCACCTCTATGCCTTTATTGCTGCGGGCAACAACCATGTTTTTTTGCAGACTTTTATCACCAAAAATATTTAGGCAAACGCTGATATTGTTGTCTTCTAGATGGTCAACCAACAGCTGGCTTTTAGCGGGATTGTCGACTATCACCAACTCGCCACTGTCTGGTCCATCTTGGTCAAACTGAACCAGAACAACCAGATCGTGAACAGCCAAGATTATACCGCCATTCATACTCCAGCCTTTCGCAGACCGTTCAGAACCTCTTTCAGACGCTCGTCTTTATAGTGACGTTTGGCTTGGTTATACAAGGTTGCCAGTGAACTATACGAATCGTTGGCTTTGTCGCGGGCAATGTGCATGGCCTGAAAGCGACTGGCGTACTGGGCCAATTTGGATTCCAGAATTATTTGGCTGAGCATAATTTGCATCATGGAGCTTTCTAGGTGGTCAACCACAGCCCTGACGCTTGGTTCGAAAATATAGTTGGACTCGCTAATCATTTCATTAGATTTAGCGACGTTTTTACCCCATTCACCAACCTCTGTGCTCAGCTTTATGTGGCGGACATCTTGGTTCATTAAGGATATGTAGGTCGGGTAAAAAGCCGTGGTAGAGGCGTATTTTTGGATTTCTTGAATCAGCGGCATGACATTTATATTGCGGTCGCTTTGCGGTAGTTTAAAATCTCGGGCATAGGAGATGTTGCGCTGGGCTAGTTGTACCGAGCCGTGGTGCCCAATAACGATAATGTCGTGCAGATCTGGCTTATAGTAATTGAGCATGGCAGCCATTACTCTTTGATCGACATCGCCACTAAAACTGCCCTCGGCCGTAACTAAAATTATAAGTTCTTTGTTGTTGGGCTTGACCCGGGATTGACTACGCCCGAAGTGGAAAGATTGATCTACGCGAATTTGACTGTATATCTGCCAGAGTTCGCCAAAGAAGGCTTGAGAGCTTAGCACCTGGTCTTTGATCTGGGAAATGTGCATGCTGGCTATGCCCTCAAAAGCACTGGATAGCTTTTTGACCGTCTGCATGGTGTCGCGCTCGCGACCAAGGTCGTTAAGCTGCCGCATTTTGACTTCCTCCTGCTGGCGCTAGGCTTGCTTTTAGTTGATCGAGCAACTGATTGTAGCTACCAGGATCCCGGAGTGCTTGGGCGTTATCGCGTGCAAATATTTTCAGCTGGAGTATGTTCAACCTGCTCAGCAAGCTTGGATCCAGCACAATATCAAACATCAATTGTTGAGCACCTACACTATAGGTTTCGCCAGGAGCCTGGGTAAGTAGTTGTTGTAGAGCGGCGCCAAGCACCATGTCTTGTTGGGCGCTGATGGCCAACTCCGAGCCGAAGTGGGCAAATTCTTTGGCCTGAGAATAGGCCGCCAGGGCCTTCATGGCCGTGGAGCTTTGGGATTTTTGGCGATCGTTTTGGCCGCGGCTACCAACGCGTGTCACGCTCAAACCAGTGTTAATTGCTGGACGCAAGCCTTCACGGAAAACATCCATGTCCAATATCCATTGGCCGTCCGTTATCGACATGATGTTGGTTGGCAAATAGGCGGTGATATCACCGCCATCCACTAAAACAATTGGGATGGCTGTTAGGCATTTTTTATTCTTTTTCAGGCGGCCGGCTCGCTCTAAAAGCGATGAGTGAGCGTAAAACATATCGCCGGGATAACTATCGCGCCCTGGACTGGTGCCGCTTAGTAGAGCAATTTCGCGGTAGGTGTGAGCGTGAGCGGTTAGGTCGTCGTAAATCACTACGGTGTCGACGCCCAGTACTTGCCATAAGTATTCGCCCATAGCACAACCGACATACGGCGCCAAGTAGCTAAGTACCAATGAGTCAAAAATGGTCGATACAACGACGATGGTTTTGGCCAGAGCCCCGGACTCGCTTAAGCGAGCTATGAGCATGTCGATGTCCGAGCGGCGCTTGGCTATCATGACATAGACAGTTATTTGGTCGGTGTTTTTTTGGTTGAGAGCGATTTGGGTTGCCAGAGTTGACTTGCCGGACTTGCTGTCACCTAGCATGGCCATACGTTGGCCACGGGCAACCGGGAACAAAGTATCAATAATACTAACGCCCGTTTCCAGCTGGCTGTTAAGTTGTTCGCGCTCGTAGATTGGTGGTGCGCCGTTGAATATTGGCCAAGTAGCATCGGCCGCAATAGCGCCTTTGCCATCTAGCGGTTCGCCGGTGACTGATACTATCCGCCCAATAAAGTCTTTGCCGACCTTTGTAGCTAAAGAATCGTGTTGAACCACGGCTAGAGTGCCAACTTTTAACTTGGTGGTACCCAGGTGCAGCACCTGAACGCGATCCGTCAAAATGTGTTGCACAAACCCGCGAGTACCGTCGCTAAAAACTATCAGAGCGTGAAGGTTGACCGGCTGCAGGCCGCGGACACTAACCAAAAACCGGTTGACAGCCACAACCTCGCCGACCGGCTGGCCGCTGTCTACAAACTGCTGAAAATGCTTGTTGGTTTCGCCGCTCATCCCGTTAGACCTCCAAGACGCCCACATAGAGCATCGGATGTTTGACGCAAGCAATGGTTATCAAACGATAAGCGAAGGCTGTAAGTTAAGTGGAATCTAACGGGACTCATTGGTTGGCTGCCCCGGCGATCAGCTTGTTAAGCAGCGGTTCCGAGCGAACCAAGCTGGCCCGCACACTCATATCAAAAATCTTGTTGGGGGTTCTCAGTACACAGCCGGCGGCGATAGCTGGCTGCAGGCCAACTCGCAAAAGCACTAGCGGGTCTATATTGTCCCGGAGCCAAGCCAGGATTTTTTCCAGGGCCTCGGTAGAAGGCTCGCCAGCAAAGCTAATGTGCAGTACTGGCGCTTTGGCCATGATTTCTTCTAAGTCCTTGGCGAGTTGTTTACGATCAGCTTCGTCCAGTAGGTTCATTTTGTTCTTTTCACTCAGTTGAGTGAGGGAGGTCGTTAGTTGGGGCAGAGTTTTGCCATCGCCTGCCCTGCGGGCTGCAGCCGACACAAAATAATCGTCTAGTTTATTAACCTCGCGCTGTAAGCGAGCGATGTCGGCCGGAGTTACTACCTGCAAACTTAGGTTAAGTGCCACGTTTGATGTCCTCGATAATTGCTTGTTTGTTTGATTCCATTTCGGCTAGAATAAAGTCCAGCTGGTCGGATAGATCTATTTGGCTGCCAATTGCCCTCAGCACGTAGTGATTAACGATTTTAGCCATATCGGTCTCAAAGTGATCCAGGACTTGCTTTTTCTGAGCCGCTGATTGGTTTTGTAGCTCGGCCTCCAAGTATTGGCGCTGCTGGTCAATAGTGGTGATGGTTTTTTCTATGGAACCAAGCGCCACCTGCTTGGCATCGGCTATTGATTGCTGGTACTTTTTAAACTCATCCTGCAGAGTGCGGGTAATCTCGGTGCGCATATAGTCGTTGAGTTGACTGGTAGTTTGGCGGAGGTCTTGCTGCAAAAATACAGCGTTCTCGCCGATAACTTTTTCGAAGTGCAAGCGACCGCGATTCTTTAGCTCTTCGCGGAAATCATTATCAAAGATGCTTTGAACGTCGACTTTAGCCAGGGCATCCAGGTCTATCGGTCTGGACTTGGATAGCACACTAGGCTTGTGGCCACGGCGCGAACTTAACCAGCCAAAGATCACAGCACCAACTATTACCACTCCTGCACCTATCGCGATTAAAGTTAGCCCACCACTGCTCATTTACAAAGTTCCTCGCACGTATCTGGGCATTTGCCAAATTCTCAAGTTCATCATAGCCTTATAACCTTAGTAATAAATATACGCCAACCAAATCTAATACAAAAACCATAACCGCTACGCCAACGACCTGAAAAAGTCCCTGAAGAATCGATCGCCGGCTCAACGGGTTGCGGCCGATGGCCGTTATGCCGCTACGGATGCCGACAAATAGGATCCCGGATGTTAGAATCGCGCCCAGCCCAAAGATACCGAGAGCGCCGTAGATTCTAGCTGGCGAAATTTCGCGCCCGGCTATGGCGTTGCCGACTTTTTGGAGCGGTCCGGGTATAGAAACGTTTTTTAAGATTGGGTTGTGGCCTGGATCTACACTTACGGTGACCTGGCCAATGGCCTCGCCGTTAACCGATGTTAGTACATTTTTTTGTCCATCAAAACCGGTTGTTGCTCGGCCCACCACAACCTCTACCTGGGAATCGGCTTTGCCACCGATGCCGTCGATGTCGGACATCGATATATAGTCGCCTTTGGCAATTTTGCCCTGAGCTGCCGATACCAGCACGGGATAATTGCCGCTGGTAGCCACATAAACATTTTGGCCGGTGTGGCTTATGGATATATCAGCCGAGGCAGAATTGATAACCACACCGTAAATCTCGGATGGATTGTTGGCTGGCGCGGCCTTAACGGTGGTCGAGGAACTATCGCCCAGGGCTACGATCCAACCGGGCTGTAACTTGCCCTGAGAGCTAAAGCTTCTAACTATACTATCGGCCAGCGCCATCGATCCAGCCATCAGGCCAACGGCCACAAAAAAGCTAAGTAGGCTAAGACCCAGCCAATGGCGCAATCGCGCCTCTGATAATCGCAGTTTCATCTGCCCTTTATTATAGCGCTTTTGCTTCAACGAAAGTAGTGCCTTTTAGGAGTTGGGCATAGGCTACATCTCTGATACAAAACGCTCTAGCAGCACTAGGGTGGCCTGGATATCGGTACTGCTTGTGTCGCGCCCAAAACTAAAGCGTAAAGTGGAACGTGCTTGGGTATCGCTGAGGCCGATGGCCTTCAACACATGCGAGGGCTCTTGCGAGCTAGCGCTGCAAGCGCTGCCCACGGCGCACATCACACCAGCTTCATCTAGCTGCATCATTAGTCGCTCGTTATCAGCACTGGCAAATGTAACACTCAAGATGTGCGGGGCAGTATGCTTTACGGAGCCATTAATAGTAGCTGTCGGGAGCTTGGTGGCTAATCCGGCTATAAATAAATTCCGCAGCGCTTTTAGCCTGGGTGTTTCGTCCGAGCGCTTTGATTGAGCCAGTTCTAAGGCCGTGGCCAGCCCCACTGCGGCCGGAACATTTTCGGTTCCGGATCGATAAGACCATTCTTGGCCGCCGCCCAGAATTTGCGGCTGCAACTGACTGCCTGTCTTGATATAAAGTACGCCGCTTTGCTTTGGTCCGTAGATTTTGCCGCCGTTGAGACTCAGAAAATCGACGCCGAGCCGAGCCACATGCAAGTCCAGGTAGTTGGGGGCCTGGGCGGCATCGACGTGTAAATATAATGGCCGGTCGTTGCCGCGGCTCTTGCGAGATTTACTTAACTTGTTAAGTATTTGGGATATTTCGCTCAAGGGCTGCAGGCTGCCGAGCTCGTTATTAACGTACATAACACTAACTAGCACTGTCTCGTCGCTGAGCAGACTTTCCAATTTAGCTAGATCAACGATACCTTGCTTGTCGGCCGGCACTTGCTGGCAGTTGAATAAACCCGCTGGCGCCAAGACCGATTCGTGCTCCACCGCGCTAACTAAAACCTCACCGTCTGGGAACTGGCGCATCACGCCCTGGATAGCCAGGTTATTAGCTTCGGTGGCGCCAGCTGTAAAGACAACTTCAGCCGGTCTAGAACCCAGGTGCCCAGCTATCAGAGTCCGAGCATCATTTAAAGCAGACCTGGCTTTTTGGCCAGCCAAATACGTAGCGCTGGGATTATAAAAATTATCGCTAAAGTACGGCTCCATGGCTTGGCGCACACTGGAATCCATTGGAGTAGCCGCAGCATAATCCAGATAAATATTCTTGCTCATTTGCTTATCTCGATATTAAAAAGCTCTGCGGCATTGGCGGTCGTGGCGGCCGCTAGGTCCTGCAAGTCTTCGCCGCGTAAATCAGCCAGGAACTTAGCGGTATCCAAAACGTGTTTGGGCTGGCAAGTTTGACCACGATACGGTACCGGCGTCAGAAACGGAGCATCGGTTTCCAGCAGCAGCTTATTGAGCGGCACGAGTTCGGCGGCCTGCAGTTGCTGATCGTCCTTGGTAAAAGTCATGATCCCGTTTAGACCAACATACAGGCCTCGACTCAGGATTTGCTCCAGTTCTTTGGGCCCAGCGCTAAAACTATGGACGACGCCACGACTAATTTTATACTCGTCAAAAATTGGCCAAAAATCCGCAAAGGCCTCGCGGATATGAAATATAAATGGCAGCCTAGAATCCAAGCCAACTCGGATTTGGGCGCGCAATGACTTTTGCTGGTCGGCCTGCGGCGAGTTTTGGTGGTAGTAATCCAGACCAATCTCGCCTATGGCTACAACTCGCGGTAATTTACTTAACTTGTTAAGTATTTGGGCAGCTTGTGGCGTAGCGTTAAAATCAGCACCATCGTGCGGATGGGCGCCCACACTAGCCCAAACACCATCGTGGGCGGCGGCAAAATCAACGGCTACTCGACTATCCTCTAGGCTGGTACCAACGCAAATCATCTGCCCTACCCCGGCGGCCAGAGCCGCCTGATAGGCCGCTTCAGGTTCGGGGTAGTCCCTGAAGTGGATGTGGCAGTGAGAATCAACCAGTTGCATTAAGTGCTCGATCTTTAGGCTGCGGCGGGTTTAGTTTCGTGCTTGGGAAACAGCGGTCCGGACAAAGGCTTGAGTACGCCGCTGCCAAAAACTTGGCGAATAGTTTGGCTGGTAGCCGGCATGAATGGATTCAGCAGATCACCAATCTCTAGCAAGTTGGCAGCCAGATAAGCCAGCACTTCACGCAGGTGTTCTTCGTCGCCAGCCTTGGCAATTTCCCATGGCTTGGATTCTTCTATGTATTGGTTTAGGCCCTTTACTTGCTCCCAGACTTCATCCAGGGCCCTGTCGAAGCGGCAGTTTTCGATGGCATCTTTATATGGTCCAACATCGTGTTCGGCATCTGGTATCTCGCCAATAAGGCCTTTTTGATAGTTAGTTATCATAGCCGCGGTACGGCTAATGGCGTTACCTAACTGGTCGGCCAGCTCGTTATTGTAGGCAGCTTCAAAGCGTTCCCAAGTAAAGTCGCCGTCTTCGTAGCTCGGGATGTGGCGAGTGAAAAAGTACCGAAAAGCATCAACACCGTATTTGTCGACGATTTGCTTGGGCGAGACAACGTTGCCCAAACTTTTGCTCATCTTTTTATTGTTGAAGCCAACAAATCCGTGGACGTACAAAACCTTGGGCAGGGCTAAGCCCAAGCCCAGCAGCATGGCCGGCCAAATGGCGGCGTGGAATCGCAAAATGTCTTTACCGATAACTTGCACATTGGCCGGCCAAAAATCTTTGAAGTCTTTGTGCTCGGGGTAGCCCAGCACGGTTATGTAGTTCATCAGCGCCTCAAACCAGACATACATGACCTGGGTTGGGTCGCCGGGTACTGGGATGCCCCAAGATATTTTCTCTTTAGGTCGGCTGATGCTGATATCCTCGAGGCCGGCGTTCAGGACACTCATAATCTCGTTTTTGCGGGTTTCCGGCACAATCCTTAGGGCGTCAGTCTCAACGGCCTCTTTGACTTTGGCGGTAAAGGAGCTAAGTTTGAAAAAGTAATTTTCCTCTTGCAGCTTTTCGTACGGCCGATTGTGCAACGGGCAAACGCCCTTGTTGGCCTGGACTACAGCCTCGGTATAGAAAGTCTCGCAGCCGGTGCAATACCAACCGGTGTAGAGGTTTTTGTAAATAAAGGGTTCCAGGTTTTTCCAGATAGCTTGGGCCCGTTTGACGTGGCCAGCGTCGGTAGTCCGCACAAACCTATCGTTGCTGATGTTTAGGGTTTTGACAGCATCGGAAAAGCTTTTGCTGACTTGGTCGGCATAAGCTTTGGGCGTCATCTTGGCCGCCGCCGCTTTTTCGGCGATTTTGCCACCGTGTTCGTCGGTACCGGTTACAAACAAAACTGGTGCTTTATATTGGCGCATATAGCGAGCCAGCACATCGGCCATAACCAGCTCCATGCCAAAACCAACATGGGGTTCCTCGTTTACATAGGGAATGGAAGTTGTTATATAAAAGTTGGACATTAGCCCTAATTATATCTTAAAATAGCGAACTCTGCTCGGGCGGGTCGGCTGGCGCCTCAACCTGAATATCCAAATGCTTAGCTAGACGGCCCAGCAGTTCGGCTTGCACGGGGTGAAGTTTTTGAGCGGCTGTGGCCAAGTCGAACCAGCCCGCCTTATCCACCTCCGGAAACTCCAACTGCTTGCCGGAGCGCGGTGGCCACTCCAAGCGCACCATATTGCTTTTGATCGTGTTGGCATCCAGATCGCCCCCTACGGCCCAGGCGCTGATGATTTTGCCAGTTTTCATTTTGACTTCGCCTAGATTGATCAGTTCTCCAGCTGGTGCCGGCTGGCCAATTTCTTCGGCAAACTCCCGCTTGGCCGCAGCTAGCGGTTCCTCTGATTCGGTGTATTGACCTTTGGGCAGACTCCAAGCGCCTAAATCTTTGCGTGCCCAAAACGGACCCCCGGGGTGGACTATCAAAACTTCCACTCCCGCAGGACCTTGGCGGTAAACCAGCAAACCGGCGCTACGTTGGGTCACGACCAAACCCGTTTTCTGTTTTTTAGCTCCTTGGCTTGAAAAGCCTCAGCCAGGTCAATATCTAATCTATTGCAAATGTCCAACAGCAACCAAAGGATGTCGGCGGCTTCTTCGTCAACACTATGGGCTTGGGATTTGGGGTCTGTTGACATACCATTAGCCTTGCGCGCAGCTTTAGCAAATTCGCCGACTTCCTCGGTTAAAAGCATAAAAACCTCCGGCACCGTCTCCTTATCAAATCCGCGCTCCTTAACTATATTTTTCACGAGAGCTTGGTAGTCCTGGATGCTTGGATTCTTGGTTAGGTCCATGATTAAAGATTATAGACGGTCTTGCTACTATCACGCATAAAATATCTGGTATTATAAATTTGTGAGTGAGGCAAATAGCTTGCAATATAGCCATGAGCAGTTTCCGTTCGCTGCTATCTTCGAGGAGCTCACCGACTGGAGTGATTCTAGCTCAGCCAGCCCCCTGGAAACTTATTTAAAGTACCGCAAGCTGCGACGCGACCATGCCCTGACGCCCTGCCCCGATTACGCCAGCACATCCATCACCAGCGGCGGCCACGCCCGCCGACCAGACTTAAAAACTCAGGAGGTCATCGCCGCCAATACTGAAACGGCGCGTTCAATGGTGGCCTTGATGTCCGAACAAGGGTCGCTGGAACCACGCGCCACATTGCTACCGGTAGACTTAGGTTATATTCCGGCCTGGCAGCAATCTGATTATATCGAGCTTTGGTCGCTGGTGATCAGCGGTCCCGACCTGGGCTTAAGACCGAGCAACGCCAATGCCACCAAATACGAAAATACCCTGGCCATCAAGATGCGCGAGTCAGAGGTTGATGTAGCAAAAATGAACGATTCTGCCCTAGCTGCTACCGAGCGAGCTTATGAATATTTTAAATTCGCCAGAGCCTTTAAGGAAACTGCTGGTGCCACCGCCCAAGATGCTACACCCGTCCGTAAAGTCATTAGCTTAGTCGATCCGGAGCTGTCATTGGGCTGCCAAACCGAAAGGTTGTTGGCCAAGATGCTGGCCATCCCACTCAAGCGCGTGGTCGCTGTTAGGCTTATAGATAATTACACCAACGCTATCGGCAACTACAAACTAAGGCACGATTTAGATGATATCGTCCGCTTTGGCGGCACCGTTGTTCAGGTCGCCGAAGGCGATATGCTGACCCTAAAAACCGCCGATGAGGATATGTGGGCGCAAGAGGCCGAACTTAGTCTTTAGTAATTGGGTCGATGTATTCCTGGCAGAATTTCTCAAACACGGCATTGGTCCAACCAAAGCCAGTCTGGCTGGGGTATAGACCCTTGGCCGGTGGCCTATCCGGCTGGACTACATTATATTTTTCCAAAAACACGCCGCTGTGGTTGAACCACTCCAGGTTAGTCCGTAGCCACTTGAGGGCGATGCGCTGGGCTTCTTCGTGATAACCATAGCGCTGCAGGCCTTTGATCACCATGAAATGTAGTGGCGCCCAGCCGTTAGGGCTGGCCCACTGCACCGGTGTCGCTCCGGGCACTAGTTGGCCCATCGGCACGGAATCGGTAGTGGCCAAACCGCCTTTTTCTTCGAAGCGCTTTATGTTGGCGGCCAGTTTTTTGGCTTGGTGCTCGCTGGCCAGCCCGGCCCACATCGGGTAATAAGCCGCCAGTGAGGCTACGCTGCCACGGTGTTCACGGCTGTAATCGTAATCAAAGTAGAGGCCTTTCATGTCGCTCCACATCAGCGCGTTGATGTTGCCCTGGCGATGATGCGCAGCCTGTTTCCAGTGTGTAACCTCGCTGGGTTTGCCCAGGATCCCCGCGGCCCGCATAAAATCCGTCTCATATTTATATAGCAGGCTGTTTAGATCCACGGGCAAGTAGTTCAGGCAGTGATGGCCAAAGCGCGGCGTCATATCCCAACCGCTTTCGGCTTCGGCCAGGTCGTTTAGGTAGTTAACGTCGTAATAGCGGCTCAAGCCACGGTAGACTTGGCGGGCGTGCGGTTTGCTTACGCCCATCCAAACGGTTTCGTATTCGGCCTCGGCCACCTTCATGGTCCTGGCTAGCCATTTTTTGTCCATTTTATATGCATCGTAGACATCAAAAACCAGGCTGGTTAGCATTGGCGGTTGGCTACGGCCCATCAAGTAGGTACGCGAAGCATTAGGGATAATATGAAAACGCTTAAACAGGTCCAGCAGGTTTTCTACGATGCCCAACACTAATTCTTTGTGTTCGGCGTCTAGCAGGGCCTGAACCATAAAGTAACAATCCCAGTAGTACATCTCGTTAAAGTCAAACTCGTGGCCCTTTTCGTAAGCTGGCACCAGGTAGGCGTACGGCAGCGGTATCAAGGTGTCGTCGTCACGCGGGTTTTTGCGGGTTAGCTTTTTCCAATATTTGGCGATGTAGCTACGGGCAACTTCCAGTTGAGCCGGATCTAACGGAATTTTTTTGTGCGGCATACCTGGTATCCGACCAGCCAGATCCTTTGGATTGGGGATAGTCATATATATTTAGCCTAGGCCAACCATGAGCGCTTAGTCAATTAATAAACATATGAGGTTTGAAGAGAGGAGGTAGCTAGGGGTGGCCGCGGGGGATCCCCCGCGGCCACCGAAGCCTTCTAGCAGCCGGTGGCTGCCATGGAGCGGCGTGAAGTCTCGATGCTCTGGCGCATGCGAATGCCCCACAGGATCTTGCAGGGAACCTGGATCGACGGGTCGGAGCGCAAAAAAGCGCGCGTCGCCTTGAGTGGCGAGACGTGCCGGCACAGCACCTTGTAGATCCGCTGACGTGGGTTGGGGTGATGGTGACGGCGAGCCTCGGGGCTCTTCGCATACTTCACGAAGGTCTTGATCGCCAGCCACTCGGCCTTTTCGAGGCCGACCATGCCACGGAGCTCCAGGTACAGGTCATTGGCCCGTTTCGGCTTGTCGCCCAGCGCGCATTCCGCCATCCGCACGGCCAGCGCCGGCGCCCAAACCGCCCTGACCTTCTTGTAGCCGATCAGTATGGCCGCCATCCCCAGTAGGGTGTCGACCAGCTGCCGGTTGCTGTCGCTAGCCCGAGCTAGGTCGTCGGCCCTTGCGATGTGGGAAAGAGCACGTTCAATGTCGGTATCCGACACGGTTTGCCTCCTGTTCTATTCGCAGATTACTTGAACACCGGGCCAACTACGGCTCGGCGGCAACGCCAAGAACCCTCCTCTCTCGAATTTTTTGCTCTACCCAGGATTGGGGAGCAGGTGCTTGGATAGCTTTGCTATCCGACCGCTAGGTTCGGTGCTTGCTGATTAACCTCAAACCTAGCGGTCGAAAAACAAAAAACCGGACTTGCTTGCTGTAGTCCGGTTGGTGATTTGCTTTTCTTGTTAAGTGCGCGCGTTTACCAAACTACAGCATTATCTCGCTGAGGCGAGAATAATATTGCGGCTGGTAAACATGTATGAGCGCACCATGCATACTTTTATACAGGAGGCTTTTTTTAAATGCAACTAGTGTTTAGTCTTTTTCAACGCCCAGCAGAAACTTGTCGCAGAGTTTGCGAATACCCTGCATGGCATCGAGGGCGTCGCTCAGTCTGGGTTTACCTTGAGCTTGGATCGTGTGGCCCTCTACTTGTCTGGACATTTTTCTTAGTACGTCTATTTGCTCAATAACTTCTAAAGTCACCACTGTGGCTAGGTGGTTCAGGTTGATCTTCTCGTCAGGGTCAAGCGCTCTCTCTTTGAATTCCTCGATTCTGTAGCCCAGGTTTTCCATGCAGGGCTGGCCGGCCACCCAACCCAAAAAGCGCGTGGCTTCGGCAGCTTTGCGGCGACTTTCGTAATCACTAAAAGCTACGTTTCTTGCGCTTTCTTCGTTAAATCCGAGCTTAGACAGATTGGGAACCGTATTGGTGTTTATAAACCACAGCCTTAGACCTTGTGAATTGTCATAGTCTTGGGCGTAGTGCAAAAGCTCGGTGACCCCGATTGGCATCGGAAACCTGCTCAGCTGAAACCGAGTGTTTATGTCCATAATTGCATAGCTAAAGTCCTGAATAAACGTTGGGTTTTCTTGCAGACGCTTCCAAAGGTATTCAAAATGCTCATCTCTAGCTAGGCCAACATCACGAACCTTAAGATCGGTCATAAACTCTTTGATGCTTAGCAGATCCCTGGTGGGAATTTTGCGCTCTGGTGTGTCAATGCTACCCAGGTGAGCATCCACCAGGTTTCGAACATCTTCTTCAGAGATACGATCGGGATCATCAAAAGGACCACCTTCGTCAGGTATTTCCGGACCCTTATATGGGCCGCCATTGGGTCCTTTTATTGACATGATCGATATTATACCAATATTTACCCTGTTTGGCAAGGGTTAAGCTCTGGCGATCCTTTTTATCTCTTATGGAGCTCTTCGGCGGCTAGGATTTTGAGATTTAGTAGCAAAAGCAGGGTGGCGGCCAGCCAAACTAGAGCAATTTCTTGGCTTTTGAAAAACAAAACCACTTGGCCGATAAATATGTTCACCAGCAGGCCAAGTTCAAAAAACCTATAAGCTCGCAGGTGGTTGCCCCGGCGGTATTTAATAGTGGCCACGCTAACACAAGCTGCCGCTATAAAGGCCGAAGCACCACCAATTATGTCCGATTCGTCACCACGCAATATGGTTGGCAAATGGCGGCCGTTTTCGCTTATAGCTCCGCTGAGAAAGAAAACGCCAGCCGCCACGCTAACAACCCCGTAGGCCACAGCCACCGAAATTACGAGCTTAGGAAACCCGGGGCGGCGGCTCATCAATCTAAGGGGTAATTTGCTTAGGTTTATGGCTTTATCCAGCAGCGAAGGCTGGCTAGCGGCATTTGGCTTTACTATATCCAGCATCTGTTTTGTCGGCCCATACAATACGTGGTCCGGCGAGACATGGGCCAGCAACTCCTGGGCGTGTTCATATTCGTGAATGTCCAAGTCCTTAATAGCCGCGTCTTTGACTAGATCCAGCACATTGGCCATATAATCGTCCTGGCTAAAACGCCGCTGGGCGCTATAACGCACCACCAGATACAGAATCACGAATGTTAAGTAGATCAGGCCGGGTGTGGCGTGGAAGAAATAGTTATTATTTTTGGTAATAAATTTGCCAAGTTCGTCCCAGGCCAGACCAAAGCCAATGCCCGCTAGGATTGCCGAAAAATCTCGGACAGCGCGGTTGACGGCGGCCAGCAGCAGTAAGATGGCCGCTAGCATCAGCAACATGCCGGGCAACAGATGAGAAATGTGCAGGTTGGAGCCACCTAGTTGCGGGTAGCCGGCGAGTTTTAAATAAAATCGTACGGCCAAGATGGTGGTGATAGCACTGATAAAAAAGCTATCGAACAACCGGCTAAACTCTACGTTACGAACGACCCTGACAAGCCTAATCATCTAGTAGGAGATTATGGCAGCCTGACCTCTAGCTGTCCAACTCCCCAGCTATTTATTGAGGCGCTTGCGCTTGTTGGGGTCTAGTTCGGCCTTGCGCAGGCGCAAGCTCTTGGGCGTGACCTCTAGTAATTCGTCGGCTTCTATAAAGTCTATGCATTCTTCTAGGCTCAAAATAACTGGAGGTGTTAGCTGCACCGTGCCATCGCTGCTGGATGAGCGCATGTTGGTCAGGTGCTTGGCTTTGCAAACGTTCATTTCCATATCTTCGCCGCGCTTGTTTAGGCCGACTATCTGGCCGGCGTAAACCTTCACCGCTGGGCCGACAAAGACTGTGCCACGGCTTTCGGCCGTTTGCAGGGAGTACGGCGTGGTAATACCGGTTTCGTAGGCTATCAAGACGCCGTTGCGCAGTTGGGCCAAGGCTGAGCCCATGGGTTGGTAGCCGCTAGTCAGGCTGTTGAGGATGGCCGTGCCGCGAGTTTCGGTCATCAAGGTGTTGCGTAGGCCCAATAGCGCCCGGGTGGGCAGCTCGTAAACCAGTTTGGTTACGCCTTTGGTGCTGGCAAACTGTTCTTTGAGCGAGGCTCGGCGGGCGCCGAGTTCTTGCTGAACGGTGCCGACTTGTTCGGCTGGGACTTCTATAATAAGTTCTTCTACTGGTTCCATGGTTTGGCCGTTTTCTTGCTTGGTCACTACTTGGGGACGGCCAACTTCAAATTCGTAGCCTTCGCGGCGCAACTCTTCTATCAGTACACTCAGGTGCAACTCGCCGCGGCCGGATACCTCAAAGCCAATGCTGCTTTCGGTCACCCGCAAGCCAACGTTGGTTTCTAGCTCGCGCATCAGGCGCGTGCCGATCTGACGGCTGGTGCTGAATTGGCCCTCTGTACCCTTAAACGGGCTGGTGTTGGGACCCAGGTAAATCTTGAGGGTTGGGGCCTCTACCTCCATAACTGGTAGGGCTTCGGGCTCGGCATCATCGGCGATTGTTTCGCCAATTTGGGCTTCGGCTACCCCTGTCAGCTGGACGATGTCGCCGGCTATGCCGGCTGGCACTTCTATTTTGCCGGTGCCGTGGCTGGTCAGGATACCATCAATCTTGGCTTTGGTGATGGTGCCATTCTTTTTGCACAGGCTGACTTGGTCGCCAACCCGCACGCTGCCGCGGTTGATCCGGCCCACGGCGTATTTGCCCTTAAAGCTATCCCAGGCTAGAGCCGATATGAGCATCTGAAAAGGTTTGTCGGCCTGCACATTGGGCGCTGGCACGTGGCTAGTTATGGCCGTAAATATGGCCGAAAGATCGCCAGGAGCCTCGGCGTGAGCCGGCACACTATCCCAGGCCTTGCCCTGGCGGCCAATGGCGTAATAAACCGGATAATGCAGCTGGTCTTCATGCACAGCTAGTTCTAAAAACAGATCGGCTAGTTCGTTTTCGACCTCGGCTATCCGGGCGCCAGATTTATCGATTTTGTTAATAATAACTATCGGCTTTAGGCCGTTGGCCAGCGCCTTGGTCAGCACAAATTTGGTTTGAGGCATTGGGCCCTCTTGGGCATCGACTATCAATAGGCAGCCATCGGCCATATTTATGGTGCGCTCGACCTCGCCGCTAAAATCGGCGTGGCCAGGAGTATCGATGATATTGATCCGGTAGCCATCGTGCTGCACAGCCGTAACCTTGGCGGTGATGGTTATGCCGCGCTCGCGCTCTTGATCGCCGCTATCCATAATCAGATCCTGAGTCATTTCGGCCTGGTTATCACGGAAAGTATGGCTCTGTTTGAGCAGCCCATCTACTAGGGTAGTTTTGCCGTGATCCACGTGAGCTATAATCGCGATATTACGTATTTTACTGGGGTCTTGAGCCATAGTTAACCTTTCGCCACCAGTTGAACACCAGCGAAATCCTTCCGAAGCTTAAGCGTAGGAGGATGGGCGATTATGGCGATATTGCGAATCTTGGTTGGGTCTTGTTTCATAAAAAATAGCGCCCGTTCAAAGCGCTCATCTAAGTACTTTTCACCTTAGATTATAACATAAGCTAAAGCTATTTGCTACCCAGGCGAAAAGTTTTCAACTAACCTGCCGAGACGGCTTAGTCCGCCTCGGCCTTCTTGCTATATGCTAAGATTTTAGCTGCACTCCCCTAGGCGCAAAAGATTGTCATCCCATTTCCGATCGGTGACAGTCTGCAGAAACTTAGTCCCATACTTATTCTCGCGAACGTAGCAATAAGCTTTGTCATCTCCGTTTTTAACGTAGGCTTTATTATTTTCATCTTCTTTGAGGAACTCGACCATCTTGAGTCTTGATGCCTTACCGCTATTGCTTTGGTCAGCATCATCCACCCATCCATAGTTGGCAATAGCTTCGTGTGGATTGTCGTGGTTGCCATTATCTTTATTTATGCAAACTATTCGTACTATCATCTCATTGACCTTTCGTTGACTAAATATTAAAAACTTGTTAGAATATGAAAAGAGCAGAGTTTTGCAGTCCAGCAAATTTTATGCTCCCGGAGCCTTCTAGTTTGCGCTAGAGGGCTTCTTTTTTATATCGCACTCACATCTTTGCCCTCCTTTGTTTTTCCTGCCCTTAAGTTTATGAGTGTCCTCAGGGTTTCGGCTTCGTGCTCATCCATATTAAAAGGCAGAATTAATAGTGCCTTGCGGTCCTCTGTGAAGGTCCACTCAATCCTATCCCCGCTTAACCCACCCGTTGGGATTGATCGCTGCTCTTCCGCGGATACAATTGGTTCCTTAATGCGCGCAGATTTTCTGGTCTGCCCTACTGTTCTGACTGCTGGTTTCCACGAGGCCATTTTTCCCGGATCTTGACCATACGTAAAGTAATCGGATAGTAGCTTCGATACCCGCTTGCGATAGGCATCCAACGACCCAGTACTGTACTTGGTTTTGTTTTTTTCAAAGACGGAGGAATAGATGCTCGGTAAGTTCTCCTTGAACTTATCTATATCAGCACGCTCCTCTTCATTCAGCTCTGCTTCAAACAAATTTAATGCTACTAGGTAGGCTTTAGCGGAATTATGCGGATACTTCCGACTTCTTTCGGCCGATTCAATAAAGTTTTTTAGAGTTGGGATTGAGTTTTTCATTAATTATATCTCCTGTAGTTACCATTATACACGAGATAGAAACGATAGTCAATACTAATATATATTTTTTGGGAATTTTGTTTTCGGGGATTTAAGCCCTGGGTTCGAGCCGTTGAGATAGCTCCATGCGAACGAGTTGGGGCTGAAGCTCGTTTCCAGTTTCTATAACATCGCCAACTTTGCTAAAACCTACTTTTTCATAGGTGCTGATAGCTCTGGTATTTTCGGGTCTTACTTTTAGGTAAATGTGGTCTATGTCTTGGGCTTTTGCTTCATCAAGCAGTTGTTCAATAGCTTGAACTCCGTAGCCTCTGCCCTGCGAGGTTTTATCGCCCAACACTATCTGGGTTTCCCACCACGAACCGGCCCTTTTTTGTAAGGATATGTGGCCAATTGTGTTGCCATTGTGCTCGACCATAAAATGAAGCGCATCCTGCAGCTCAACGATGTGCTTAAAGTAATCTTTGATTTGGTCATCGGTAAGTTCGGCAGTATCGCCGCTGGTAGCTTTAATCAAATCGGGGTCACGCCACCACTGCGAAAAGTACTTTATGTCTTCAGACCGGACGGACCTTAGGGCTACGGTTTGTTCGTGGTGCTCAGAAGAGTTTTCCATAGCCCAAATTATACGCCCTAGGGAGGGGGATTTTGGGTTTGGGTTTAAAATTTCAAACTTTCGACTATGGCTTGTGTGATTCTGTAGTTTTGGCTATTAAAATCTATGGGATTGCCGCCGTTACGCCAACCTTCGATACCACTAATTTGAACTGATAGGTATGCCACTTGTGGGTTGGGGGACACGATTGCCGCCCGGCACTGGTTTTGTTTTACGCATTGCAGCACGAACGACTGGTTTTGCCACTGTTTGCTGCCGGACTTTAGGAAAACGTAATTATAGCCGCTGGAACTAAACAGTGGAAATACAGTGTCGCTGGCGGCCAAAGTTGTAAAGGAATCATTAATAGCGCCGTTGGGATAGTCGGGACGGTAGGTTGTAGCCCGTATGTCTAAGAGAAATGTTGTGGCTGATTTGTGCGATTCCGCGACGCTATATTGGTAATTTAAATTCAGTACCGGAACCCAAACAGAATATTCTGTACCCGAACTGTTGCTGGTCTGGACGGGCGAGTTTTTGGGGTGCAAAAAACTAATGCCCGTTTGGCTATCAGAAAATAGCTGCCAATTAGATTCGTCAATTGGTGGGTTGCTTTGGTTAGTATGGTTTAGCTTTGTAGCGATTGATAAAACTGCTACGACAATAAAAAACCCACCAAGTATAATAAGTTCAATTTTTTTGGTGGCTTTGAATTGCTTTTTCATAGCTACTCGGATTATACGCTTTAGGGATGGAGATTTTGTTTTTGGGGATTAAGCCCAGTCGGGTTTGAGGTTTTGGGTCACTTTATCGAACTCTAAGTAGTTGTTGGTCAATTCCTCGCCGCTTTTTATATCTCGGTTGGCGACGAAGTATGGTTCGTCGGAAACTTTGGCGTCAAAGACCGTAGACAAGTTGTTGACTTTGCTGTGATTTGTAAAGCAGGCGGGATCACCGGGCGGCGGAAATACATACAGGTTGGTTGACGGAGATAGGTAGCCGGTACTTTTGGTTTTTTCGTCCAGCTTGTCGTACTGCTGCTTGGTTATTCTTTTGTCGTAGACATCCTTGAACTTCCAGACAATCATACCAGCCGCTATATCCTCTAGGGCGAACACGCCCCGGCCCTCTATGTTAGAGTTGGCAACTTTTACAGAAACTATATACATCAGCTCAAATTATACGCTTTAGGGATGGAGGTTTTGTTTTTGGGGGCGGATTTTGCCGGTTTGGGGAGTTGTAAATATATCAACAAATGTGCTATCGTTAGGGCATCAGTCGACACTAGTCGTACGCTCTCTTTGCCAGAGGTGATACTAAACTGCCGGACTTTTGTTCCTAAGTTTAGAAAGGCTCGCCCCAATGCGCCGCAGAATAGAACTCTTTGCTTCAATAAACCCGGTGGAAGCAATCCGCGCAGCCCTAGCCAAGCGCCCAATGAGTATAAGAATACCCAGGCCTGCGGCACTAGCGCGAAAACAACCTGAAATAACCAGTGTAGAAAAGCTAGTGGACGTTACGGTTGGATCCCACGACATACTCTTTAGCGCCAAAACGGTTTTTCCATTTACGCTCTTCCCAGATAGCATCAGTATGGATAGACAGCAGCTAACTATTGTTCACCGCGATTTTTTCAGTGTAGCCAATACGATTAGTGTTCGGATTGAAGATATTTTGAATGTTGAATCCCACGTTGGACCGTTTTTTGGATCGATCCATATATTCTCTAAGTTTTTCACAAACGACCTTAAAACGATCAGCTTCTTAACCAGGGGAGATACCCTAAGAATCCAGCGATTAATCCAGGGCTATTTAATTGCCCGGCATAGAAAGATTGACTGCTCAACCATAGAAATGAAGCAGTTGGTTATTTTGCTAAACGATCTGGGGCAAGGAACAGTAGGCTAATTCTAGC
>Ga0265338_10001346_pt1 | contig 40029 bp, 37 predicted proteins | sample 42126metaG_FD_193579 | JGI IMG/M metagenome (GOLD analysis project Ga0265338, IMG submission 193579) | Rhizosphere microbial communities from Carex aquatilis grown in University of Washington, Seatle, WA, United States - 4-21-26 metaG | ecosystem: Host-associated > Plants > Roots > Rhizosphere... | reverse complement strand
CTGTTCAGGGACGCCGACTGGTTTCCGCGGCTCGGCGGCCCCGACCGGACCCTGGCCAACCACCTGGCCGCTTTCCACCGCCTGGTGGAGCTGCGCACCATCACCCTGCGGCGCGTGTTCGAGTGGGCCGACAAGCATGACGTCGCACCGTACCTGCTCATCGACAGGCAGCTCGTGCAGCCTTAGGAGCCTGCTTTTCCTCGGGAGATATCAGTGGCGCGGGCCGGAGCACGACCGCCTAGCTAGGCGATCCGGAGGCCTACCTTGGCTCGCCGCATCACGTTGGAGGCCCGGGAGACAGCCCGGTCCAGGCGCAGCGGCAGCGAGTCTTGGCCGCTGACCATGAGGCCGAACCGCTCCATGGTCGTGGTGCGCTGGACGGTCAGCCGCGGCAGGGTGAAAACGTCGGACCCGCTCGTGGCCACGGCACTGCTCACGGCGTAGGCGTAGGCGTAGTCGGCCTCGCGGGCCGCTCGCCGCACCTTCTTGTTCCAGAGGCCGAACGGGTAGGCAAGCCCGGGGACCGCGAACCCCAGCTTGTCTTCAATCATGCGCTTGGGACCCTCGAGCTCGTCGCGCAGCTTGTCGTCCGACAGCCGGTCGAACTCCGGGTGCCCCTGGGAGTGCGCGCCGATCTCGATCCCGGCCTCGGCGATCTCGGAGAGCTCGCACCAGTTCAGCATCCGTCTCGACCCGAGCATGGTGTCGACCCACCCCGTGGTCTGGAAGAGCGTGGCGGTGTGGCCGTACTGCTTGAGTAGCGGCAGCGCCCGGCTGTGGAAGTCGGCGTAGCCGTCGTCGAAGGTGAGCACCACGGGACGCTCTGGTAGTTCTCCCGCGCCGTCGGCCAGGATCTTCGCCAGGGCCCCGGCGGTGACCGCGGTGAAGCCAGCGTCGCGCAGGTAGGCAAGCTGGTCAGCGAAGGCCTGGGGAGCGACCGCTAGTCCGCTAGGGGTCGCCGTGACGTCCGCAACCTCGTGATACATGAGGACGGGGACCTTGAGTGATGCAACCGCGGCCATGCACCGAACCCTTCAGCGGCATATGTGTGGTCTCTGCACACCTTCTGTAGCTCACGATCCTACCCGCTACGGCCGCCGAGCGGAGTAAGAAGATGCTGCATTTCTTTAGATTCTCTTAGTAACTTGTGAAGACTCTCTGCCGAAGGAGGCGACGAGCCCGCGTGGAGCCGCCGGGCTTGCGCAAGACCGGGCATCCGCCCGCACCGGAGGGGTGATCCTCCCGGAGAGGTGAGGGTCAGCCTACTCCTGACCGCTATTTCGACGGTTGCGGTAGGGCGAGCGGGTGGCCGGTGGCGTGCCACACCGCGGCTGTGAGGCCGGCGAGCAGCAGCGGGAAGACGACCCAGGTCTCGCAGAGTTTCGCCGTCGTGATCTGCAGCGGCCGGGGCAGCAGGTGGAACTCGTGCATGCTCAGCGGCCAGAATAGCGGGCAGCCGCCGTGGGTCAGCTCGTCGCCCGCGATGTGCGCCGCGCAGCCGAGCGCGGTCGCCGCGGCGAGCAGCGGGAGGTGCCAGGACCCCACCGGCAGCTGCGTGAGGTCCGCCCCGGTGAAGCAGGTGACGAGCGCGGCGCCGATGCCGATCAAGTCACCGAAGTGCCCGCCGATATGCAATGCGCGCAGCGCGGCTGAGTACAGCAGCGCGAGCACGATGGCGGCGGGCACGATGTGCCAGGAGAAAACAATGTGCCCGCTGGTGGTCGCCTTGGGCTCGGAGAGCTGGAACAGGCCGGCGCCGTAGGTGGCCGCGGTGAACACCATGATCCCGAGCAGGCTGTGCGTGCCGTGCCGGTGCCCGCCGGAGAGCTTGTCCACCAGCCAGGCGAACCACTCCGTCAGGAAGCCGAACGACCGGGAGATGGTCGAGTCCGGGTGGTCGATGTCCGGCAGCACCCCGGCGCCGGCGGTGAGCACCACGCCCGCGGCCAGGTAGGCCTCGTGCACGTGGAGCGTCGGCGCCAGCGCCGCGAAGACGACCGCGCCGCTCAGCGCGTGATCCCTGCCAAGCATCGCCGACGCACTCCCGGGGAGACAGAGAACCGGACGCCCGCCGGGGGGCGCCCCCCGGGTGACAACTGCGTGGCAAGCCTCCCATACTGGCCCGCCGCGTTGGCGGCGCCACGCGGGCCGGCGGGCCCGCAAAGGCGCGCAGGGCGGCCCAGGCGAAGCCACCCACCGTTCTGAATGGCGGCTTTCCTGACCGGCTGATCACGTGATTCGTTACCGTCTGGTCAAACGCCCCATATGCGACGAGCTTGGCCAGTACGGTAGCGACCGGAAACCTTGTTCTTCTCTCATACCTCTAAGGAGGCTCCCTTGGCCACGCTGCAGGACCTGCTTCTCACGCCCGAGAACGGCCCGCGCCTTACCGCCGACACCCAGGCGCTCGTTGACGGCGAGATCTCAAGCAAGGGCATTACCGCTGCCCCGCTGAAGGGCGCCTACAAGGTTGTCACCGCCTTCGCTCCCGGCTATTACCAGCAGGTGATCGAGGCGATGCTTCCTGGGATGGTCCACCAGCTCGAGCCGTACTGGGCCGACTTCAGCACGTCCGGCGGCGCCGACTTCGGCGACTACCTGGCCAAGCGCGGCCCCGAGGTGTCCGAGGCGCTGCTCACGGTGACCGATGGCATGGCCCAGAACTCCGGCCGGGCCGCGGTTGTCAAGGCGTACCAGATGGTGCGCGGCGGCGCCGGCAAGAACATCGAGACGGCGCTGCCCGCGCTCGGCGCGATGGTGCAGAAGTACGCCTGATTTCCGGAAGGTACCGGAACGCCTAAGCTGCGGGAGCTTCTCCCGCAGCTTTTGTGCGCTTGCGGCAGGTTCGACGTGATGGCAGCTGTGCCCGCCGGATCCGTCGCAAGCGCATACGGGGGCCGGTAGACGGGCCTAGTAGATGACGTAGCCGACCGCCGCCAGGCCCGCGTCGTTGCGGCGGACGGACACCACGCCGGTCTGGGCCGGGTTGGGGAAGGCGAGGACGGCGAGCCCCTTGGCTCCGTCGACCACCACGTCCGCGTGAACGCGCCAGGCCGTATCGAAGAAGGCCACGCGCAGCCGGGCGACCGGTTGGTTCTGCGCGTGGTTGTCGACACCTAGCGCGATGTGATGGGCCGTACCCGGCGGGACCGGGATCACGGTGAACGCGCCGCTGCCCGTGGTGAGCTGGCCTGACTGCAATTCCGCCTCCGTGACGGTCGAGTCCGTGGTGGTCGTGAAGAAGTCGCCGGCCAGCAGGGACTGGTCGAGGATGAGGCCCATCGCGCTTGACGTCCACTGCGTGCCGTCCGCGTCGATGCCGAGTTGACCGCAGCTGCCCGGGCCGCAGATGTGCTCGCCGACCCCGTAGTGCGCCGTCCACAACCGGGTCCGCGCGCGGGAGATCCCGGCCTGGCTCAGCACCGGCAGGATGGCGCCGTTCATGGTGGAGGCGCTGGCGTAGATGACCGGCCGCGTGATGCCGCGCTGAAGCTGCCTGGCGTACCATCCGGGAATCTCGGACGGGACGGACGCTCCCGCCTCGACGTCGAGTGCGTCCGCGTTATTGGCGGCGAACAGCGCGATCGACAGGTGCTGCGCCTTGGGGAAGGCGCTCACGATGTAGGCGTAATTCGGCTGGTTGCCGAGGCTGCCGTCGACGTAAGCCGCGTACGCGGCCGCACCGGAAGGAAACTGGTCGTTCAGCGCCGTATCGAACATCGTCATCCCGGCCACAAGGAAAAGGTAACGCCGGGAACGCCGTCCGGTGTGCCGGTTTGCTCCGGAATGCGAGCGTGGTCACCGGGACACGGCAAAACGGACCGCCGGCCACCTGATGATGGCCAGCGGTCCGCATTAGCCCGGGTAGCCGCGCCGCGGCCGGGTCCTCGCGGGAGGCTCGGCCGCGGCGAGCCGGCTCAGCCGGACCGCGTGCCGCAGTTGGCGCAGAACTTCGCCGCGCCTGGCATCTCGTTCCCGCACTCGGTGCAGTGCTTGACGGCCGGGGCGACCGGCTGGCCGCAGCCCATGCAGAACTTCGCGCCGGCCGGGGTCGGCGTGGAGCAGGACGCGCAGGCGGGCCCAGCCGCGGTCGCGGGGGCGGGGGCGGGTGCCGCCGCTGGGGCGGGCGGTGCCTGCGGGGCCGGCTGCTGTTGCTGCTGCATGGCCCCCTGCATCATCCCTGGCAGCATCAAGCCGGCCCCGAGGAAGGCGCCCTGAGTCGCCCCGCCGCCCTGAGCCATGCCCTGCCCGGCGCCGAGCGCCATCTCACCGGCCGCGTACTGCTGGAAGCCGCCGGCCAGCTGGGAGTAGGAGGTGTCCTTGGCGAGCTGCTTGAGCTGCTTGGCGTCCTCTTCGGCCAGGTTGATGTCGAAGTTGCCCATCCGGGTCAGCGCGATCCCGTATGCCTCGAGCTGGCCGTTCGACGAGGTGAGCGCGGCCTGCTCGATCTCCGGCGAGTGCACGGACAGGCCGAGGATCGGCCACCCGTTGGCGACCACCTGGGTGGTGACGTTGGTGCGGAGCACCTTGAGCAGTTGCTCGCTGACCCACCCGGCGATCCGCTCGTTGTCGGTCACGTCGACGGTGGCGGTCAAGTTGGTGATCAGCCGCGCCGGGTCGATGACGCGCATCGCGTACTCGCCGAAGACCCGCAGCGTCACTACCAGCCCGGTGCGCGGGTCCTGCACGTCATCGACGCGCCCGCCGAACCGGAACCCGGTGTACTCGCGGGTGCCGACGAAGTACAGCTCGGCCCGGTACGCGTTGCCGCCGGTGGCGAAGTCGATGAGCGCGCCCAGGCCCGGGATCTCATCGGCGTCGATCGGGTGCCGGCCTGGCCCCATGGTCGCCGCGATCTGGCCGGTGTTGACGAACATCGCCACTTCGTCGGCATTGACGATCGCGTGCGTGAAGCGACGGATCGTGACGTCGGGCCACTTGAAGACGATCTGGCCCTTCTTTTCATCAGGTACCGCGATAAATTCCCGCGAGAACAGTGCCATAGACGAAACGATACAGCTTAGGACCAAGTAAGGCCGTCTGCCGCGTAAGGATGCTCTGAACTGCTATGTTCTCGTCCTGTGGAAGCAATCCAGTGCGGGTGGTGTAAGGCACAGAATCAGCCAGGAACCACCACATGTATGACATGCGGCGCGCCGCTTGATGTCCGTGACAAGGTAAGCGATTCCGGTTGGCGCGAAGCGCCCCGGCTGCGGGACATGACCGAGTTCAAGTTCTCGGCGAGCACCTGCCAGGTAGAAGGCGAGCTGGTCCCGGTCGCGGAGATCAACCTCTCGCCGCAGGATGGCGTCTACTTCGAGCACCACATCCTGCTGTGGAAGGACGAGTCGGTCCCGCTGTCCTCGATGCCGACCAACGGCCCGCGGCGGAGCATCATGGGCGGCATGCCGCACATCGTCACGATAGCGAACGGCCCGGGCCGGATCGCCTTCTCCAGGGACGCGCCGGGCGAGATCGTGGTCCTGCCGCTGCACCCCGGCATGGAACTTGACGTGCGCGAGCACGCGTTCCTGCTCGCCTCCCACTCCATCAACTACTCGTTCGTCCGGATCAAGGGCCTGGCGAACCTGCTGCACGGCGGCACCGGCATGTTCGTGGACCGGTTCGTCACCCAGCAGTACCCTGGGCTGCTCCTGCTGCACGGCAACGGCAACGTCCTTGAGCGGACGCTCCGCCCAGGCGAGAAGATCCTGGTCGAGCCGGGCGGGTACCTGTACAGGGACTCCACGGTGACCATGAATACCGTGCAGATGCCGCTGAAGACCGGCATGTTCGGCAGGCACTCCATGTACCTGGCCGAGATGGTCGGCCCCGGCCGGGTGGGCATCCAGTCGATGTACCACCACCACGGATCCGGCGAGTAACCGGCGATGAACACGTACGTCTGCCAGTACTGCCGGCAGCCGAGCGATCCGAGCCAGCGTTCCTGCCCCCTGTGCGGTGCCCCCGTCGACATCACGAAAAGCATCAGCGACTCCGGCTGGGTCGAGCAGCCGCCGATCAGGGACATGGCGAAGCTGCAGTTCGGCCAGTCGCACTGCCAGATCGCAGGCACGACCGTCCCGGTCGCCGAGTTCAACCTCGCGCAGAACGAGATGGTCTACTTCTCGCACCACGTCCTGCTGTGGGCGGACCCGACCACCCGGATGCAGAGCATGTCGATGCGCGGTGGCTGGAAGCGGATGATGGCGGGCCTGCCGCTGGTCATGGTCGAGGCGCACGGCCCAGGTCACGTCGCGCTGTCGGACAACCACGCGGGCGAGGTCATCGCGCTGCCGCTGCAGCACGGCCAGTCGATGTGGGTGAAGGAGCACCGGTTCCTCACCGCGACCGGCAACATCCGCTACGACTGGGGCGACAACGACGTCTGGTACATCACCGGCGACTCCGACGAGCAGGAGTGGCATTACCCGATGGGACAGTACGGCGACATCTTCACCGCCGCCGACCGCCCCGGGCTGCTGCTGCTGCACGGGCAGGGCAACGTCTTCATCCGCGACCTCAAGCAGGGCGAGTCACTGACCGTCCAGCCGAGCTCGCTGGTCTACCGTGACATTTCCGTCCGGGTCCACCTGCACCTGGAGTACCCGAGGAACCGCGGGTTCACCTTCTGGCGGAGCACCTGGGACTACCGGAACGTCATGATCAGGCTCACCGGCCCCGGCCGGGTCGCGGTCCAGTCCATCTTCGAGCGGCCCGAGGAGATGGAAGCGATCAGGAACCACTCCTACGCCACCCGGCGCCGCTGGTAGACCGCGGCGCCGCGGGGTACGCAGTCACCGTGAACCTTCCTCCTCGCGCCGCTGGGCCCGCCTCCCCGGCTGGCCAGCGGCGACAGGATGAGGAAGGTGCACGGGACCGGCTCGCGGAGTACCGGGGCAAGCGCGACCCGTCGCGTACCCCGGAGCCTGTCCCGGCTGACCCGCCAGGCACGGGCACGGCCGGGGCCGGCCTCTTCGTCGTACAGGAACACCACGCGCGCCGGCTGCACTGGGACTTCCGGCTGGAGCGCGACGGCGTCCTGGTGTCCTGGGCGCTGCCCAAGGGCGTGCCCGACGACCCCGCGGTGAATCACCTCGCGGTGCACACCGAAGACCACCCGCTCGAGTACGCCGGCTTCCACGGGGAGATACCGCGCGGCGAGTACGGCGCGGGTCCGGTCACCATCTGGGATCACGGCACCTACGAGGTGCTCAAGTGGGACGAGCGCGAGGTCAAGGTCAACCTGCACGGCTCGCGGTTGACCGGCAGCTACGCCCTGTTCGCCACCGGCGGCAAGAACTGGATGATCCACCGCGACCGGCTGCCGTTGCCCGTCGGCCTGACGCCGATGCTCGCCGTGCCCGGCCGCCCCCCCGCCCGCCGCCTTGACGACTGGGGGGTGGAGTTCAAGTGGGACGGCGTCCGCGCCCTGGCCTTCATCGAAACCGGCCGCCTGCGGCTCGTCTCGCGCACCGGTAAGGACATCAGCGCCACGTACCCGGAGGTGTCCGGGCTCGGCCACGCCGTCGGGCGCAAGCAGGTGCTGCTCGACGGCGAGATCGTGGCCATCACCGGCGGCCGCCCGGACTTCGAGGCGCTGCAGCCCCGGATGCACGTCTCATCGCCGGCGCAGGCCGCCCGTCTCGCGGAGCAGGTCCCGGTCACCTACCTGGCGTTCGACGTGCTGCAGCTGGACGGCCGCCCGCTTGCTGGCCTGCCCTACGCGCAGCGCAGGGAAGTGCTTGAGTCGGTCATGCCGAACGGAAGCGGCTGGCAGTGCCCGCCCATGTTCCCCGGCGAGGACCTGGATGCCGTGCAGGCCGCCTCGGTCGCCAACGGGTTCGAGGGCGTGGTGATCAAGCGGCTCGACTCGGTCTACGAGGCTGGCGCCCGGTCGGGAAGCTGGCGCAAGCTGAAGAACGTGCTCGGCCAGGAGGTCGTGGTGGCCGGCTACAAGCCCGGCCAGGGCAACCGCGCCGGCCTGATCGGCTCGCTGCTCATCGGTTACTACGGAACGGGCGTCGACGGGCGGCGCGGCCTGCAGTACTGTGGCCACGTCGGCACCGGGTTCACCGACGAAACCCTGCGGATGCTGACCAGGCGGCTCGAGCCGCTGCGGCGGCCGGACAGCCCGTTCGACGGGCCGGTTCCCGCCGAGTATGCCCGGCCCGCTGTCTGGGTAGAGCCCCGGCTTGTGATCGAGGTGGTATTCGACCGCTGGACCCGGGCGGGCCGTATGATCGCCCCCGCGTACCAGGGTCTGCGCGACGACAAGGACCCGGCTGGCGTAGTAAGGGAAACCTAGACCCCCGGAGGCGGTACATGCCCGCAGGCGACAAGATCGCGGTCCAGGTGGACGGCAGGGACCTTACCCTGACCAACCTGGCCAAGGTGCTTTACCCCTCGGACGGCTTCACCAAGGCCGAAGTACTCGACTATTACCAGCGGATCTCCCCGGTGCTGCTGCCGCACGTCGCGGGGCGCCCGATGACACTCAAGCGGTACCCGGACGGAGTCAACGCCGAGTCCTTCTTCGCCAAGCACGCGCCCGCCGGGCTGCCGGACTGGGTGCGCACCGGGGAGATCGAGACCAGCAGTTCCCGGTCGAAGTCGCCGGGCGAGCCCGTCGAGTACGTGGTAATCGACGACCTGCCGTCGCTCATCTGGGCGGCCAACCTCGCCGCGCTCGAGCTGCACGTCCCGATGTGGCGCTTCCCCGACCACGGCGAGGGCTCACGGTCGGCTGCGCCAGAGCACGGCTGGACTCCCGACCTGCTCGTCTTCGACCTTGACCCGGGGGCCCCGGCCAACATCACCGACTGCTGCCGGGTCGCGGAGGCGCTCAGGCCGGTGCTCGCCGAGGACGGCCTCGACGCCCTGCCGAAGACCTCGGGCGGCAAGGGGCTGCAGCTGTACGCGCGGATCGCCGACCGCGGGCTGACCGCGGAGCAGGCGAGCGCGCTGGCGAAGTCCTTCGCGGAACGGCTGGAGCGCGAGCTGCCCAGGCTGGTCGTCTCGCGGATGACGAAGTCCCTGCGCACCGGCAAGGTCCTCATCGACTGGTCGCAGAACAACGGCTCGAAGACCACGGTCGCGCCCTACTCGCTGCGGGCCAGGGAGCACCCCACCGCCTCCGCGCCGGTCAGCTGGGACGAGGTGGCCGCTTGCCGCGCTCCCGAGGACCTGTTCTTCACCGCGCACGACGTGCTCGCCCGCGTCGCGGAGGACGGGGACCTGTTCGCCCCCCTCTTGGCTACGGCAGGCTGACCTCGCCGCGCCGCTCGGCCATCAGCAGCAGCGCGTAGGCGGCAAGCGACGTGTCGTCGACGATGCGGCCGTCGCCGACCATCGCCTCGAACTCGTCCCTGCTCACCCAGGCGTGCCGCAGGCCAAGCTCCTCAGGCTCGAGGTCGGGCTCGCCCTGGGTAAGGTCGGTCGCCAGCCAGTGCTGACCGTACTGGTTCGACGAGCCGTGGCTCGCCGACAGCGTCCCGAGGCGAGTCAGCCGGGTGGCGCGCAGCCCCGTTTCCTGGGCGAGCTCGGCCCGCGCCAGCTCCTCCGGCGTCCCCTCCTCGCCCCGCGGGAAGCTGCCCTGCGGGAACGACCAGGCCCGCCGGCCCAGCGGGTAGCGGTACTCCTCGACGAGGTAGAACCCGCCGTTCTCCGCCGGGACCACGCAGGCGAAGTCGTCCCGCTCGATGACCGCGTACGTCCCCCGGGACCCGTCGGCGCGCTCGATGTCATCCCTGCGCAGCCGCGTCCAGTTGTCGGTGTAGATGACGCTGCTCGCCAGCGTGCGAATCTCAGGCTGGAGCGGGTGGCCCGGGTGGGGCGGTTGGGCCGGGTCGGGCGGTTGGGCCGGGTCGGTGTGCACCCGAACATTGTGCCCCGGCGCGCCCGGCGAGCGGGTTACGCCCTCCCGTCCAATGATGCTGGACATTTGGTGACACTCCGATGTACCCGAATGTCCACTATGACGCGCGCGGGCTGGAGGTTACTCGTCCGGCGGTGCAGCCTGTCCGGCGACAGGGACGCGGTGCGCCTTGCCAGCCGTTACGGCGGAGTGTGGCGCCAACCATGGCAGCTGTCTCGCAGGCGCGCTCCGTAACGTCCACCGGCCCGAATCGGAGGGTCTTCACGTCGTCTGTCGCGAGGTTCGCGTTGTCCCGTTCCTTGTCGCGCTGCACCTGTTCGTTGCTGTGGTAGGTGGGGCCATCAATTTCGACGGCGAGCAGGTACTCGGGATACCAGTTGTCCTTAAAGTGCGTTCGCCCGTTGAGTTGCCCGCGAGTCTGGTGCTGAGACGCAGGCAGCCCGTGGGCGCGTTCCACGTTCCGGACGTAGCGCAGTTCCAGGGAAGACATGACGCCGTCCTGTGCCTCCGCGAACGCGTCGTTCAGCCACGTCCGCCAGCGGATCCGGCTCCTGCGTGCGAGGGCCACTCGAAGAGCGGTTGCGGTCACCACGTTCCTGGAGACCGCGCGCGAGATCCAGGTGTAGGCGTGGTCGAAGGTGGGAGCATCGGCCACGAGGTCGAGGACCGTGTCGTCTGCCCTAGTGAGTGGCAGCTTGAACGGACCGGGGAGGTGCTCCCTGCTCTGGTCGGAGCGATGGACGACGATGCCGCGAACCGGCCGCCTCGTCCGCGCAGGCCGACGGCTGAGCGGAACCGTCACATGGATGTCAGGGGTCGGTCTGTCGATCATCCCGTGCACCTCCGCCGCCGTTTCATGGCTCACCATCGCCCCGTCCCCAGCGAAACGGACGGCGGCCCACAATCGCGCGTGGCGTGGCAGTTCTCCGGTGAAGGTCGCGTAGACGCCGGGGTAGGCCCGCTGCCAGACTCCCGAGCGGAGCCGGTAGGAGATCTGCCGCTGCGAGAAGCCCACATCCAAGGCCTGGTCACGATCGACGATCCCGGCTTGGACGCTCAACAGCACGAGCAGCTTTCGCTGGGCCGCGACCCCAATATTTGACGGAATGGAGTCCTTCACATGCTCAGAGTGACTACTTTTGGCCAGGTTTAGTAGCCCGCCGGGGCAAGAAGATGATGATGGACATTTGGTGACACTCCGATGTACCCGAATGTCCACTATCTCGCGCGCGGGTTCGTGGAGCTGGTTTGTCGGGGGGCGGGCCTAGCATCTTGGTGTGTTCTGCCGAACCTGCTTGGGGCCAGCCGGGGCGGGATTTGCCCGGTGCTACCAGTGTGAACTGGCGGTGAGCGAGGCGGGCGGGCTGCTCGCGGACGTGGTCGCGCCGACCGGGTACGCGGTGCGCGGCGGCCAACTGGCGGAGGACCTGCGCCGGTACAAATCGGATCGGGCCGGGGCGGCGGCCGCCGCCGCCGCTGGTCGGCTGCGCGAGCGGCTTGCCGGGTTCCTTGCCGACCAGGGGTGGTCGGTCTGGGCGGCGGCCGGGATGACCGCCGGACCGCAGGCCGTCGCGGTCGTACCGAGCGGGCAGGGGAGGACGGGGGCTCATCCGCTGGTGGGCCTGGTCCGGGCCTGCGTTGAACTGCCGTTGGTGCGGCTGGCCGTGGTAGCGCCGGAGTCGCATAGCCGTGGTGTGAACCCTGGCTGGGTGCGCGTCGCGGACGTGGCGGGCGGCGGCATGCTGGTAGCGGGCGGCGGCGACGTGCTGGTGGTGGACGATACCTGGGTCTCGGGCGGCAGCGCGCAGTCGACGGCCGCCGCGCTGAAGCTGGCCGGGGCGCGCCGCGTCGCGGTCGTGGTGCTCGGGCGGCACGTGAACCCGGCGGACCGGAGGTCGGCAACGTTCCTTGAGTCGGTGCGGGCCGCGGGCGGCGACGGGGACGCCTGGCCTGGGCACGGCGCGCCACCCGTGATCGTGGCGCGCCCATGATCGTGGCCGCTGTCCGGCCGCGGAAAAGAAAGCTGGAGAAGATTTTCCCCGAGGCTGTCCCCGGGCCGAGGACATGTTCGTCATGGGGGCAAGACAATGACCGTACCGAGTAGGGAGACTGCCGTGCAGTACGCGCTGCTTATCTACAGCAAGCCGGGAACCGTCGAGGCGCTCAGCCCCGCCGAGCGCGAGGAACTGAGCCGCGAGTACTTCGCATTGCGCGACGAGCCGGGAATCCTTGGCGGAGCCGGGCTCCAGCCGGTGACCACGGCGACCACCGTGCGCCTGGCCGACGGCAAGCCGCTGGTCACGGACGGGCCGTTCGCCGACACCAAGGAGGTCTTCGGCGGCTACTACCTGTACGAGGCGGACAACCTCGATCAGGCGACCGAGATGGCCGCGCGGATACCCGTGCTGCGGCTCGGCGGGACGGTGGAGGTCCGGCCGGTGCTCGGGAAGGCGTCGTAACATCCTGACCCCGCTTGAGCAGGTATTCCGCGACGAGTGGGGCCGGGTGCTCGCCCTGCTCGTCGGGTACCTCGGCGACTTCGAGCTTGCCGAGGAATCAGCCGCGGAGGCATTCGCGGTCGCGGCGCGCCGCTGGCCGGCCGAGGGGGTGCCCGACCACCCGGCCGCGTGGCTGGTGACGACCGCGCGGAACCGGGCGATCGACCGGCTGCGCCGCGACCGCGTGCTCGCCGCCAAGCTGCGGCTCATCGAGGCCAGCATGATCGCCAGTGTGGAGGCTGAGGTGAACGAGGTGGGCGAGGGCGAGATCCCCGATGAGCGGCTTGAGCTCATCTTCACCTGCTGCCACCCCGCGCTCGCGGTCGAGGCGCAGGTGGCGCTGACGCTGCGCGCCGTCGCGGGGCTGGGCACCGAGGACATCGCGCACGCCTTCCTTGTCTCCGCCGAGACGATGAAGCGGCGGCTCACCCGCGCGAAGGTGAAGATCAGGGACGCGGGCATCCCGTTCAGCGTGCCGTCCGCCGGCCAGCTGCCCGAGCGGCTCGCCGTCGTGCTCGCGGTGGTCTACCTGATCTTCAACCAGGGGTACAGCGCGCCTGGGCAGGCCGGCCAGCTGGCCACGGAGGCCATCAGGCTCGGCCGGGTCCTCACGTCGCTGCTGCCCGGACAGCAGGAGACGCGCGGGCTGCTCGCGCTGATGCTGCTGCACGACGCGCGCCGCCTGGCGCGGCTTTCCGGGCCGGACGGGCAGGACCTCGTGCTGCTCGCCGACCAGGACCGGTCGCTGTGGGACTGGCGGCAGATCGAGGAGGCGCGCGAGATACTCGGGCTGGCCGCCGCCGGCCGCGGGCCGTACGTGATCCAGGCCGCGATCGCCTCGCTGCAAGCGGCGTCGCCCGTCGACTGGCCGCGGGTCGCCGTGCTCTACGAGGAGCTCGCTGGCCTGACCGGGTCGCCCGTGGTGCGGCTCAACGGGGCGGTCGCGGTGGCGGAGGCCGAAGGACCGGCGGCGGCACTCGCCATCGTCGACGGGCTTGACCTGGCCGGGTACCCGTACTGGCACTCGACACGGGCGGAGCTGCTGCGCCGCCTCGGGCAGCCGGACGCGGCGCGCGCCGCCTACCGTGCCGCACTCGACCTCGCAGGGACCGAGCCGGAACGGCGCTTCCTGCGCAAGCGGATCGCGGAGTGCTGACCGGGCAGGCCGCCTACGTTCTGGCTAACGGTCTTACGCCAAGCCGTCTTGCCGCAGGTACCTGGCCGCGGCGGTGCGCACCGCCGCGGTGAGCGCGGTGAGCCGCGGCGAGTCGAGTCGCCAGCGCTGCCAGTGCAGCGGTACGTCGATCACGTCGGGGGACAGCCGGGTGAGCGCGCCCGCGGCCAGGTCCGCGCGGGCCTGCGGCTCGGGGAGCACGGCCCAGCCGAGCCCCATGCGGACCGCCTCGTACAGGTCGGCGGTTGACGGCACCTGGTGCACGACGGGCGGCCCCGGCAGCACGCCGTGCCGGCGCAGCAGCTCGTGCTGCAGGTCGTCCTTGTCGTTGAACACGACGACCGGCATCGCGGCCCAGCCGGGCGCTCCGTCGTGCCGCCACCGCTCGGCGAGCGCGGGCGCGGCCGCCGGCAGGTAGCGCAGGGCGCCGAGCGGGGTGACGGCGCAGCCCTGCACCGGGGCGGTGTCGCTGGTGACCGCCGCGAGTACATCGCCGCTGCGCAGGAGCTCCTGGGAGTACCCCTGGTCCTCGACGCGCAGCCGGATCGCGGTCCCCGGCCACGTGGCCGCCTCGGCGAGCACGTCGCGGAACCACGCCGCGAGCGAGTCGGCGTTCACCGCCACGGGAAGCTCCACGGCGGCGGCCGTCGTCAGCGCCTGGGCCGCCTCGTCGTAGAGGAATCGGGTCTGCCTCCCGAGCCGGACCAGCCATTCGCCCCGCGGGGTAGGACGGCACGGCGTGCCCCGGCTGATCAGCACCTGGCCCGCCGTCGCCTCGAGGGCGCGGATGCGCTGGCTGACCGCGCTCGGTGTGATGTGCAGCTGCCGGGCGGCCGCGTCGAATGAGCCGTGATCGGCGATGGCCACGAGGGCGTCGAGCTGGCCCGGGTTGAGGTCCACCAGCTAAGTGAAGCACAGCTAATGGATACTTAGAAACATTTGTTTGCCTTCACCTAGTGCTCAGCCTAGTGTCGAGCTCGTGCTCAACGCTTCTTTTGACGGACTGCTGACCGGCCTTTCCCTGATCATCGCTATCGGCGCGCAGAATGCCTACCTGCTGCGGCAAGGGCTGCGCCGCGCGCACGTCGGCCGGGTGGTCGCGGTGTGCACGGTGTCGGACTTCGCGCTCATCATCGCCGGGGTCAGCGGGATCGGCGTGATCGTGCAGCACGCCGGCTGGGCGCTGGAGGCGGTGCGCTGGTTCGGCGTCGCATTCCTTGGCTGGTACGGGGTGGCCTCGGCGTGGCGGGCACGGCAGCCCTCGGCCCTGAAGGCGGGGAGCGGCGAGCCAGGCGAGGGGACCGCCGTAGTGCGCCGGGCGATGGCCCTCACCTGGCTCAACCCGCACGTCTACCTGGACACCGTGGTGCTGCTCGGCTCCATCGCGAACGCCCACGGCAGTTCCGGGCGGTGGTGGTTCGCCGTCGGCGCCTGCCTGGCGAGCACCCTGTGGTTCGTCGGTCTCGGCTTCGGCGCGCGGCTCGCCGCCGGGCTGCTCGCCACCCCACGCGCCTGGCAGGTGCTTGACCTGCTGATCGCGGCGACGATGCTCGGCATCGCGGTCAAGCTCGCGCTGGGCGCGGTAAGCCCGGCGGGCTAGGGCGGGTTAGCCCGCTAAGACGCCGAGGCCGGGAAGGACCTCCGCGCCGGGCAGCTCGGCGAGCAGGCTGCCTGGCAGCCAGAGCTTGGAACCCCTGATGCCAGAGCCGATGACCACGCTCGGGGCCGTCGCGACCCGGTCATCCACCAGGACGGGCCAGCCGTCGGGCAACCCGACGGGGGTGATGCCGCCGTACTCCATGGCGGTCAGCGAGGTCACCACGTCCATCGCGCCGAAGGACGCCTTGCGCGCCCTTATGTGCTGACGGACGAGGCCGTTGACGTCGGCTCGCGTGGTGGCGGTCACCATGCAGGCCGCGTAGGTCACCTCGCCGCCGCGCTTGCCCGCGATGACCACGCAGTTGGCGCTCTCCTCAAGCGTGATGCCGTACGCCTCGCAGAACTGCGCCGTGTCGGCGAGCCCTGGGTCGATTTCCGCCACCCGTACCCGGTCGGCCCATGGCAGGTCCTTCAGCGCGGCCTCGACCACGGTAGCGAGCAGGTCGGGGCGGGACAGCGCGGGATAATGCGTTAGCGGCAGGCTCATGGTTTCATCCAACCAGGTGCGCGGCCGACGCCGGCGCGGAAACCTGGGCCGGCGTCACGGGGGAACGCGGAGGTGCGAGACGTGACGGACGACACCGGCGGCGAGGTCCGGTTCGCGCGCGACCTCTACCAGGGCACGGCCGGGCACTACGACCGGTACCGGATGCCCTACCCGGCGGAGATGCTGGACGACCTAGTTCGGCGCGCGGGGGTATCCGGGCACGGGCGACTGCTCGACCTGGCCTGCGGCACCGGGCAGCTCGCTTTCCCGCTGCGCCGCTGTTTCGGTGAGGTCTGGGCCGTGGACAGGGAAGCGGACATGGTGGGCGCGGTCAGGGACAAGGCGGCCGCGACGGGAGCGGGCGAGATCTGGCCCGTCGTGTCGGACGCCGAGACGCTCGACTGCCCGCCGGAGCACTTCGAGCTCGCCGTCATCGGCAACGCGTTCCACCGGCTCGACCGCGACGCGGTCGCGGCCCTGGTCCTCGGCTGGCTCAGGCCGGGCGGTTGCCTGGCGCTTTGCTGGTCGTCCGGCCCGTCCGCAGGCGAAACGGACTGGCAGCGCGCGCTCGCCGGCACCGTGGACCGGTGGCGGGCGCGGCTTGGTGCCGAGCACCGGGTCCCGGCGGGCTGGGACCTGCCGCGGCAGCGCAGGCCCGACCCCCAGGTGCTGTCCGAGGCGGGATTTGAGGCGGCCGGCCGTCGCCAGTTCGCCGTAAGCCACCGGTGGACCCTGGCGGAGCTCGCCGGGTACGTCCGTTCCACGTCGGTGCTGCCCGCGGCGGTGCGCGGCGACCAGGCCGCCGCGTTCGACGCCGACCTGGCGGCCGCGCTCGGCCCGTACCGCGACGGCGACGGCGGCTACACCCAGACCGTGAGCTTCGCCTACGACCTGGCCAGGAAGCCGGCCGGCTAGGCGGCGGCTAGCCCTCGTGGCGGATGACGCCGCGGATCAGCTTGCCGTCGTCCAGGTCCTGATAGCCCTGGTTGATCTCGTCCAGGGCGTAGCGCGCGGTGATGAGCTCGTCCAGCTTGAGCTGGCCCGCCCGGTAGAGCCGGAGCAGCCGGGGGATGTCGTTGAGCGGGTTGCACATGCCGAAGACGTGGCCCTGGATCCGGCGCTGCCAGCCGACCACGCTGCCGTTGGCGGCCAGCTGTATCTGCTTCTCGGCGGACTTGCCGACCGAGGTGATCGTCACCTGGGCCCCCTTGCCGACGATCGCGGCGGCCTGGTCAACCACCTCTGAGTTCAGCACGCCGATGGTGATGAGCGCGTGGTCGGCCAGCTGCCCCCAGGTCAGCTCGATGACCGCTTCCTGCGCCTGCGCGGCGCTTGCGAAGACGTGCGTGGCGCCGAAGGCCATTGCGTTTTCTCGCTTGAACGCGACCGGGTCCACCACGATGACGTGCGCGGCGCCCGCGTACCGCGCGCCCTGGACGGCGTTGGTACCGACGCCGCCGGCGCCGAAGATGACCACGGTCTGGCCCGCCCGGACGCCGGCCGCGTACACCGCCGTGCCCCAGCCGGTTGGCACGCCGCAGCCGGTCAGCGCCGCCACCTCGAAGGGGATGTCCTTCTCGATCGGGACGCAGGAGTTCTGGGAGATCACCGACCGCGAGGCGAACGTGCCGAGCATGCAGAAGCCGCCCAGGTCCGCGCCGTCGTCGTCGTGGAACCTGAACGTTCCGTCGGCCAGCATCCCGGTCATCATCTGCGCGCCCCAGTCGCACAGGTTCTGGCGGCCGGTCGAGCAGTAGCGGCAGACGCCGCAGGCGGGGATGAACGAGCAGACCACGTGGTCGCCGGGCCTGACGCGGGTCACGTCCGGACCGACGGCCTCGATCACCCCGGCTCCCTCGTGCCCGCCGACCATCGGCAGGCGCCCGGTGGAGTCCCCGGTCCGCAGGTGCTCGTCCGAGTGGCACATCCCGGAAGCCACGAACTTGACCCGCACCTCGCCGGACCGCGGCTCGTCGAGCTCAAGCTCGGTGACCTCCCACGGCTTGCCCGGCTCCCTGATGATCGCTGCCCTGGTACGCATGCCTTCAGTGCTACTCCCCGGCCGGGTCCGGGACAACGGGCCGCCTCCACTGCGGTTGCGCGCGCCGCCTGTGGTGCGCGGACAATCCTGGCGGGCAATCCGCGGCGGCCGCGCGGGCCCGCCGCCGGCCGTACGCTAAAGCACATGGCGGTCAAGACCCCCGAGACGCGCACCGCCCTGGTGCGGCGGGCACGCAAGATCAACCGGGTGCTCGCGGAGACGTACCCGGACGCGCACTGCGAGCTGGACTTCGAGAACCCGTTCCAGCTCCTCGTCGCCACGGTGCTGTCGGCGCAGACGACAGACAAGCGGGTCAACATGACCACGCCCTCGCTGTTCGCCAAGTACCCGACCCCTGAGGACCTGGCGTCGGCCAACCCCGAGGACGTCGCCGAGATCCTCCGGCCGACCGGGTTCTTCAACGCGAAGACCAAGTCGGTGATGGGACTGTCGGCCGCGCTCGTCGAGCGGTTCGGCGGCGAGGTGCCGCGCACCCTCGAAGAGATGGTCACGCTGCCAGGCGTCGGCCGTAAGACCGCCAACGTGGTACTCGGCAACGCCTACGGCATCCCGGGTATCACGGTGGACACGCACTTCGGGCGGCTGTCCCGGCGGTTCGGCTGGACCACGAGCGACGACCCGGTCAAGGTCGAGGCGGAGGTCGGCGAGCTCATACCCAAACAAGACTGGGTGCTGCTCTCGCACCGGCTGATCTGGCACGGCCGCCGGATCTGCCACGCGCGCAAGCCCGCCTGCGGCGCCTGCCCGGTGGCCGACTGGTGCCCGTCGTTCGGCCTCGGCCCGACCGATGCCGCGACCGCGGCCAAGCTCGTCAAGGAGGGGCCGTTCTCGTGACCGGATCCGGCCCCGGGCCAGGCCCCGGCTCGCCGGCGAGCGAGGCCGGAGACGGCCCCCCGGCATGGCTGCGGCGGCTCGCCGCGGCGGCCGCCGTGATGGACGTGCCGCGGGTGGTCAGGCCGCCGGCCACCGGCGGGCGGCCCTCGGCGGTGCTCGTGCTGTTCGGCGCCGGCCCCGACGGCCCCGACCTGCTGTACATCCAGAAGAACGAGGGCTTGCGGCGCCATGCCGGCCAGCCAGCCTTTCCCGGCGGCAAGATCGAGGACGGCGACGACGGCCCGGTCGCCGCGGCGCTGCGCGAGGCGGCGGAGGAGACGGGGCTCGATCCCGCCGGAGTTGACGTGATCGGCATGCTGCCCGAGCTGTTCGTCGCCGCCAGCCAGTTCCGCGTGGTCCCGGTGCTCGCCTGGTGGCGGGTGCCGAGCGCGGTGCGGCCGGTGGACATCGGCGAGATCGCGGCGGTGGAGCGGATCAGCGTCGCGGCCCTCGCCGACCCGGCGAACCGGCTCATGCTCAAGTTCCCGAGCGGCCGGAGCGGCCCGGCGTTCCGCATCGAGTCGATGCTGATCTGGGGTTTTACCGCGCTGATCACTGACCGGCTGCTCGCGCTCGGCGGGTGGGAGCGCCCCTGGGACGCCGTCACGGTCCGCGAGCTCCCGCGGGGAGCCGCGTAGCCGGGTCGGCGATGCCTCCCTGTCATGGGGTGGTAGCGGATACCTTGGACATCGTGCGCGGTGATCTGCTCGACCTCGTCCTGCTCGGCCTGGCCGTCGTTTTCGCGGTGTCCGGATACCGGCAGGGCTTCATCATTGGCTCGCTGAGCTTCGTCGGTTTCGTCGGCGGCGCCGTGCTCGGCGCCGAGTTCGGCCCGGACGTCGCCCGGGCCATCGTCGGCGGCCAGACACAGCAGGACGTGGTGGCGGTCGTCCTGCTCGTCAGCTTCGCGATCGTGGGCCAGTTCGTCGCGTCCTCGGTCGGCGCCTACGTGCGGCAGACGATGACAAGCCCGTCGTCCACCACCCTCGATTCCATCGGCGGGTCGGCGGTCAGCATCCTGTCGATGCTGCTGATCGCCTGGGCGATCGGCTCGGTCCTCACCGCGTCGTCGTTCCCGGTCGTGGTCAAGCAGGTCGATGACTCGGTGGTGCTCGGCACGCTGGACCGTGTCATGCCGACTCAGGCGAAGACCATGTTCTCCGAGTTCCGGCGGCTGCTCGCCAGCGGCCCGTTCCCGCAGGTGTTCAGCGGCATCGGCGCCGCCCACCTGTTCGCGGTGGCCCCGCCGGACCCCGGGGTGGTGAACGGCGCCGGCTACCTGGCCGCCAGCAGCCGGGTGCTGAAGGTGCAGGGCACCGCGCCGAGTTGCGACCGCAGCATCGAGGGGACCGGCTTCGTCTACGCGCCGCAGCACGTGCTGACCAACGCGCACGTGGTAGCCGGCGTGACGCAGGACCAGACCGTGACCACCGTGAAGGGGGTGCGCTACAAGGCGCAGGTCGTCTTCTACGACCCCCAGGTGGACATCGCGGTGCTCTACGTGCCCGGCCTCAACCTGGCCCCGCTTCAGTTCGATTACCAGGCGCAGTCCGGCGACAGCGCGGTCGTGGCCGGCTACCCGCTCGATGAGGGCCTCACCGCGGCCGCCGCGCGCATCGGCGGGACCCAGACCGCGGTCGGCCCGGACATCTACCAGACGGGCACGGTCAACCGGCAGATCTACGAGATCAGGGCGGACGTCAGGCCGGGCAACTCAGGCGGCCCGCTGCTCAGCACGAAAGGCACCGTGTACGGCGTGGTGTTCGCCGCCGCGGTCGACACGGCGGACACCGGGTTCGCGCTGACCGCGTCCGAGGTCGCCGCCGACGCGCGGGCCGGCGCCAGCCGGACATCCCCGATCGGCACCGGGAGCTGTGACTGAACCGGCCTTACTCCACGCCGGGCCGCAGCGCCAGCCGCAGGTCGGCCTCCGCGAGGCTGCCCAGGCCGTCCCGCTCGATCCGCAGCGCGAGGCCCGCCGCCTCCGCCGCGACGAAGCCCGCGTCGACCTCGGCTGAGGTGCCCGCGAACGCGGCGACGTGGCCGGCCCCCCGGCGCAGCAGCGCCGCCGAGCCGCCCGCGTTTCCGCGCCTGGCATGAGTGAGCCCCACCGCGATCTGGGCGAGGCCGCGCCACAGCTCGCGTTCCGGCCCGCGCGCGGACTTCCAGGCCGCCTCGAAGACCTCGTGGGCGTGGAACGGCTGGCCTTCGGCGAGCAGCCGGCCACCGAGGTCGGCCGCCTCGGCTGGGGTTACCACCAGGTCATCGGGGACGCGCGGCACGTCCTGGGCCGCGGACTTGGGGAGCGGCCGGCCGAGCTCGTCCCGTGGGCGCGCGTTCCGTGCCCGCCCGGCGGCGTCCCTGTCCCGGCCTGCCGCGGCGGTCACCGGTCCGGCTCGGGGTCGGCGAGCCAGCCGAGCAGCTCGTCGTTGAAGGAGTCGGGTCGTTCCTCGTGCGGGAAGTGGCCGGCTCCCTCGATGATCTTCCAGCGGTAGGGCCCTTCCACGTACCGGCCCGCGCCGCGGGCGACCGAAGGGGGGACGCAGAAGTCGGCGGCGCCGTGCAGGTGCAGCACCGGCGCCGCGACCGGCGACCGCATCTGGCGGGCGTACCGCAGGCCGTCAGGCCGGAAGGTGGAGCGGACGAACCACCGGAGATACTCAAGCGAGGTGTGCGCAACCGGCGGTATGCGCATGGCGTGCTGGTAGACCCGCACGGTCTCCTGGTCGGGCCACCCGGGTGCCGACCACGAGGACAGGATCGAGCCCACCAGCGCACCGCCGTCCCTGACCAGCTGACGTTCCGGGAGCATCGGCACCTGGAAGGCGAGCGGGTACCCGCCGCGCCGGGCCGGGCCGTCCGGCTCGGACAGCGCCCGGGAGATGAGGAACGGGCTTGACAGCACCCGCGCGCGCATCCGCAGCGGGTGCGCCATCGACACGATGCCCAGCCGCCGCACCGCCTTGGGAAAGTAGGCGGCCAGGGTCCATGCGGTGAGCCCGCCCCAGTCGTGGCCGACGACGGTGGCGTTGGCCTCGCCGAGCGCGCGGATCAGCCCGGCGGCGTCGGCGGCCGCGGTGATCAGGTCATACCCCCTGGGCGGCTTGTCGCTGTCACCGTAACCGCGCAGGTCAACCGCGACCGCCCGGTAGCCGGCCTCGGCGAGCGTGACGAGCTGGTGCCGCCACGTCCACCAGAACTCGGGAAAGCCGTGCAGCAGCAGCACGAGCGGCCCCTCACCGATGGCCGCCACGTGGAAGCGGCACCCGTTGGCCGTCACCGACCGATGGGTCCAGGGGCCGCTGACCTGGATGACGGGTTCTACCGGCATGCGCTGCGCCTTGCGGTCATGATCGGGCGGGCGGAATCTGGGCCTTAGCGCCCGCCCCGGCGCTTACTTCCGGGTTCTTGACGGCCGCCCCGGAGCCGTTCGGGCTGGCGGCGGCCTTGCGCAGCATGCCGATGTCGTCCATCACGGTCTTCCGCGTCATCTTCATCCCGGTTACCCGGCGGATGAGCCAGATCGCGACCGCGATACCCACGGCGATGAGCAGGAGGCAGGTGGCCGCGACACAGAGGAAGGCCAGCCAGATCGAGATGCCGAACGCCGCCACCAGGCCGTACGCGTAGGCGAAGCAGAGCAGTACCACGATCAGGCAGAGGGCGAACAGGCCCACCACGCCGATGCCGGCGGCGATCCCGATGCGCCGGATGTCCAGCTTGAACTCGCTCTTGGCCAGGCTGATCTCGTACCGGAGAAGCGATGACATGTCCTTCGCCGCCTGCGAGACGAGCTCCCCAAGCGACTGCTGCCCGTCGGCGCCATCCGGTCTCCCGCTGCGGCTCATGCAACCCTCCCCGTATCCTCGCCGCGGCAGCGCGCGCTGCCGCAGGTGACACTAAGGCTATCGCCCGTGATTGCGGAGGGCGCGGACATCCCCGCCCGCGCCGGGGTACTACGAGCTTTTCGTGCTGACCCTCGAACTGGAGCCAGACACGCGAACGGCGCCCCAGGCCTGGGGCGCCGCCGCCTTATGCAGGACAGTCTGGCTACCATGCGTGCAATGTTCGATTGTCGGCCAGTCCTCGAGGGCCTGGCCCGACACGCCTCCCGCGGCTGCTCGCGCGTGGGTACCCGGCTGTCGTGCTCCGGACGTTCTAGCGGTCCGTGACACCTTTCTACGACGAAAGGGCGGCGTATCCAAGCCCCCCGCGTGATCAATTCGTGATCTTGATCGGTACGGCCGTTCACATTCCATTTACCGCTGGGATGACGCGGCGCGCCGTCCGGGCCGCCGCCACCGGGCGGGGCGGCAGGCCGGCCTCCGGCGCGCCGGCCGCGGCGCGCCGCCACGCCCGGCTCTCCCTGGAGAAATATCCGGTCGCGTCAAACTATCCGGCGGAACATCTGTTCACGACCAACACATATATGTTGTAATTCCTTTACGCGAGTCGCTGCTACCTCGGCGTGGCTCTGTCACGCCGCGACCGCGGACAAGCTTTCCCGTGGAACGGCGCCGGCCAACCCCCCCAGGGCCGGCACCGCGATGGTGGTCCCCCTCGCTCTCCCCCCCGGCGAGGGGGACCATCATTTTTCCCCTGTTCGCGGACCCTGGTCCGCTTCGCGACCTCGGGTTCGCCGTGGGGGGACGACCCCCCACACCCCCCGCTGTCGGCTGCGCCGACGGTCGCCCTGTTCACCGAGCTGCGGTACGGCTAAGAGGGCCGGGTGGCGTTGGCGAGCAGGATGTCTAGCAGCGCCACCGCGCCGGGCTTGGAGAGGGGGGAGTTGCCGTTGCCGCACTTGGGGGACTGGACACAGGAGGGGCAGCCGGTCTCGCAGGGGCAGGAGGAGATCGCGTTCCTGGTGGCGGTGAGCCAGTCGGCGGCCACCGCGAAGCCGCGCTCCGCGAAGCCCGCGCCACCCGCGTGGCCGTCGTAAACGAACACCGTGAGCTGGCCGGTCGCCGGGTGCAGTTCGGTGGACAGGCCGCCCACGTCCCACCGGTCGCAGGTGGCGAACAGCGGGAGCAGGCCGATGGCCGCGTGCTCGGCGGCGTGGGCGGCACCGCCGAGGTCGCCGCCGGCCAGGTGAGCCACGCATTCGTTCGGGATCGTCCAGGCGACGGCTACCGTGGGCAGCGTTCGCTGCGGCAGCTCGAGCGGTATGGCAGGCTCCCTCGACTTTCCGCCCTTCTTGCCAGAACGAAGGCGTGTGTACCCGGTCACCTGCCGGGTCACCCGAACCTCGGTGAGCATCAGGTCGGCATCGCCCCAGGACACACGACGGCGCTCGGCGATGAGGTCGATGTCGGTGACGTCGCGGGCCTGGGTGGTGTAGCCGGGGTCACCGGCCTCGACCAGGGCCACCCTGTCCTCCAGGTCAAGCCGGCTGACCAGGTACGAGTCGCCCTGATGCAGGTAGACCGCGCCGTCGTGGACGTAGCGGTGCGCGGACGGCTCGTCCATGGTCCCGATCAGCCGCCCGGTGGCCTCCTCCACCACGCGCACCGGCCTGCCGAGGTCGCCGCGGATGGAGATCTCCCCGGCCCGGCGGCGGTGCCGGGCGGAGTACCAGCCGGACGCGCGCTTGCGCAGCTCGCCCGCCGCGACCAGGCCGGCCACCGCCTTCGCCGACGCGGCGCCGAACAGGTCGAGGTCGGTCTCGGTCAGCGGCAGCTCCGCCGCGGCCGCGGCCAGGTGCGGGCCGAGGACGTAGGGGTTCGCCGGGTCGAGCACCGCGGGCTCGACCGGGTGGTGCAGCAGTGTCTGGGGATGGTGCACCAGGTAGCTGTCCAGCGGGTCGTCGCGGGCGATGAACACCGCCGTCGCGTGGCGCCCGGCGCGGCCGGCCCGGCCCGCCTGCTGCCATAGCGAGGCCCAGGTTCCCGGCCAGCCGGCGATGAGCACCGCGTCAAGCCCGGTGATGTTGATGCCGAGCTCAAGTGCGGTGGTGGCGGCCATGCCGGTGATCCGCCCGTCGCGCAGGCCCGCTTCAAGGCCGCGGCGGTCGTCGGGGAGGTAGCCGGAGCGGTACGCGGCGACGTTGCCGGAGAGTTCCTCGTCGAGTGTGTCCCGGACGGCGAGCGCGACGGTCTCAGCGCCGCGCCGCGACCGGATGAAGGCGAGCGCCGGGATCTCGGCCTTCACCAGCGCGGCGAGCAGGTCCGCCGCCTCTGACGTGGCGGCCCTGCGGGCGCGCGCCTGCGCGTAGCCGTGCAGCAGCGGCGGCTCCCAGAGGGCGAAGGTGACCGGCGCGCGGGGCGAGCCGTCCTCGGTTACCGCGACCGTGTCCAGCCCGGTGAGCCTCCGCGCGCAGTCCTCCGGCCCGGCGATCGTCGCCGACGCCAGGATGAACACGAGCGGTCGCGCGGCGCCGGGGGCAGCGTGGTGCAGGGCGACGCGGCGCAGCCTGCGCAGCACCTGGGCGACGTGCGAGCCGAACACGCCACGGTAGCCGTGGCACTCGTCGATGATCACGACTCGCAGGCGGCGGAAGAAGCCGCGCCAGCGGGCGTGGTTCGGCAGCAGCCCGCTGTGCAGCATGTCCGGGTTGGTTAGCAGGTAATTGGCGTGCGACTGCGCCCAGGCGCGCTCCGCTGTGGTCGAGTCACCGTCGTAGCAGGTGGCGCGGACGCCGGGGACCGCGAGGTCGCAGACCGCCTTGAGCTGGTCGGCGGCAAGCGCCTTGGTGGGCGCGATGTAGAGCACGGTCCCGCCGTCGAGCACCTCGGACAGGGCGGCGGCCAGGTAGCCCGCCGACTTGCCCGATGCGGCCCGTGTGGCGAGGATCACGTGGCTTCCCGCGCGGGCGAGCCCCGCGGCCCGCGCCTGGTGCGTCCACGGGGCACCCACGCCGCTGGCCGTCAGTGCCGCGGCGACTTCCACGCGAATCGACTCCGGCCAGGAGGTGGATTGGCCCGGTTGCCCGGGTATGCGTTCCAGGTGCACAAGTTCGCCGGCACGCTGCACCGCCCGCAGGACCGCGAGCGCGGCGCTCTCCTGTCGGGTTTCGGCTGCCGGTGAGGCGACGATGGGCATAGGTTTTTAAGTGTGTCATCCGATAGGCGGATGTCGTGACACCATGAAATCGTATAGACATGACACCTGAGCGTGGTTGAATGCCGCGCAGGGGTCGCCCCACGACGCGAGAGACGCCCTCGGGGCGCTGGAGGATTAGTGGATCTGAAGCTGGCGCACAGCAACAAGGACGGCATCGAGATCGTGGACGTCGAAGGTGAGATCGACGTCTACACTGCGCCGCGCCTGCGCGAGCTGCTCATTGAGCTCGTCAACAAGAAGAACTACCAGCTGGTAGTGAACATGGAGAAGGTCGAGTTCCTCGACTCCACGGGCCTCGGGGTCCTGGTCGGCGGGCTCAAGCGGGTGCGCGCGCACGACGGGTCGCTTGACCTGGTCTGCACGCAGGAGCGCATCCTCAAGATCTTCCGCATCACGGGCCTCACCAAGGTGTTCGGGATCCACGAGTCCGTGGACCAGGCCATCGCCGCCCGGAAGGCCGAGAAGTAAGCCCTCCGCTGCCCAATGGCCACCGTCGAAGTCACCTTCACGCCGCTGCCCGTCCACGTGCGGACCGCCCGGCTGGTCGCCACCGCGGTCGCGCGCCGCAGCGGCGTAGCCGAGTCGCTGCTCGATGAGGTACGCCTCGCCGTCGGCGAGGCATGCTCTCGTGCGGTTGAAGCGCACCTGAGGCATTGTCCGGAGCAGCCCATCAGGGTCGAGCTCACCGACAACGGAGAGCAGTTCGAGGTAGTCGTGACCGACGCGGTGCCAGAAGCGGCGGACGGTAACGGCGCCGGGTCGCGGGACACGTCCGACGGCCACGACAGCAGCTTCGCCATGCTCGACGGCGAGGTGCCGCTTCAGCTGCCCGACGGGGTCGGGCTCGCGGTGATCGCCGGGCTCGCCGACGACGTCCGCATCGCCTCCGCGGGCCCGGGCACCAGCGTCACGATGACCTGGAAGCGCCGGGCCGGATGATCATGCTCCCCCGGGCCGCCAAGGCGGTCAGGTGAACTTGCCCAGACCCGGGATGTGGCGCAAGCACAGTGCCCGGCTCGCGGCCCAGCGAAGGGCTGACGAGCCGGGCACTTTGTCGTCTTGGCCCGGCCACAGGACCAGGTATCTCCGGCCAAAGTGGGGCAAATCACAATAAGGTCGGACAAGGGTTGTGACGGGTGGGGCTTACGTGACTCGAGGTCACTTCCTAATATCAATATTTGTTTCTGGAAAGCTAAAAGCCCATGTCGCTACAAAGATCCGAGGTGGTCGGCGTAGACTGCCCGCCACGCCGCCCTTAGCTTCCGGGTGTTGCCGGAGCGTATTGAAGTGAGCGTTTACAGGCCAGCGACTGACTTAGCGGCGCATGCCAGACGTCGAAGGAGATTGAATGTCTATGCTCGGTCCCGTCCTCGCGGCGGGCGGATCGGTGGCCCCGGTCAGCGTCAGCGGCGGCAACCTTACGTGGGTTGTGATTGTCGCGGTCATCGCACTCGCAGCCCTCGCCGTCGCGGGCGTGCTGGTGCGCGAGGTACTGGCGGCGAGCCAGGGGACCGCGAAGATGCAGGAGATAGCTAAGGCCGTGCAGGATGGCGCGGCCGCCTACCTGCGCAGGCAGTTCCGGACGCTGGGCGTCTTTGTCTTCGCCATCTTCTGGATCCTGCTTATCCTGCCGGTCGATGGCGGCGACGGGGTGCGCTGGGGACGGAGCATCTTCTTCCTGCTCGGCGCCCTCTTCTCCGGGCTGACCGGGTTCACGGGCATGTCGCTGTGCGTGCGCGGCAACGTCCGCGTCGCTGCGGCCGCGCGTGATGGCGGCGAGCGGAACGCCATGCGGATCGCGTTCCGCACCGGCGGCGTCGCCGGCATGTTCACGGTCGGGCTCGGCCTGTTCGGCGCGGCCATCGTCGTCCTCATCTACAAGGGGAACGCGCCGGACGTCCTCGAGGGCTTCGGCTTCGGCGCGGCGCTGCTGGCCATGTTCATGCGGGTCGGCGGCGGTATTTACACCAAGGCGGCCGACGTCGGCGCCGACCTGGTGGGCAAGGTCGAGCAGGGCATCCCGGAAGACGACCCGCGCAACGCGGCGACGATCGCCGACAACGTGGGCGACAACGTGGGCGACTGCGCCGGCATGGCGGCGGACCTCTTCGAGTCCTACGCGGTGATGCTGGTCGCCGCGCTGATCCTGGGCAAGGTCGCGTTCGGCGACAAGGGACTGATCTTCCCGCTGCTCGTCCCGGCGATCGGCGTGATCACGGCGGTGATCGGCATCTTCTCGGTGCGGCCGCGCGCGGGCGACCGGAGCGGGATGACCGCCATCAACCGCGGCTTCTTCATCTCGGCGGTGATCTCGGTCATCGGCGTCGCGATCCTCTGCTTCACCTTCCTGCCGTCGAAATTCAGCTCGTTCGCGGGCGTCACCGACCCCTCCATCGCGGGCTACAACGGCAACCCGCAGTGGATCGCGCTCGGCGCGGTGCTGATCGGGATCGTGCTGGCCTCCGCGATCCAGTTGCTGACCGGGTACTTCACCGAGACCCACCGGCGCCCGGTCAGGGACATCGGGGAGGCCTCGCAGACCGGCGCGGCGACCGTCATCCTGTCCGGCATCTCGTCCGGCATGGAGTCCGCCGTGTACTCGGCGCTGCTCATCGGCGGGGCCGTGTTCGGCTCCTACCTGCTGGCCACCGGCAACGCCACCATCGCGCTGTTCGCGGTCGCCATGGCCGGCACGGGCCTGCTGACCACGGTCGGCGTCATCGTGTCGATGGACTCCTTCGGCCCGGTCACCGACAACGCGCAGGGCATCGCCGAGATGTCCGGCGACGTCGAGGGCGAGGGCGCCCAGGCGCTCACCCACCTGGACGCGATCGGCAACACCACCAAGGCGATCACCAAGGGCATCGCGATCGCCACCGCCGTGCTCGCGGCGACCGCGCTGTTCGGCTCGTTCCGCACTACGGTCGAGACGTCGCTCGGCAGCGCGGCCGGCACGTTCAGCCTGTCGGTGGACAGGCCCAACGTGCTCGTCGGCCTCATTATCGGCGCGTCGGTGGTGTTCCTGTTCTCCAGCCTGCTGATCATGGCGGTCGGCCGGGCGGCGCAGCGGGTCGTGCTCGAGGTGCGGATGCAGTTCCGCAACCACCCCGGGATCATGACCTACGAGGAGAAGCCGGACTACTCGCGGGTGGTGGACATCGTCACCGCGGACTCGCTGCGCGAGCTGGTCACGCCGGGCATCCTGGCCGTGCTGACCCCGATCGCGATCGGCTTCGCGTTCGGCTACGGCCCGCTCGGCTCGTACCTCGCGGGCGCGATCGCGGCCGGCGTGCTGATGGCGGTGTTCCTCTCCAACTCCGGCGGCGCCTGGGACAACGCCAAGAAGCTGGTCGAGGACGGCCTGCACGGCGGCAAGGGCTCGGAGGCGCACGCGGCCACCGTCATCGGCGACACCGTGGGCGACCCGTTCAAGGACACGGCCGGACCCGCCATCAACCCGCTGCTCAAGGTCACCAACCTGGTCTCGCTGCTGATCGCCAGCTCCGTGGTCAAGTACAGCTCCAACACCGGCCTGCGCACCGGGGTAGCGCTCGGCGCGGTGATCATCATCGTCGCGGCGATCGTCATCTCCAAGCGCCGCGCGCACAGCATGGGCGACGAGGTGCCGGCCGGAGCCGAGGTCAGCGCCGCTACCTCGCCCGCGGCCAGCGTCGGCTCACCGGACGAAACCGCGGCGGTGCCGGCACCGGCCGGCGCCACGGTGGCGGCGGTTCCGGCGGCCGCGGTGGCCGACGAGGCCTCTCACGAGAACGGCACGTCCCACCAGAACGGGAACGGGAACGGTCACGTGGCCACCGGCTCGCCCTCTTCGGCCGATTTGCCGCCTAGCGAGTGAGTAGCCGGCCAGGTCGACGGTAATCCGCTGACAACGGCCCTCCGCGCCGGGGAGACCCGGTGCGGAGGGCCGTTTGCGTTAAATGGGGGCGCCGCCTCGCGGCCGCGCCCTCCGCTCTTACTCGTCCGCCTGATCAGCGGCGTCCACGGCGTCGCGCGGTATGCCGAGCAGGTAAAGGATTGTATCCAGGTAGGGGACGTTGACGGCGGTGTCGGCCGCGTCGCGGACCACCGGCTTGGCGTTGAACGCGACGCCGAGGCCGGCCGCGCCGATCATGCCGAGGTCGTTGGCGCCGTCACCGACCGCGACGGTCTGCGACAGCGGGACGCCGGCCGCCTGCGCGAACTTGCGCAGCGCCGCGGTCTTGCCCTCCCGGTCGACGATCGGCTCGAGGACCCGGCCGGTCAGCCTGCCGTCGGCCACCTCGAGCGTGTTCGCCGCCACGTAATCGATGCCGAGTTCGTCGGCGAGCGGCTTGATCACCGCGGTGAACCCGCCGCTGACGATCCCGCACTTGTAGCCGAGGCGCTTGAGCGTCCGCACCAGCGTCCGTGCCCCCGGCGTGAGCCGCAGGCTGGCCCGCACCTCGTCGAGCACGGCGGCGTCAAGGCCGGCGAGCAGGGCAACGCGCTCCCGCAGCGATGCAGCGAAGTCGAGTTCGCCGCGCATGGCCGATTCGGTCACCTTGGCCACCTCGTCGGCACAGCCGGCCCGATCCGCGAGCAGGTCGATGACCTCGTCCTGGATAAGCGTGGAGTCAACGTCCATCACGATCAGCCGCATCGCGCGGCGGTGCAGGCCTGCGCGCTGCACGGCCACGTCCACACCGCTGTCGGCGGCCACCTGGGCGAGCGCCTGCCGCAGCGACCCGGGGTCGGCCCCGGATATGTCGAGCTCAACGCAGGTCACCGGATCGCTCGCCAGCCGGGTGATCCGGTCGATGTTGGCGCCGCTCGCCGCGATCCGGCCGGCGACCGCGGCAACTCCCTCCGGCCGCAGCGGGCTGCCGAGCACCGTGACGTGCAGCTTGCCGTTGACCCCCCTCGATGACACGCGGGACGGCGCCTCCGCCGAGCCGGTGGTGATCTCCGCCTCGAGGCCGAGGTCGCCGGCGAGCTCGGTGACGACGCGGTAGATCGTGGTCAGGTCGGGGGGTGCGTCGCAGGCGAGCAGGACGCCGAGCACGAGCCTGCCCTTGATCGTCACCTGCTCGATGTCAGCTACGCTCAGCGGAAAGCGCGCGAGGACGCTGAAGAGCCGCGAGGTAACGCCGGGCCGGTCACGACCGGTCAGCGTGATCAGGATCGTGGTCCTTGGTCGTTTCATCTCGCCCTCACGGTACCGTCTGCGTGGACGCCCCGTGCCGCGGCGGTCAACTGGCGGCGGCTCATCAGGGCGCCTGGATGGCTGATCGGGGCGTGGTGGCATAGGTTCGGTCTCGGCGGCTGTTCGGCCCGGCGACGGGCTGTACGGCGGGAGGATGGCCGGCGTGAGGAGGGGCAGTGTCTGACGAGGTGCTCAAGCTGCGCGGCGTTTCTGTGCGGCGTGAGACGTCGCTGTTGCTGCGTAACGTTGACTGGACTGCGCACGAGCACGAGCGCTGGATCGTGATCGGTCCGAACGGCGCTGGCAAGACCACGCTGCTCCAGGTGGCCGCCACGTTGCTGCACCCGACGGAGGGGACCGTCGAGGTGCTCGGGGAGCGGCTCGGCGACGTCGATGTCTTCGAGCTGCGGCCAAGGATAGGCCTGACGAGCGCGTCGCTCGCCGAGCGGGTGCCCGCAAGCGAGAAGGTCATCGACCTGGTGCTTACCGCCTCTTACGCGATCCTCGGCCGGTGGAAGGAGGAGTACGAGTCCTCCGACGTGACCAGGGCCGTGGAGCTGCTTGACGCGCTCGGCTGCGCCCACTTGATCAGGCGGCGGTTCGCTACCCTGTCCGAGGGCGAGCGCAAGCGGGTGCAGATCGCGCGGGCGATGATGCCCGACCCGGAGATGCTGCTGCTCGACGAGCCAGCGGCCGGCCTCGACCTGGGCGGGCGCGAGGACCTGCTGCGCCGCCTTTCCGTGCTTGCGGGCAATCCCAAGGCGCCCATGATGGTGCTCGTCACGCACCACGTCGAGGAGGTGCCCAACGGGTTCACCCATGCGATGCTGCTGCGCCGCGGGGCCGTCCTCACCGCGGGACCCATCGAGGACGTATTCACGGCGAAGAACCTGTCCCGTTGCTTTGGCATCCCGCTGGAGATCGAGCGGCACGAGAACCGCTGGCGAGCCTGGGCCCGGTAGCGCGGGTCCCCCGCGTACTGGGTCGCCTCCGGGGGGGCTCACCCGGAGGATGACCGTCTGTTCGTCACCCAACGTGCTGCCCTGGAAGTAAACGCGTGGCGGAGTTACCGTGGCCTTATCGGGTCCCATGGGTGGAGATGATGGTGATGGGCACCATAGTCGCGGTAATCCTCCTTGTCCTCGTTGTCGGCCTGGCCATATTCGCCGTGACGAGATCGGTCCGCATCGTGCCGCAGGCGCGGGCGGGCATCGTCGAGCGCTTCGGCCGGTACCACCGCACGCTGTACGCGGGCCTCAACATGGTGGTGCCGTTCATCGACCGGCTGCGCCCCCTGATCGACCTGCGGGAGCAGCTGGTGACCTTCCCGCCGCAGCCGGTCATCACCAAGGACAACCTGGTGGTCGGCATCGACACGGTCATCTACTTCCAGGTGACCGACCCCAAGGCGGCGACGTACGAGATCGCCAACTTCGTCGCCGCCGTCGAGCAGCTCACCGTCACCACACTGCGGAACGTGGTCGGCGGCATGGACCTGGATACCACGCTGACGTCGCGAGACAAGATCAACAGCGAGCTGCGCAAGGAGCTCGACGAGGCGACCGGGCGGTGGGGCCTGCGGGTCAGCCGGGTGGAGCTCAAGGCGATCGAGCCGCCCGCGTCCATCCAGGGCTCGATGGAGAAGCAGATGCGCGCCGACCGGGACAAGCGCGCCGCCATCCTCTCAGCCGAGGGCGCCAAGCAGTCGGCCATCCTGACCGCGGAAGGCGAGCGGCAGGCGGCGGTGCTGCGGGCCCGCGGCGAGGCCGAGGCCACCGTGGTGCGCGCGGACGCCGAGGCCACCGCCCAGGCCACCAGGGCCAGGGGCCAGGCGCAGGCGATCGCGACGGTCTTCCAGGCGATCCACGAGGGCAATCCCGATCAGTCGTTGCTCGCGTACAAGTACCTGGAGATGCTCCCCGAGATCGCCCAGGGCGGCGCGAACAAGCTGTGGATCGTGCCGAGCGAGCTCGGCAAGGCGCTGGAGGGGCTTGGCGGGCTTTTCAACGGCCGGGCGGACGCCGGCGACAGCAGGCGTGCCCTGCCCCGCGAGGACCCGCCAGAGGCGCTCCCCGGGCCTGATGGCGGGGGCAGCATCACCCGCCTGCCCCTGTGACCGGGCTAGCTTTCAGCCCGACCGAGCGAGGGCTGCGGGCGCGGCCCCAGGGAGTCCACGGGGACGGCTTCCCGCCGTGCGGGCAGACCTGGACCCAGCCCGAGTCGGTTACCCGGGTGTCGAACGCCGGCTGCCGTGCGGTGGCCGGGCCGTGCATGACCGCGCCGTCGCTTAGCCTGAACGTCGACCCGTGCCACGGGCAGGTGATGCAGGCGGTGCCGTCGAGGGTGGTGACCCGCCCCTGGTGCAGCGGCCCGCCGAGGTGCGTGCAGTGGTCGGTGAGTACCTGGACCGCGTCACCGTGGCGCACCGCGAGCACGCCCAGGTAGCCAAGCTGGCGCCGGACCGGCCGTCCCTCTGGCAGTTCCGCCAGGGGACACAGGTCGTGCCAGCCGAGCCCGGCGAGGTGCCCGATGGGCTCGGCATGGCTCGCCCCGGCGCCGAGCCGCAGCGCGAGATGGCCGCCCAGGTAACCGCCCGCCGTGGCGGCGGCGAGCCCGCCGGCTGACAGCAGGTAGCCTGCGCGGCGCGCTCCAGCCGCCCGGGCCAGCAGTGAGCCCGTGAACAGCGCCGTCGCGGCCGCCTGCGCGATGGCGTGCGCCAGCCCGACCCGCTGCTGGTGCCGGTGCAGTGCCGACCAGTCGGCGAGCCCGCTGGCGGCGGCGGGCACCGCCGTGATGACCCCGGCCGCGATAAGGGTCGCCGCGGCGCGCTCGGCCCCCCGGCCACCGCACAGGTCAAGTAGCACAGCCGAGGTCCAGCAGCCAGCCGGGATCCGCACCAGGGCCGGATGAGCGGGCTGCCCGAACGGCACGCCGTGCAGCGCGTCGGTGCGCCTGCCTGGGGGCAGGGCGCGCACCGCGAAGCCGGACAGCGCATCGACGGGGCGGTCGAGGGCCTGCGCTCTCTCGATGTGCTCGGCGACCGTCGCGGGCTTGGCCGAGCGCACCGCGGCCCATGCCGGGCGACGCGCTTGCGATGCGAGGAATTGCCGCACAACCGGGAGGTACCCCGGCGGGGGGCAGGGTCACACCGTCCGGCGGGATATTGCCCGCCGGGCGGGGCGTTTAGCCGTGGAAGCGGTAACCCATGCCCGGCTCGGTGAGCAGGTACCGGGGCCTCGACGCTTCCGGTTCCAGCTTCCTGCGCAGCTGCGCGATGTAGACCCGCAGGTAGTTGGACTCCGATCCGTATGAAGGCCCCCACACGTCCTGGAGCAGCTGCTTCTGGGTGATCAGCCGGCCGCGGTTGCGGACCAGGATCTCAAGGAGCTGCCACTCGGTCGGGGTGAGCCGGACGTCGACGCCGTCCCGCGTGACCCGCTTGGCGGCCAGGTCGACGGTGAAGTCCTCGGTGGTGACGACGGGCTCGTCGGGGGCGGGCGCCGCGCGGCGGACCGCCGCCCTGAGCCGGGCGAGCAGCTCGTCCATGCCGAACGGCTTCGTGACGTAATCGTCGGCTCCGGCGTCAAGCGCGGCGACCTTCTGGTGCTCCGCCCCCCACACCGACAAGACGATGATCGGCGTGGCGGACCAGCCGCGGACCCCGTGGATCACCTGGGTGCCGTCCATGTCGGGCAGGCCGAGGTCGAGTATGACCGCGTCCGGGCGCTCCCTGGAGATGGCGGCCAGGCCGGACGTGCCGTCTACCGCGGTCGACACTTCGTAGTTGCGCGCGGTCAGGTTGATCCGCAGCGCGCGCAGGATCGACGGCTCGTCGTCGATGACGAGGACCCGGGTCATCAGTCGGCTCCAAGGGGAGCGCGGACACCGCTCATCAGCGCCGGCAGCGTCACGCGCACGGTGAGCCCGCCGCCCGGCGTGTCGACCGCGACGATCGTCCCGCCCATCGCCTCCGCGAAGCCCTTGGCGACGGCGAGACCAAGCCCCACGCCGGGCGACCGCGCGTCAAGCCGCGCGAACGGCTCGAAGATCCGCTCCTTGAGCCCGGCGGGCACCCCGGCGCCGTGGTCCACCACGTCGAGGACCACCCGGTCGCCGTCTTCCTTGGCGCGCAGCATGGGCCGCGTGCTAGGCGGTGAGTGCCGCAGCGCGTTGGAGAACAGGTTGGCGAGCACCCGCTCAAGTAGCCCGGGATCGGCCCGGACGAGCGGCAGGTCATCGGGGACGCTGATCAGCAGGTGATCCGCGTCGTCAAGGCCGCGCAGCGCCACCGGCGCCACCTCGTCCACCGCGATGGCGCGCAGGAACGGCTCAAGCGAGCCCGCCTGGAGGCGGCTCATGTCGAGCAGGTTGCCGACGAGGGCGTCGAGCCGGTCGGCGTTCTGCTCGATGTTCGCGAGGAGCTCGGCCTCGTCCTCTTCCGACCAGTGCACGTCGGTCTGCCGCAGGCTGGACACGCTCGCCTTGATCGACGCAAGGGGGGTGCGCAGGTCGTGGCTCACCGCGCGCAGCAGCGCGGTCCGCATCCGGTCGCCCTCCGCGAGCGCCTCGGCCTGTGCCGCCTGGGTCCGCAGCCGGGCCCGGTCGAGTGCGGCGACCGCCTGGGCGGTGTACCCGGCGAGCAGCGAGGTCGTCGCGCTCGCCGCCTGACCGCTCACCTCGAGGGCCAGGTCGGGCCGCACCTCGAAGCGGAGCGTGCCTGGTAGTTTCGGCTCCCCACTAGACACGTCCCGGAGGGGCGGGTCCTCCTGAGCCGGCCGCGCGTCCGATACGATCGCTCCGCGATCGGACGCGCTCCGGGGGGTACGGGGGGTCGCCCCCCCGGGAGATGACTGCGCGCCGCTTGACGCCACCCGGATCCAGCGGCCGCTCACGCGCTCAAGGAGCTCGGCGTGGCCGCCGTGGCTTGCGGTCAGGTGATCGAGCACGTCGCTGGGGGTGTCCGCGCCGCCGAGCACCGTCTGGGCGAGGCTGAGCAGCGACTGCGTCTCCTTCGCGTTACGCGCCGCGTCCGCCTCGCGCCGGGCCGCCAGGTGGACCACGCTGCTCACCGCCACCGCTACAGTGACGAACAGCACAAGGGCGAGCAGGTTCCGCGGCTCGGCGATGGTGAACGTGTGCAGCGGCGCGGTGAAGTACCAGTTCAGCAGCAGGCAGGCGGCGACCGCGGCGAACACCGCGGGCCAGAAGCCACCGACCACCGTGACGCAGATCACGGCGGTCAGGTAGATCAGCAGGTCATCGGAGAGGTTCAGGTGCGGCCGCAGGGTCGCGAGCAGCGCGGTGAGCAGCGGGAGCCCGGTCACGGCAAGCAGCGCGCCGGCCAGCTGCCTGCGCCGGGAGATGCCGGCCTGCTCGTGCCGTTCCACGCTTACTAGTGTCCCTCTTGCGGCGCGCCAGCGGAACGCCGCGCCGCAGACGGCGGCAAGCAGTGCTGCCGCCGCCAGCGTGACCGCCGCCCGCCCGGCGACGAAGCCGGTCAGCCGCAGGTCGGCGTACGGTGGCCGGGAGAACCCGGTGACGGTGAGCCAGCCGATGAAGGCGAGCGGCACCGCGGCGGTCGGCTGGGTCACGGCGGCGAGCCCGCCGACCACCACCGCGCACGCGATCAGCACCCCGGTGGCGCCCAGCCTGCCGCCGAGCGCGGCGGTCACGGTGCCGATGGCGAGCAGCGCGGCGAAGCCGGCCGGCAGCGCGTAGGGGCCGGGCAGGCCGCCCTGCCAGGAGGCCCGCCGCGATTGGGCACGTTGCCAGGCCGGCGGCGTGCCCAGCCGCCGCGCGGATGTCATCAGATGCTCACTTCCAGTCATTCTGCAAGCCATTTCACCCCTTGGCGGCGGCGCTGCGGCCAGTCTTGACGAATCCTTAACGCGCAGCTCAGCAGCCTTAACGCGGCACTTGCGGCCTTTGGGAGAGTGCTAACCTAGCGTTAAGGACGCGATGATTAATCAACTCCCCGACGAGCTCGCCGGCGACGTTATGCCGGGCAGCGGGCCGCGCGAGACGTTCGGCTACTCGCTCAAGCGGAGGCTGCTCGGGCCGCCGCTTGTCAACGAGCAGATGGGCGAGCAGCGGCTGTCGCGGCCGCTTGCCCTCGGCGTGCTGTCCTGTGACGGCATTTCCTCCGCCGCCTACGGCACCGAGGAAATGCTGATCGAGATGATCCAGGTGGTCGGCCTCGCGGCATTCACCCTGATCGTCCCGATGACGCTGGTGATCCTGGCCGGCGTCGCGCTGGTCGTGCTTTCCTACCGCGAAGTCGTTTCCGTCTACACCAAGGCGGGCGGCTCGTACGTGGTGGCCAGGGAGAACTTCGGGCCGCGGGTCGCCCAGGTGGCGGCGGTGGCGCTGCTCATCGACTACACGGTGACGGTCGCGGTGCAGGTCGCGGCCGGTGCGGCGGCGGTCGTGTCCGCGTTCCCGCAACTGGCGAACGTCCCGGTGATCGGCTCGAACATCCTGACGGTCATCTCGGTGATCGTCGTGCTGATCATGTGCTACGGCAACCTGCGCGGAATCCGCGAAGCGGGCCGTGCCTTCGCGATGCCCACCTACTTCTTCTCCGTCACGGTCGCGCTGATGATCATCGTCGGCCTGATCCGCGAGGTGACCGTCGGCCTGCCCCACGTCAGCTCCTACCCGGGTGCCACGTTCCCCATCGGGCACAGTACCGAGAGCCTGCTCAGCTTCGGCATGATCTACATGCTCGCGAAGGCCTTCGCTAACGGCGGCTCTTCGCTGACCGGCATCGAGGCCGTGTCCAACGCGGTCGGCGCGCTCCGCCCGCCGGAGGGCAGGAACGCCAGGCAGCTCCTCGTCACCCAGGGGTCGATCGTCGCGTTCCTTATCGCCGGTATCTCCTGGCTCGCCCATGTCACGCACGCGATCCCGTACGAGGCCGGGTACCCAACGGTGCTCGCTCAGGAAGCCAGCACCGTTTTCGGTCACGACGGCCACTTCATGTACTTCGTGGTGCAGGCGGCCACCGCGCTGATCCTGTTCACCGGGGGCAACACGAGCTTCAGCGGGTTCCCGTTCCTGGCCAGCTTCGTGGCCGGTGACTCCTTCCTTCCCCGCTGGCTCACCAAGCGCGGCCACCGGCTCGTGCTGTCGAACGGCATCATCGTGCTTACCGTCGTGTCGCTGATCCTGCTTGTCACCACGCGGTCGCAGGTCAACGGGCTGATCCCGTTCTACGCGATCGGCGTGTTCACCGGATTCTCGATGGCCGGCTTCGGCATGGCGAAGTACCACAAGCGGGTGAAGGAGCGGGGCTGGAAACGCCGCAGGATCATCAACGGGACCGCGGCCGTCTACACCGCGATCGTCGTCGTGATCTTCGCGGTCGTGAAGTTCACCGAGGGCGCCTGGCTGATCGTCATCATCTTCCCCGTCCTCGTTTTCCTGCTCATCCGGCTCAACCGGGAGTACCGGATGGAGTCCGAGGTGCTTGAGAACATCGGGGACCGGCGCGCGGCGGGGGTGCCGGCCAGGCAGCCGAACTACAGCCGCCGGGTGGTGCTGATCTTCGTGGACGACGTGGACCTGGCCACCCTGGCCGCGATCAGGTACGCGCGCGGCCTGCGGCCAACCACGCTGCGCGCCGTCCACTTCGTCATCGACGGCGCCCGGGCGCGGAGCCTGCACGAGAACTGGGTCAGGTTCGGGCAGGACATACCGCTCGAGATGATCGACGCGCCCGACCGGCGGCTCACCCGCGCTTCGCTCGAGCTCGTCAGCCGCGAGGCCGCGCAGAAGAGCACGCAGGTCACCGTTGTGCTGCCACGACGCGGCTACGCGCCGTTCCTCGGCCGCATCTTGCACGACCGCACGGCGGACAAGATCGCCGAGGTGGTCAGCCAGGTACCGAACGCCGCCGCCATGATCATCCCGTTCGACGTGGAGAGCCGGGTGCACCTGCTGCACGCCAGGCAGGCCGCGCGACTCACCGCGCAGCCGGCCGACGGCGCCCAGCCCGAGGCGGGCGCGTCCTCCGTCAACGGCGGGCCGCGCGATGCCGCCGACCCGGCCGGGAACGGGACACGGGCGAGCGACGGGGGGAACCACGCCCGCGTTCTGCTCAAGCAAGAGCCTGCGCCGCCGCCGGCCGGCACCCCGGCGCCGGACGGGACCACCGGGGCGGCCGCGCGCCGGGCCGGGGTTACCGTGATCAGCGAGCTCAACGGGGCGCGGAAGGCGGCCGTCGAGGGCAAGGTCCGGTCGGTGGAGATCCACCCGGTCGAGAACAGCTGCGTGTTCGACGCCATGATCGCGGACGAGACAGGGACGCTCACCGCCAAGTTCTACGGCCGGACGAGCATTCCCGGGTTCGAGCCGGGCGCGCGCGTCCGGCTCGTTGGGAAGGTGTCCATGCGCGAGGGCGGGCCGGCCATGATCAACCCGGCGTACGAACTGCTGCCGCGGGGCGAGTGACCGGCCCTGTGCTAGCCCTCCTCGTTCAGCGAGACGAGCTCGTAGGCGGGGTTGATCATCACCGGCTGGCCGCCGCTGATGCGGGCGGAGCCGGTGAACCGGACGCGGGCGCCGCAGATAACGCCGGGGATGTGCGACCGGCCGTAGAACATCGCGGTGAGGTTGCCCGTCGAGTCGTTGATCTCGATCGCGAGCACCGAGTTCCGCTCCACGGGGCGGATCTCCACGACCCGGATCTTGCCTTCCACGGTGACCTTGCCGCCGGTGACGGTCCCGATCATGGCGATGCCCGACCGGGCGGCGCCGTTGCCGGTGTGCCGGGGCAGGCTGTGCTCCGTCACCACGTCGGACTCGCGCGCCAGTTCCTGCGCGGTGTCCGCCAGGTCCTCCGCCTTGGACGTGACGGGCTCGGTGGCCACGGCACCGCCCTTGCCCGGCTTGGCGGCCGCCTGCCTGGCCTGCAGCACCGCCACCCGGCTCGGCACGTCGTAGGGGACGATGGTGGCGGCCGACCGGGGGATGCGGCTGACGGCCGCGGCGATCTTGTCGGCGGTGCGGTCGTGCAGCAGGCGGCCGAGCAGCGGCGAGTAGCTGCGCCGCGGCAGGATCACCGTGACGTGCGTGCCCGTATCCTCGACCTCGCGCTCGGCCAGGTCGGTCGCCGCCTTGATCAGCCGGCGGTCGGGGCAGTCGATGAAGTCGAG
>Ga0265338_10001342_pt1 | contig 40115 bp, 37 predicted proteins | sample 42126metaG_FD_193579 | JGI IMG/M metagenome (GOLD analysis project Ga0265338, IMG submission 193579) | Rhizosphere microbial communities from Carex aquatilis grown in University of Washington, Seatle, WA, United States - 4-21-26 metaG | ecosystem: Host-associated > Plants > Roots > Rhizosphere... | reverse complement strand
TCCCGCCGGATCGGCAGCGCCTGTCCGTAGTACTCCAGCGCCCGCTGCGCCTCGCCCAGGCTGTCGTACACGAGGCCGATGTTGTTCAGCGTGGTCGCTTCCCCGGCCCGGTTCCCGACCTCCCGCAGGATCGGCAGCGACTGCCCGTAGTACTCCAGCGCCCGCTGCCGCTCGCCCAGGCTGTCGTGCACGAGGCCGATGTTGTTCAGCGTGGTCGCTTCCCCGGCCCGGTTCCCGACCTCCCGCGTGATCGGCAGCGCCTGCCCGTAGTACTCCAGCGCCCGCTGCCGCTCGCCCAGGCCGTTGTAGACATTCCCGATGTTGCTCAGCGTGGCGGCCTCGTTGCCGCGGTCGTCGGCTGCCCGGTACAGGGACAGTGCCTGGTCGCAGGCAGCCAGCGCCGCGGCAGGGTCCCCGGTGGCGCTCATGGCCCAGCCGAGGTCGTAGAACGCGCCGGCGTCCCCGCCCAGCGTCAGGGTCAGCCCGGCCAGCCGGGCCACATCCGTGAACCGCGAGGTGGCCAGCCACACCCGCCCAACCCGGTTCCCCGCGTCCCGGGCGATCCCGGCCTCACCCCCGGCCACTGCCAGCCGGTGCACCTCCACCCACCGCGCCACCGAAGTCATCACTGTCAGCCAGCGTCCGCGGAGGTCTCTGGCGTGACCCAGATCGGGTAGAGCGACCGGGCGGCGGCGGCGCAGGCCTCCCGGTACTCGTCGTCACTGATGAGGGGCCTGATGAGGGGCCGCAAGACGTTGGAGACGAAGTACCGCGGCTCGCCCGTCTCCGGATCGGTGCCTTCCTCCATGAGACCGAGCTGGACAGCGCGGTGGAGGTGGCTTGCGGCCTGGGGGTGGTCGTGGACGGCGTTCACGGTCGCGGCGGGCACGGGCAGTTCGACGACGTTCACCTTGGCCAGCATGGCCTGCAGTTCGGCTGGCTGGGCGCCGAGGAGCTTGCGGGCGAAGACGGCCTCCCGGAACCGGTCGGCCTCGTTCTCGATGGCGGCGAGCAGGCCGTCGACGTCGACTGCCGCGTCCGCGATGATCTTGTCCAGCCAGTCGAGCAGGCGCGGATTCCCGCTGGCGGCCTCGATCGCCCGGTCTTTGACGGCAGTCGGCGCGGTGACTGATCCGGGACGCAGGTTGGCCAGGTTCGCCACCTTCTTGGCCTGCTCGACGTCAGACAGCGTCTCAAGCGACTCGACCCGGACCGTCGTCCCGGCCGGCGCCGGGAACTGGTACCGGCTGGTGACGATGACCCGGCTGGGGCTGTTGGTCTCACGGATCGCCTTGAGCAGGGCCGGCAAGATCCGCGCCATCTCGTTCGACAGCACGTAGCCGCCGTCGCGCTCCTCGAGGTTTCCCTCCTCGAAGTCATCGAAGACGAACAGGCAGGGGACCTGCCCCAGCGGCCCGGCGAAAAGGTACCGCAGCCGCACCGCCAGGTCGACCTCGTCCCTGGCCAGCATCCCGGCCGCCTCGACCGCCTGATCCAGGTTCTGGAACGTGACCTTCGACGTCAGCTCCCGGAACCTGGTGATGTCAACCCGGCCGAACCAGACCACTCGCTGGTGGGTCGGCATGCGCTCAAGCAGGCGAGAGGCGAGCGTGCTCTTGCCCAGCCCGCCCATCCCCTGAAGTACCAGGGCCTCGGCCGCGCCCGGCGAGCCCAGCGGCTGCTTGAGCGTGCGCAGGCACCGCTGGATGACGCGCCGCCGCCCGACGAAGCCGGCCCGGGACGCGACCCGGGAGACCTGCGTCTGCGCGTCCAGGAACTCCTCCGCCGCCTGAAGAACCTCGATCCGCTTCCGGCCCCGGGTGTTCCGCGGCGTCACCATAGGCGCCAGCGGTGACTTGTCGGCATACACCCGCAGCAGGTGCCAGCTGCGGCTGTGACCGGCGTACAGCTCCTGGCGGGCCTTGACCACGGCCCGGTCAAGCGGCTTGCCCGCCGCGAGCTCCCGGTACAGGCGCGAGGCGAACTCGCTGGCGGAGGCATCGCCCACCGGCAGCGCCCACCCCAGCACGGCCGGGGCCCCGGCCTGCACCAGGCTCTCACTCATCGAGGGGATCGTCCCGCGGTCCGAGGCGCCGCCGGTCAGGCAGCCGGAGACGAACACCAGCCGCGGCCACTGGCCGTCCATCGCCCGGGCGACCTGGTCCGCGGTCGCCCACGCCGGGCCGCCGAGCTCGTTCTCAACCAGGAACTTCGGCTGCCCCTGGTCGATCGTGGCGTGACCGCTCATGTGAAGGACGTCGAAGTACCCGGGGCCGTACGACTCAACCGTGAAACGCAGCCCTTCCATGGTGCCGCTTTCCTCGACAACCAGCTCCGTGCCGGTGTCAGCGGTCGCCGCCAAGATCCCGGCCTCCTCCGCCTCGAAACTGAGAACCGGTTCCACGCCTTCCGGTGAGCTCGCCATGAACAGCACCCGCAACGGGCGGTTGCGCGCCGGGACTGCCGCCCCGAGGGTCGCGACCGTGCTCGCGGCCCGTACCGGGAGCAGCGCAGCGGTCTCGCTGACCGCCAGGTACGAGCCGCCCGCCACGACCAGCTCCCACGGAAGCTGACGCAACCGCTGCCCGGCCGCGATCCGGACCACGGCAGCCCGCGGGTCGGCCAGCGCCTCGCTAAGCCATCGCTCATCGCCATCCAGGAAACTGAAGAGTTTCTCACCAAGCTCACGAAGCGCTGTCGAGCCGAAAACCCGCTGCGCGATGGAATCCTCGGCATAAGCGTGCTCGACAACCTCGATCAGCTGGTCGATCACCTTCTGGTCCAGGCCGCGAGTCAGCAGCCTTTCGCCATCACGCAGGCGAAGCTCTGAGTAATCGGAAGTCTGCTCGAAGATCTCCAGCTCAAGCTCTTTCACCGGCCCCCCTTTGGTAGCGTCAATGCCCCGGAGGCGGCGTCCTCCGGGCGAAAGCGATCTCCAGCTGTTGCTGGTCCACGTCCGACAAGTCGACCTGGGTGCCATCATCCAGCAAAATCCTGACCCTGACACCATCCGGCCGGCGACCGTGCCACCAGTCCCACATCGTCTTGGCTGTCCCGGCCCCGCTGAAAACCAGTCCGATAATGGCAATTACCAGCTCCGCCGACCGCTCCACCTCGACCGGCGAGACGCTGCTTCCCGATTCATTAGCCGTGACCAGGACGGCTCGGAGCTCTCCGGCCAGACGCTCGGCGTCCGGTCCCGACACCTCGACCGAGGCAGTAGCCATGCCCATCCCCCTCCGCACGTCAAAGCGCCGCATCTTCGGGCGCTAGTATCAACGATTTCTTGACTGTAGCGCTTATGGAATCTATAGCAGTGGCGCCGCAAAAGCTGCCGCCTCGTGCAGACCGAGCAGCGGATTTGACACGGGGGCGGCTGTACGATTGCCCGCGATCGGACGGCCTTTCCGGGGCGACCTTATAAGCCCGATGGAGCCGCCGCGATGGTTCCCCGTGTCAAATCCGCCGCGGCCCGAGAGTAAACATTCACGCCGGTAACGCTTCGTGACCAGAATCGGCGCGGTACCGTCAGGCCGGGCGCTCCTGCGGCGGCATGGTTCCGGAGGGCGCCCGCCATCCGGAACATGTACTGACTTTCGTAGGGACAAAAGGGACTAACCGCCCAGCAGGCCGCCGCAAACGCGGTATACCTTGTCGGCCGGCCATGCCTGAGCGGCTGCCTGCGAGCCTGCCCGGTTACCGAATGTGCATGGGCTGAATCTTTACGCCCGAGACTGCCTCAGGTTTCTGCGTCCCCTGGTCGTTGCCATTCGCGCCAGCCGACCGGCGTCAGAGGCCAGCTGCGCGGGAGCGGAGCTGAGCCGGCCGAGTTGGCGGCGCGATCGGCCCCTCGGGCCGCCGTCTGCCCGCCCGGGGTTCGCATCGCGCACCGACCACGCCACTCACAAGGAGCAGGCGAGCAAGATCCGCCGGTACATCATCTGGCGCAACAACCACGCCTACGACGAGCGGCTCCGCCGCATCGCTAACCGGGCAGACGTAGCTTTATGCGGCCCTAGCTTGACGATTTCGCACGAGCGGTGATTCGTCGGTAAGACGCGGGCTGTAGAAGTCCCTATCGACGCTGCGGGATGCGTGTCGTTCGCCAGGGCGAATTTTGCTTGACCGAGACTGTGCTCTCGCCTTCAATCACGCGGGCTCGCAGACGCAGAGCTGAAGCGGCGCATCCCCGGCAAACGGCCGGCCGGACCAGTCGCCGAAGCGCTCGACGAGCCGAAGGCCGCCGAGCGAGACGAGCAGCGGCAGCTCCTGCGGGAAGATGCTCCTGATTTCGAGCGGTGCGACGACGAAGTCGGGCTCGGAGCCAGCCGAGAGGTACCACGTCCCGCGTGTAACCTGCGCGGGCGCATCGTAGAACTCAGCGACATCGACGCTAACGCTGCCGCGGTCGGGATCCGTGAACGACAGCGACTCCCGGGTGCGCCGCCCGCCATCGGCTTCGGCAAGCAGGCGCACGCTCGGGTTGAACACGTCGAAGACGAACCGTGCTCCAGGTGCCAGGTGCCTCCGGACCGACCGGAAGCAGCTCACCAGGTCCTCGGCCTCATGCAGGTGCAGCAGGGAATTGGCTGTGATGAACACGAAGTCGAACGCGCGGCCCAGGTCGAAGGCCCGCATGTCGCCCTGCACCCATTCCACCGCTGCACCGCGCTCGCTCGCCTTACGACGGGCCTCAGCCAGCATGCCTGGCGAGAGGTCCAGGCCGGCGCACGGATGCCCGTCGGACGCGACGGGGATCAGCTTGTGCCCGGTGCCGCACCCGAGTTCCAGTACGCGCCCGCCTTGCCGGTTGGCGCCGGCCCGGTAGAAGTCGACCGCGGGCCCGCCGCCCGGGAACATCAGGTCGTACAGCCTCGCGTGCGAGTAGAACGCTTCACTCATGAAGCGCCTCCTCCTTCCCGGCTCATGCTCCCCTGGCCCCAGATCCAGGCCAGCTCCCCGTACGAAGCACCTGGGGCGGGGCTGGTTCTGGCCCCGCCCCCGTTCGGTACCTGCTAGCGGGCGGTTGCCCCGCCGTCGACCGGGATGACGGTGCCGGTCATGTACTTGGACGCATCGGTCGCCAGGAACAGCGCGACCGTGGCGATGTCCTCCGGCTGGCCGACGCGTCCCATCGGGACGGTGGCCGCGATGGCGTCGATCGTCTGGTCGATGACGCCTTCCTGGGCGTCGGAGCGCAACGCGGCCGTGTCGGTCGCGCCCGGGCAGATCGCGTTGGCCCGGATGCCCTCGGGGGCCAGCAGCAGGGCGACGGACTTCATGAACTGGATGACGGCGCCCTTGCTGGCCGCGTAGGTGGGCAGGCCGGCCACGCCGGTCAGGCCGGCCGTGGAGGCCGTGTAGATGATCGACCCCGCGGCCGACTTGCGCAGCAGTGGCAGCATCTGCTGGGTGACGTACATCGGGACCCAGGTGTTGACCGTCAGGCAGCGGGTCCAGCTCGCCAGGTCGTACTCAAGGGCCACCGGGCCGGTGACGCCGACGTGGTTGTAGAGCACGTCGAGGACCTCGTGGGACGACTTAACGGCGGTCAGGAACTCGTCGAGCGCCTGCTGGTCGCCCAGGTCGGCCACGTGCGCCTCGGCCGAGCCGCCCTTGCCGTTGATCTCCTCGACGACCGCCTTGATGCCGGCCGGGTTCACGTCCACCGCGATCACGTGCGCGCCCTGGGCCGCGAACAGCCGGGCGCCGGCCCGCCCCATGCCCGAGGCCGCCGCTGTGACCAGCGCGGTCTTGCCCGCCAGGAGCCCGGTCGGGCCCGGTGTCGTCTCGCTCACTTGGATTCCCCCGCCTGCGATCGCACAGCTGTACCGTTCATCAGCTCTCCCGGCCCTGCCTGGCAACCGCACTGGGCGGCGCACCTCGTTATGTACCGACCGACCGGTCCAGGCTAGATCACGGGCCGGGGCGGCGGAAGTGCCTGAATATTGCGACCTGCGCTAACCGCCGTCCGTCGGCCACGGTCAGACGCTGGCCAGGACGCGCAGCCGGTCGGCCCGCGACCGGCGCGCCACGCCCGTCGCGGGGGAGATGCGGTCGTAGCCGTGCGGGCAGCCAGGGTGGACGTGCAGCTCGGCGCTGACGCCGGCCGCGGCCACCCGCCGCGCGTACTCGATGCCCTCGTCGCGGAAGATGTCCAGCTCGCCGACCTCGAGGTACAGCGGGGCGACCCCGGACAGGTCGGCCGCACGGGCCGGGGCGGCCGCGCCGGGCACGCCGCTGGTGCCGATGGCGTCGCCGAGCAGGGCGTGCCAGCCGGTGTAGTTGTCGTCGTAGGACCACCCGGCGAAGGGCACCAGGGCCGGGTCAGGGACGGTGTTCCGGTCGTCGAGCATCGGGTAGACGAGGATCTGCCGGGCCAGCGACAGGCCGCGGTCGCGGGCCAGCAGCGCCGCCGCCGCGGCGAGGCCGCCACCGCCGCTGTCGCCCATCACCGCGATCCGCCCGGGGTCGACGCCGACCTCGGCCGCGTGTGCCGCCAGCCAGGCCACGCCCGCGTAGCTGTCCTCGGCCGGGCTCGGGTGCGGGTGCTCGGGCGCGCGGCGGTAGTCGACCGCGAGCAGCGGGACCCCGCTGTCGGCGGCGTAGGCGGCTACCCAGCGATCGTAGAGCTGCATCGTTCCCGCGATCATCCCGCCGCCGTGCAGGTAGACCACGGCCGGGCCGGCCTGCGAACGGTCCTGGCCCGCCGGGGCGTACCAGCGCAGCGGCACTTCCGCGCCGTCATGGGAAACGGCCGCGTAGGCCGTCCGGGTCACGGCGGCGTGCTCGGGCAGCTGTGCCTCGACCGCGGTCAGGGCCGCCTCGCCGCCGGCCCGCACTGCCTTCCAGTCATCCCGGGCGGCAGGCCGCGGCGCCCCGGCGCCCCCGGCCGCGGAGCGGGCGGTGATCGCTTCCAGGAGCTCAGCGTCGAGCGAAAGGGTCATAGCGACTGATTATGCATCTACCGGGTCGCGGCGCCGCCCTGCTCCCGGCTGTTAGGCCGGGCACGCCGCGGGTATGGGGCGGTAGACCCGCTGTCAGCGAAGGAGCAGGCCGCCATGAGTCTTTTCTCCCGGGCCCACGACATTGTCGCGGCCAAGGCCAACAAGGCGCTCGACTCGGCCGAGAACCCGAACGAGATGCTCGACTACTCCTACCAGCAGCTGCTTGACCAGGTCACCCGGGTCCGCCGCGGGCTGGTCGACGTCGCCGCCTCGCGCAAGCGGATCGAGCTGCAGGAAGAGCAGCTGCAGCAGACCGCCGACCACCTGGGGGACCAGGCGCAGGCGGCGCTCGGGCAGGGCCGGGAGGACCTGGCCAGGGAAGCGCTCATCCGCAAGTCGGCCGCGCAGCAGCAGATCGACGCGTTCGAGGCCCAGCACCAGGAGCTGGCCGAGCAGGAGGAGAAGCTCACCCAGGCCCTCGGCAAGCTGCAGGAGCGGGTCAGCAGCTTCCGCTCGGACAAGGAAGTCATGAAGGCGCAGTACACCGCGGCCCAGGCCAGCGCCGCGGTGAGCGCGACCGCGGCCGGCATCAACTCCGACTACAACGACACCGCCGAGTCGCTCGCCCGGGCCCAGGACAAGATCGCCACCATGCAGGCGCGGGCCGGCGCGATGGACGAGCTGCTGCAGTCGGGCGTGCTCGAGGACGTGGGCGGCGACACCGACGACATCCAGGACGAGCTCGACAAGGCGGCGTCGGCCGGGGACGTCGACCGGGAGCTGGCCGCGCTGAAGGCCCGGCTCGCCGCCGCGCCCGCCCCGCCCGAGCTGCCAGCCGCGGGCGGCGCCGAGGAGACCCCGCCGGGCAAGGAGTAGCTCCAGGGCCGCACCGGCCGGCCGAGTCCTCGGCCCGTTCCCGCTGAGCGGACCGACCTGCATTTACAGCCCAAATCCGGGTCGATAGCCTGCTCTCGGCGGTCAGTCGACGGAGAGCGGGGTGGCGCCGTGGCGGTGGCACTGGTGACTGGCTCGAGCCGGGGGATCGGGCTGGCCGCGGCGGTCGAACTGGCCAAGCGGGGCTTCGACGTCGCCCTGGCCGCGCGGACCCTGCACCCGGGGCAGGGCCGCGACGACGGCGACTTCCACCCGGGGCGCGTCATCGAGGGCAGCCTCGAGGAGGCGGCCCGTGCGGTCGAGTCGCACGGCGTCCGTGCGTTCCCGGTGCGGCTTGACCTGCTCGAGCCGGACAGCGTGGACGGGTGCGTGGCCGCGGTGCTGGCTGAGTTCGGGCGGCTCGACGTCCTGGTCAACAACGCGACGCTGCACGCCGGCAGCAACACGCGGATCGCCGACCTCACCAGGAAGCAGGTCGAGGACTTCGCCCAGGCGGCCTTCGTCGCCCCGCTGCTGCTGGTCAAGCACGCGCTGGCGGCGATGGTGGCCCAGGGCGGCGGCCGGATCATCAACGTCGCCTCGGCGGCCGGCCTCAACGACCCGCCCGCGGCCCCGGGTGAGGGCGGCTGGGGGGTGCTGTACGGCATGGCCAAGGCGGGGCAGTACCGGATCGCCGGCCTGGTGCGGGCCGAGTACCCGGACAGCGGGATCGCCTGCTTCAGCCTGAGCCCCGGGTTCGTGAAAACCCCGGTGATCAGCAAGCTGCCGGTCTTCGAGAGCGCGCCCGAGGGCGTCCCGGCCAGCGTGCCCGGGCGGGTCATCGCCTGGCTGGCCAGCGCCGACGAGGCGGTGCAGTACAGCCGTCAGTTCATCGACGTGCCCGAGTTCGCCCTCGAGCACCACCTGGCGCAGGCCTGACCGCCATCAGGCCTGACCGCCATCAGAGCTTGGCCCAGCCGTCGCCTTCGTGCCAGGTCGTCTTGAGCTCGACCCAGACCGGCCAGGTCTCGATGTAGCTGACGCCCTCGGGGCCGGCGGTCATGGTGTGCCTGGTGCCGGCCTCGCTGATCCAGAAGTCGCCCGCGCGGACGGTGCGCGGGCCGCTGCCGTCTTCCGACTCGACGGTGAACTCCCCGCCCATCACGATGATGAGCTCCCTGAGGTTGTGGTGGTGCCAGGGGATGGTGAAGTTCGGCCGGCATCGCACGCCGCCCATGTTGAAGTCCGAGTCGACCCGCAGCGACCGCCACATGGCGCCGTCGAACGTCGCCGCCATGTCGACCGGCGCGTCGGCCAGCGAGCCGCCGCCGCCCCAGGAGTAACTGGGGTTGGACTGGTCGTAGGCGATGGGCTCCCAGTCCGTGTCCGCGTTGAGGTCGAAGAAGTCTATTTTCATTTCCCCATGCTGACACGGGCGCGCCGCGCCGGGCCGGGCCGGTTCCGGCAGGTGGGACACGCGGCTGCGCGTCCCATTCAACGAGACGGGCCAGGGTCGCCGGGCGGGAAGGCGGGTTAGCGTGCGGGAATGGGCATGCACTTTGACAGCCTCCTCGACCCCAGCGGGTGGACGCCGATGGAGCTGGAGCAGCAGCAGTACAGCGAGAACTACTACTGGCACGACGGCCGGAAACTGTATGACTCGCCGGCCGACTTCGTGGCGACCTTCAAGGACGCCATGTGGGTGAGCCTGGAGTCGATGGACGTGGGCGCGTTCAACCGGAGCCCGCTTAAGGTGCGCCCCAACTTCGTGGTCCCGCGCCACCATCACACCACCAAAGAGATGATCTTCATCTTTCAGGGCACCTACAGCATCGAGTACGGCGCCGAGGACAAGCCGGAAACGGTCGTCGTCGGGCCCGGGCAGTTCTTCCTCAGCTACCCCGGCACGCCGTACACGATGACGGCCGGCCCCGAGGGCGTCACCTACATCGAGACCTGGCCGCAGCACGTCACCGGCGGCGGCGACACCATCTGGTACGACGTCGGCTGGACCCACCGCTCATAGCGCAGCGGCCGGGTCCGTGCCGCGGCTCCGGTAACGTTGCCAACCATGACCGACAGCGAGACCCCAGATACCGCTCAGCCTGAGGAAGATCCCGGGTACCTTGTCCAGTCCGGCGAGGTGGCCGGCGAGGACGGCTCCGTCGTTCCCCTCATCGGCGGCCTGCCCGCCGTCGAGGGGTCTGCCTGGGATATCGGCGCTGCCGCGGACGAGCGCGGCGGGCAGCTCGCGGTCGAGCTGGGCGGCGCACCGGGCCCGGCCCTGGACGAGGACACCATCCGGCTGGCCAGGGGCAAGAACCTGGCGACGGTGGTGACCCTGATGCCGGACGGGCAGCCGCAGGCGCTCCTGACGTGGGTGGACACCGACGGTGAGTACGTCCTGGTGAACACCGAGCCGACGCGCCAGCGCTTCCGGAACGTCTCCCGCGACCCGCGGATCACCGTCTTGATCCACTCGGCCGAGGACCCGTGGGACTGGTCGGAGGTCCGCGGCCATGTCGCGCAGACGGTAGGCGGCGACGCCGCGCGACGGCACATCGACGAGGTCAGCCGCAAGTACACCGGGGAGGACTACCGCAGGCAGGTGGGCCCGCAGGGCCGGGTGATACTCAAAGTCGCCCCCGACAAGATCAACACCCCCAGGCTGCTTGGCCGCTAGGGCGTGTTCAAAAGTGTCCCTTGGGGCTGGGCAGCCCGGGTTCCGCCCGTTCCCGCCGCCGTGGTTGCCACAGCCACGGCGCTATAGCTTGCCGTTTAACCTCCCTTCCCTCGTTTCTTGGCTTGTCGCTGGGCGTTGATGCGCTGGGTGACGGGTTTGAGGTGGGTTTTGCCGACGGGCGGGCGGGGTGCCGGGCTCCGGTTTTTGGAGCCCGGGGGCCTGCCCGGGCCGGGTTTCCCGGGTTTCGGCGGGCTGGCGGGGGTGCCTGTTTCCGTGCGGGCCCGGCGAAACCCGGCGCGGACCCGGCCGGGGGTGACCAGGGCGGGCGGGAGCGGGGGCTGCCAGGGCAGCCGGGCCGCGGCGGCCAGGGGACGGGCCAGGTGCAGCTGGGCGTAGGCGGCGATGACGAGCCAGGTCCAGCGGTCGGCGGCGGCGGGGTCGCGCAGGAGCGGCTTGTTCCAGCCGAGCTGGGTCTTGATGAAGCGGAAGAAGTGCTCGAGGTCGAAGCGGCGCAGGTAGGCCTGCCACAGCACCGTGACCTCGGCCGGGGCGGCACCGGGGCCCGAGGTCCAGATCCACATCGGCTCCAAGGGCAGGAAGCCGGGCAGGGCGGCGGGCGGGGACAGGCGGACCAGGGTGCCCTCGACGACGGGCAGCCGGCTTTCGGGCAGGTCCGGCCAGCCGCCGCTGCCGCGCTCGAGTTTCTGGTGGACCCGCGGCCAGCTGAGGACGTCCAGCGGCCCGTAGCGGGGCGAGTCCGCGCGGGCCTCCCGTGCGCCGTCCCAGGTGGACGGGCCGGAGCACTTCAGCCGGGGGCCGTGGCGGGGCGGGCGGCCCGGCGCCCCGGGCGGCCGGGGCGGCGGCTCCCGGTAGAAGCACCGGTCGGACCGGACCCGCACCGCCAGCACGACGGGCAGGTCCCGCAGCAGCCACGCCAGCCGGGAGGCGTTGTAGCCCGCGTCGGCCGCGACGACCACCGCCGGGTCGCCGGGCTTCCGGTGCCCGGCCGCGATCAGCCGGGCGATCACGGCACGCAGCTGGGCGGCGGTCAGCCCGGTCAGGTCGTCGCCCGGGCCGACCCGGGCCGCGTCCAGCGGCACGACCCACGAGGAGGGCCCCGGGCCGAGCGCGGCGACGAACGAGTACGGCCAGCCCGGCACCGACTCCGCCGCCCCGCGGCGGGTCTTGACCCGGCACAGCATCCGCTCCGGGCTGGCGGCCGCCCCGGGGCGCAGCCAGAACGTCACGTCGACCGCGAGCCGGACCCGCCTGTCGGGCCACGCCGGCAGCGGCAGCCCGGCCAGCAGCCGGCCCAGCCGCGGGACGTCGGCCCGCCCGGCGTTCAGGGAGTCGTAAAGCGCCCCGTGGCCCCGGCCGAACTCCGGCACCAGCGACAGCCGGGCCAGGTCCGTGACCCGCCCCCCGGCACACAGCACCGCATCAGCCAGGCAGAACAGCGCATCCGCCCGCCGCGTTAAGCACCGGTGGAAGCCCTCGCGGAACCCCGCGAGCACAGCCGATTGCGGCACCGGCCCTGAGCATGGCAACGTAGCAGGCACGGCCGTTTCTCCTCACGCCTGGATGCTTCGACACCACCCAGCATGAGGGAAACGGCCGCTTTCGCAAACACCAGCGAAAAGACCCGCTACGCCCCGAAAACACCCGATTTCTGGTTAAACGGCAAGCTATAGCGCCCTGGTTGCCACAACCACGGCGCGCTGGCCGTGCCTCGCGGGCGTTTTAGACACGGGCTCGTCCCGCTAGGCCCCGCCGCCGGCGCGGGGTTACGCCTCGGGGATTGGCCGGCCGAACTTCTCCAGGGTGATGGAGGCGGGGTCGGGTCCGCCCCGTACGCCGGTGTCGAGCGTGTCGAGCGTGCCGAGCTCGTCGGCGGTGAGGCTGAAGCCGAGCACGTCGAAGTTCTCGGCGATCCGGGCGGGCTTGGACGACTTGGGGATGGCCGAGCGGCCGCGCTGCAGGTGCCACCGCAGCATCACCTGGGCGGCGGTCTTGCCGTGGGCGCGGGCGATGGCGACGATGGCCGGGTCCTGCAGGGTGCTCCTGCCGGTGCCGCGGTAGAACGTGATGCCGCCGATCGGCGACCAGGCCTGGGTGAGGATGCCGTGCTCCGCGTCCGCCCGCTGCACGGCCGGCTGGGTGAAGTACGGGTGCAGCTCGACCTGGTTGACGGCGGGCACCGTGCTGGTGGCGGCGAGCAGCTGGCTGAGGTGCTCGGGCATGAAGTTGGAGACCCCGATCGCTCGGACCCGGCCGTCGGCCAGCAGCTTTTCCAGGGCCTGGTACGCGCCGATCGTGCGGTCGAACGCCGACGGCAGCGGCTGGTGCAGGATGAGCAGGTCGAGCTGGTCGATGCCGAGCTTGGCGGCGCTCTTGTCGAAGGCGTGCAGGGTCTCGTCGTACCCGTAGTCGCTGATCCAGACCTTGGTCTCGATGAAGACGTCCGGCCGTTCGACTCCGGAGCGGCGGATGGCCTCGCCGACCTCGCGCTCGTTGCCGTAGGCGGCGGCGGTGTCGACGTGCCGGTAACCGGTCTCCAGGGCGGCCTGGACGGCGGCGGCGGTCTCCTCGGGCGGAGTCTGGAAGACGCCGAGCCCGAGGGCGGGCAGTTGCACGCCGTTGTTCAGCGTCAGCAGCGGAACACGTGAGGCGGTCATCGTGGCAGCTTTCTGTTGGCTGGGCAGTGGTTACTCGCTGGGCGGGGCCCACTGGCTGGTCAGCGGTCGATCAGCTGCTGCATGGCCGCAGGGTAGCGGTCGCCCACGACGGTGATCTTGTCGGCCGCCGCGCCGATCCCGGCCAGGTCGTCAGCGCTCAGCTCGACGTCGACGGCGCCGAGGTTCTCCTCGAGCCGTTCCAGCCGTCGGGTGCCGGGGATGGGGACGATCCACGGCTGCCGTGCGAGCAGCCAGGCCAGCGCGACCTGCGCGGGCGTGGCGCCCTTGGCTTCGGCGACGCGGGCAAGCAGGTCGACCAGCGCCTGGTTGGCCGCGCGGGCCTCGGCCGTGAACCGGGGGAGGAAGGCGCGGACGTCGCCCTCGCCGAACTCGCTGGCCTGGCTGATGCGGCCGGTGAGGAAGCCGCGGCCGAGCGGGCTGAACGGGACCAGGCCGATGCCGAGTTCCGCCAGGACGGCGATAATCTCCGCTTCGGGCTCGCGCCAGAACAGCGAGTACTCGCTCTGCAGCGCGGTGACCGGGTAGACCGCGTGCGCCCGGCGGATGGTGCGGGGGCTGGCCTCGGACAGCCCGAAGTGCCGCACCTTGCCCGCCGCGATCAGCTCCGCGACCGCCCCGGCAACCTCCTCGATCGGTACCCGCGGGTCGACGCGGTGCTGGTACAGCAGGTCGATCCGGTCGGTGCGCAGCCGCCGCAGCGATGCCTCCACCACGTCCCGGATATGCCCGGGGCGGCTGTCCAGCCCGGTCTGGCGGCCCTGGTCGTCGAACGCGAAGCCGAACTTGGTGGCGATGACCACCTGGTCGCGGATCGGGGCGAGGGCCTCGCCGACGAGTTCCTCGTTGTCGAACGGCCCGTACAGCTCGGCGGTGTCGAACAAGGTGACGCCGCGGTCGGCCGCCGACCGCAGCAGGCTCTTCATCTGGTCACGGTCACCGGGGTTGGGGCCGAACGCCTGGCTCATGCCCATGCAGCCGAACCCGATCGCGGAAACCTCCAGGCCAGCGGTGCCCAGGATGCGCTTTTCCATGTCGAGTCTCCTCGTGCGGTAACTCAGGATTAGGTCTTTGACGCTATGTGAGCCGGCCAGCCCGAGGGAGGGCCTGTCATTACCGGTCATGCCAGTACCCGCCTTGGGCAGGCCGCGGCCGGCACCGCGGTTCGGTGAGCCGGTTTCAAAGATCCTTCGGCCGAACGGGTGGTGGTTTCACCCGGTGGCCTTCATGACACCCCGGCCAGTGACACCGGTCGCCTGTGTCACTTGCCGCCGGGTATGCGGGCCGTACCTCGGATGACGTCGCCGGACAGCTCGGTGAGCGGGTGGTTGTGGTCGCGGGCGTAGCTGCGCAGCAGGGCGAATGCCTCGTCAGGGGTGACCCGGAGCCGCTCGGCGAGGACCCCCTTGGCCTGTTCGATGATGACGCGGCTGTTCAGCGCCCGTTGCAGCTGCCCGGCGACGACTTCCTGCTGCCGCACGGCGCGTTCCTGCAGTATGCCGATGGTGGCCACGTCCACCAGCGCCGTGGCCGCGACCACGACCGCCGGGTCCAGCCCGTCGGGCACGGTCTTGAACAGGTTGAGCGTCCCGATGACCTGGTCGCGCAGCCGCATCGGGATGGCGTGCACCCCGGTGTAGCCCGCCTCCCGGGCGGCGGCGGCGAACTGCGGCCACCGCGCCGCGGCCCGGCTGGCGCGGATGTCGCTGACGATGACCGCCTGGCCGGTGCGGTAGCAGTCCAGGCACGGCCCCTCGTCGTTCTGGATCTGGAACAGCTCCACGACCCGCGCCTGCTCGGTCGAGGCCGCTATCAGCCGCAGCGCGCCGCGGCTGTCGGCCAGCAGCAGCCCGGCCGCGTCCACGTCGAGCAGCTCGACGCAGCGGTCGGTGAGCGTCTGCAGGAACTCCATCAGGTCGTATCCGGCGACCAGCGTGTCCGCCAGCTCGACGAACGCCTGCGCCAGTCGCTCGTCTACTGTTGCCGCCATAATCGGAGGATAGTCCTTTCGGTCGCGGGCCGGCGCGGTGCCGGCCTCCTGGTGCCGGTGCGCTGGTCAGATTCGGTCGGGGTCGGGGTCGGGGTCGAACCGCAGGGTGCGGCGGACTACGTTGTCCGCGACGTCGTCCAGCGGCGTCCCGGCCGCGAACGCGTGCGCGCGCAGCCGCACGAACGCCTCCTCCAGGCTCACGCTCAGCTGCACCGAGATCATCCCGGTCGCCTGGTACACCTCGGCCCGGCTGTCGGACAGGCCGTCAAGCGGCCGGTAGTCAGCGGATCCGCTGATGCCGGCGTAGGAGTCGAGCAGCAGCTGCAGCGCGATATCGGCGAAGACCAGCGCGTCCGCCAGCTGCTGGGGCGCGAGCGGCCCTGGCCGCGCCCGGTACAGCGAAAGTGCGCCCGCCCAGATCGCCCCGGCCTGCAGCGGGAACGCGAACAGCGCCCGGGCGCCGGCCGACACCGCCGCCGGGGCGAAGCCAGGCCAGCGCCCCGTCAACAGCGCCAGGTCCGGGATCAGCATCGGCGCCCCGAACGTGAGATCCTCCGCGCCCGGCCCTTCCCCGGTCGTGAGCAGCAGCTCCTCCAGCCGGGCGCTCAGCTCGTCGGTAGCGGACAGCGGCTCGCGCACGGCCGGGCCGCCCAGCGCGGTCACGCTCGCGCCGTCCACCCCGAGCCGGGCCGCTGCCGCCCGGCACAGCGCGGCCAGCGACACTGGCGGGTCGTCCCCGCGGGCGGCGGCGATCCACGCCCACACCCGCGCCGTCCGCTCACCTGCCATGTCACCGTCCTCGCCCTGCAGCCCGCACCGGGTGCTTACCTGCTAAGCCCGCCATGCCGCCGAGGCCGGCTGCATGGCGCCCGTGAACTACGAGAAAAGCAGTCGTCTCTCGCCACCTGCCGCTCCGCAGCGGGGCAATGCCTGGTCGCGCGCTGCCAGCGCATCCTAGCGGGCGGCCGCTGGATGGGCACGACCACCTGCCGGCGGGGGCCCATGCTGGCGGCCGCCTCGGCCACGCTGGAGTGAAGGACCGGGCCGCCAGCCGTCCAGATGATCGCGAGGATCAGCTGGACCCGTCGCTGCGGCGCGGCCAGCAGCAGGTCACCTCCGGCGTGGCGGGCGTGGCCGCGGCCGCGCGACAGTGCCGCGACGCCGCTCGCGTCGATGAACTCAAGCGCCGTCAGGTCGACGATGATCCGCGGCTCACGCGCCGCGACAACCACCAGGCCAGCTATCACGACGGCGGCGTCCACGAGGTCAAGCTCCCCGTGCAGCGCTACGACGGCATGGCCGCGGGATTCATCGGGACCCAGGTCCATGCGGAACATAACCGTGTCCCTACTGCAGTGCAGCAAGGCGAGGTCTGGACCGAGCGGCTAGTCTCGCTAGCTTCTTACCGACAGACTACTCCCGGTCCGCGCGGGCGAGCGCGGACTGAGGCCGGGAGCCCGGCATTGTTCGACGTTGCCAGGGGTCGCCGCGATCAGCTTGACGAACGAATCCGTGGTTGACCACCGGTCTCGATTTCCGGGGGCCCGGCGGGCGGGCGCGGCCCGGTGCCGCCGAGCGTGAACTTGGCGAGCCACCGGGGCAGGTACCAGTTGCGGTCCCCGAGCAGCGCCATCAGCGAGGGCAGCAGGACGGCGCGGATGACGGTCGCGTCGATCAGCACCGAGATCGCCAGGCCGACGGCGAGCTGCTTGAACTGCTGCACGCTGAGCGTGCCGAACACCGCGAACACCGCCACCATGATGATCGCGGCACTGGTTACCACGCCGGCGGTGGACCTGATGCCGTACGCGACCGCTTGCCGGGTCGGCAGGCCCCGGTCGTGCGCTTCCCTGATCCGGGACACGACGAACACGTTGTAGTCCATGGAGAGCCCGAATAGCACGACGAACACGAACAGCGGGATCCACGACTCGATCGCGCCGGGCGCCTGGGTGCCGACCAGCCTCGCGCCCCAGCCGTGCACGAAGACGGCGCTGAGCGCGCCGTAGGCGGCGCCGACCGAGAGCAGGTTGAGCGCCATCGAGGTCGCGGCTATCACCAGCGAGCCGAACGACACCAGCATCAGCACGAACGTGATGCCCATGACGAACAGGATCACCGGCACGATGCTGCTGGCCATCTGGTTGTTCCAGTCAGTGCGCGCCGCGAGGTCCCCGCCTACCAGCGCGGTGCCGCCGGGGATCTTACCGACGGTGGCGGGGACGATCGAATCGTGCAGCGTGGCCAGTGCCTGCCGTGAGGTGGCGTCGTTCCCGGACCCGGCGAGCGGGATGTCGATTTCCGCCAGGTTCGCCGCCGGGTACACGACCGTGTGGGCCGGCTGGCCCAGCCCGCGGCTGTGGTAGCCGGTCAGGGCAGCGATCTGCCGCTGGGCGGCGGGGGAGCGGATGTCCGGTGCCTTCACCACGACCACGGCCGGGGCGGGGCCGCCGGGGAATGCCGCCATGATGTGGTCGTACCGCTGCACGATCGGGGTACTCGACGGCAGCATCTGCTGCACGTTCAGGAACTCGGTCTGCATGCTGAGGGCGGGCGCGGCCAGGCCGAGCAGCAGACCGGTGGCGAGCAGGGCTGAGCGGCCGGGACGGGCGAGCACCCGGTCAAGCGCCGCGGGCCAGAAGCGCCCGCCGCCGGCCGGGCGGCTGATCCGGACGAGGAACGGGATGCGCCCGAGTTCCACCTTGTCGCCAAGCAGTGAGAGCAGCGCGGGGAGCACCGTCACCGAGCCCACGACGGCGATCAGCACCACCGAGATGGTGGCGATCGCGAAGCCGTCGAAGATCTGCACGCCGGCCAGGAACATGCCGGCCATGGCGACCATGACGGTCAGGCCGGAAACCAGCACCGAGCGGCCCGAGGTAGCGGCGGCGGTGCGCAGCGCGGCCTCCCGGTCCGCCCCCCGGGCCCGTTCCTCAAGCTCCCGGCGCAGGTAGAACAGGCAGTAGTCGACGCCCACGGCCATCCCCATCAGCATCATCACCGAGCTGGCCGAGGAGTCCACGTGTACCGCGTGGCTGACCAGCGCGAGAACCCCGTTGGCAGCCAGGAACGCGGTCAGCGCCAGCGCCACCGGCAGCAGCGCGGCAAGCAGCGCGCCGAAGACGGCGAGCAGGATGCCGAGGGCCAGCGGGACCACGGTCCACTCGGCCTGCCGGAAATCTCTGAAGATCGTGTCGTTGAACCACTTGGATACGCTGGCCTGGCCGTACTCCTCGATCGTGACGTTCCGGTGGGCGGCCTGAACCCGCGTGACCGCGTCCTCGACCGGCTGCACCCGGGTACTTGCCGTGTCCGGATCGCCTTTCATCGCGAACTGGAGCAGGACCTGCCGGCCGCTTGCCGCGGTGACGGGCGCCCGGATGCCGGTAACCAGGCCGGTCCCCTGAACGGCGGCCAGCACGGCGCCAGCCGCGGACTGCAGGGCCGGCTTGTCCGGCGACGCGGCGGAGCTGGAGATCATCACGAGTTCAGCCGCGGGGGTCTTGACGCCCGCGTTGACCAGCGCCCAGGTGGCCTGGCCGGATTCGCCGACACCGTACTCGGCCCGGGTCATCGTGGCCTGGCCGACCGCGCTGCCGACCAGCACGGCTGCCACGACGAGGGCCAGCCAGGCGCCGACGGCGGTAAGCCGGTGCCGCGCGCTCCACCCGCCGAGCGTGGCGGCGAGGTTGGCCGGCCCGGCCGTCACGCGCCGCCTGGTCCGTGCCGCGCTGCTCATTGCTGCCCACCTCCGCGACTTGGCTGTGCTGTTAGATCAGCGTGGTCACGGCGAGCGGCGCTGCGACACGGGCGCGGGGCCCGGTTCACCAGGGCACTGGTCACCAGCCTGCGAGCTGAAAGGCCGGCGGCCCTCCGGCCCGGGCCAGCGGGGACGATCGCCTCCAGAGCCGCGCGATCACCCGGCCCGCCTGCAGTTATGAAGCGGATCGTGATCCTGGGCGGCGGTACCGGCGGGACGCTGGCGGCTAACCGGCTGCGGCGGCCCGCGTAACCCCTCTCGCTATCTACGACACGGAGCGCCCCGCAGCCGGCGGGGCCGGGGTCGGGCCCCTCGGGGGGCCAGAACGGAAGGAACTCGGTAATCATGACCTTTTCCCTTGGCGGAAGGTGCCGCTGGCGCCTGGCCGTGACCGCGGCTGCGGGCGCCGCGCTGCTGGCCGCGTGCGGCAGCCCGGCAGGCGCCTCCGCGAGCGCGACGATCACCCCGGCCAGCGGGGCGAAGCCAGCGGGCTTCCCCGGCAACACGGGAACCCCGTCGGCACTGGCGACCGCGCTCCCGGGCATGAGCGGGATGCCGGTGTCGGCCGCGCCTGCCACGGCCGCCGCCCCGGTCCCGGCGGACGCGGTGACGATCCTCAACTTCGCCTTCGGGCCCCAGGCCGTCACGGTCAAGGCGGGCAGCACGGTGCACTGGATGAACCACGACACCGAGGCGCACACCGTGACCAGCAACGCCGGCGCCTTCGGGTCGCCCGTGCTCCAGCCCGGTGCCGGCTACTCCTTCACGTTTACCAAGCCGGGGACCTACCGCTACCACTGCACCATCCACCCCTTCATGACAGGCACGGTGACCGTCTCATGACTGATCAACAGCAGCCCGGCCCGAACGGGGGCGGCGAGCCTGGGGCCGCACAAGGTGAGCACGGGATGAGCCGCCGTCAGCTGATGCGGCACTCGGCCTGGTTCGGCGCGGCGGTGGCGCTGACGGTCGCCGGGGGCGAGGTGATCAGTCACGTCGCGGGCGACGGGACGGCCAGCGCCTCCGCCAGCGCCTCGGCCAGTGCCGGCCAGTTGCGCTTCGTCCAGGTGAGCGACAGCCACCTCGGTTTCAAGGGAACGGCCAACCCCGACGTGACCGCCACCTTCGCCACGGCCATCAACCAGGTCAACGCGCTCGGCTTCGAGCCGGACTTCGTGATGCACACCGGCGACATCACCCATCTCTCCGCCGCCGCGGAGTTCGGCCAGGCGCGGGACATGATGTCGGACCTGCGGACCCCGCGGGTGCTCACCGTCCCTGGTGAGCACGACGCGGTCAACGACGGCGGGCGGGCGTACCGGAAGTTCTTCGGCGCGCAGACCCGTGGCGCGGGCTGGTACAGCTTCGACATCAAGGGCGTGCACGTCATCAGCCTGGTGAACACCACCAGCGTGGACGCGCTCGGGCACCTGGGGGCTGACCAGCTTGACTTCGTCCGCCGCGACGTGGCCGGGCTGTCCTCGGAGACGCCGGTCATCATCTTCAGCCATATCCCGCTGTTCGCGATGTACCCGAAGTGGGGCTGGAGCACCGACGACGCCGTCCGGCTGCTTGCCATGCTCCGCCGGTTCGGGTCGGTGACCTGCCTGAACGGCCATGTCCACCAGCTGTTCAAGAAGACCGAGGGCAACGTGACGTTCCACAGCGCCGCGCCGACCTGCTACCCGCTGCCCGCCCCGGGCGCGGCCCCGGCGCCGCTGCCGGTGACGCTGCCGGCCGGCCGGCTCACCTCCGCCCTCGGCGTCAGGACCGTCTCTTACCAGGCCGGGACCCGGAACCTGGCCCTCGCCGACGAGCAGCTGTCATGAGGCCGACGACGGCAACCGTGATCCGGCTGCTTACCGCGGCGGCGACGATCGGCACCGGGTACGTGCACGCCAGCCTTTACCTCAACCAGGGCTACCGGGCCATCCCGACCATCGGCCCGGCGTTCCTGCTGCTGTCAAGCGGCGCCTTCGCCGTCGCCGCGCTGCTGCTGGCCGGCAGCTCCCCGGTCCTGCGGCTCGGTGCCGCCGCCGTGGCGGCCGGCGCGCTTGGCGGCTTCGTCCTGTCCCGCACAACCGGCGTGGCGGGCTTCACCGAGCGCGGGCTACAGCCCGCCCCGCAGGCCCTGATCAGCCTGATCACCGAGCTAGGGGCGCTAGCCCTGCTCGCGGCGTGGGAGGTAATGCTGCGCCGCCCCGCGACGCCGGCCACGGCTCGCGCCACCGCAGCCGCCTAACGCGCCAGCCCCTCGCGCCGCGCACGTCACGGCCGGAATTTACTGGGTGTACTTAGCGCCCAAATCTGGGCGCTAAGTACACCCAGTCTTTCCCGCCGTGGCTGGCGGGACCGATGCGGCGGATGAGGCCGGCCGGGGCGGGTCCGTGAGCCGGGGTGGTCAGCAGGGCTGGCGCGGCTGCCGGGCGGTTCACCGCCCGGCATGCATAGATACCGGCCGAGTTACGGCTCCCGGGCTCCGCTCCCGGTCCCTGCTGCGATACTGGCGCCCGGCTGCCCCCCGCCCGTGTAACCCCCGGGGCTATCTCTTAGTTGGCAGGCGCATGCGCGCACGGGCACCCGGGTCGGAGGAAGATGTGGCCACGCGGCCGGCGAAGGCGGGCAAGCCAGCGGAGGCGCGCCCGGGGCACCTGCGCGTGGTGACCGGCGAGGAGTACGCGGACTGGGACGGGGTCTACCGGGACAACATCGACCGCGTCTACCGGCTGCTATTCGGCAAGGTGGGCAACCGGGCCGACGCCGAGGACCTGACCACCGAGGTCTTCCTCAGCGCGCTGCGCCCGCTCCGGCTGCCCGCGTCGGCCGGGGAGGTGCGCGCTTACCTGTACGCGACCGCCCGCACCGTGCTGGCCCGGTACTGGCAGCGCCGGCTCGGCCAGCCGGTCACCGGGCTGCCCGCCGACGTCGAGGCGGCCGGCCTCGGGCCGGAGCTGGAATCGGCCGCGCCGGAGCAGGCCGAGGCGATCCTCGCGGCCCTGCCCGAGCGCTACCGGCGGATCTTGCAGCTGCGGTTCCTTGACGCCTGCTCGGTCGCCGAGGCCGCCGCGGCAATGGGGATCACCGTGGCGAACGCTAAGGTGCTGCAGCACCGGGCCCTGCGCCGGGCCGCCGGGCTGGCAGAGGATTGAGGTGGTGACCATGCGCGGGATCGAGCGTTATATCCAGGACCTGCTGAGCGGGCGCCGCCCCCGGGCCTTCCGGGCGAGCCCGGATGAGGCCGCGCTGGCCCGGACGGCGGTCACCTTGCGGGCGGCCCGGCCGGGTAGCGCAGCGCCCGCGGCGGAGTTCGTCGCCGGCCTGCACGAGCGCCTGGCCGCGGAACTCGCGGCGGCGCAGCCGGAACCGGAGGTCCCCGCCCGCCCGCGCCGCGCCTTCATGCGGGCCGCGACCGCCGCGGCCTGCGCGGCCGGCGTCGCCGGGGCCGCCGGGGCCGGGCTTGACCACCTGATCTCGGCGCCGGGCGCGGCGCCCGGGCCGCAGGCCGACGGCGTGATCGTCCCCGACCAGGGCAGCTGGCAGGCCGTGCTGGCGAGCGCCGACCTGCCAGACGGGGCGGTGCACCCGTTCACCCTCGCTACGCTGGCCGGCTTCGTTCAGCGAACCGGCGGCCGGCTGCGGGCGGTATCGGGAATCTGCACCCACCAGGGCTGCCGCCTGGTGCTGGCGGAGTCCACGGCCGAGCTTGACTGTCCCTGTCACGGTGCCGTCTTCGCGCTCGACGGCGCCGTGATCCGGCACCGGCTCAGCGTCCGCCTCACCGCGCTGCCCCGGATCGAGGTGCGCGAGTCCGGCGGCGTCGTCCAGGTCTACGCCCCGCCGCCCCCGCCCGCCAGGCCGGCCGCACCCGGGCGGTAACCGGCGAGGTCGGCCGGCAGCCCCCGGAGTTCATCGCGCCTGGTGGGAAGTTAGCCGGTCAGTGCTTGCAGGGTGACGAAGCCGTAGCCGCGGGCGCGGAGCCCGTCGATGATGGCCGGCAGCGCGGACGCGTCGAGGGTGGTGCCGTCGTCCGGGTTGGAGCCCAGGTGCATGAGCACGACCTCGCCGGGCTGGGCCGCGGCCAGGACCCGGTTGGTGACCGACTGGACGGTCTGGCCGCCCGAGGTGCCTTCCCAGCCGAGGGAGTCCACGGTCCAGCGCACCGAAACGTAGCCGAGGCGGTTGACGTCGGCCAGGACCCGGCTGTTGACGTCCCCGTACGGGAACCGGAACAGCGGCCGGGCATCGGCCCCGTTCGCCCGCAGGATGGCCTGCTGCGCGCCCTGTACCTGGGCGGTGACCTGGGCGTCGGTGAGCTGGGTGAGGTAAGGATGGCTCATCGAATGGTTGCCCACGGCGAAACCGTCCGCGACGATCGTGTTGGCCTGGGCGGGGAAGTCGCGGACCCAGTTCCCGGTCAGGAAGAAGGTCCCCCGGACGTTCTTGGCCCGCAGCGTCGAGGAGATGGACGGCAGCCCGGCCGCGTTGGCGCCCGCGTCGAACGTGAGCGCCACCACCTTGGAACTGGTGGGGATGCGGGTCCAGTCGGTGCCGAGCAGCCCGCTGGCCGGGGGCGCGGAAGCCGAGGGCGCCCACGCCCGGGTAAAGCCGGTCCAGCCGCCGGACCGGTAGGACGCGGCCCAGACCGCGCTGTCGGTGCCGCGGACCGCGACGTCAACACCTGGTGCCGGCGACCCGGCAGCGGCCGGGCCGTCGATCAGCACGCCGCCCACCTTGCGCCAGCCGCCGAACGCGCCCGCGGTGCCCGTGTTCGCCCACAGGGCGTTGTCGGTGCCGCGGGCGAGCACCTGCACGGTGCCGCTCCCGGGGATCCGGGCAGCCGCGGGCGCGCTGTAGGTCGCCCCGCCGAGCCGCTGCCAGCCGGACCACCGCCCGCCGGAAAGAGCGTCGCGCCACACGGCGCGGTCCGTGCCGGCGGCGTAGACCTCGACGCTGCCGGGCGCCGTGCTCACCGCCGCGGGCGCGGTGACGACCTGGCCGCCCAGCGCCGTCCACCCGCTCACAGTGCCGCCAGGCGCCATGGTCGCGGTCCACAGCGCCCCGGTCGGCCCTCGGCTGAACGCGTAAACGGTGCCGTCGCCGGCCCCGGCCAGGGCGGGTGATGCCGACAGGGTGCCGCCCCAGCTGCGCCACGGACCCCAGGTCCCGGTGCTCAGCGTGCGGACCCACAGGGCGTCGTCGGTGCCGCGGGCCCCCGCCACCACGGTCGAGCTCCCCGCCATGGCGGCGGCGGGGGCGCTGATGACAGTGCCGCCGAGACTGGCCTGCGCCGACCAGGCGCCGTTGCGCACGGTCCGCAGGTACACCGCGTCACCGTGGCCGCGGAAGAAGGCGTAACCGGTGCCGCCCGAGCCGGTGGCCAGCGCCACCGCCGAGCGAGGCGCCTGGTTCGCGGCAACCGCGACCAGCGCCGTCTGGGCGGTGGCCGGCCTGACGCCGGAGCCCAGGGCCGCGGCAGCCCCACAGGCCAGGAGAATGCTCGCCTGGCGGAAGAAAGAAGACTGAATTGAGGACACGTCCATCACCCTCTGCCGTCAATACCGCAGTACCCGCCGCGCGGACGAGGGGACAGGGCTAAGCGTCCCGACTTCACCGCCGATGGTCCTGACCCGCCGCGCCGGGCAGCCGCAGGCTGACCACGGCGCCGCCGGCCGGGCCGTTACCGGCGGTCGCTGTTCCGCCGTGGGCGGCGGCGATCGCCGCGACGATGGCCAGTCCGAGGCCGGCGCCGCCGCTGTCGCGGGAGCGGCCGGCGTCGGGGCGCCGGAAGCGCTCGAACGCGTGCGGCAGGAAGTCCGCCGGGAAGCCAGGGCCCGCGTCGCGGACCTCGATGGCCAGGTCGGGACCGTCGTCCCTGGCGGCGATCACGATAACCGATCCGGCCGGGGCGAAGCGCAGCGCGTTGCCGAGCAGGTTGTCGATGGCCTGGCGGATCCGGTCCGGGTCGACGCAGGCCCGGGTTCCCGCCGGGACGTCGAGGCGGCAGGTCACCTGGGCCGCTGCCAGGCGGGCGGCGGCTTGGTCGGCGCTGCGGGAGAAGAGCTGCCGCACGTCGGTCTCGGTGAGCCGCAGGTCGAGCTGGCCGGCGTCACCGCGGGCGAGCACCAGCAGGTCGTCGGTGATCCGGGAGAGTCGTTCTGCTTCTTCGGCGCAGTCGCGGACCGCGGCGGCGAGTTCCGCGGGACTGCGGCCCGGCCGCCCGGCCAGCTCGAGTTCCGCGCGCAGCACGGCGAGCGGGGAGCGCAGCTCGTGGCTGGCGTCGTCGGCGAAGGCACGCTCCCGTTCGATCGCCCGCTGGAGCCGGCTGAGCAGGTCGTTCATGGTCGCCGCGAGGGCGGCGACCTCATCCCTGGTCCGGGGGACCTCGACGCCGCCGGCGTCGCCGCGCCCGGAGATCGCCGCGACCTGCCGGCGCAGCCGCTCGACCGGTGACAGCGCGGCGCGGGCCAGCCAGTAGGCTCCCAGGCCGGCGATGGCGGCGAAGACGCCGCCGCCGATGGCCAGTTCCCGCAGGACCTGGCTCTGCGTGGCGTTATAGGCCTCCAGCGAGACAGCGGCGGCCGCGACCAGGCCGGGGTGGCCTGCCAGCGGGGCGGCGGTGAGCCGGGTGCTTTCCCCGTCGATGGCCCGGGTCGCCCACACCTGGGCCTGCCGGGCCTGGCCCAGCTCGGCCGCGGTCAGCAGCGGCATGGTGCCGGCGTCGGGGCTGGCGCCGCGGACCTGGCCGGCGGAATCGGCCACCTGCACGATGTACTCGCCTGGCGCGGGCGTAGCGGCCGTGGCCGGCTGGAGCCCGGTGCCGTTCCCGGGCAGGTAGCGGGCGGCCTGGGCGAGCTGGGCGGTGAGCTGGGAGTCGATGGCGCCCAGCTGGGCGGCTGCCAGGGCGCCGCTGAACAGCCACCCGCCGAGGGCGAACAAGAGGGCGGCCGCGGCCGCGAACGCCAGCGCCAGGCGCAGCCGGATGGACATGCTACGGGCTGTCCACGGCATGACGGAGCCGGTAGCCGATGCCCCTGACCGTCTCGATGTCGTGCCGGCCGAACGGCGTGTCGACCTTGCGCCGCAGGTAGTTCACGTACTGGTCGACGACGTTGGAGCCGCCGTCGTAGGCGAAGTCCCACACCGCCTCGATGATCTGCGAGCGGGTAAGCACGTCGCCGGGGTGGCTGAGGAACAGCTCAAGCAGGGCGGTCTCCTTCGGGGAAAGCCGTAGCTCTGTCTCCGCTCGCCACGCGCGTTTCGCGGCGGGGTCGAGTTTCAGGTCTCCCTCGGCCAGGACGACGGGGCGCGACCGCTCCCCTCGCCGGGCCAGGGCCCGCAGCCGGGCGCCGAGTTCCAGCAGGCTGAACGGCTTGACGAGGTAGTCGTCGGCCCCGGCGTCCAGCCCCCGCACCCGGTCCGCCACGCTGTCTCGCGCGGTCAGCATGAGCACCGGGGCCCAGAGGCCTTTTTCCCTGAGCCGACGGCAGAGCTCGAATCCGTCGAAGTCCGGGAGCATGACGTCCAGGAGGATCGCCCCGTAGGCGTTCTCGGCGGCCAGCCACGCGCCTTCCGCGCCGCTGGCGGCGGTGTCGACGGCGTGGCCCTCTTCTTCCAGTGCGCGCTTGAGTAGCCGGGCCATCCGGGTTTCGTCTTCCACTACGAGCACCCGCATGTCCCGACGCTAAGCCGCCGGCGGTGAGAAAGTCATGAGGGCGTTTGGCCCGGCCGGCCAGGCCTTTAGTCCCGCGGCCCGCGGCCCGGCGGCATCTCGGGCTGCTAGGGCCGTGGGCTTGCCTTGGGCGGCCTTTCGAGCCGGAGGGCGAGCTTGGGGCAGACCCGGACGGCCTCGCGTGCCTCCGCGGTCAGCTGGCCGGGCACGTCACCGTCGCGGATGATCGGGAAGCCCCAGTCGTCCAGCGTGATCAGCTCAGGAAGGATCTCCGCGCACAGTCCCCGGCCGTCGCAGGCGATGGGATCGACCAGGAGCCTGCGGCCGGCCGTCATGGCTGCCGCCGCGGCGGGACGGGCAGCACGTTCGCCATCCTGGTGGCGCGGCACCAGCCTTGCGCGTGCTGGCCGAGTTCGGGCTTGAAGACGTCAAGCGCGCTGCGGACCAGCCCTACTGCGCCGTCGGGATGGCTGCAGGCGCCCCGGCCGTCGACCTGGCCGAGCCAGCGCCGGAGCAGGCTGAGATCGGACGTGCTGCCTTCGGCGAGCCGCTGAAGCTCGCCGGCGATGGCGTCAAGGCCGAAGAGGCATGGTCCGCACTGGCGCGCGGACTCGTCCGCGAGGTAGCGCACCACCCGGGCGGTCTCGGCCAGTCCGCAGGCGTCCTGGGGCAGTGCCGCGATCAGGCCGGCGCCGGCGCCCGCGCCGAGAACGGCCAGCCCTTCCGATGAGAACGGCAGGGCTTGCGCGGCCGCCAGGTCGACCCAGCTGCCGTAGTAGCCGCCGAGCAGCAGTGCCTGCAGCGGCGCGGACGCGCCGCCGGCCAGGCTGAGCGTCTCCTGGACCGATGTGCCGATCGCGATCTCGCACACGCAGGGCTCGTTCACCGCTCCCAGAATCGTGACCAGCATCGATCCCGGCTCCGCGGGCGTGCCGACCGCGCGGAACCACGGGGCGCCGTAGCGCGCGATGAGGGCGAGGTGCGCGAGGGTCTCCACGTTGTGCACGAGCGTCGGCCTTCCGCCGAGCCCTCGTTCCGAGATCCGGGGCGGCTTCCTGGTGGGGGTGGGAACGCCGTCCCCGATCCAGTGCACGACGGCGCTGGCCTCGCCGGCGACGAACCGGTCGGCGGCCGTCATGACCCGGATCCGGACCCGGTCCGCGCCGGCCTGGGTGCGCTCGGCGGCGGCGGCGTCCACGATCTCACGGACCGAGTGATGCACGACGATCACCGCCTGGCTGGCGCCGACTATCTCCGCCGCGAGGACCGCCCCGTCCAGCACCAGCTGGGGTGACCGGGCAAGCAGCACCTTGTCCTTGCAGCTCGCTGGCTCGCCCTCGGTGCCGTTGGCCACGACGACCGGGTTGTGCCCGGCCGCTACCGCTGCCAGCTTCCTCGCGGCGGGGAACCCCGCGCCGCCCCGGCCGGCGAGCCCCGAGCGGTCCACCTCGTCGATCAGGGCCTCCCTCTGCGGCCGGCTCAGGCCGGCTGACCGGAGCGGGCCGTACCGGGCGAGGTGCTCGCCCAGGCCGGCCGGTCCGGTTCCGCTATCGGCGGGCAGCAGGCGCGGCAGCTGATCGGCGGCCGGCCCGGCGTGCCGCTGGCGGCTGTCGGTGGTGTGCCTCACCGGTGTGTCCTCTCCCGTTCAGTGACCCGCTCGAAGGCAGCCGAAGGCTGGCCGGCCGGCGGACCGCTGCTGGTGTCGTGCCTGATGCCGGCGATGAGCCGCGCGAGCACGGCGGTTGTCACCGCGGCCGCGCAGCCCCACTCGATCACCGCGACCCACCAGATCCCGAGGTCGTTGCCTGCGGTCAGGGAATGCGCGAACGCGGCCGGCCACGACAGGTAGGCCAGCCAGTGCACCGCCCGCCAGGCCCGGAACCCCAGGTGCCTGCGGGCCACGCTGGTGAGCAGCACCGCACCCCCTAGGTCGACGGCCAGGGTGCCGAGCCCGATCGCCAGCGTGCGGTAACCGGACGTGAAAGGCAGCACCGTGGCGGCCCAGCCGATCGAGACGTACGGATCGAGGATTGCGGTCAGGACATGCAGGGCGAGGAACGCGACCAGGAACAGTGCGAGCGTCCTGTGCAGCTCGACGGAGACGAAACGCGGCCACTGCCTCGGCGCCGCGCCCGTGCGGGCCGCCACGCCAAGCACTAGCACGGCGCTGAACAGGACCAGCAGCACCAGCCCGCTGGCACGCGATACGAACCACAGGCCTTGCGACCCTGCGGCGGCGGCCACGCTCATCGCAAGACCCCCGGCCTTGATCCGCGATACACCTGGCTGGCCGGCGAGACCTTGATGCGGCCGCCGTCGGCGTCCGGCCAGCCGCCGACGCAGCGGACCCGCCCGTCGCGGGCGACGAGCCTGGCCGGCTGGCCGGCCACGGCCAGCCACTGCTCTGCCCGCTGGCCGGCGACGACGGCGGCCGTCGCCGCGGCGTTGGCGTCGGCGCACGTAGCGGCGGCCACGCTGACCGTCTGCCACGGGCCGTCAGCGGGAAGCCCGGTCCGGGGATCCACAATGTGATGCAGTACCTGTCCTGCCCGCCGCCACTGGCGGCAGGTGATAGACGAGGTCGCGACCGCGCCGCCGGCCAGCCGCACATGCTGCGTCAGGGATGACGCTTGATCCTCAGGCCGGTCGGCCACCAGGATCGGCCAGCCGTCCCGGGGCGACTGCCCGGCCACGGCGATGTCGCCGCCCAGGCTGACCAGCACCCCGCCGGCCTGCCCGGCCGCGTTCATGACGGCCCGGGCCGCGCGGTCGGATCCCAGGCCCTTGGCGGTGGCGCCCAGATCGAGCCGGACGCCAGCCGGCAGGGTGAGCACGGGGCCGTCCAGCCGGACCGTCTGCCACCCGGGGGCCGGGACGGGCGCGCCCGCCGGCCGGCCCCGCTCGGGATCGATCGCGGCGAAGTCCCGGTCGTAGCCCAGCGAGATGAGGGCGTCGCCAACGGTGGGGTCTACCAGCCCGCCGGTCCACCGCGCCGCTTCAAGCGCGACGCTGACCGCCTCGGCGAGTCCGTTGCTGAGCATGAACCGGCCGCCCCCGCCGCGGTGGATCCAGGCGATCTCCGAGTCCTCCCGGAACCGGCTCGCCTGACGGTCAAGCGCGCTCAGCACGCTGTCCACCGCGCCGCGGGCCGCGCCGAGGCTCTCCGGCGGCCACACCGCGAGCCGGGCAGTAGTGCCGAGCGCGGCCCGCTCGGCAACGGCGACGGTGTCATCGCCGGTGCTGATCCGCCGCCACGGGCTGGCCGCGCCGGGCGCGGGGAGCGCGGTCAGCCCGTCAGTTGTCGTGGTAGGCGGGAGCATGCCGCACCTGACTTATCACGGTCTTGCCGTTCACGACCTGGGAGGTCGAGGTGGTGGTCGTCGTCACGCCGGACGCGCTGGTCGTTGCCACCGAATGAGAGACCCGCGGCCCGTTTGCCCCCTGCGTTCCCGTCGTCGTGACGACCCCGGCCGAGCTGGACGAAGCGGCGGCCGCGGGAGCCGCGACGGAGACAGCGTGGTGCGCCAGCGCCGCCGTCGTCGCCCCGGTACCGACGATAAGCGCGGCAGCCGTCCAGTTCGACATCCTCCGGACCCGGCGGAGCCCCGACCTGCGGGCCCTGGCCGACCGGCCTGCCAGGGCAGGGCCGCCGGCTTCCGGGGCCTGCCGTTCGGCCGCGGCTGAGTCGGCGAATGCCGGCAGCCGCACCTGGCCTCTGCGGGGATCGCGTTCCGCGTTCATGTGGGTTCCCTTTCGGTTTCGCCGGTCCTTGCCGGTAGGCCCATCATGCGCGGGCGGTCATGAACCCTCCGTGAGAGAACGATGTGAGCCCTCACATCTGCGAACGTGGTCCGGCACGTAAGCAAGGAGTGACGAAAGTCCCCCGTACGGGTGCCTTCCGCCCGGGTGCTTCCCGGCCAGGGGCGCGCAGGCTGAGGACATGATGACGAGTGGTGTCTTCCGGGCGGGGGCAGCGTGGCTGAGCCGGCGGTCGGCGGCTGTGCTGCTGAGCCTGACCGCCGCTGGCCTGGCGGCGGGGGGCGTGGCCTGGCTGGCGGGCGCGGGCGGGGCCGCGGACGCGGCCTGGCTCGCGGCGGCGGCGTGCGGCCTGGGTTACGCGTTGTGGGCCGTCGCCGACAGCATCCGCCGCGGCCGCCTCGGCGTGGACGTGATCGCGCTGCTCGCGCTGGCGGGGGCGGTAGCCGTCCGCGAGTTGCTGGCGGCGGCGGTGATCAGCGTCATGCTGACCAGCGGCCGGGCCCTGGAGGCGTGGGCCGCGCAGCGGGCCCGGCAGGACCTGAGCGCGCTGCTTGACCGGGCGCCCCGGACGGCGCGCCGGTCCCGCGGCGACCGGGTGGAAGTCGTCCCGCTTGAGGAGATCGCGGCCGGTGACATGGTGCTCGTCGCGCCCGGTGACGTGGTGCCGGTGGACGGCGTAGTGGCCGCGGGCGTCGCCGTCCTTGACGAGTCCGCCCTGACCGGCGAAGTCCGGCCGGCCGAGCACGTCCAAGGCGAACCGGTGGCGAGCGGGGTGGTGAACGCTGGCGGCCCGTTCACCCTGCGGGCCGGCGGCACCGCCGCGGAAGGCACCTACGCGGGCATCGTGCGCCTGGTCAGCGAGGCGGAGAACTCGCAGGCGCCGTTCGTCAGGCTGGCCGACCGGTACGCCATGTGGTTCCTGCCCCTCACCCTCGCCGTCGCCGGGTTGGCGTGGGCGCTCGGCGGGCCGGCCCGCGCGGTCGCGGTCCTCGTGGTCGCGACGCCGTGCCCGCTCATCCTGGCCGCGCCGGTCGCCCTGGTCTCCGGGCTGTCGGCGGCCGCCCGGCGGGGCGTGGTGGTGAAGAGCGGCGGCGTGCTTGAACGCCTGGCCGGCTGCACCACCCTGGTGCTGGACAAGACCGGCACGCTCACGGTCGGGCAGCCTGAGGTGACCGCGATCATCACGGCCGGAGCCGGCGGCCCCGGCCGGGCGGAGATCCTGAGCCTGGCCGCGTCGCTTGACCAGGTGTCCGGGCACGTGCTGGCGGCCGCGGTGGTCCGGGCAGCAGCCGAGCAGGGCAGCCCGGTCACCCAGCCGGCCGCCGTGACCGAGGTACCAGGGCAGGGCATCACCGGCACCGTCGGCGGCCGCGTGGTCAGGCTCGGGCGCGCCGGGTGGGCGGGAGCCGCGGAAGCCGAGCCGTGGGTCCTGGCCGCGCGCCGCCGGGCCCGGCTGGACGGCGCGCTGACGGTGTTCACCGCCGTCGACGGCCAGCCGGCCGGCGTGCTGCTGCTTGAGGACCGGATCCGCCCCGATGCCCGGCAGACCATCCGGGCGCTGCGCCAGGGCGGAATCAGCCGGATCGTGCTGGCGACCGGCGACCGCGCGGAAGCAGCCGACACGGTCGGCGCGCTCACCGGCGTCGACGAGGTAATCGCCGAGCTCACCCCGGGGGACAAGCTCGACGTGGTGCGCCGTGAGCAGCGCCTGGCACCCGTGATCATGACCGGCGACGGGATCAACGACGCCCCCGCGCTGGCCCTGGCCGACGTGGGCATCGCCATGGGTGCCAGGGGCTCCACCGCCTCGTCGGAAGCCGCCGACGCGGTCCTCACCGTCGACCAGATCGGCCGCCTCGGCGAGGCGGCCGTACTGGCCCGGCGTACCCGGCGGATCGCCCTGGAGAGCGTGCTGGCCGGCATGGGCCTGTCACTGGCCGCCATGGGCGCCGCCGCCGCCGGGCTGCTGCCCGCGGTGTGGGGCGCGCTGCTGCAGGAGGCCATCGACGTCGCAGTCATCCTGAACGCGCTCCGTGCCCTGGTGCCGGCCGGCCCCGAGGTCCGGCTGACCGCCGCCGACACCAGCCTCACCCGGCGGTTCCGGGCCGAGCACGAGGCGATCCGGACGGACATCGACCAGTTGCGGACGGTTGCGGAGAGCCTCGGCTCGCCCGGCGCGATGGCCCGGGTCCGGGGCGCGTGCCAACTGCTCACCAGCGAGATCTGGCCGCACGAGCACGCGGAGGAGTCGGACCTGTACCCGGCGCTGAACCGGGTGCTCGGCGGAGTGGATCCCACCGCCCCCATGAGCAGGGCTCACGCCGAGATCGCGGTCCAGATAGCGCGGCTCGGGCGGCTGGCCGACGACATCGGCGACCGCGAGCCGGACGCCACCGACATCGCCGAACTGCGCGGCCTCCTGTACGGCCTGCATGCCATCTTGCGGCTGCACACAGCGCAGGAAGAGGAGACCTACCTGTCGCTCGGCGACACCGCGGACACGGGCCGGCCCGCGGCCTGAGCCACCCGGGTGGCGGCCGGACGCGTTGGATTCAGGCCTTCCTCGCCTGGCCGAACGGGAGCTTGCCGCACGGCAGGACGGCGCGGCCGGGTCGCACAGCGGGCCCGCACGGGCCACGGTAGTGCGCCTTCACCGGGGGGACGGGAATCGAGCTGATGAGGCCGCGGGCGGTGCCGCGCACCGGGAACTGGACCCGCACGTCGGGCGGTGCGAGTTGCTGCCACAGCCAGGCCAGGGCGGCCGGCAGGGCGGCGGACCAGGCGTTGGCGGTGTCGCTCGCGCTGAGCTTGACGAACGGGACCTGCTGGACGCGGTTCATCGCGGTCGCGAACATGGCGGCGGCCGGGTAGTCGGCTTTGTCATGGGTGCCGGCCGCGACCCAGAAGGCGGGGAGGGGACTGCTGTTCAGGTTGAGTTGCTCAGCCTGGTACAGCGGGCTGTTGGCGGCTTCCAGGGACTGGTTGTTGCTCAGGGCTGCGGCGGCGGGGCCGTCGGCGGCCCGGTAGTAGCCGTTGAGAACGGCGACGGCGCCGAAGGAGGCGGGGTGGCGCAGGGCGAGGTTGGCCGCGCAGTACCCGCCGGAGGAGTAGCCGGCGGCGCCCCACTGGGAGGGGTCGGAGCTCACCCGGTAGCGGGCGAGGACGTCGCGGCGGACGTCCTTGAGCAGGTAGGTCTCGTCGTTGACAGCGGGCCCGTTCACGCAGTCCTGGTAATTGCGGCCGGTGCCGTTGATGGCCGGCATCACCAGGACCATGGGCCCGATCAGGTGCTGGGCCAGCAGCGAGTCCGCGACCTGCCCGATCCGCAGCACCGTGCTCCAGGTGAGCGGGGTGCCGGGGGTGCCGTGGAACAGTTCGACGACCGGGAACCGCAGGTGCGCGTAACGGGCCTGGCTGTACTGCGGCGGCAGGTAGATAAGCCCGCGCCGGCTGTAGCCGCTGAGCCTGCCGGGGTACTGGACCCAGCCGATGCGGCCCGACCCGAGCGCGGTCGTGCTGGTTGTCGCCGTGATGACGCCGAGGTTGCCGGTGCCGCCGTTGAAGTCGGCCGCCAGCTGTCCCCAGCTGGTGTAGTAGCCGTAGTAGTAGTTGACCGCGGCGACGCCGCCGGTCATCGCCACCATGATCGTCGCGGCGCCGCAGAGGACTTTGACCGGCAGGAAGCGCAGCCGGACGGTGGCCACGAGCAGGGCGACGCCGGCGGCGATCAGCAGCGCGGTCAGCACCCGCGAGTCAGGTCCTAGCATGCCGGGGGCTCTTCTCGGTCGTTCGGGAGGGGTTACGGCCGCGGTCGGCCCGGATAGGAACCCGGATAGGAAGTCGTTGGCCGTGGCGAGTCACCGAGGGTCTCATCGGCTGCCTGGTGACGGGTCGGCCGACATGGTGATGAAGTCGCGGGCGTAGGCCGGGTCGAAGAACGTGGCCGGGCCGAGGTGGCTGGCGACGAGCCTGGTGCCGTTGGACGGCGCGGCCAGGCCGCCCGCGGCCGCGGGCTTGAAGCTGGCGAACACCGGCCAGGTCGGGTTGATGTCCAGTTGCATGCCGCGCACCGCTCCCGCCCGCACGAGCAGGCTGGCGACCTGGAGCGGGTCAAGCTTCGGGCCGGCCACGTAGACGAGCGCGCCGTCCGCGGTGATGCCCAGGCCGGACCGCCACTGGTGCTCCGCGTGGTGCTGCCCGGCCCCGCAGGGGCAGGTGCCGCCCCACACCCACCAAGTCCGCGTGGCGGCGCGCGCACTGGGCGCGCCGTTCATGACGAGCGGGGACAGGTTCTGCCTGACGGCCACCACCGACGGCGTCATGGTGACGTCGGTGCCCCACGCGCCGACCGTGACCGACCCGTTGGCGTAGATCACCAGCGAGGCGCCCCCGCGGACCAGCGGCCTGATCACCCGGCCCTCGGTGTAGTAGCCGCCGCGGGCGTCTGCCATCTTGAACCCGCCGTTGAACGCGGCGACCAGGGAGCCGGCCGCCGCGGGGGTGACCGGCGCGGTGTACTTGTACGGGCCGCCGCCCGGTGACATCGACCCCGAGTACAGCCGCGCGGACAGCAGGTGCGTGTCCATCCAGGCGATCCCCGCGCGGGCGGTGCCGCCGGGCGGGACGAGCAGCGTCTCGTAGACCGCTGGCTTGCCGCCGACGAGCCGCCCGGCCGGCTGCCACAATCCCTCACCGGCGTAGGCCCGCACTCCGGGGAACGGCCGCAGCGCCGCCGGGGCGGGCAGCGGCGGCGTCCCGGGCGTGCCGACGCGGATGAGGGTCGTACCGCCGCCCGTAGCCGTGCGGCCGCCAGCGGTGACGGCGGCCGACGGGGCCACCGCGGCCCGCTGCGGCCGAGGCTGACTCGGTGCGCTTACCGCACTGCACGCTGCTAGCGCGGCCAAGCCCGCTAGCAGTACAGCGAGCGGCAGGTACCTGCCGCACCAGTTGGTTCTCAAGGCCACGGCTCAACATAGGAGATTAATTGCAGACTACGGCCTATAAAGTATCTGTAAATTTTCTGGGCCACGCAGGGCCTGGCCCGGACTACCTTGTGGCAAAGGTCCCATTTCGCCTTGCCCGGGCCGAGCCACCGGGGGGTGATCTCGCTCTACTGTCTTCGCCTTCCTCACCGTCTTCTGTGGCTGGGCGGCCGGCGGCGTGCGGCCAAGCCTCGGCGGTGCCGCCGCAGTAGCAGGGCGCCCACCGCGGCGAAGCAGCACAGCGCTGCGGCGGCCAGCCACGCGGCCGTGGCGGCGAAGCCGCGCGGCCGGGTGTTCGCGGACGTAGCCGCGCTGGCAGCTGGCGTGGTGCGGCCGGTCGCCCCGGGTGCGGGCGTCCTTGACGCTGACGCGCCCGTGTGGTCCGGCCTGGCGGCGGCTGGCGGCGCGGCGAACGTGGCGGTCTCCAGGGTGGCTCCGTCCTGGCCTGCGACCACGACGGCGCTGAGCAGCCCGCCCGGTGCGGGGGAGAGCGCCAGTTCCTCGCCGATCTCGTAGAAGCCAGGGCCGGGCGGTGCCGGTGTCAGCGCCGTCAGCCCGGCCGGGCTGATCGCCGGCCCCTGGCCGGCCACGGTGACAGCGGCCCAGTTGTACCCGGTGCGGTCGCCGGCGCGGGTGTGGACAGCGCACAGCAGCCGCAGGCCGCCCGCCGGCAGCGCCGCGAGCGCGGGCAGCAGCAGGTCAGCCCCGGCCGGCGGCCGCACGCTGGCCTGCTGCCACCGGCCGCCCGGCTGGCCGGCCGCCACCTTGATCACGCTCCGGCCGGACACCCAGAAAGGCGCGGCGACCACGAGTTCCCCGCCCGGCAGGGCGGCGATGTCCCCGGCCGGGAAGTCGTAAAAGCTGGCGCCCGGCAGGACCAGCGGCGGCCCGTCGCCGGTCATCGCGGTCGCCGTCGGCCGCGGGCGCCCGTCGGCGCCGACCACGGACACCAGGACCGCCTGGCCGCCGGCTGCCGTCGTCTCGGTCCAGGAGACCCCCAGCTGACCGCCGGGCAGCGGTGCGAGCCGCACGCCGAATGCGGAGTGGCCTCCGTCGGCGGGCAGGGCGACCGGGTGGCCGAATGTCTGGCCTCCGTCGCGGGAGACGGCGACCTCGATCCGGTCGCCGGTACCGACGTTCTGGCAGGCGTCCGCGTTCGGTCCTTGGGACCACGCCACCCAGACCGTTCCGTGCTGCCCCACCGCGATCATCGGCCGGTCATCGAAGCTGCCCGTCCCGCGCTGATCGCTGACCAGCCGGGCGGCGCTCAGCGTGCCCCCGGAGCCGACGCTCGCGATCGCGACCGAACCGTTGGTGATGCACTGCTCGCCGGGCGGCGCGGTGCCAGCCACCACGAGCAGCGGCCCACCCGGGGCGGCGGCCGCCGCCGGGTCGTAACTAGAGCCGAAGCCGGTCGGCCGGACAGCCCCCGCCCGCCGCCACGTCACCGCGCCCGCCCGCTTGGTCCAGACCACCGCCTGCGCCCCCGCACCGGCGAAGCTGGTCGCCGCGACCGCGGTGGCCGCGGCATCCTGCGCCGCGGCCGGCTCGCCGAGGCTGCGCGCTGGCCCGGCCGTGACCCGCTCGACTCCCGGCGCGGCCGGCCCGCCTGCCTGCGCGGACATCGCGGACATCGCGGCCTGCGCGGCCGGGTGAGCGGTCGCGGTGCTGGCCGCGGCCAGCACCGCGGCAGCCGCCAGCAGCCCGGCTGCCCGCCGGGGCATGCGGCCGGCCATTCGGTGCCCGCGCGTTTCGATCCGCCACGATAACCCGGCCATCTTGCCCCGGGTGCCGTCCGGGGGTTATTCAGCGGTACCTCGTGCACATCTTTGCGATCGGCCCAGATGCAGAAATTCCCCATGCAAGCCTGATGGTCGCCCCAGAAAGTCGCCGCGTAACTTGCAGGAAACCTGGAAGGGGTGGGTTTTGTCGCTAGCGCGGATATGGGACAGGCGCGTGATGGGCTGGCACGCGCACGTCACCTCGACGACTGGATTCGACAAGGTGCGGGACCGGCTGCTCGCCATCGCGGACCCCGGGCCCGCCGCTGAGTGCGTGGACCTCGGCGCGGGCACCGGGTTCGTGACGCTCGCGCTCGCCCCGCTAGCGGGTTCCGTGCTCGCCGTCGATATCTCGCCCGTCATGGCGGAATCCCTGGCCGTGCGGGCCGCCGAGGCCGGACTGAGGAACGTCAGGACCGCGGTGGCGGACCTGCGGACCTTCCAGCTGCCGCCCGACAGCGTCGACCTGGTGGTATCCAGTTACGCGCTGCACCACCTGCGGGACGAGGGCAAGCGGACGCTGGCGGCCGAGGCGGCGCGGTGGCTGCGCCCCGGGGGGCGCATCGTGGTCGCCGACATGATGTTCGGCCGCGGCGCGACCCCGCGTGACCGGGAGATCCTCCGCGCGAAGGCGAAGGCGTTCGCCGTCAAGGGGCCAGCCGGGTGGTGGCGGATCGCCAAGAACCTCACCCGGTACGGACTGGGCGTGGGCCACGAGCACCCGGCCGCACCGCAATTCTGGCAGCTGGCGCTGCGCGACGCCGGCTTCACCGACGTGCGGTTCGAGCCGGTCGTCGCGGAAGCCGGCATCGTGTCCGGCACCCGCCCCGGGTAACCGCCAGGCCGGCGGGCGGAGCGTCATGACCGTCCTCATGCGCTGCTGACGGCGGCGACGGGGAACCCCTTCGTCCGCCGCTTGCTGCCGTCGGGGTTGATGACGAGCGCCTCGTAGCCGCCGAGTCCGTCGATCAGCGCGAGGCCGGCCTCCCCGGCCACTGCCAGGGCGGTGGCCAGCGCGTCCGCGAGGCCGAGGTCGGGTCCGGTCACGCTGGCCGAGGCGGCGCGGGCGGCCGGGCGCCCCGAGCGCGGGTCGATGAGGTGCTCGCCCCGCTCGTAGGTTCCCGAGGTGGCGATCGCCCCGGTCAGCTCGACGATCTCAGCCAGGCGGAGCGGATCGCGAGGGTCCGCGATGCCGATCCTGAAGGGCGTCCCGTCGCCCAGGCCGCCGCTGCTGGCGATGTCGCCCGCCGCGTTGACAAGGACGCCGCAGATGGCGCTGGAGCGGAACGCGGCGAGCGCGTTCTGCGCCGCCCAGCCCTTGACGTAGCCGGACGGGTCGAACCCGCCGGGCACCGCCCACGGGTCGAACCATCCGCCAGACCAGTCGCGGGCGACCGCGCAGCGGTCAAGGACCTCGGCCAGCTCGGCCGGGACCTGCGCGCGGCTGAGCTCGCCCCGGCGCAGCCGGCTGACCGGGCTGCCGGGCTTCCAGGTGCTGAAGGTCTCATCGGCCCGGTGCAAGGTGGCCACCGCCTCGGCTACCTGCCCGCTGATTTCCTGGCTCGCTCGTTCGGCGGCGGCGCCCGCGGCGGCATCGCCCGCGGTGGCGTAGACGTCGATGACCACGATCGTGCCCATCACGTCCTCCAGGTGGTGGACGAGGTGAACGGACGCCGGGCCGGGGCGCGGCGTCATCCCACGCCCAGCTTCTGCAGCGCCGCCTGCAGCGACTGCTGGAACCCGGCGCTGGTGTAGCTTGCCCCGGACACGCCCTGGATGTTCGCGCTCTGCGCCGCCAGCGCCTGCTGTTCGAGCTGCGGGATGGAGTACTGGTCGATGGACTGCGAGCGGGGGTTCCCGCCGTCGTCGAGTGAGGCGATCCCGACCTTGGTGATCTTGGTCCCGGATACCGTGACCGAAACCGACAGCACGCCCCAGCTGTAGTTCACCTGGGGCCCGGTCGCGGTCCTGGTGCTGCTTGGCGGGCTGGCCGTGCTCGCCTTGGGCGTGGCGGACTTCGACTTCGACTTGGACGTGGGCCTGGTCGCCGGGGCCGACGTCGCCGGGCTGGTCGCGGCCGCGCCCGCCGCGGGAATGTTCGCGACGCTGACGGCCGAGGGCCGGGTGTGGAACTCGATCACGGCGATGAGGCCTACCACGGTCGCCGTGATGACGATCGGTGCCCGCCTCATCGGGCCAGGCCTTCGCGGGTACGCATCTGCTGTGGACCCCTTTCCGGGATCAGAGTTTCCGGCATCAGAAGCCGAACGTCTCGGTGTGGATCTGCTCCGCGTCGGTGCCGAGCTGCCGCGCGGCGGCGGCGATCTCCGCGGTGAACCCGCCGGGCCCGCAGATGTACACGTCGCGGTAGGCGATGTCGGGCACGAGGGACCGAATCACCCGGGCGTTGAGCTTGACCTTGTGCCGCGAGCCGACGAGTTCCTTGAGCCGGCCGTGGCGCTGCCGGACCAGGTCGGCCACCTCGTCCCGGTGCACCAGGTCGTCCGGGGTCGACGCGCGGACCACGGCCACCACGTCGGTCCCGGCCGGCAGGTCCTCGAGCAGCGCGCGCACCGGGGTGATCCCCACCCCGGCGGCGAACAGCGCGACCCCTTCGCGGACGCGGGCGTGGCTGGTGAAGGTCCCGTAGGGGCCCTCGATGGCCACCCGGGTGCCCGGCCGCAGGGTGGCCGCGGCCCGGCTCTGGTCGCCGAGTCCCTTGATGGTGACCCGGATGTAGGGCGGCTTCGGCAGGGCGGACAGCGAGTACGGGTGCCCCTGCCACCACATCCCCTTGGTGAGGAAGTGCCAGTGGAAGAACTGGCCGCCGGACACCGCCAGCCGGTCGAGGTGCTCCCCCCGGCAGACCACCGAGACCACCCCGGGAGCCTCCTGGCGGACCTCGACCACCCGGAGCTGGTGCCGCAGGCTCCGCCAGACCGGCTGCGCGACCCGGAACACCAGGACCATCCCCGCGG
>Ga0265338_10001341_pt1 | contig 40147 bp, 39 predicted proteins | sample 42126metaG_FD_193579 | JGI IMG/M metagenome (GOLD analysis project Ga0265338, IMG submission 193579) | Rhizosphere microbial communities from Carex aquatilis grown in University of Washington, Seatle, WA, United States - 4-21-26 metaG | ecosystem: Host-associated > Plants > Roots > Rhizosphere... | reverse complement strand
TCCGGCTGGGCGCCGCCGAATTTAGCTTTTCAGCTGCGCCGCGTAGGCCTTGCATGAGATCATGCAAAGACCAATTACCGTCCACGAGGCCCTCGGGAGCTCGGCTCCGAGGGACAGCGCGCTTGTCCAGGGCTGGGTGCGGACCCGGCGGGACGCCAAGACCTTCTCGTTCCTGGAGATCAACGACGGCTCCTGCCTGCGCAACCTGCAGGTGATCGCGCCCTCGGGCCTGCCCAACTACGCCGAGGTGCAGCACCTGATCACCGGGGCATCCGTCACGGTGAAAGGGCGGCTCGTCGCATCCCAGGGCCAGGGGCAGAAGTGGGAGCTCAGCGCCGAGGAGGTGACGATCGTGGGGCCGTCTGACGCGGGATACCCCCTGCAGAAGAAGGGGCACACCCCGGAGTTCCTGCGGGAGATCGCCCACCTGCGCCCGCGCTCGAACCTCTTCGGGGCTATCTTCCGGATGCGAAGCCGCCTCGCCTTTGCCGTCCACCGGTTCTTCAACGAAAGGGGATTCGTCTACCTGCACGCTCCCATCATCACGGGCAGCGACTGCGAGGGCGCGGGAGAGATGTTCCGCGTGACGACGCTCGACCCGGCGGCCCCGCCGAAGGGGCCCGACGGCTCCGTCGACTACGCCCGGGACTTCTTCGGCCGGCCGACATACCTGACCGTGAGCGGGCAGCTGGAGGCGGAGGCGTTCGCGTGCGCGCTGTCCAAGGTCTACACCTTCGGGCCCACGTTCCGCGCGGAGAACTCGAACACCTCCCGCCATGCGAGCGAGTTCTGGATGATCGAGCCGGAGATGGCGTTCTGCGACCTGGCGGGCGACATGGACCTCGCGGAGGAGTTCGTGAAGGCGCTGATCCGCGAGGCCCGGACAAACGGAGCGGACGACCTCGAGCTCTTCGCCAAGTTCGTGGACAAGGAGTTGATCGCGCGCCTGGACTTCGTCCTGGAGCGCCCCTTCCAGAGGGTGAGCTACACGGAGGCCGTGAAGCTCCTGGTCGAGAGCGGCAGGACATTCGAGCACCCGGTCGCCTACGGCACGAACCTCCAGTCGGAGCACGAGCGGTACCTGACCGAGACCGTCTTCAAGTGCCCGGTGACCGTCTACAACTATCCGAAGGAGATAAAACCCTTCTACATGAGGCTCAACGACGACGACAGGACGGTCACGGCGATGGATGTGCTCGTGCCCGGGATCGGCGAGATCGTGGGCGGCAGCCAGCGCGAGGAGCGTCCCGACGTCCTCGAGGCCAGCATCCGCAGGCACGGGCTCGATCCCAAGGACTACGGCTGGTACATGGACCTGCGCCGGTGGGGCACCGTTCCCCACGCGGGCTTCGGGCTCGGCTTCGAGCGGATGCTGATGTTCGCCACGGGGGTCTCGAACATACGCGACGTCGTCCCCTTTGCCCGGACCCCGGGCAACGCCGCGTTCTGAGCCCCCCGTTTCCCCTGGGGCAAGGGCCCGGGCTCGTCCCGATGGCTGCCTTGCCATGGGGGCCGGGCGTCGCAATCGTCGCTGAAGGCCATGGAGGTTATCATACTAGGAAGCGGCACGTCGCAGGGTGTCCCCATGATCGGGTGCACGTGCCCCGTGTGCACCTCCCCGGACCCCCGCAACAAGAGGACGAGGACATCGATCCATGTCGTCATGGACGGCCTCCATGTTCAGGTCGACGCAGCCCCGGAGTTCCGGATGCAGTGCGTGAAGGAGGGGGTGGATCGCCTCGACCTCTTCATCCTCACCCACGGCCACTCGGACCACCTGACGGGAATGGACGACCTGCGGCGGTTCTGCGACCTGAGGGGAGGGGAGGCGTTGACCGTCTACACGACCCCCGAGGGGAAGTCCCGGGTCGAGGCGATCTATCCGTATGCGATCGTCGAGCGTGCGGTTGTGCGGGGGTATCCGGCGTTCAGGCTGACCGAGATGCCCCGGCGGATGGAGCTTCCCCAGGGGACGATCCAGTCGACGCTCCTTCCCCACGGGGACACGCAGACCCTGGGACTCGTCTTCACCGAGAAGAGCACCGGAGGGAAGTTCGCCTACTACACCGACTGCAAGCAGCTGACCCCGGATGCGGTCAGGCTCGCCCGCGGCTGCGACGCGGTGGTCATCGACGGACTCCGGCCGATGCCGCACCCCTCCCACATGAGCATAGAGGAGGCGGTGGCTGCGGGGAAGGGCCTGGGCGCGAAGCGGGTCTGGCTCACTCACCTGACGCACCTCACGGACCATGCCCCGGCCGAGGCCCTGCTTCCCGAGGGGTTTTGTCTCGCGCATGACGGGCTGCGGATCCCTATTTAGGACCCCCAAGACTCCCCGAATGGTCACCGGCAAAGGATTGGCGCCCACATGCGCCCTGCTCGCAATCGTCCTCGTGCTTGCCCCCGTTGCCGCGGGGGAGGTCGTGGCCGGAGCGCGCGCCATCGCGGGCTCGGTGAGGGGTCCCGACGCGGGAGGCCTCACGATCGGGTCGGCGCGGATCGTGCGCGTCGTCCTGACGCCCGATGAGCTCGCGGCCCCCGTTCATTTCTCGGTCACGCTGCGGATGCGCGACTTTGCGGGCCTCCAGGCCCGTATCGCCTCCGGGGAGCATGTCCCTGCGCAGGAGATGGAGGCGAGGTACCTGCCCCTGCCCTCGGACTTTGACCGCGTCGCAGGCTGGCTCGAGGCGCAGGGCTTTTCGCTTACGCTGCCGGATCGCACCCACACCTCGGTCTTCGCCAGCGGCACGGTGGTGGACATTTCCCGCGCGTTCGGGGCGCAGTTCGCGCGCGTCGCGGTCACGGACGGCGAGTACACGTCGGCGGTCTCCGAGCCCCTGATGCCGCAGGACCTGGCCCCCGTCGTCCTGAGCGTCAACGGGCTCCAGCCCGAGTTCCGGCTGCGGCCCTTCGCGCCCCAGGCGGTCCCGGCCCCCCGCGACATTATCGGCAACTCCGCGTACATCATGCCCGACAACATCGCCACCGCCTACAACATACCCACGTGGGCGACGGGTGCGGGGCAGATCGTCGCGATTATCGGCGCGTCAAAGGCGGTCACCGCGGACCTGCCCACGTTCTGGGCCGCGGCCGGGGTGCGCCAGTCGCTGTCGAATTTCGCCAATGTGGACGTCAACGGCGGGGCGGGGGCCAATCCCCCGGTCTCGGCCACGATTGAGGCCAACATCGACACGCAGTGGGTGAGCTCGATCGCGCCGGGAGCCGGGGTCCGCCTGTACGAGGCGACGGACGCCTTCGCATGCGCCGCCCAGGTGCTCAACGACCTGCCCCAGTACCCGACCATGACCGTCCTATCGATCAGCCTCGGGCACACGGAGGGCTCGGACGGCCCCTCCGTGATCCAGGCATTCTCGCAGACGGTCGCGAGCCTGGCGGCATCCGGGGTCACCGTGCTGGCGGCGAGCGGTGACTGCGGGACCAACTCCACGGCCGGGATCGGGGCCGGCAACTACCTGTCCTCGGGCCCGCTCGTGGTTTCGTACCCCGCGAGCGACCCGAGCGTGACCGGTGTCGGCGGCTCGACCGTTACGTTCGCCGGCAGCTGGAGCGTCGCCGGCGAGGTTGTCTGGGACCAGCTGGCGGGTGCGGCGACCGCGAGCGGCGGGGGCTACAGCAGCGTCTTCGCCAGGCCCGCATGGCAGACCGGCAATGCGGTCCTTGCCGGGGCGACCATGCGCTGCGTCCCCGATGTCGTCGGCTTTGCCGAAGCCAACCTTGAGCAGATCACCCTGGGTGCGGGAATTCCCCCGTACACCGACTTCAACATCGGTGTGCTGACCTACATCAACGGGTTTGGGGAGAGCTTCGGGGGCACGAGCGTCGCCTGCCCTATCTGGGCTGGGATTGCCGCGCTCATCAACCAGGGAAGGGCCGCGGCGGGACTGGGCCCGGTCGGGCTCCTCAACCCCCACCTCTATCCCCTCTCTGGCACGAACGCCCTCAACGACATCACAAGCGGGACGAACGGGGCTTACCGCGCCGGAACCGGCTACGACCTCTCCTCGGGGCTCGGAAGCCCCAACGTGGCCAACCTGATCACGGCCCTAGGCGGCCGCAGGGCCGACAGCCACCGCCTCATCAACCTCTCCGCACGCGTGCAGGTCGGGACCGCCTCGAACATCATGATCGCGGGATTCGTGATCAAGGGCCCTGCGGGAACGACAAAGGATGTCCTTGTGCGCGGGGTGGGGCCCGGCCTGGCCGCGTTCGGGGTGACGGGCGTCCTGGCCAACCCGGTCGTCGGCGTCTACGACGCGGCTCCGACGCCCGCGCTCATCGCAAGCAACGCCGGTTGGGGCAACAGCGCGGTGGCCGGGGCTTCGGCGGTGAAGGCGACCTATCGGCTTGCGACGGTCGAGGACATGGCGCTTACGGGAGCGTTTGCCCTGGCGACCGGCTCGGCCGACTCGGCCCTCGTCCTCACCCTGCCCGTCGGCAGCTACACGGTGGAGGTGTCGGGAGCATCCGCGACCAGCGGGGTGGCCCTGGCGGAGGTGTACGAGCTCAACGAAGCGCCGTCCGAGGTGCTGGCAAACATCTCCTCGCGCTGCTTCGTCGGGACCGGCTCACAGCAGGCGATTTCCGGGTTCGTCGTGGAGGGCAACCAGCCTGCGCAGCTCCTCATAAGGGGCATCGGACCGACCCTGGCCGCGTTCGGGCTCTCCGGGACCCTGGCGCAGACCTCCGTGGGACTCTACGACTCCACGAACACGCTGGTTGCCAGCGACACCGGCTGGGGAAACAAGCCGGCAGCCGGGACCTCCACGGTTCCCGTGACCTATCGCGCCGCCACGGCGGCTGACATGACCGCGGTCGGGGCATTTGCGCTGGACGCGGCATCGGCGGATTCGGCCCTTGTCGTCACCCTGCCTCCCGGATCCTACACGGCCGTCGTGTCGGGAGTGGGGGGAACCACGGGGACCGCCTTGGCGGAAGTGTACGAAATGGCTGGCCCGTAATCGTTTAAACAGAGATCTGGCCGAAGGATCGATTTATGACAACCCCGGGCAATAGGACTTGCTTTAATTCATACTTAATTAATGTAGATTGAAGCAATTTCCCCATGAAGCTTTCCAAAAAAGGCGAGTACGCGCTGCGTTCGCTCATCAATCTCGGAATCGCGGCCGAGATGAACCGGAAGCTCGTCCAGGTGTCGGAATTGGCCGAGAGTGAGCAGCTGCCGATCAAGTTCCTTGAGCAGATCCTGCAGGCCCTGAAGGAGGCCGGAATCGTCGAGAGCCAGCGGGGCAAGTTCGGGGGGTACCGCCTGGGACGGCCCGCGAAGAAGATCTACATCGGCGAGGTCGTGCGCCTGATCGACGGGCCGCTGGCCCCGATCGGCTGCGTCTCGCAGACGGCCTACGAGCCCTGCACCTGCCCGGACGAGGCCCACTGCGGCCTGCGGATGCTGATGCTCGACGTCCGCAACGCCATCGCCGCCATCCTTGACCGGTACACGCTTGCCGACGTTGTCGAGATCACCCTCAGGAAGATGCGCAGCGACAGCGTCCTTCTTCCGTTCTCGGCGCAGGCCGCCTCGGGCGAGGCGCCGGCGCGGCTGCCCGCGAGGATCGCCCGGCAGCGCCTCGGGCGAAAGGGCAAGTCCCCGCGCGGGTCCAAGCCCTCGGCCACCGAGGGAATCCTGGCCCACATCCTCGGAGAATACTCAATCTAGCACCTCGACTCCCATCATGGCTGCAGAGACCACCGCAGATCAGACCCACCTTACCCCCGGCGAGCCCGAATGGCTCGCCTTGGTTCGCGCCCATGTCCGCGACCTGCGCTACGGCGTCGTGCAGGTCGTCGTGCACGACGGGCGCGTGACCCAGATCGAAACCACAGAGAAGGTCCGGATGCAGGGAGACCGCGCCGACCAGGCCCGCCGCTAGGCACCAACCCGTCCCTGCCTTGATTTTCCCTTTCCGCCAACCGGACAACCGGAGGACACAAACCACAACGTCTCCACATGATCCAAGGAACGAACCCGACCGAGGGACGCTCCTGGCAGGAAAACGTCCCACCTCCATGAATCGCCTCTCGTCACACCGCCCGGTGCACGCGCTGCTTGCAGTGCTTGCGCTTTCGGCCCTCTTCACCGCCGGGACCGCCTCGGCCAAGACCATCGAGCTGCTCAACGTGTCCTACGACCCGACACGGGAGCTCTATGTCGACTACAACGCAGCCTTTGCCAAGTACTGGAAGGATAAGACGGGGGACGACGTGGTCGTGAAGCAGTCCCACGGCGGCTCCGGCGCCCAGGCACGGTCCGTGATCGACGGGCTGCAGGCCGACGTGGTGACGCTCGCCCTGGCGTTCGACATCGACAACCTCCACAAGCACGGGGACCTGCTCCCCGCGGACTGGCAGACCAAGCTGCCGCAGAACTCGACGCCGTACACGAGCACGATCGTCCTGCTCGTGCGTGAGGGAAACCCGAAGCACATCAAGGATTGGGATGACCTCATCCGTCCCGATGTGGCGGTCATCACGGCAAACCCCAAGACGTCCGGGGGCGCCCGATGGGCCTACCTTGCCGCGTGGGGCTACGCGGAGCGCAAGTACGGAAGCAAGGACAAGGCCAGGGAGTTCGTTGCCTCCCTCTACAAGAATGTGCCGGTCCTCGACTCGGGCGCCCGCGGATCGACGATCACCTTCACCCAGAAGGAGATAGGCGACGTGCTCCTGGCGTGGGAGAACGAGGCTTTCCTGGCGCAGAAGGAGTTTGGCCCGGGGAAGTTCGAGACGGTAGTGCCGTCGTCGAGCATCCTTGCCGAGCCACCCGTGGCCGTGGTGGAGAAGGTCGCTGCGCGCAAGGGCACGACCGACGTGGCCCGGGCCTACCTTGAATACCTCTACTCCGACGCGGGGCAGGAGATCGCGGGCCGCAATTACTACCGCCCCCGCAGCCCCGGCGCGGCGGCAAAATACGCCGCCGTGTTCCCGAAGCTGGAGCTCTTCACGATAGACGGGGTCTTCGGCGGATGGACCAACGCCCAGCAGACGCACTTCGTGGATGGCGGCGTGTTCGACCAGATCTACGTCAAATGAACGCGCCCAACCGAGCTCCTTTAATCCCCCTCGGGCGCGCCCCCTGCCGGAAGCCCGGGGGCATCGGCCGCCTGTGTAGAACCTGAACCCACCCGAATGGCGCGCGCCCGCAACTCACGATCAATACTGCCCGGCTTCGGGCTCTCGCTCGGTTTCACCCTGGCCTACCTGGGCCTGATCGTCCTGGTTCCCCTCTCGGCAGCGTTCATCAAGACGGCCGGGATGAGCTGGCATGACTTCGTCGGGGCCGTCGCGTCGCCGAGGGTGATCGCCGCCTACAAGCTTAGCTTCGGGGCCTCCCTTGCCGCGGGCTTTGTCAACATGGTCTTCGGGCTCATCGTCGCGTGGGTGCTGGTGCGCTATACGTTCCCGGGGAAGCGGATCATCGACGCGCTGGTCGACCTCCCCTTCGCCCTGCCGACCGCCGTGGCGGGCATCGCGCTCACCTCGCTCTACTCGCCGAACGGGTGGGTGGGGCACTGGCTCGTCCCGCTGGGGTTCAGGGTGGCGTTCACGTGGACGGGCGTCTTCGTCGCCCTCACGTTCATCGGGCTGCCGTTCGTCGTCCGTACGGTGCAGCCCGTGCTCCAGGAGCTCGAACCCGAGATCGAGGAGGCCTCGTCGACCCTCGGAGCGAGCCGGATCCAGACGGTGACGCGCATCCTGCTGCCGGAGCTCATGCCCTCGCTCATGACGGGGTTCGCCCTGGCGTTTGCCCGGGCGCTCGGGGAATACGGCTCCGTCGTTTTCATCTCGGGCAACATGCCCATGAAGACGGAGATCGTTCCCCTGCTCATCATCACGAAGCTCGAGCAGTACGACTACCGGGGGGCGACCGCGATCGCCGTCGTGATGCTGGTGTCCTCCTTCGTCCTGCTCCTGCTGATCAACCTGCTCCAAAAATGGAGCCGGAGGTACCACACCATATGACGTGAATCCCTGTTGGGGCCGCGGGGCATCTTGCCCAATGTCTTGGCCCTCAATGCGAGAACCGCACCCACAAAGCACCCTTTAAAATGGCTCCCGCAATCGCAACCACCCTCTCGACCCGGACCGTCCGGTCCCCGGCCCACCGGGCGACCCGCGACCCCGCCTGGGCGCGTTGGGCCCTGACTGCAATCGCCCTGGCCTTCCTCGCCTTCTTCCTCGTCCTGCCGCTCCTGGTCGTGTTCGCGCAGGCCTTCTCGAAGGGCGGGGCGTATTTTCTGGCCGCCGTCCGCGAGCCCGATGCCCTAGCGTCGATCCGGCTGACGCTCCTCACGGTCGCGATAGCGGTGCCCGCGAACGTTATCTTCGGCGTCGCGGCGGCCTGGGCCATCGCGAAGTTCCGCTTCTCGGGGAAGAGCCTCCTGACGACCCTGATCGACCTGCCTTTCGCCGTGTCGCCGGTGATCTCGGGCCTCATCTACGTCCTCGTCTTCGGGGCGCAGGGCTGGTTCGGGCCCTGGCTGATCGAGCACAACATCCGGATTATCTTCGCCGTGCCGGGGATCATCCTGGCGACGACGTTCGTCACCTTCCCGTTCGTCGCCCGCGAGCTGATTCCGCTCATGCAGTCTCAGGGGACGGACGAGGAGTATTCCGCGGTCACCCTCGGCGCCAGCGGCTGGCAGACCTTCTGGCGCGTGACGCTCCCCAACATCCGCTGGGGGCTTCTGTACGGCGTCATCCTGTGCAACGCCCGGGCGATGGGTGAATTCGGGGCGGTGTCCGTCGTCAGCGGGCACATCCGCGGCGAGACGAACACCATGCCGCTCCACGTCGAGATCCTCTACAACGAGTACAACATCGCCGGGGCGTTCGCGGTCGCCTCGCTCCTTGCGCTCCTTGCGCTGGCGACGCTCGTCCTCAAGTCGCTCGTCGAGTGGCGGCAGACAGGCTCGGCATGAGCATCGAGGCCCACGGCATCCGCAAGAAGTTCGGCGCCTACACGGCGCTGGATGGCGTCGACCTGAATGTCCCCCAGGGCAAGCTCGTCGCGCTCCTCGGGCCCTCGGGCTCCGGAAAGACGACGCTCCTGAGGATCATCGCGGGGCTCGAGTTCCCCGATCCCGGCAGCGGGCGCGTGCTCTTCCACGGCGAGGACGTGACCGACGTGCCCGCCGGCAAGCGCAGGGTCGGGTTCGTCTTCCAGCACTACGCACTCTTCAGGCACATGTCGGTGTTCGAGAACGTGGCGTTCGGCCTTAGGGTGAGGAGGCGGCGCGATCGCCCCTCGAACGCCTCGATCGCGGAGCGGGCCCACCGGCTCCTCGAGCTCGTCCAGCTGGACGGCCTCGCCGGCCGGTTCCCCTCGCAGCTCTCCGGCGGGGAGCGCCAGCGGGTGGCGCTCGCCCGCGCCCTTGCCGTGGAGCCCAAGGTTCTCCTCCTCGACGAGCCCTTCGGCGCCCTCGACGCGCGGGTGCGCAAGGACCTGCGCCGCTGGCTGCGCCGCTTCCACGACGAGATCCAGCTGACGACGATATTCGTGACCCACGACCAGGAGGAGGCGCTCGAGATCGCCGATGAGGTCGTGATCATGAACAAGGCCCACGTGGAGCAGGTGGGCACCCCCCAGCAGGTCTACGACAAGCCGGCGTCCCCCTTCGTCTACCAGTTCCTCGGGAACGTGAACGTGATGCGCGCCCCTTCGCTTGCGGGCTCCGCGCGCCGGGGCGGGCTAAGGCCCGACGAGCCAAACCCCGACGGGCAGATCTATGTGAGGCCGCACGACATCGAGCTGACGCCCCACGACGCGGGCGGCACGGGGCTGTCGGCGATCGTCCGCCACATCCACGCGGCGGGCCCCCAGGCGAGGCTCCTTGTCGAGCAGGTGCAGACCCGGGAGCACGTCGAGGTGGAGATTTCCCGCTCGGAACTCACCGACCTGAACCTGCGGGTGAACGACCTCGTCCGGCTGCGCCTGCGGCAGACCCACTCGTTCGACGAGGACTACGCGATCTGAGCGCAACAGCCCCTTTTCCCAAACCCAAACTCGAAACTCAACCCACGATAACTATGGCTAAGATATACAACGACATCACGGAGACGATCGGCAACACGCCGCTCGTCCGCCTCAACCGGACGGCGGCCGCCCACGGCGCGCAGGCCGAGATCCTGCTCAAGCTGGAGTTCTTCAACCCCCTCTCCAGCGTCAAGGACCGCATCGGGTTCGCAATGATCGATGACGCCATGAAAAGCGGCAAGATCAACAAGGACACGGTCCTCATTGAGCCGACGAGCGGCAACACCGGGATCGCGCTCGCGTTCGTCGCGGCAGCGAGGGGGCTCAAGCTCATCCTCACGATGCCCGAGACGATGACGACCGAGCGCAGGAAGATCCTGAAGGTCCTCGGCGCCAGGCTTGTCCTGACCGAGGGAGCGAAGGGGATGAAGGGCGCCATCGCGAAGGCCGAGGAGCTCGCCACGAAGATCCCGAACAGCGTCATCCTCCAGCAGTTCTCGAACCCGTCGAACCCCGCCATCCACCGCAAGACCACGGCCGAGGAGATCTGGAAGGACACGGACGGCAAGGTCGACATCGTCATCTCCGGCATCGGCACCGGCGGCACGATCACGGGCATCGGCGAGGTCATCAAGCCCCGCAAGGCGTCCTTCAAGCTGATCGCCGTCGAACCCGCGGGTTCGCCGATCCTCTCGGGCGGGCAGCCCGGGCCGCACAAGCTCCAGGGCCTCGGGGCCGGATTCATCCCCGCCATCCTCAACACCAAGATCTATGACGAGGTGATCACGGTGAAGGAGGACGACTCGGCGCCGATCAGCAAGCAGGTCGCCAAGCTCGACGGCATCCCGGTGGGCATCTCCTCCGGGGCGGCCATCTGGGCCGCGATCCAGGTCGCGAAGCGCCCGGAGAACAAGGGCAAGCAGATCGTGGTCATCATCCCGTCGTCCGCCGAGCGCTACCTGTCGTCGTGGCTGTTCGCCGACCTGAGCGTCGAGAGCGACTCGATCGACGACCTCCTGCCGCCGGCGAAGGCCTGATTGGACCGCGCAGTGCCGGCCCGAGCCCCGCGATGGGGCCGGGCCCGGCAACGCCCCATCCCTGCGACGGGCAGGCGCCCTACGGGGCGCTCGCGGGCCCGCGGCTTGACGCCCTCGACCACTTGAAGAAGCAGACGCCGAGGGCGGTCAGGGAGACGAGCATGCCCGAGATCTTCATGATGATCCCGGCCGTCAGCTGGTCGTCGGCCGGCGTGAACCCGGCGATCAGCCGCGGCGCGTACTCGTAGGTCGGGTAGAGGATGTCGCCAGAGAACACGATATAGGCCGAGACCGGTATCATGGATATCTCTGTGCCGAAGACGTAGATCATTCGCGCCCCGTAGCTGGGAGCAGGGAACACCGTCGAGGGGCTCGCGAGGGGCCACCAATAGAGCAGCGAGGCGGCGAGGAACAGGAGGTGCTCCACGACGTGCACCACCTTGTCCTGGAGCGTCCACTCGTAGAGGAAGGGTGCATGCCAGAAGCTGATGACAACCGTTGAGACAAGCGCGCAGGAGAGCGGGTGCAGGAGCAGACGCAACGCGGGCCGGGTCCCCGGCCCCGAGAGGACGGGGTCCGCCATCCACGACGGCAGCCCGAGGAGGATGAGGAGGGCCACCGGGTACATGATCAGCAGGTGCTGCACCATGTGGGCCGAGAGCAGGAAGCGCTCGGAGATCTGGTCCAGGGGCGAACCCACCGCCAGGTAGAAGAGGACGAGGGCCGAGTAGAACAGCGCCGCCTTGCCGCGCGGGTAGGGCTGACCCGGGGCGAGCCTCGACCTCAGGGGGCCCGCCAGGACCGCGTAGAGCCAGCCCGCGAGGATGAGACCGCCCGTCAGATAGGGCTCATTGTGCCAGTGGCGCCAGTCGATCATTCGGGGGGACCCGGGCCGCGGCCGGGCGGCCGGCTCAGGCGACCCGAAGCACGACGGCGGAAGGCTCCGCCATCGAGAGGGGCTTGCTGTCCTCGACGCCGAAAAGCTTGAGGAGGGCCCACATGGTTCCGCCCGCCAGGACCAGGCCGATGAAGAACAGGATCGTGCAGAACACCTTGTCCCAGCGAAGGTGCATGAAGTAGAAGATGACGAACATGAACTTCACGGTGGAGAGGATCACGAGCGCCGAGACGAGGATCCACTTCATGAAGGGCAGGTAGACCGTGACGAGCTCTAGGCCGGTGATGACGGCGAGGAGCATCGCGATCTGCACGAAGATCCAGAACTTGCTCTGCTCGAGATGGTGGCCGGACGAGGGGGCTTGGGATGCGGGTGCGCTCATGGCTGTGTTTCCGTGAAGGGGCCTTGTCAGATGTATTCGAGGAGGTAGACGGCGGTGAAGATCACGATCCAGACGATGTCGACGAAGTGCCAGTACAGGCCCATCGACTCGACGTCTATCGCATCCTTCTCCGTGAGGCGTCCCGTGAACGAGTAGATGAGCATCCCGGAGAGCCAGATGACGCCGATCAGCACGTGCAGGCCGTGGGTCCCCGTGAGGGTGAAGAAGGTCGTCCCGAGGATGCTGTTCGTGATCGTCAGGTGCTTCTCATAGACGAAGTTCCTGAACTCGTAGACCTGGCAGCCGAGGAAGATGCAGCCAAAGAAGATCGTCGTCAGGAGCGACCAGCGCAGGCTCTTCAGGTTGCCCTTCTGGATCGCGTTGACGGCGAGCGCCATCATGAGCGACGACATGAGCAGGATGAACGTCGAGAACGAGGTGAGCTCGATGCTGAACACCTGCCTGGCCGGGAGCGTGCCCGGGGGCGGGTGGAGCCGGTAGATCAGGTGCGTCGAGATGAGGCACCCGAAGAACATGCAGTCCGAGGCCAGGAAGGCCCACATGAGGAGCTTCTTGTTGGGGATGCCCGTCGTCGTGCTCGGGTCGAGGTGGTGGTCGATGGTGCCTGCTGCCGCGTTGCTGCTCATGGAGATGGTTCCTGTTCTTGCCTGGATCAGTGCCCGGAATGGGCGTCGTCGCCCTCCTTGATGCTGCCGTCCTTGTTGAGGTGGATGTGGTACCCCTCGTTGCCCTCGAGGGACCAGAGGACGACCGAGACGAACATGATCAGGGCGCCGAGGATGGAGACGGCGACCTTCGGGCCCCAGAACCCGGGGTACTCGGTGGTGTTCGCAGGGTCGACGACGGCGACGCCGAGCGCGCCAATCAGGATGCCGCAGCTTGCGAAGAACGGGTAGATGGACTGGAAGGGCATGTGGATGCCGCCGTGCGCATCCTCGGCCTTCTCATGCTCGGCGATCTCCTTCTCGACCTCGTCCTTGTGGTGCTTCTCGTACCACCAGCCGTCGCGAGCGTGGACCGTCGGGATCACCCGGAAATTGTACTCCGGCGGGGGGTTCGGCAGGCTCCACTCGAGCGTGCGCGCATCCCACGGGTCCTTGGTGGTCTTCTCGCCCTTGAAGAACGTGTAGATCATCGTGACGAAGTAGACCGCGACGCCGATCGCCAGGATGAAGGCGCCCACGGTCGCCACCATGTTGCCCACGTTCCAGCCCATGTTCCCGTCGTAGGTGAACGTGCGCCGGGGCATGCCCTCCATCCCGAGGAAGTGCATCGGGAAGAACGTCACGTTGAAGCCGATGAAGACGAGCCAGAAGGCCGTCTTGCCCCAGAACTCGCTCACCTTCCTGCCGAACATGAGCGGGAACCAGTAGTGGATGCCGGCAAAGAGGGCGAAGAGCGACCCGCCGATCAGGACGTAGTGGAAGTGGGCGACGATGAAGTAGCTGCCGTGCTGCTGGGCGTCCGAGGGCGCCGCCGAGTGCATGATGCCCGAGAGGCCGCCGATCATGAACATCCAGAGGAAGCCGATCGCGAACATCATCGGCGTGCGCATCGTCAGGTGGCCGCCCCATAGGGTCCCGATCCAGTTGAAGATCTTGACGCCCGTCGGGACCGCGATCGCCATGGTCATCAGGGCGAAGGCCGCCGTCGCGGTCGTCCCCATGCCAGTCGTGAACATGTGGTGGCTCCAGACGCCGAAACCGAGGAAGCCGATGGAGGCGCCCGAGAAGACGACGATCGGGTAGCCGAAGAGCGGCTTGCGCGAGAAGGTGGGCAGGATCTCCGAGATGATGCCCATCGCTGGCAGGATCAGGATGTAGACCTCCGGGTGTCCGAAGATCCAGAAGAGGTGCTGCCAGAGGATCGGGAGGCCGCCGTTGGAGACCTCGAAGAAGTTGGTCCCGAAGAGGCGGTCCATCATGATCTCGACCAGGGCGATCGTGATCGCCGGGAACGAGAGCACGATCAGGAACGACGTGAAGAGCGTCATCCACGTGAACACGGGCAGGCGCATCATCGTCATGCCGGGCGCGCGCATGTTGATGATCGTCACGATGAAGTTGAGGGCGGCGGCGATCGAGGCCACGCCGAGCAGCTGCAGGCCCATGACCCACATGTCGATCGCGTGGGTCGGGCTGAAGTGGCGGGTCGTGAGCGGGGCGTAGCCGAACCAGCCGGCGTCGGGGGCTCCGTCCTTCATGAACCAGCCGAGGTTCAGGATGACGGCACCCACTGCGAAGGTCCAGAAGGAGAAGGCGTTCAACCTCGGGAAGGCGACGTCGCGCGCACCGATCTGGAGCGGCATGATGAAGTTGAAGAACGCCGCGCCTATTGGCATGACGACCAGGAAGATCATCGTCGTCCCGTGCATCGTGAACATCTCGCTGTACTGGGCCGAGGTCAGGAACGTGTTGTTCGGGACGGCGAGCTGCAGGCGGATGAGCAGCGCCTCGAATCCGCCGAAGATGAAGAAGAACAGCCCGGAGATCCCGTAGAGGAACCCGATCCTCTTGTGGTCTACGGTCGTCAGCCAGCTCATGAGGCCCGTCTTCGCGGAGGGCCGCCAGAGGACAAAGGGCTTCGTTGCGTGCTCCTCTTTCGAGAGGAAATCGGATTTTGCCAGTGCTTCCATTGTGCGAATTACTTGAGGCTCTCCAGATAGTTGACCAGGGCGTCCTCGTCCTCGGGCGTCAGCTTGATGCCGTTGGCGAGGTAGCCCGCGACCCACATGGTGTTGCCCGGCTTCACTTCATTCGGGGCGTGGATCCAGCGGTGAAGCTCGTCGCGGTCGTTCTCCAGGAGCCCGGCCGCGATGGTCGTGCGCGAGCCCACGTGGGTGAGCTCCGGCCCGACGACGCCGATGTAGCCGTCCCCGCGGATCGTGTGGCAGCTCGAGCAGGTCTTGGCCGCGAAGAGCTCGCGGCCCTTGGCGATCAGCGCCGGGTTCTCGCCGGCGTCCGGCAGCTGCTTGGCGCGCCATGCGTCGAGCGGGGATACGTCAAACTTGCTCGAGTAGCCCGGCTCGTTCTGGCGGAATGTGCGGTAGGCCGCGAACTGGGCCTTCGGGGCCGAGGCGTCGGCCGCCTGCGCCACCGGCACCTTGCGCGCCGGGGCCATCTGCGCGTTGACCCAGTCGTTGAAGTCCTTGGGCCCGAGGGCGACGACGCGGAAGCGCATCAGCGCGTGGGACTCGCCGCAGAACTCGGCGCACTGCCCCCAGAAGTAGCCCGGCTTGTCGGCGCGCAGCCAGAGATGGTTGGCCCGGTTGGGCATCATGTCCACCTTGCCGGCGAGTTTCGGGATCCAGAAGCTGTGGATGACGTCGACCGTCCGCAGGTTGATCCGCACGGGGCGCCCGGCGGGGATCACGAGCTCGTTGGCGACCGAGAACGGGGCGTTCACGCCCTTGCCGGTCGGGTCGAGTGTCTGGGCGGTCTCACCCGGGTAGTCGAACTTGAACCACCACTGGTAGCCCGTCGCCGTGATCTCGTAGGAGTCGGCCTTGTCGACCGCGGGGACGTCGTAGGAGTACCAGATCCCGGCGAGGGTAGGTATCGCGATGATCACGAGCGCGAATACCGAGGCCCCGATCAGGCTGATCTCGACCACGGGGTTTCCGTGGCTCTGCTCGGGGGGCTCGGCATGCTCGTCCGCCTCTCCCTTGGCCCGGAACTTGATCATCGCATAGGCGAGGACGGCGCCGACGACGACAAAGATGACGAGCGACACCCAGCACGTCAGGTAGAAGAGGTCCATCTGCCTTTGCGCGACGGGACCGTTGGGGTCGAACGTCGACTGGGGGCCATCGAACCAATAGCAGCCGGACAAAAGCGCGGTGCCGGCCAATGCGGCGGCAGCGCCAAGAACGCGCGAAAATTTCGGGAGATATTTGGGCAGACTCATGTGTGCAGACGACAAAGGACGCGGCAGGAAACCGGCCGCCAGACCCCGGGTAGAGTCAGGGTACATCGGCGCATTTCAAGCCATAATCATTACTATTCCTATACGCGTGATTAACATTTAGCATACGGCGAGTTGCGATGTCACCTATTAACCCCCCTTTGGGGCCCATAAGGGCTCGGTTTTCCAGAGGTCTCCCCGGCCGTCCTCCCGAATGTTTCGATTTGCCCTTCCGGGCATCTTGGCGTTGGTTGCGCGCCCCATGAAAACTCGGCTCTTTATACTCTCGGCGCTAGTAGCCCTCGTCACCTCTGGCTGCGGCCAGAAGGACGCCTCAACGACCGCGGCGGCAGCGGCCCCCGCGGGTCCCCGCACGGTCGAGATCACGGCAGGCGACACGATGAAATACAGCGTGACCGCTATAGAAGCTGCTCCAGGAGAAGAGATTAAGGTGATTTTGACCAACAACGGGACCCAGCCGAGGGAGGTCATGGGCCACAATTTCGTGCTGCTCAAGGCGGGCACAGATGTCGCCGCATTCGACGCGGCGGCGCTCATGTCCAAGGACACCAACTACATCCCGGCCGCCCTGGGCGAACAGATCCTCGCCAAGATCGATCTCCTTGGGCCCCGCAAGTCGGGCGAGGTGACTTTCAAGGCCCCGACGACCCCCGGCGACTACCCCTTCCTCTGCACGTTCCCGGCCCACTACCAGACCGGGATGAAGGGCTTTCTTACGGTCAAGTAAGGCTGGTCCCCTGGGAGCCCCGCCGATTGCCCACTCCGCCCTGCGGCGGGTGGGCAATCTTCTTTTTTTTGAGGTCGCCGCCCGCCATGTCTTGGGTTGAACCCCGCCGGCTGGCGGCAAGGATGACCGCGTGAGGCCCATTTTCACCGGAACCCCCGCCATGGGCGGCGTCCCCCGGATGGGCTGCCGGCTCCTCGTTTCCGCGCTCCTGGGCCTCCTGGTTGCGGGATGCGGTCCCAACGACCCCCTGGAGGCCAAGGTCGACGCCTCCGACTACACGAGCTTCACGATGTGGCGGTCCCGCGCTTCGGGCCGGTTGACGCCCGAGCAATTGGGTGACTTCGACCATGCCGTCCAGGCGATCAAGATCCGCATCATGTCGGTCGGTCAGACGACGGGAAGTGAGGCGATCGACGGGGCGATGCTCGGCCTTGTCGACGGAAAGACGGTGCGCGAGGTGCTCCGTACGGGGCTCGGATGGGAGCTGCAGCTCGCCGAGGCCGAGCGAGCCACGCTTGAGGATTCGCTAAGGAAGAATGCGCTCATGAGGACCCGGCCGGGCGACACGGCCTCGGCGAACTACCTCTCCGACCTGCACGACCGCCAGACGGCCCGGTTTGAGGCGGCGACACAGGAGGTCGCCAGGATACGGGCCAGGCTCGCCGCGGACGGGCTGCCCGACAACCCGGCGGGCCGGATACCGCCTCCGCCGCACCTTTAGGCGGCGGGCAGGGGCCCTAGGCCCTGGCGGGCCACCACTGGTAGAGGAACAGGTAGACCAGGACCCCGGTGACGGAGACGTAATACCAGATCGGGAACGTGATGCGGGCCCAGGCGCGGTGGCGCTCGAAGTTGCCCTTAAGGGCGAAGATGAACGTGCGGGGCACCATGAAGGCGATCAGCGCCGCAAGCGGGATGTGGGTCCAGAGGATGAGAAAATAGACGGTCCGTATGGCGCCCGTCCCGCCGAAGGGCGTATGCGCCCCGCGCATGAGGGCGTGGTACGTGAGGTAGAACCCGAGGAAGAGGGCCGACGCCACGGCCGCGGCAAGCATGCAGGCCCTGTGGCGGTCGCGGTCGCCCTTCCTGATGAAGATGAAGCCGGCCGTGATCAGCACGGTCGCGGTCGCGTTGAGCGTGGCCTCGATGGCGGGAAGGTCGTGGACCGTCATGGGTGGTGGGCCAAGAGCCGGTCGGCAACGAGGGCTCCGAGCAGGATGGGAAGGTAGGCCAGGGAGAAGAAAAAGAGCCTGCGGGCGCCCTTGTCGCGGTTCGTGGCCCTCAGGAAGGCCACGGCGCGCCACAGGAAGCAGGCTCCGGCGAGGGCGGCGGCGACGGCGTACCAGACGCTGTCGAGCCCGAGAAAGAGGGGGAGCAGGCTCACAGCCACAAGGGCGAGCGTCGCGACGAACGACCAGGCCGCCACCTTGCCGCCGGACTCGTCGCGCACCGGCAGCATGGGGAAATTCACGATGGAGTAGTCGCGGCGGTAGGTCCACGCGATCGCCATGAAGTGGGGGATCTGCCAGAAGAACAGGACGCCGAAGAGGATCCAGCCAAGCGCCGAGACGCCTCCCTCGGCGGCCGACCAGCCGATCAGCGGCGGGAGGGCCCCGGCGATGGCGCCAATCTCCGTGCTCCAGCGGCTCGAGCGCTTCGCCGGCGTGTACCACCCGAGGTAGGAGGCGATCGTCAGGAGCGTGAAGAGCGCCGAGAGCTTCCCCACGTGAGTGAAGATGATGATCAGGGCGGCAAAGCACATGCCCCAGCCAAGGACGTAGGCCGAGCCGCCCGGTATCTTTCCCGAGGGGATGGGCCTCTGCTCCGTCCGGTGCATCCGCGCGTCCGTGTCGCTTTCCATCCACTGGTTGAGCGCGGCGACGCCGCCGGCGGCGAGCGAGGCGCCGAGGGCGAGGAATCCCACCTTCGCCGGGTCGTGGGCGGGCCTCGCCGCGAAGTAACCCACGAGGGCCGTGAGGACCGAGAGCAGGCTGAGCCTCGGCTTCGTGAGCTCGAGGTAGTCGGCAAACCGCGCTGTCGGGGGGGCGGGCTCGGTCATGGCGCGGTCCGCTCGATCGTGTCGCGGTGGGCCAGCCACGTGAGCCAGAAGGCCGTGGCCAGGGTCAGGGCGCCTATCAGGACGTGGAGAGTCGTGATCGTCGGGTTGCGGTAGGTGCGGATGATGGCCGCCCCGACGGCGATCTGCAGGCCCACGAGGCTCACGAGGCTCGAGGCGCCGGTGCGCATCGCGATCGGCGCCGCCTTGTCCCTCCAAATGGAGTACGCGAAAGCCGCGACCACCACCGCGATGATGCAGGCCAGGAGCCGGTGCGCGAAGTGGATCCCCACCCGGAAATTCCAGGTGTCGGGAACAAGGCTGCCCTCGGGGGTCGACCAGGGAAACGTCGGGATGGCCAGGCCGGCGAAGCTGTGGCGCATGACGGCCGCCACGGCCAGCTGCGAAAAGAGGAGGACACAGCAGAGGATGCCCAGCCGGCGGACCCGCGCGCCGACGGGCAGGGGCGCCGAGATCCACGAGGGGAAGCACGACACCGCTATGGCGATCAGGGTGCAGGCCATGGCCTGAGCCAGGCACGCGTGGAGCATGGCGAAGAGCCGGCCGAGGCTCGTGTCGACGGAGGTGACCTGGACCGGGTCAAGGAGCACCCTTAGGCCGCCGACGACCGCCTGGACGACGACCAGGGCGACGGCGAAGTAGGAGAGGCGCCTGAGCCACGATCTCGACTCCGTGCGCCAGATCCAGGCCGCGAGCGCGATCGTCAGGATCGTCATCAGCCCGGCGCTCAGGCGGTGCGAGTGCTCCGCGAACATCGCGACGTTCGTGAGCCAGCCGTTCGGGTTGAGGGAGCCGTTCGACAGCGGCCAGTCGGGGAACGCCATCCCCGCGCCGATGCTGGTCGTGAAAGCGCCCAGGGTCACGAGGACGAACACCCAGGCCGCGGCCAGGACCGAGAACGCGGCGAGCCAGGGCTTGTGTCCGGCGGTTCGTGAGGGAAGGGGGAGGGCTGCCATGGGCTGGTGGAATTCGTGCGGAGAGGGTACCATGGTGGACTCACCTATGGCTTTGACAATTTTTTCCTCCGACGGATTGGTGGTGCGATGAGAACTCATGCCGTGCGCAACATAGCTGCATGTGCCGCGGCCTGCGCCCTGATTGCCTGCCTGGGGTGTAGCCGGCCCAAGGGGGACGCGGCGCCGGCGGCCGTGGACGGCGAGCGCCGGTTCCCCCTGACCGGCGAGGTCCTCTCCGTCGACGCGAGGAAGCACGCCCTTGTGGTGCGGCACAACGAGGTCGTGGGCTACATGCCGGCGATGACCATGGAATTCCCGGTGTCGGCCGGTGACGCGGCCTTGGCGACGGCCGGCGAGAGGATCCGCGCGGAGCTCGTGGTCGACAGGAGGGGGGGCATCCGCCTCGAGAAGATCTGGCCCGACGAAAAGGCGGCGCACGACTCGGTGGACGCCGGGGCCCGGATGCTCCACCAGGACACGATAGAGAAGGGCAGGCAGGCCTACCGCGAGGTCGGCGACACGGCGCCGGAGTTCGTGCTCTACGACCAGAACGGCCGCGTCGTCAACAGCGCCCGCTTCCGCGGCAAGCAGGTCATGCTCAACTTCATCTACTCGCGCTGCCCGGTGGCGAACATGTGCCCGCTCTCGACCAGCAAGATGATGGCCACCCAGAAGCTCGCGGCGGCGGCCGGCGTGCCCAACATAGAGTTCGTATCCATCACGCTCGACCCGGCCTATGACACGCCCGGGGTCCTTAGGGAGTACGCCGACGCCCGCGGGATAGACACGGGAAACTTCTCGTTCCTGACGGGCCCCGAGCCTGCCATCCGGGACCTCCTGACGCAGTTCGGGGTCATCGCCGTCTTCAACGGGGGCATCCTGAACCACACCCTTGCGACGCTCCTCATAGACGAGAAGGGCCGGATCTCGTGGAGGGCGGACGGCAGCGAGTGGGAGCCCAAGGAATTCGTAGGGCGGATGCACCGATGACCGAGCCGAAGGCAGGCCCGATCCCCGGGCGGCAGGAGAAGCTGCGGATCGCGGTCATCACCCTGGTGGCCGCGGTGCTCTTCGTCACGGTCCGCCTGCTGCCGACCGGGACCAACCTCAGCCACATGGATTTCCGCGTGCAGGGCGGCAACGTGATCGAGTTCTGCGATCCGGCGAACCCCCAGTTCCTGCCGGTCGTCGCGGTCAGGTCTCCGGTGACCCTGGCCGTGGTCCCCTCCGGCCCCGCCAAGGCGGGCGGGGACGTCCTGGCGACCCTCACGCTCACGACCTTCAGCGGGAAGCCGATCGCCCCGGAGGACCTGCTGGTTGTCCAGACCCGGCGGATACACCTTCTCATCGTCGACCCCTCCCTGGACGACTACCAGCACGTGCACCCGGAGCCCGGTCGCAGGCCCGGGGAGTGGACCCTCAGGTTCCACCCGCGCTACGGGGGCGCCTACCGGGTCTTCGCGGACTTCACGCCCGTGGCGACGAACCGCGGCCTCTACGCCGAGACCGAGCTCACGGTCGACGGGGCGCCGAGCCCGGTCGTTGCCGGAACCCAGCCCCCCTCGTGGTCCGTGTCGCAGGGCGGCTACGCCTTCGCGCTCTCGCCCTCGCCCGCGCCCTTGCGGGCCGGGGTCCCATCTAACCTGCGGCTCACGATTCGGCGCGAGGACGGCGGACCGGTCCCCGTGAGGCCCGTCATGGACGCGTTTGCGCACTTGGTCGCCTTTGACTCCGGCAGGAGCGGGTTCGCCCACATCCACCCGAACGAGTCCGACGTGACGAGGCTCCCCGACCCGCTCCACCCGGCCTTCACCTTCCGCCTGACGATCCCGAGCCCCGGCCGCTACGTCATCTGGAGCCAGGTCAACCTGGGAGGCAGCGAGCTCTACGCACCCTTCTGGTTCGACGTCCTTAAGTAGGGTCCGGGATAAGGTTGGACCGGACTTCCATGCTGGGAGGCGGATCGGCGATTGAGTGAAAAGAGGCGCGAACGACGTAGCCAAGGACCGTGAAGCGGTATCGGGCGTTTACTCAGGCGCCTCGGAAGAACCACCCCACGCCGTAGCGATCCGTAAAATGCCCATAGAGACCGAAGGGCATTTGCTTCAGCTCAACAAAGAACTCCGTGTTCGCTCCGTTGGATAACCTGTCGAAAACGGCCCTTAACTCGACCGGAGTGCTGCCGGTGATGTAAAGGGCGGTCGTGTTTCCCTGCTTCGGTTCCTGGGTGGGGTGGAGCCAGTCAGTGGCCGAAAACTCGATGAGATTGCTCTTCAAGTGCGCGTACGTGATCCTGTCGTGCTTTTCCGCGGGAAACCCATCCTTCATCGGGGTATCCCCAAGGCGAACGAGCACCAGATCGCCACCCAAGCAGGCCTGGTAGAACCTCATTGCCTCGGCGCAGTTGCCGTCAAAAAGGAGGAATGGAGTTAGGCGGAGCATCTTGTTTCAGGATTGGGAGGCCGCTGGCCCGTCAGTCAGTCACAATCTTGCCTTGTGGCAAACCCGCATGAAGGTCGGCTTCACCGCGAGAAAGCATGGATGGGCCCATCGTGTCATTGGGATCGGACCCCTCGGTGTGGGATTGGGGGAATTCAGGGCCTCGTCCCCGGCACCTGCAGCGGAATTCCGATCGTCTGCGAAACGCCCAAGGTACCGGCTGAAATGGCCTAGAACTTCAGGTGCTTCACCGTGACGCCCTTGTTGATCAGCTGCTTCAGGGAATCGATGCCGATCTTCAGGTGGTCGCCGACGAAGGAGTCGTCCACCCTCTGGTCGCTCTCGACCGTCTTCACCCCCTCGGGGACCATCGGCTGGTCCGACACGAGGAGGAGGGCCCCGGTCGAGATCCCGTTCGCGAAGCCGACCATGAAGATGGTCGCCGTCTCCATGTCGACGGCCATGACCCGGATCCTCTTCAGGTACTTCTTGAACTCCTCGTGGTGCTCCCAGACCCGGCGGTTGGTCGTGTACACGGTGCCGGTCCAGTAGTCGCGGGCATGGAGGCGGATCGTCGTGGAGATGGCCTTCTGGAGCGCGAAGCTGGGGAGCGCGGGGACCTCGGGAGGGAAGTAGTCGTTGCTCGTGCCCTCGCCCCTGACGGCGGCGATGGGCAGGATCAGGTCGCCGACCTCGGCGCGGTGCTTGATGCCGCCGCACTTGCCGAGGAAGAGCGCCGCCTTGGGGGCGATCGCGCTCAGCAGGTCCATGACGGTCGCCGCGTTGGCGCTTCCCATGCCGAAGTTGACGATCGTGATCTTTCCCGCCGTCGCCGTCGGCATCGGCTTGTCACGGCCGTGGACGGGCACCTTGTGGGCCTTGGCGAATAGGTCCACGTAGCGCTGGAAGTTGGTCAGGAGGATGTACGACCCGAACTTGTCGAGCGGCACCCCGGTGTAGCGCGGGAGCCAGTTCTTGACGATGTCCTGTCGTGTCGTGAGGGCGCACATGGGAAAGGGGGGTCAGGCGCCCGCGAGGGCGTTGCGCGTGTTGAGGTGCTCCTCGCCCGTGTACTTGAGCGACTGCTCGTCGGCGTGGTAGCTCGAGCGCACCATGGCGCCGCTCTCCACGACCCCGAATCCGACCGAGAGCCCGAACTGCTTCCAGTGGGCGAACTCCTCGGGGGGGACCCAGCGGTCGACCGGCAGGTGCTGCTTCGTCGGCTGCAGGTACTGGCCGATCGTCAGGATGCTGACCCCGTCGCCCGCCAGGTCGCGCAGGGTCTGCTCGACCTCCTCCCGGCGCTCGCCCAGGCCGAGCATGATCCCGGTCTTCACGGTGAAGCCCCGGCCCCGCGCGTGGCGAAGGACGCCCCGGGAGCGGTCGTAGCGGGCCTGCACCCGGACGGGCTTCTGCAGCCGCTCCACGGTCTCGACGTTGTGGTTGAAGATGTCGGGCCGGGCGTCGAGCACCGTGTCGACATCCTCGGTCCTTCCCTTGAAGTCGGGGACGAGGACCTCGATCGCGGTCGAAGGGTTGCGGTTGCGCACGGCGCGGATCGTCATGGCCCACACCGAGGCGCCCCCGTCCGTGAGCTCGTCGCGGGCCACGCTCGTGATCACGCAGTGCCTTAGGCCCATCGTGGCGACCGCCTCTGCGACCCGGGCGGGCTCGCCCAGGTCGAGCTCGGTCGGCCGCCCCGTCTGGATCGCACAGAAGTTGCAGGAGCGGGTGCAGATGTTGCCGAGGATCATCACCGTCGCGGTCCCCCGGGACCAGCACTCGCCCAGGTTCGGGCACTGGGCGCTCTGGCAGACCGTGTGCAGCTTGCTGCCGTCCACGAGCCCGCGCACGGCGTTGTAGGCCGGGCCGTTAGGCAGCTTCGCCCTGAGCCAGGAGGGTTTGCGGGAGGTGTCCATCGACGTCTTGGTTTCCGGATTTATGCCATGAAATGGACACGAACGCCCGCGAATCACAAGCAAGGAACCTGTGGAAGTTTCCGTTTGCCCCGAGGGCGGCGCTGCGGCAGTTTGACCCGCTCACATGAGCGACATCCCGGCCGACATCACCCACGACCAGCACGCAGTGCGCCGGCAGAAGCTGTCCGAACTGCGGGCGGCGGGGACGGACCCCTTCCGCGCGGAGTTCGAGACGACCCATTTCTCGGGCGACGCTGTCCGCTCCTACGTGGACGGCCAGGACAACGCGGTCGCGGTGGCCGTCGCCGGGCGGCTCGTGACGATCCGCGACATGGGCAAGAGCCAGTTTGTCAAGGTCCTCGACCAGCAGGGCGAGATCCAGCTCTACCTGAAGAAGGACGTCGTCGGCGACGAGGCCTACCTGGCGTTCAAGAAGCTCGACCTGGGCGACATCATCGGCGCCAGGGGGACGCTCTTCAAGACGAGGACCGGCGAGGTCACGGTGCGGGTCGATTCCTTCGTGCTGCTCTCCAAGGCGCTGCGGCCCCTCCCGGAGAAGTGGCACGGCCTCGCGGACCCCGAGCAGGTGTACCGCCAGCGCTACCTTGACCTCGTGGTCAACCGGGAGTCGCGAGCGAGGCTCCTGCTGCGCTCAAGGGTGGTCTCCGCGATCCGCAGGTTCCTCGAGGAGCGGAAGTTCATCGAGGTCGAGACGCCCATCCTCCAGTCCGTCGCCGGCGGGGCTGCGGCGAAGCCCTTCTCGACGCACCACAACGCCCTCGGGGTGGACTTCTTCCTGAGGATCTCGCTCGAACTGTACCTGAAGCGGATGCTGGTCGGGGGCCTGGACCGCGTGTTCGAGATCGGGCGCAACTTCCGCAACGAGGGGATCTCCCGCAAGCACAACCCCGAGTTCACGATGCTCGAGCTCTACCAGGCCTACAGCGACCACCGCGGCATGATGGCCCTGATCAGGGACTTGCTTAAGGCCGTGTGCCGCGACGTCCTGGGCGCCGACAAGATCGCGCACCCCTCGAGCGGCCAGACGATCGACTTCGGCGGGCACTGGCGCGAGGTGACCTACAAGGACCTCATCCGGGCCGAGACGAACGACGGGGACTGGTTCGGCCGGACGAAGGCCGAGCACATCGCCGTGGCGGAGGCCATGGGGCTGAAGGTCGACGCGGGCTGGGAGGACTTCGAGGTCACAAACGAGATCTTCTCCAAGAAAATCGAGCCGACCCTGATCCAGCCGACATTCGTCATGAACCTTCCCAAGGAGCTCTGCCCCCTGGCGAAGATCAACCGCGAGGACCCCTCGACCCTGGACGTGTTCGAGCTGTGCATCGGGGGCATGGAGATCGCTCCGGCGTACTCCGAGCAGAACGACCCCGATGTTCAGCGCGAGATGTTCGAGAAGCAGGCCGGGGGCGAGCCGCAGAGCGTCGACCAGGACTTCCTGCTGGCGCTCGAGCACGGGATGCCGCCCGCGGGCGGCATGGGCGTCGGCATCGACCGCCTGTGCATGCTGCTCACCGGGGCCGAGAGCATCCGCGACGTGATCCTCTTCCCGCAGCTGAGGCCGGCGGAGGCGAAGGCGCCCGACGGCGCCTGAACCCGTGCCCTGGTACCTTCACCTCGCGCTCAGGCAGCTCTTCCCGACGGGGCGGCGGTTTCCCTTCTTCACCCTGATCTCCGTGCTGGGGGTCGCCCTCGGTGTCACGGTCCTCGTGGTCGTCATGAGCATCATGGGCGGATTCGCCTACGAGATACGCCACCTGATCGTCGACACGGAGGGCGAGGTGCAGATCGTCGCCCGCGGCCCGGTCTCGGACTACGCCTCGGTCGTGAAGCGCGTCGAGTCGGTGCCCGGGGTCGCGGCGGCGACGCCGTACGCCCGCGACGCCGTGATGGTCAAGTTCGGCGACAAGCCCGCCTTCCCGATGCTGCGGGGCCTCGACCTCTCGAGCGTCGAGAAGGTGACCCAGCTCGGCCGCTACGTCGTCGTGGGGTCGCTCGACGACCTCGACGACGACTCGGTCATCCTCAGCGACCAGATCGCCTCGAGCCTCGGCGCCAACGTGGGCGACTCGATAGAGGTCTACTCGCCCCTCATCATCAACAAGCTGAGCGCGGACGCGGTGTTCCTGCCGCGCCTGGTCCGTGTCGTCGGGATCCTCCACATCGGCCACCAGCAGCTCGACAGCAGCACGGTCTACGGGACGCTGCGCCTCGCCCAGGACCTCTACGGGCTGGGAACCGCCGTCCACGGGATCGACGTGCGGCTCACCCCGGGCGTCAACGAGGACGACGCCGTGGCCCGGATCAACCAGGTCCTGCCCGAATCGATCCGGGCGTTCTCCTGGGAGGACAGCTTCTCGGACTTCCTGTGGGTCCTCAACCTCGAGCGGAGCATGATCTTCTTCCTCCTGCTCTTCATCGTGATCGTGGCGGCGTTCTCCGTCACAAGCTCCCTCCTCATCTCGGTGGTCCGCAAGACGCGCGAGATCGGGCTCCTTGGGGCCCTCGGCGCCCGCCCCGTCCACGTCGCCATGTGCTTCTGCGCGCAGGGGCTTTTCATCGGGGTCCTCGGCACGGCCTCGGGCCTGGCGGCCGGCTTCTTCGCGCTCTCGATCCGCAACAACGTGGTCCTTTGGGTCGCGCGCGTGACCCAGCGCCAGGAGGTCCTGCGCAGGTTCTACCAGTTCAGCGAACTCCCGTCCCACACCTCGGGCTCCACGGTCGCCCTCATCATCGTCCTGACGATCGTGATCTCGACCCTGGCCGGGATGATCCCCGCATGGCGGGCCGCCCGCCTCAAACCCGTGGAGGCGCTTCGCAGTGAGTGAGCCCGTCCTGAGCGCCCGCGGCCTGAGGAAGAGCTTCCACAGCGGCGACGCCATGCTCGAGGTCCTGCGCGGCGTGACGCTCGAGGTGGCGGCGGGCGAGAGCGTCAGCATCCGGGGCGAGTCCGGCTCGGGCAAGTCGACGCTCCTGAACCTGCTGGCGGGGCTCGACGCGCCGGACTCCGGCACGGTCCTGTGGGGGGGCACCCCCGACACGAGCGCGTCGCGCAGGGCGGCGTACCTCGGCATGGTCTTCCAGTCGTTCTACCTGGTCCCCGAGCTCGACGCCCTGGCGAACGTGCTCCTCGCCCGGCGTATCCTCGGCGGCGTCGACCGCGCGGCGCGCGAGCGGGCCCGCGCCCTCATCGCGAGCGTGGGGCTAGCGGACCGCGCGCACCACCTGCCGTCCCATCTTTCCGGGGGCGAGCGCCAGCGCGTGGCCCTCGCGCGCGCCCTGATGAACAGACCCAACCTCATCCTCGCCGACGAGCCGACCGGCAACCTCGACGAGCGGACGGGCAACGAGGTGGTGGAGCTCCTCCTGGGGCTGTGCGCCTCCGCGAACACGGCGCTCGTCCTGGTGACCCACAACGCGCTCCACGCGGCGAAGACGCGCCGCAGCCTCACGCTGACGGCCGGGTCGCTCGGGGGCGCCTGACGGACGGTTTGTGGCTCGCCCCGCGGGGCGCCTGCCGCCACCCTTGGAGCCATGTCCGCTCCCAAGATTCGCTGCGGCGTAGTCGGCGTAGGCTCGCTCGGCCAGCACCACGCCCGCATCTACGCCTCCCTGCCGGGCGCCGAGCTCGCGGGGATCTATGACGCCTCCGTCGCCCGCGGCGCGGAGATCAGCGGCAAGCTCGGCTGCAGGAGGTTCGAGTCCATCGAGGAGCTGGCCGCCGTGTGCGAGGCGGTCTCGGTCGTCGTCCCGACGGACCTCCACGAGAAGGTCGCGCTGCCGCTGCTCGCCGCGGGCTGCCACCTCCTGATCGAGAAGCCCCTGTGCGCCTCGCTGGACGAGGCCGAGCGCGTCCTAGCCGCGGCGCAGGCCAGGAACTGCCTCGTGCAGGTCGGCCACGTCGAGCACTTCAACCCGGTCATGGCCTTCCTCGAGAAGGAGGCAAACCGCCCGCAGTACATCACGGCGGAGCGGCTCGGCACGTACCAGGTGCGCGGCACCGAGGTGGGCGTCGTGCTCGACCTCATGATCCACGACATCGGGATCGTTCTCGCGCTCGTCAAGTCGCCCATCGCGAAGATCGACAGCGTCGGGATCAACGTGCTCTCGAAGACCGAGGACATCGCCAACGCCCGAATCCAGTTCGAGAACGGCTGCGTCGCGAACCTGAGCGCGAGCCGGATGAGCCTGAAGAAGGCGCGCGAGATCCGCATCTTCCAGGACAACGCCTACCTCTCGCTCGACTTCATGAACCAGTCGGGGCACCTCGTGCGCAAGAGCGACATCATCGCCTTCGGCCTGAAGATGAAGATCGGCCTCGTCAAGGCGGGCGACACGAGCTCGATCCCGGTCCACCAGATACCGATAGAGAAGGGCGAGCCGCTGGCGCTCGAGCTGGCGCACTTCGTCGAGAGCGTCACCCGAAAGAGGCAGCCCAAGGTGGGCGCCGCCCTCGGCAAGAGCGCCCTCGAGGTCGCGATCGCGATCACCGACCAGATACGCAAGAAATGACGGGCCCCCAACCGTTCCGGCTTCCCCCGCCCCAGGGCGGCGCGCCCCATCTCCTCATCGTGGCGGGGGAGCACTCGGGCGACGAGCATGCGGCGCGGATGGTCGCGGGGCTCCTGAGGCTTAGGCCGGGCCTTCGGGTCGCGGCCCTGGGCGGCCCGCGGCTCGCCGCCGCGGGAGCGCAGCTCCTGTACGACCGCACGGCGTTCTCGGTGGTGGGATTGGGCGAGGTCGTTCGGAACCTGTCCTTCTTCCGGTCGCTCATCGAGGAGACCGTTCAGTGGATAGGGCGTCACCGCCCGTCCGCCGTCTGCTTTGTCGACAATTCCGGGGTCAACCTGCGCATCGCGAAGGAGCTCAGGCTGCGCGGCATCAGCGCGAAGGGCGGGGGCCCCGTGCGGACCCTCTACTACATCAGCCCCCAGATTTGGGCTTCGAGGTCCGTCCGCCGCTTCGACATGGCCCGCAACCTGGACGCCCTGGCGGTCATCTTCCCCTTCGAGGTGGGATGCTACGCGGACACAGGCCTGCCCGTGGAATTCGTCGGGCACCCGTTCATGGCCGCCGACTACAAGCCCCCGGTGAAGGGCGACCCCGCGGGCCCGGTGCTGCTCCTTCCCGGGAGCAGGCCCAGGGCGGTGGGGCTCATCGTGCCCGCGCTCCTTGCGGGGTTCAGGAAGTTTGCCCAGGGCGGCGCCGGCCGCCGCGCCGTCATCCTCTATCCGAGTGACGCGATTCGCGCCCAGCTTGAGGCGCTCAGGCTGCCCTCCGACGTGACGCTCCAGCAGACGGGGACGCCGGTCGCCGCGTGCGCCGTGCTCACCAGCAGCGGGACGATGTCGATGCACTGCGCCCTCGCCGGCATCCCCGGCGCGATCGCGTACCGCACCGACGCCCTGACCTACCTGGTGGCGCGGTGGCTCGTCCGCGTTCCCTACCTCGGGATCGCCAACATCCTCCTCGGGGAGCCGATGTACCCCGAGTTCATCCAGGGCGCGGCCTCCGCGGGAGCGCTCGCGGGGGAGATCACCGCGTGCATCGGGGACCCGCTGCGGCGCTCGCACACGGCCGCGCAGTCCGCCGAGCTCCGGGCGATGCTCGTGAACCCGGCGGGGGTCAGCGAGGCTGACTGGATCGCCCGGAACGTTCCCTAGGGCCCCGAGGGGGGCGCGGGTGAGGGCTCCGCCTGCCGCGGCGAGTCCGAGGTCCCGTTTGATCCCGAAACGAGCGTGCGCTGGACGTGCTCCCAGAGGCTCGCCGCGCGGTGCGAGAGGAGCTCCCTGCACTTTACGACCTCCGCCTCGCGGGCCGTCCGGTTCATCTCGGCGATCTTCGCCAGGTCGTCGAGGTTGTAGAGGAACACGTTCTGCAGGTCCGCCGCGGCCGCCTCGACGTCGCGAGGGAGCGCCAGGTCGATCAGGAGCAGGGGGCGGGCCGGGCGCTTCTTCATCGCCGTGGCGACGGCCGATGTGCTGACGACTGTCGTCGGCGCCGACGTCGAGCAGACGACAATGTCATAGTTTGAAAGGTGCGCGTCGATCTCCTCGAACCTGACGGTGTCTGCCCCGAGGCCGCCCGCGACCTCGGTGGCCCTCTCGATGCGCCGGCCGGCGACGGCGAGGTCCTCGGCGCCGCGGCTCTTGAAGGCCTTTGCCGTGCCCTCGCCGATCTCCCCGGTTCCGAGGACGAGCACCTTCACCTCGCCGAGGCTGCCGAAGATGTTGGTCGCCAAGTCCACGGCGACATTGGCCACGCTCACGCGGCCCGAGGAGATGCCGGTGTGGGTGCGCACGTGCTTCGCCGCCTGGAACGCCTTCTGGAAAAGCCGGTTGAGGACCGCCCCCGTGGAGCCCGACGCCTGGGCGGCCGCGTACGCCTCCTTCACCTGGCCGAAGATCTCGTTCTCGCCGACGAGCTGCGAGTCCAGCCCGCTCGCCACCTCGAACAGGTGCAGGGCTGCCTCCATTCCCGTCAGCCGGATCCGGATGCTCTCGAACTGGCCGACCTCGAACTTCTGGCGGGCGCAGTACACGGCCTGGACCGCGTCGACCGCGGCTTCATCGGAGGCCACCCCGTAGAACTCGATGCGGTTGCACGTGTTGAGGACCGCGAGCTCGCGCAGCCCGGATACCGATGCAAGCTCGCCCCGGAGCGCGCTCTCCGAGTCGACGGCCAGCTTCTCGCGGACCTCCACAGGTGCATTGTGGTGGGTCGCGCCGATGAGGAAGAGGCGGGGTCCGCTCATGGCGCCGAAACCTTCGGGGTGGGGGGCGCCACCGGGTGGCGGCTCTCGTCGACCGCGCTCAGGGAGAGGAGCGCCGCCGCAAAGAGCGCAAGGCACGTCCACGCAAACCGCTTCGCGAGGAGACGGCCCGAGGCCCTCAGGCCGAAGGCGACCGCGGCCGCGGCCCAGACGGCGACCGTCGCCGCCAGCTTGAAGTGCCCCACGTTGGACGTGTCGCGGGTGAAGTAGACCGATCCGAACGCGAGGGCCAGCGTCAGGAGCGCCGTCCCGGCCCCGAGCAGGCGCACCTCGATGTGGTCCAGGACCATGATCGAGGGCAGGAACGAGAACCAGCCCCCCAGGCGCTTCGACTTGAGCGAGAAGTGCCGGAAGAGGAAGAGGGTGGAGGTGAGCGCCAGGAGCCCGTAGACCCCGTAGCTGAAGATCGCGAGCGCCGCATGGAGCTCGATCCAGGGGTTGCCGCCGAAGATGTGCGTGCGCCTGACGGAGTCCCATGCCGGTATCGAGAGGGACAGGATCGTGAGTGCGGCCCCGAGGCACGACGTGAAGTACCCGAGGACGCTCGAGCGGAACGTCACGCCGATCACAAGGTAGAGCGTGATGGCGGACCAGGCCGTGAACTGGAAGATCTCGAACTGGTTGCCGAGCGGGCAGCCCCCGGCCGCGTGGCCGCGGATCCCGAGGCCGATCCACTGGAGGACGTAGCCCGCGAGGATCGACCCGTAGATGGCCAGCCCATGCATGCGGCCGCCCCGCACGATCGAGACCGTGCCGAGCAGGAAGCCAGCGGCATAGAACGCCGCGGCGCACCAAAGCCATTGCCGGTCGCTGAGATCTACATGCATGGGGCTGCGATGCTGCCGGGGAGGGTCCGTCCGGGCAAGCCTATGGGTGGGCGGGCGGGGCCCACTGAGCGAGAAAGGCCACAATCTTCGCCGGGCTGTGCCCCTCTCCCTCCTCGAGTTCCCCCGAATCCTTGGTGGTCAGCTGCTTGCCGTCAGAGTCGAGGACGACGAGGACGGGAATCCCGTGCGCGACGGGGTTGCCGTAGCGGGCGACGACGCCCTCGTTTCGCTTCACCCCGTGGCGGGTGTTGACGTCGACCATGACCACCACGAAGCCCCGCCCGAGGGAGCCCGCGACGGAGGGGTCTGCCTCGAAGGTCGCATGGAGCCGTTTGCACCAGATGCACCAGTTCGCCCCGAAGTCGAGGAGGACGCGCTTGTGCTCGGCCGCGGCCACCGTGAGCGCGTCGGCGATTTGGGCCTCCCCGTTCGCATGCACGTCGTAGATGTCGGGCCCCATCTTGGGGTATTCGGGGTCGGACCTGAGGGTCGATGCGGAAAGCAGGGCCAGGGCCGCAAGAAGGGGAAGAAGTCGGTGGGGGCTGGGGCTCATGGGTGGTTGTCCCGCAAAGATTGGTCTCGGGTTGGGTGCCGCAAGAGGGATTCGAGGTTGGCGACCCAATGCGTTGGGGAATAAGCACCTACCGGATGCGTTTCCATGCGGCGACAAACATCCCGTTGGCGTCCAGATCCTGGGATACCAGCGCGACCCGCGGGCTTCCCGCCGCCGTGATCGCGAGGGCGCAGGGCTCAAAATCGCGGTGCGCCGCCTCGAATCCGTCGGCCACCCCGTCCGTCTCGCTTCGGGTCGTCGTGCACACCGAGTAGACGAGGCGGCCTCCCGGCTTCACGGAGCGGGCCGCGTTCGCGAGCAGCGCCCCCTGCACCGCGGTCAGCTCCCGGACGTCGTCAATCGAGGTCGTCCACCGCGCGTGGGGATTGCGCTGCCAGGTGCCGACGCCGCTGCACGGCGCGTCGACAAGGACTCCGTCGCACGGGGTCTTGAAGGGCGCCGATCCCGTGCCGGTCCAGACCGCGGTACGGTAGTTGAACACGCCCGCGCGGGCGGCCCTGCGCTTGAGGACGGAGATCCTGCGGACCGACCGGTCCGTCGCCCAGAGCATGCCCTTGTTGCGCATCAGGTCGGAGAGGTGGAGCGTCTTGCCCCCCTCTCCCGCGCAGGCGTCCCACCACGTCTCTCCGGGCGCCGGGGCGCAGGCGTGGCCCACGAGCTGCGAGGAGAGGTCCTGGATCTCAAATGCGCCGGACTGGAACCCGGGTTCCTTGTGCAGGTCCGCCGTGCCCTTGTACCTTAGGCACGCCAGGTCGGGCGGTGCCGAGAGGTATCCGGGGAGCGCCGGCTGCTCGCAGGAGCCAAGCGCGCGGGCCACCGCTTCGGTGCCGCCGACCTTAGTCCGTATCCAGAGCGAGGGCTCGCGCTGGAGGTGGCGCAGGTAGGCCGCGGAAAGCTCCATCTCCGCGGCAAGCCACGCCGGGACGGCCCGCGACGCGAGCGCCTCGAACTTGATGCCCGCGGGATTTCGCTCGAACTTGGCCTGGATCCCGAGGGCCGCGAGGACCTGCTTCTGGGAGGACTCGCCGCGCTCGAGCCAGTTGAGCCACCGGAAATATGTGAACACGGCCCGGCTCACGGAGCGCTTGCCGACCGCGCCGAGCGTCCGGTTGGACCCCAGATAGTCGCGAAGTGCGGCGTCGGCCGGGATTCCGGGCCGGACCCTCCCCAGCACCTGCGCCGCGTGGTTCTCTAGCGTCTCGCCCATCGGGTGTCGGGCTTTAGTTCAAGCGGGCGGGTCTCGATCCGGACTCCGGCGACCGACGGGTTGGAGCGCAGCTCCTGGAAGGCCGTGGCCGAAAGGCGCCACGACAGGGCGGCGCTCGCCTCCGCGATGGGGGCCACCCCGCCGTCGAGGAGCACGGCGAACTCGATCCTCGTGTCCCCCGGGTCGCGCACGACCGCGTCGCGCAGGCCGTGCATGAACGCGTCGAGCGCGGGGTGGTCGGGCCTGATGATCCACGTCACCTTGCGCACGGTCCGGGCCACCGCGAGGTCCAGGGGGTAGCACTCCTTCACGTTGACCCGCGGGCCATCGGCGCCGCGGATGATGTTTCCCTGGACCATGACGGGGGCGTTCTCGGCGAGCACCGAGCCGAAGCTCGCGAAGGCGTCGGCGAACATGTTGAGCGCGATGGTCGCCTTCTTTGTCGCCAGAGTGAAGGCCACCCACGGGCGGTTGTCCTTCTTCGCGTATTTCTTCGCGAGGTTGGCGGCGATGCCGCAGAGGCGGAACTCCCCCCGGTCGGGGAGCCCCGAGAGCTCCTCGGCGGGCGCCGTGTCGATCGACTCCCAGAGCCCGGCGTAGTTGTTCATCGGGTGGCCCGAGACGTAGAACCCGAGGAGCTCCTTCTCGAAGGAGAGGCGCTCATGGGCGCTGAAGTCCGGCGGGGTCGCGGTGGAGGCGTGGCGCGATCCGTTCTTCTCACCCGCGGGGGCCGCGAGCTCCCCGAGGAAGTTGTCCTGTCCCGCCGCCTTGTCGCGCGCCTGGGCGGAGCTCGCGGCGATCGCGGCGTCGATGCCCTCGAAGAGGCGCCGCCGCCCCGTTCCGCTGAAGTCGAAGGCGCCGGTCTTCACCAGGTGCTCGAGGACTCGCTTGTTGACGGCGCGCCCGTCGACCCGCGTGGCGAAGTCGTCAAAGTCCGCGAAGGCGCCGTTCGCCTCGCGCTCGGCGATGATCCGTTGCGCGGCGAGCTCCCCGACGCCCTTGATCCCCGCGAGCCCGAAGCGGATCTTCTCGCCGACAGGCGTGAACATCTCGCGCGACTCGTTGACGTCGGGCCCGAGGACCCCGAGGCCCATGGACTCGCACTCCGCCACGAAATGCGCGACCTTGTCGGAGTTGCCGAGCTCGGAGCTGAGCATGGCCGCCATGAACTCCACGGGATGGTTGGCCTTCAGGTAGGCCGTCTGGTAGCTCAGGAGCGCGTAGGCCGCCGAGTGCGACTTGTTGAACCCGTATCCGGCGAACTTGTTGAGGATGTCGAAGATCGCGTCGGAGGTCGCCTCGTCGATCCCGTGGAGCCTCTTCGCCCCGCCGACGAACTTTCCCCGCTCCTCGGCCATGGCCACGGGATCCTTCTTTCCCATGGCCCTGCGCAGCATGTCGGCCCCCCCGAGCGAGTACCCCGCGATGATCTTCGCGGCCTCCATGACCTGCTCCTGGTACACCATGACCCCGTAGGTCTCCCTGCAGACCTCCTCGAGCAGCTTGTGGGGGAACTTGACCGTGCTCGGGTCCTTCTTGCCGCGGATGTAGTCCGGGATCCAGTCCATGGGGCCCGGACGATAGAGGGCGATCAGCGCTATGATCTCGTCGATCGACGAGACCTGCAGCTGGCGGCAGAGGTTCTGCATGCCGCCGGACTCAAGCTGGAACACGCCGGTCGTCTTTCCGGTGTTGAGGAGCGCGAAGGTCCTGGGGTCGTCGATCGGCACCTTCTCGATGTCGAAGGCCGGGTTCACGGTCCGACGGATGTTGTCCACCGCGTCCGCGATCACCGTCAGGGTCTTCAGGCCGAGGAAGTCCATCTTCAGGAGCCCCAACTTGCCGACGGCGTTCATGTCGAACTGCACCGTGACGTCGCCTTCCTGGAGCGTCAGCGGCACGAACTCCTCGAGCGGCCGGTCGGTGATGATGATCCCCGCCGCGTGCTTGCCGGTGTTCCTGACCATGCCCTCGAGGACGCGCGCCTGCTCGAAGATCTTCTTCGCCGCGGGGTTCTTGGCGACCTCCTCGCGCAGCTCGGTCGACTTTGCGACGGCCTGCTCGAGGGTGATGTTGAGCTCGTCCGGTATCATCTTCGCGAGGCGGTCCGCCTCGGCGTAGGGCAGGTTGTGCACGCGCGACACGTCCCGGATCACCATCTTCGCCCCCATGGTCCCATAGGTGACGATGTTCGCGACGCACGCGTCGCCGTACTTGTGCCTGACGTAGTCGATCACCTCGCCGCGCCGGCGCATGCAGAAGTCGATGTCGAAGTCGGGCGGCGACACGCGCTCGGGGTTGAGGAAGCGCTCGAAGAGCAGCTTGAAGCGCAGCGGGTCGAGGTTCGTGATCCCGAGGAGGTAGGCGACGAGGCAGCCCGCCCCGGAGCCGCGGCCCGGGCCCACGGGGATGCCCTGCTTCTTGGCCCAGTCGATGAAATCCCAGACGACCAGAAAGTAGTCGATGAAGCCCGTCTTCGCTATGACGCCGAGCTCGTACTCGAGGCGCTCGACAAGGACTGCCGCGAGCGCCGGGTCGGCCGCCTTTTCGGGGGCGGAGTAGTCGACGCCGTAGCGGACCCTAAGCCCGCCGACGCAAAGGCCCTTCAGGAAGCCCACCCGGTCCGATCCGACCTCGGCGGGAAGCGGGTACTTCGGGTAGCGCTCGCTGCCCTTGGGGAACGGGATCGCCAGGTCGCACATCTCGGCGACGGCCTGGGTGTTGATGACGGACTCGGGGACCTCGGCAAAGAGGCGCTCCATCTCGGCCCGCGACTTCAGGTAGAACTGCTGGCCGTCGAAGCGCATGCGCTTCTCGTCGTCAATCTTTGAACCGGTCTGGATGCACAGCATCGCGTCGTGGGAGCCCGCGTCCGAGGCGTGGACATAATGGACGTCGTTGGTGCAGATGACCTTCAGGCCGAACTCGTGGGCCAGCTTCAGGAGGCCGGGGATGATCTTCCGCTGCTCGGGGATGCCGTGGTCCTGGACCTCGACGAAGTAGTTCTCGCGCCCGAAGATGTCGACGAACCGCGCCGTGGCGTTGCGCGCCTCGTCCCAGCGGTCGTGGAGCAGGTGCTGGGGCACCAGCGAGGCCAGGCAACCGGTGAAGCCGATCAGGCCTTTGGAGTACCTGGCGAGGGTGTCCAGGTCCGTCCGCGGCTTGTAATAGAACCCCTTCAGGTGGGCGTCGCTTACGAGCTTTAGGAGGTTCTGGTAGCCCTCGATGTTGCGGGCCAGGAGCCCCAGGTGGAAGATGCTCCGGCCCTCATCGCTTCGCCCCTGCTTCTCGAGCCGGGACCCCTCCGAGAGGTAGAGCTCGCAGCCGATCAGGGGCTTGATCCCCCGGCTCTTCGCGGCCGTGTAGAAGTCAATGGCGCCAAAGAGGTTGCCATGGTCCGTGAGCGCCAGGGCACTCATGCCAAGCTGGCCCGCCCGCTCGGTCAGCTGGTCGATCCGGCAGGCCCCGTCCAGGAGGCTGTAGTCCGAATGGACGTGGAGGTGGACGAAGTTCTTGTCGGCAGAGGACACGTGAGGTTAAGCAAGATCAGCCCGGCGGATGCGCAAGCCGGAATGGAGTCCGGCCCTGTTTGGGGCACCTTTTAACCGTTGACGGGGCCGGATCCAAGTGGCCTATTAGCGGGCTTTTCCTTTCACGAAGCAGACCATGTCCATCGAAATCAAGATCCGCAAGAACGAGCCCATCGACCGTGCGCTCAGGCGCATGAAGAAGAAGCTCGACCGCGAGAACATCATCAAGGGTACCCGCGCCAAGCGCTACTACGAGAAGCCGTGCGAAAAGCGCCGCCGCAAGAATAAGGTCATGGCCTTCACTGCGATGCTGCGCCGCCGTTACGACAGCTGACGCGGCTGTCCGACCCATTTGAAGCCGCGCCCTGACGCCCGTCGGGCGCGGTTTTTTTTAGTGCAAATAGGGCAGCTTGTTTGATCTTTGGACTGCCGTGAGTCCCGTCCCCGCGCTTTCGACAAGCTGGTGCTCCCAGCGCCACAAGGACGGCTTCGAGATGATCCGGGAGATGGCCGACCTGGGGTTCGAGCGCGTGGAGCTCAGCCACGGCATACGGATCACGCTCGTGCCGGGGATCCTCAAGGCCGTCGAGCAGGGCCTGGTCAAGGTGGGGTCGACCCACAACTTCTGCCCCCTTCCGATGGGGGTGTTCAACGCCGCGCCCAACTTCTACCAGCCCTCGTCGCCCGACTCCCGGGAGCGGGAGCAGTGGGTTCGCCAGACGAAGAAGTCGATCGACTTCGCGGCGCAGGTCGGCGCCTCCCTGCTCGTGTGCCACCTGGGCAGCGTCAGGTATTTCTGGCTCGCCCCCGATAGGCACATGACCGCGTACCTGGAGAGTCACCCGGACGCGGTCAAGTCCGGCGACAAGGCCTACGGCGCCCTGGTCGAGAAGGCCTTCCACAAGATTCGCAAGACCATGGTGCCGTACTGGCGGAGGACGCAGGAGGCGGTCCTTGGCGTGCTCGATTACGCGGAGGAGAAGCACGTCAGGCTCGGACTTGAGAACCGCGAGAGGTTCGAGGAGCTGCCGATCGACGCGGACTTTCCCCAGTTCCTGGCCTCGATGCCCGCGAACTCGCCCGCCGGCTACTGGCACGACGCGGGTCACGCGCACCTGAAGCAGGGCATGGGGCTTATCGACCACCGCCGCCAGCTCGAGGACAACGCGGCGCGGCTCCTCGGCTTCCATCTGCACGACGTCGACGCGCAGGGCCATGATCACCAGGCGATCGGAACGGGGACCGTGGACTTCGAGATGCTCTCGGGTTTCTTCCGCCCCGAGCACCTTTTCGTGATCGAGCTGAGCCCGCGCGTGACCGTCGACGGCGTGCGCGCGTCGAAGGCCCGCATCGAGTCGCTGCTCGCAAGGATCGGACCCGCGGCGCGGCCCCCGGCTTAGCGCCGGGGGCGCCGGCCCCTTTGGCCCGGCGCTACCGCGTTCGCTCGGACAGCACCTGGGTCGTCCACTTGCGGTGGGGGCCCGAGAGGGAGATGGCGGGAAGGTCCCCGAGGCGAACCCAGACGAGGCCCGGCCGCAGCCTCCCCTTGGGGGGCTGCGAAAGGTGGATGGACTCCTCGATCCGGTAGCGGGTGATCCCGCGGGTCTTCCTCGAGAGGAGGGTGCCCCCCGAGGCCGCGATGGCGTCGATTCCGGCCTGCTCGGCCGTGGGTAGCTCGTGCAGGCCCGCGAGCCGTCGGGCCCCCGCGGCGTTCCTGTGCAGGAGCACCTTTCCGGAGCGCTCGCACCACACCCGCACGACCAGGCGTCGTTCGGTCGCCCTTGCCGCGAGCCTGGGATAGGATTCCGGGTCCCCCGCGCCCGCTGCCGCGCAGAATCCGCGCACGGGGCACACCAGGCACGTGGGGCCCCGTCGGAAGCACACCGTCGCGCCGAGCTCCATCATGGCCTGGTTGTGGTCGCCCGGGGTTGCTGCGTTGACGATCTCCTGGGCCAGGGGGGCGAACGCCTTGGAGGCCGACGCGCTGTCCCGGTATGCCGTGCCGTCGCGGGTCAGCCTGGAGAGGATCCGCACCACGTTCCCGTCGACGCACGCAACCGCCTCGCCGAAGGCGATGCTGGCGACGGCGGCCGCGGTGTAGGGGCCGACCCCGGGGAGCTCGCGCCAGCCGGCGGCGTCCCTCGGGAGATTTTTCCCGGCGACCCGCTTTGCGAGCCCGTGCAGGTTGCGGGCGCGCGAGTAATAGCCGAGGCCCTCCCAGAGCTTGAGCACGGTCTCCTCGCCGGCCGCGGCCAGCGACGCAAAGTCCGGGAGCGCCGCCATCCAGCGCGCAAAGTAGGGGAGGACCGTCGCCACCTGGGTCTGCTGGAGCATGAACTCGCTGACGACGGTCGAGTACGGCGACGGCGCCTCGCGCCACGGCATCCGCCTGCGGGAGGCCCGGTACCAATCCAGGAGCGCGCCCTGGAAGGCCGCCCGGCGGGCCACGAGGGCGTCCCGGGCGGAAGTTTTGCGTGTCATTGGCGTCAAATTTGTGACTATGGGTCCCTCATGCCCAAGCGCGGACAGGACGACGAGGAAAAACCCAAGAAGCTGAGCACGTACTCGCTCAAGCTCGACGACGCCCAGATGGACAAGCTCCGCTCGATCCTGAGCGGCAAGGGATGGGAGTCGTTCGATGTCGCCTATGCGCGGTACGCCTTCAAGGGCCGTGACTGCAACGTGACCGCCTATGAGAGCGGGAAACTGGTCGTAGCGGGAAAGGGCACGGAGGAATTCGTCACGATGACGCTCGAGCCCGAGATCACGATGGCACCGAAGCTCGGCTACGACGAGGTCCTTCATCCCGACTGGTTCGAGCTGC